>Ga0209117_1000092_pt1 | contig 64700 bp, 56 predicted proteins | sample BlaSpr_A8_OM2_M2_FD_187978 | JGI IMG/M metagenome (GOLD analysis project Ga0209117, IMG submission 187978) | Forest soil microbial communities from Thunder Bay, Ontario, Canada - Black Spruce, Ontario site 2_A8_OM2_M2 (SPAdes) (version 2) | ecosystem: Environmental > Terrestrial > Soil > Boreal... | reverse complement strand
CAAGCCACGACCTCCGAACTGAAAACTGTTCGGACTGGAGTGGATCAGGATTTTACCACGGTGCGCGATCGAATCGCCGCAGATGAAAAAGCCAATACCGCACTACAGAGCGATCTTGCAGTTGTGACCAAGAAGCTTCGCATCACCCAGGGCCAGTTGAAGACCGCTCGTCAAGAAGCTACCAAACTGCAGGAAGAGAATACACAGAAGATCACTGCGCTTGACACCTCGGTTAAGTCCGAGCTTTCGACCAAAGCCTCAAACGAAGATCTGAAGACGACCAAGGGCCTGGTCACCGACGTCAAGACTGATCTGGACACCACTAAGAAAGACCTGCAAATGGTCCGCAGCGAATTCGGCACGCTTATCGCTCGCAACCACGAGGATATCGACACTCTGCGACGGATGGGCGAACGCGACTACATCGAGTTCACCGTTTCCGGAAAGAACAAGTCGCAGAAGGTCGGCAACGTAATCGTTGAGCTCCGCAACGTCAACGAAAAGAAGAACAAGTACACGGTTAAGCTGACTGTTGAAGATAAGGTTTACGAGAAGAAAGACCGCTCGCTCAATGAGCCCATTTTCTTCTTCGTGCAGGGCGCACGTCAGCCTGAAGAGATCGTCATCAACAAGGCCTCGAAGAACTCGATCACAGGCTATGTCAGCATCCCGAAGATGAATGTGCAGCAAGCAACAGGCACAGGCTCCTCAGGTCAGTAAAGCTGTAGAACGATGCATAGCTTGAGCGTGGCAAGTGACTACCTCCACGCCGCGGCGGGCAGGAAATGGATTTCCTGCCCGCTTTTTCTTGCGTTGCAGTTATTCGAGGAGAAGGGGGCTCAAGCCTTGCTCGCATTTTCATTTTCATCGTGAGACGATTCTTAAATTGTTTCCTTCTTCTTTTCACAGTAAAATCCTTCCCATGAAACTCCTAATACTGCTGGTTATGTTGGCGTCCTGCGTTTCCCCAGCATGCGCGCAAGACTGGGCAAAGCAATCCCTCGAGAAGTCTCCGCGCCACCAAGAGTGGGTCACGGTCAAGCATGACAATCGCGCCGTCCAATCCTACATCGTGTATCCCGAATCCAAGCAAAAAGCCGCGGCCGTCGTCGTGATTCACGAAATCTTTGGCATGACCGACTGGGTACGGAGTGTCGCCGATCAGCTTGCGGCCGCCGGCTACATCGCCATTGCACCGGATCTTCTTTCGGGTTTTGGCCCCAACGGAGGCAAGTCGAGTGATTACGCGAGCGTTGATGCTGCGCGCGAAGCCGTTTCAAAGCTCGATCAAGACACGGTTACCGCCGACCTGAATGCCGTTACCACCTACGTCAAGAAACTTCCTTCCGCCAATGGCAAAGTCGCCGTCGCGGGCTTCTGTTGGGGCGGCGGTCAATCTTTTCGCTTCGCCACAAATCGCCACGACCTCGGCGCAGCATTTGTTTTTTACGGACCGCCGCCGACGCCCGAAACGTATTCAGCGATAACTGCTCCTATCTACGGCTTCTACGGAGGCACCGACGCGCGCATCACTGCAACCGTCCCAGCCACCACCGAAGCCATGATGAAGGCCCACAAAAAATTTGAACCAGTCACCTACGTAGAGGCTGGCCACGGCTTCATGCGCAGCGGCGAAGACCCCGCGGCTACCGACCCCAATAAGAAAGCCCGTCACGAAGCTTGGGAGCGCTGGCTCTCGATTCTAAAATCTCTGTAAGCTGCAAATCACACCCGAACGCGCGGGGAATTCCCGACCAGTACGGGCAGCCGCTTGTTTCTTCCCGCAAGGCGGTTCTGCTCAGGTGAAGAATCAATACGGTCCTGAGAGTGGTTCCTCGATTTCGTGACCCGACAGACGCTTCGCGCATAAAACGAAAAAAGCGCCGGGTCGCCGTGAATCACGACACGATGATCAAGGGATTGTCAGTTTGCGCCCACGCCGACAGAGGCCAGCGCGTCGATGGTTGGAAACGACATTGAATCGATCAGCTTTAACTCCGCCGGGGTTGTTCCTGTTCGAATGGCCTTTACGAGCATCTCCAGCGCCAGCGGCACAGTGAGCGGCATTACAATTGTCGCTGTCAACTTGCCGCCACGCACCCAGGATTGCCCAGTGTGCGGCAGGCCGTCGATTCCGATGAACGGCAGTCGCAGCCATTTTTCTCGCTCCGCGTCGCTTTGCGCCGCGAATGCTTTTCTTGCGCCCATGGCCATCCCGTCGTTATGACACGCGACCAAGTCGAACCGCGCTCGCCGCGATGTCGCCAATTGCAGCCACGAGGTGATGGTTTTCTCCGCACTGTTCTCAGTCCACTGCCCTCTGAGCATTGTCACTTGGATAGTTGCGGGTTTGTTCTGCTGCATTCCTGCGGTTCGCTCCTCAGCGGTTTTATTATCCGACGGTCCCTGAATATACAGAACAGAGCCGCCATTCGGCAGGAGCGCTGCAATTTGTCGCGCCTGAAGCCGCCCAATCTCTATTTGGTCCGGGCTGACTCCAAATATGGGCGCGCGCGAATTCCTGCGCAACTCCGAAATATAATGTGCCTTGCGATTCAAGACCACCCATCCGATTCCCGCCGAAGTTGCGGCGCGCGCAACCTGGGGCAGCCCTGAGCCTCCAACCGGATTAATCAGAATGGCATCGGGCCGCAACTCGGGCGCAGATTGGATGGCTGTCAGCAACTGGGTGCTTTGTGTGATCGTGTCATTTTCCGCGTAAATAACGTTCGCTTCCACGCCCAGGCGGCGTGAAGTTTCAGCCGCCGCGGATTCCTGCGCCTGTTGATAGTCGTTGCTGCTAGTCATAAGGGAAACTAGGAAACGTAACTTTTTCATCTAGCCCGTCCAGGGAGCAAGCTCATGTCCTTTCCTTTACGATACACGCCGCAGGAGCACTCGGCACAAAATGCTTTTTCTTCTGTGCCATTTTAGGAACGGCAGCTGCTTTAGTCTTGCGACAACTCCACGTGCGCTTGACGACCTCGAATCCCAGCGATTCGTACATACGCTGCGGTTCCGGGTGGTTTGAACCAATGGACTTAAAGCCAAAAGTTTAAAGCCCCATGGAATTGCGCATTTTGGAACAACCGAGGGGAGGGCCCGTGCTACGAATGCCAGGCGTACTTCGCGCCGGTCCAGTAAAGAAATCCTGGCTTATCCGCAAGGGTTTCGCGAATCACATCCATTTTTGGTCCGGTCATCAGTAGTCGCGTTTGGGGCCGCAGAAGGGCCTCAGAAAAAGCCTCGGGATAAACACCGCTGCCAGCGGCTTTTCGCACCAGGAAGGTTTGCTGTGCCATGGGACTGCGCCAGGCCTCTGGACCGTAACCATGAATAATGGCCAACAACACATCGTTCTGTTCCGCACGCACAGCTTGTTCGCGCAAGGCTGTTCGTAATAACCCCTGATTCGGCTTAATGTGCGGCTCAACGAAGGGGTCTTCCAGGATCCAATTGGCAAACTTGCTATTCACGATCGTGAGACCTTGCGGTTTGGGCTTTATGAACACCGCCAGGTCCTGCAAGCCGTCGCCATTAAAGTCTCCCGCAAAAAAGTACCGGTCGCGTTCGGACGCCAGCATCACGGCACCTTTGAAAATTTGCTCCACCTTGCGCTGCACCTCTTCGGGCTTGGGAGGCGCCGGAGGGTGTACCGGCAGAGCAATCTTTTCACCCTCTGCTTGCGCCGTACGTCGTGCGGGCTTCCCGCGCAAGATAAAGAAAATTCCGGCACCGAAAAGCGCGACCGTCAGCACCACGAGCAGAATCTTGGAGGCAGACATAGGTGCAATTTCCTCGAGAATTTCAGCTAGCCACAAGCAGAGCCGGCCAGAGCCGGCTCCGCTCACAGCTATTTCGCTCAACTCATGCCATACGTCTTACAGCGACAGCAAGAATTTAATCAGCCTGTTCTTGTCGGCATCGGATAAGGATCTAAAGTTGTTGGTCACCGGTGTCGCCGCTCCACCGTGACGCAGAATCGAATCGAAGAAGGTAGTGGACCGGCCATCATGCATCAGCTCATTGCGCATCCGCACGCCCCACAGAGGTGGTGTGCGCATGCGATGTCCGGAGTCGGGCCCGCCGTTCTGGACAATATTATCCCCGGTTCCAACGTCGTGCAAAAGTAAATCGCTGAACGGGTGAATGGTTTTGTTGCCCAGCGCTGCCGGAACGGTAAACGCCCCGCCGTTGATCACGGTCCCCGGGGGGGCTGTCGTGAGTGAGCTTACGTGACAGATGTCGCACCCGACTTGGTGGAACAATTGCTGACCCGTCAGCACATCCGGGTTGTTAACCAGGGTGGCGTCGCGGGGAGGTGCTTTAGTGGCCCGCATGAACCGGGAAAAGTGATCGATGTCTTGCAAACCATCCGTCCCTGTTTTGTCCTCGGGATCAGCGATGATGTCGCACAACGTGGTCACTTCGTTGGGGTTCAGCCGGTTGGTGATGCCCATCTCGTTCAGATAGGCATCACTGGAAAACGATAGGAGGCTGGACATCTGGTTCTTCCATCCGAATCGACCGATACGGGTTTGCCCGGGAGCCTCCAGCACGGGTACGCTGATGGCCAAGCCACAAATCGCGCCTCCGGTTTGGTTGCATTGAGTTGTGGCCAAGTTGGTAATCGTGCCATTGGCGATCGCCTCGAGAAAACCATCGCCGAGAACGTTGAGCGACGTGCGCGGCGTGACGATGGTTTCTGCGGTGGAAATTCTTTCCTGCGCGAAGTCATTCGGGAAGTTAAAACCTTGCGCCAGATCAACGCCCGGACAGATAGCCCGCTGGTTAATCAGCGACCGGTTCGCGATCACCACTGGGGTGCCACTCGAATTATGGAGAGTAACTGTCGCGCCGACGAAATTACCAGACCCGTCCAGATGTCCGGCACGCAGCTCGCGGACTTGGCTGATGGCTCCGGAGGTGGGGTTCTGGTGACACTCGCGGCAGGATTGCGCGTTGTAGACTGGCCCGAGCCCATCGGTGATGTTCTCGGTTTGGTCGAAGGCAGCTCGATCTGCCAGAAAGGTGGTTTGGTCGGTAAAGCCGTTGGTTTGGTTGTCAAAGCCGGTCGGTGCTTCGGCAGCGGCCAGAATGCCGACGCTATTGGGGTCGAGGGCGTTCTCGTCAGCTGATTGCGCGTAAGCAATCTGCCGTTGGACGATAGTATTGGAGACCGCTACAACTGCCAGAGCGGCCACCAGGATGGCTAGGGCGAGCAGAAACGGTAACTTCATCCAGCGTTCCTCCTAACAGAAGTAAAATGCCGGGCCGCACCCGCGCGGAACGCGCAAGGATTTGATTTACTTCCTTATGATCGAATTGGATGTGTCGCTGGATTAGTATTAGCAACCTACTCGCTCGGGCACCTCCGGAAACGCTTCACTGAATCAGTTAGCCCAAACTGCATTCATCTCAAGCTGCGCAAAGCAAAGGTATGAGGCCGTGCCACCACGCACGTGTGGGGATCGAAGCCGAGACGCAACGGAACGATGAGCAAGCGCTTCGAGACCCCGAATGATGGCGGTACTTATAGCTAATCAATGAATTATCGTCAAGAGAAAAATTAATTGGTTGTATTATTCCTGTGGAAAACTTGGTAGGCCACTCGCGTGGCTTTTCGCCTTCGGGTTTCACGTCTTTTGAATGCCGATATGCTGAGGAATCGCGACTGTTTCCTGGCGCGCCGGAGAGTTTCTTGTCGCCCACAGACCTGGCTTTGGAAATTCCGCCGCGGGCAGAGCTCCCGCTACGTCCCTGAGGTCCGTTGCGGGTAACAGTGGTTCCGTGCCCGAAAGATTTGCGGCGTACTGAGCAACACTGGGGATTGCACCCGTCATATCCGCTGTCCCGAGCCGCAAATCGCGCTTTGCGTTCCTCTCTCGCATCCCGAACGCGCAGCCGATGAGTTGTTATTTTTGTAGCAGGCTATTAAGGATGCTGGCCAGTTGTCCCTCTCGCCGCAAGACTCCTTCCGCATGGTTCATCGCGCCGCCGCTTTGACCCAGTTTGACGAGCTGCGCCGCCAGAATGTTTACCGCCACATCGCGCGGCACATAGGCGCGACCCTGCGGTGTCAATGCGCTCCATCCTGAGTCGGTGTGTCGAAGCCCCCAGCGAATCTGTTCGGTGCGCCGCTTCGAGTCAACTTCCCCATGGGCGATAAAGACTCTGGAGTGAATTCTGGTATGCGCCCAGCCGCGATTATGTTTGATCTCCACGCGTTCGACATCGAGTCGGTCAAAGATGACCACCGGAAGCCTCAGCTCCGAGAGATTGCCCATGCGTAGGAGCGTTCCCGCCGCGTCGCTCAATTCTGAGATGCCATTGGCAACTTCGTCGCGCGTTGGCTCTCGCTGCGCCGTCGCAATAAGAATGCTCTGCGGAACCTGAACCGTCGTAGCCGTCTCTTCGGGAGCCGGTCGTTCAACAACCCTTGCGCGTTCTGAGACATCCTTCCGCGACCGTTTCAATGAGGAATGCCGGGCGTCGGAGCGTTCCTTAATGACTGGCAATGTTAGGATCTGCTCGGGTTTCGGCGGATTTCGGTGCGTGGATTGAGCGGTCGTTACGGCGCCACTGCTGGATCCCACAACATAGCGATAGAAGCGTGGTTTCCCCCTGTGCCGCCAATACGACCCATTGTAAGACTCGGCCTGCAAACCTACACGGACCGAGCTATAAAAGGTGTGTTGCACTGGATCGAGTACGATCCCAACGTGTCCCGGCCATACAATCAAATCGCCCGGCTGCGTGGTTTTAACTCGAGCAAAATTGTCGCTTCCCGAGTAAAGGTCAAAAGAATTCCCGTAGGAATAAGGGAAGCCCGCCAAGATGTAAATTTCGTGGACTAGATGCGAACAATCGGGCCTACCGGCAACTTGCTCCCCATGCTGCGATACGGCGTCGATAATCGCCTCTCCCTCCCCCGGCGTTAACAAGCGAGCCCCAGAGGTAGGCTCTTGTGGCGAAGCCCCCGCGCAGGTTGCTAAGAGCAGGAACGCGCAAGCAATAAAATAGGTCAGCGGACGTGCACCTAACCACTTCGCATCACCTCTGCGCATGGAGTTGAGCTCGGCCTTTTGCATCGCCAAAGTTACCGGTACTTGAATACTCAAAGCCTGTTTCTACCTCTAGCATGCCTTTAAGCTGGGAGACCGCAATAGAACTTGCCCTGACTGTAAAGAGGGGCGGGCAATGAAAAGGCGTCTAGGGGCGACCTGCCTGTGTTTTTTGTTGCTGACTGGACTGAATCTGACGGCGCAAGCGCGGACAACAGCGACGGTGTCGACTCCTGAACACATGCAACGCCGGCTGCAGCCAGCCCAGTGTTTACTTCGGCGCATTGGGGCATGCCAGAACTGACACGCGGGCAGTAGCGTAGCCCCGCTCGCAGCGTTAACACCTACTTAAGCCGCAGGCGAGCCCTCTCGGATAGAATGGCTGTGTGCTCCCCTCTCGGCTCTTGATATTCACCGCCTTTGAAGGCACGCTCCTCGAGTCTTGCACCGAATCTTTCGCGGGCGCCGAAACTGCGCTTGCTGAAATTGACCGACGCAAGATTCCGCTGATTCTCGCGACAGGTAAGACTCGCGCTCAGCTCGACCGACTTTGGCGCAAGCTTGGTCACGGCCATCCATTTATCTCCGAAAATGGAGGTGGAATTTTTATCCCGGATGCCTACTTTAATCTGAAAATTCCAGGGCTCGAGCGCCGCTCGCGCTTTCTGTGTCTCCCTATTGCCAAGCCGCACGCTGATGCGGTTGCCGCCCTGGGCGATATCTCCGCGGCCACGGGAGTTTCCGTTGTCAGTTTCCACGAACTGACGACGCGGGAAATTTCCCAAAATACCGGACTTTCGCCACGCGACGCGGAGCAGGCAAAACTACGCGATTTCGATGAGCCTTTTTTCTTTGCTGGTGCTTCCGAGGCCGCCATCGAGGCCTTCCAAGTAGAGGCCGCGCGCCACAATGCAACTCTCTACAATGACGGTCATTTCTGGCGCATTTCGCTCGGCTGCGACCTAGGCAAGTCTGTCCGCGCGCTGGTCAAGCTGTACCTCAAAGCCGCGCCGCGCACACGCCTTTCTTCGGTGGGTCTAGGAACTCGTGCTGCCGACATCCCTTTGCTCAAAGCCGTGGATCACCCAATTCTCCTTCCTCCTAAGATCGGTCGCGACGCGGCACGCGCTTCAGACTTCGGGGATCAAACTCCTACCGAGGCTATGCTCAAGACGTTGCCGAAGGTTTCTCGCGCCGACGCCCCTGGAACCGAGGGATGGGAGACTGCTATCCTGGCTCTCCTGCAAAGGCAGTAATAGTCTTTAACCGCTAAACGCCCGCTTTTACCTTAATCAATCCCGCCTCGATGGAATGTTCGTGTCCTTCGAGAGACAAAACATTGCAGTATGGCTAACCTGCCCCTACTCGTACCAAGGGTCAGGTCCGGATAACTTATTTAGTTTCAGTGCCTTGCTGCCCGCCCCCAATCGCCGGTCTTGGCCCCTGGATTGCCAGTAACAAGTGTTGGCAACAACGCGCCTGCGACGAGCAGAGAGGTCCCTAGATGACGCAACTGATTCGCAGCTTACGTTTACCGGCATCGGAATCGCAGATGGGCGTCGGTTTGGCCCTGTGCGCGGTGGCCATGAGCTTGATGCTCTGGGTGATTCTCTGGCAGTCGGACATAATTTCGCAGCAGGGCGAACTAATTCGCTGGCTGCGCGGTTTCAAGTTTGGCGGTTAGCGTTCGCAGCGGCCGCACCACTGCCGCGAGCGTAATTCCGGATTCGCTTCCCTCTCCTTGAGGCGGTCACCGGAAAGGGCGATGCGCAGAACGCATCGCTCTTTTTTTTGCGCAGATCTGTTGGGGCGTACAAAGAAGTTCGTCAGGTTTTTCACGCTCGGTTACGGTACACTCCAGCAGCAGGATTTTGGTTGGAGTGGCGGAGGAAATGCGATATGCGATCTAAACTCTGGTTCGGTACGCTGGTCCTCGCGGCCTGCCCTTTCGCAAATGCGGATCAGGCACCACCCAGCGAACAACCGGTTCAACAGACTGTGCAAGGGAACGCTCAAAAGAGTCCGTTGGAGTCCACTGTGTCAGACCGCCGGAATAACTTGGCTACCCGCCATCAGCGGCATCGTCGAGTGCGTCGCCATCGCAGGTACCGCCGCAATCGTCATGCGGTGTAAACAAATTCCTTAAGCATAACTATGCATGGGGGAGCCTGGCAGCTCCCGCATTTCATTATAGTTCGCCTTCAGGACGTCTTTGGACGCCGCTGAAGGCACGCACCGCAGAAGCGGTGTGATTTACCTTGTTTTTCGCTCTAGGTCAGGTGGAGTCATCCTCCTCCTCCAAACCTCGAAGCTACAACTCCCTTTTACTCCGCGGACTTTCTAGTTGCAAGATAGAAAATTTGGCGAAGGCCACCTCAATGGAGCTTCGTCGCCCTCGAGAAAACTTCAAACCGGTGTCTCAGACACTTAGAAAGCAGTGACGACCAGAGTGACCGGCGTTGAGTGCGTAAGGCTCCCGCTGACTCCCGTGATTGTCAGCATATACTTGCCCACAGGCGTACTCAGGTCGGTGATGACGGTCAGCGTCGATGTATCTGTTGCTGGATTGGGATCAAAGGCCGCGATCGCACCGTCAGGCAATCCGCTGACGCTGAGTGTCACACTACCGGCAAACCCGCCACTTGGAGTGAGATTCACCGTATAAGTCGCGAAATCACCCTGGACGACAGTCTCACCCGCGGTAGTTGTGGACAGACTGAAATCCGGAGTCCCCAAGCCGCACGCACGAATGGCTTTGTTTACGTTCAACCGGCCACCGGTTATCGTGATTCCGGACAGCGATGGAATGGGATCAACGTTCTCAAGAATCAGCGTCTTCAGAGCGGCTGTGTCGAGAGCGCACGTCGAGAGAACTAGAAGAGCAGCGCCGGTGACGTGAGGCGTGGCCATTGAGGTGCCACTCAAGTAGGAATAGCCCCCTCCCCTGACGGTCGACAGAATGCTTGAGCCTGGTGCCCCTAAGTGGACGCTCGTAGCGCCGTAGCTAGAAAAGGACGACAGAGCATCGGTGCTGGTCGTTGAGGCCACACCCACCATGTTGGGAGTGTTATAGCTGGACGGATAATGTGGCGTGGTATCGTTATCTTGCGAGAGATTGCCGGCAGCCGCTACGAACAGCATATTGCTCGCGTTCGCTTTGCTAATCTCATCAAGCAATGCCTGAGAAAAACCTCCACCGCCCCAACTGTTGGAGAGGATGCGCACGTTCGCACTACCGGCGTCCCCTCCGAATGCCGCTTTGGCCTGAATCGCAAATTCGATGGCATCGATAGCATCCCCGGTCGTACCCGAACCGCTGGCTTTGAGAAACTTTGAACCCATGATGCTGGCGGTCCAATTCACTCCGACGATACCGATACCGTTGTTTCCCACGGCACCAATCGTGCCGGAAACATGCGTGCCGTGATTGTTGTCGTCCAGCGGGTCGCAGGTTTTGGTGATGGCGTTGAAACCGTGGGTTCCAGCGAGGCAAGGGATCGTAAGGCCGCCAATGTTAACCGTAAAATTCGCTGGCGCCGACCAAGCATTAGCCATAAGATCGGGATGGTTATAATCTATTCCAGTATCCACAATTACTGCTACCGAAAACCTCGACCCAGTGGAAATGTCCCATGCCGGGACTGCGCTGATATCGGCCCCGGGGGTCAACGTATTCTGCAAACCCCACAACTCGCCAAACCGCGGATCGTTCGGGATCGCGGCGGCGGAAATCTCCCTGGGAGGAATCGCGCGACTCGTACCAATCGCATGCACAATATAGTTGGGCTCGACATATTCCACGTCTGCGCGAGCGGCGAGTTCCCGTACGAGCGTCGCAACGTTCTTGCTCGCCGAGTGGAACCGCAGCGCACCCCTACCGCCCACCTCTCCCACTTGGTTTACATCTTCAGAAATCTGAGCCTGGACGATTGAGGCTAACGTGGTGGGACGAAACTTAACCAACACCTCATTCGCTACGACCTCCTGACCGTCATAGATGTCGGTTTTGGTGTCGCCATTGTGCTGCGCATAGAGCGGACTTGCTATCATCAGTAACAGAAGAAATATTCTGCTCATTCTGTTTCTTGGGTTCGACAAAGCCAATCCTCCAGTGAACTGAGATTGAGGTTCCTGTTGCAACGCCATGCGGTAGGCTCATCCTGTCTTGAGAAGCGGGGGGTGAGGAATTATCTTCGAGTGGATTCGCTATGTCAAGAATAGCAATGTGAAACGCCAGCGGCTTCCACGAGCTCGATGTGGAGTGGTGTACGACAGGCGGACTGGGGTCACCGCCCATATTTCAAGAGCATCTAAACTTTAGATTGTGGAGTGCAGAGCCTGCATCTTCGGACTTTCGAAGAAACCTCCACTAAATTGATCGCGAAATAACATTGCGAATCGAATGGAGCGAGGGCGTGACTCCCAGAAATTTGAGGTCCCATAGAATTTGCCACGTGGGTTTATTTTACCGCGTTAGCTTGTTGAGTTCATTGCTGGCGAGTGCCTTGGCGTTCGGACCAGTCGGCGGGTCCCTGCACGCACAAGAAGTTGCGCAGGCGCTTCGCGAGCGGGAACTTGGCGTCTTACCTACTCAGCTAACCTATAAAATAAACGCACCGTTGGAGAGCTCGACGTTGCTCGCGCCTGGGCCTGCCACTACCAGGCAGGAGCAGAACCCGCAGCGTGTACAAGAGCAAGATAGCTATTCGACCACGGCGCGTACCCGTAAACCGAGTACCGAAGAGCGAGATGTTTCGTGGAAAAAGCTTCCGGGGAATATTTTGCACGACCAGAAGGACATCTGGCTTTTCCCGACGCAGCTGGCGCGCGGGCACCATTGGGTTCCTACACTTGCGGTTGTCGGCGTAACTGCCGGGTTGATCGCTGCGGATCCGTCTGACATGCGCTATTTTCGCCGCACGACTGATTTTCGTGATTTCAGCCGGGTCCTCGGCGGACGGAACACCGGGATTATCGAAGCTGCCGTGCCTGGAGCGCTGTATGTTGGCGGCTTGCTGCTCCATAATTCCTACGCATCGAAGACGGCATTGCTGGCGGGTGAGGCTTACGCCGACAGCGCAATTCCGCACATGGCTATCAAGCTCGTGAGCCGCAGATTGCGACCGATCAATGTTGCCGAGAAACACGATCTCAGCGGTACGTTTTTTCAAAGCCATGTCTCGGTGTTCGGAAAAGGCAGCAGCTTTCCTTCAGGACACGCCGCAGGAGCTTTTTCGATCGCCACGGTAATTGCCCGGCGCTATCGAGATCACCGCTGGGTTCCCTGGGTAGCCTACACCGCTGCTTTGGCCGTCAGTTTTTCTCGAGTGCCAACCTTGTCGCATTTTCCCTCTGATGTTTTCCTGGGCGCTGCGCTTGGCTATACAACCGCCCGGTACGCGGTTCTGCGCGGCGAGTAAGCGTCGGCTGCAACGAGTGATCAATCCTTCAGAGCCTACGGGTACCCCGGCATCTTTTCCCTTGGCGAATGGAGATACGATGCTGGCACGCCAATGAAAATTCTGTTCTTGCCTGTCACTATTTTGTTCCTTTCGCTCTTGTGCATTTCGACTGCGAAGGAACAAACTCACCCTGTGAGCATCGGATACTGCGCGGAATTGGCTGAGATCGACGCGGTGAAATGGGCGGGATTTGATTACATCGAGCTGCGTACATCCGAGATTGCGGCATTGTCAGATCAAGACTACGAAAAAATCGCCGCGAAGCTGAACCAGATCGAGCTCCCAGTCCCCACGACCTACTTGTTCATTCCGGCGAGCATCAAGCTTACCGGCCCCGAAACGGATAAAGTTCTGCAGATGAACTATGTCCGAAAGGCTCTCAACCGGGTGTCCAAATTGGGAGCACACACGGTGGTTCTGGGGGCCGGTACGGCTCGGCAATATCCGGCCGGATTCCCAAAGGAAACAGCGTTCCGGCAGCTCATCGATTTCTGCAAGCGCCTAGGTCCGGAAGCGAGGACGAGAGACATTACCATTGCAGTCGAACCGCTTCGCAAACAGGAATCGAACATCATCAATACTGTTGCGGAAGGACTGGAGCTGGTTCGCGCGGTTCAGGACCCCAACATTCAATTAAATGTGGATTTCTACCATCTCGAGGTAGAAAAGGAGAATCCTGCGATTATTCTTGAGGCCAAGAGTCACATTCGGCACGTGCACATGGCCAACCCTGAGGGGCGCGTTTTCCCGCTGAATTGGGAAGAATACAATTATGGGCCGTTTTTCAAGATTCTCCGGAAGATTGGCTATCAGAAGGAAATTAGCATCGAAGGTCGAACTGCCGATTTTGTGCGGGAAGCGCCGCGGGCTATCGCTTTTTTGCGCGGGGCCGTTCGAGCCCACCAATAGGCCGCTGATACCTGCGGCGTAAGTTTGGCATTACCTGTGAAAAAGAACCGGGGCGCTCCGCTGAGGGGCCGAGGCACCCCGGATTATCCTGCCCGCTTCCGCAGGTCGCGGGCAGAAAGTTAGGCAGCGTGTTCGTCGCCGCGAAGAAACTCGTAGCGTTCGATTGCCGCTACCACGCCAATGGTCCCCTCGCTCTTCGATTCGGTGCGCTGGATACGGCCGAGGCAGCGCACGCGGACCGGACCCGCGAGGGTGATTTCATTGGGCAGAGTAAGAAGAATCTCAACCGGAGAACCCTGCTTTACGTCCTTCGGAAGAAAAAAATAAACGCCCCGAGAACTGACATCGCGCGATTCCGTGGATGCCTCGCCTACGGCAGCTCCACTAGTCCAACGAACAGTGAGGGGCAATTTAATATTAAAGCGTTGAGTCGTACGACGTTCACCACCAGCCAAGGGAAACCTCCTACTTAGAGAAACAGTGTAAGGCCGGGACAAGCTGGGATCCAATAGGACTGATAGCTTATTTTACCTTAGAAAAGGGGGGTACTAAGGTACTGGACGCCGTCTTGAACAGCACAGTGCTCATTCCATTACGCTTGCTAAATCAAGCCTGGTCAATGAGGCGATGGTGAATGGCGTAAAGGGCCAGTTCGAGGCGATCGGAAACACCGAGTTTATCGAAAATGTTGTGGAGATGATTTTTCACCGTTTGTTCGCTGATGAAAAGCTTCTCTCCGATTTCTTTATTGCGAAAGCCCTGGGCCACGAGCTGCACAATTTCCTTTTCACGATCGCTTAGCAGGGGCTTCTCGCGGCGCGGCCCAGCGTCGGACGATTTCGCGAAGGCTTTCATCACTTCGGCAGTCATGCGGTTGTCGAGCCAGATTTCCCCAGCGTGAACCCGATGAATGCTCTTGAGGAGCAGATCGGTGGCGGACTGCTTCAGCACGATTCCGCGAGCGCCCAGGCGCATGGCGCGGATGACGTCGCGATCATCCTCGGCCGCGGTCAGTACAATAACGCGCGTCGGCAGCGAATCGAAGTTGACCTCTTCGAGAACAGCGAGGCCGTCCTTATCGGGCATGCGCAAGTCTAGGAGAAGCACGTCGGGCTTGAGCTTGGCGAGCATTTTGATGCACTCAGTGCCGTTCGAGGCCTCGCCGACAATGGTGACGTCGTCGTCGGCGTCCAGCAACTTTCGCAAACCCTCGCGGAAAATGGCATGGTCATCGGCAAGCAAGATGCGAATCTGTGGCTTAGTTTTGGCCATAGCAACTGTTTAGCCGAGGGGGACCTCAATGGTTAGGCGAGCCCCGTGCCCAGGACTGGACTCTATTGTCAGCATTCCCCCCACTGTACGAGTACGCTCCTTAATTGAAATGGGACCCAAACGGAGACGGTCTAACTCGTCTCCGGTAAAGCGGCCTGCAAAACTAAAACCTTCACCGTTATCGTCCACCACCAAGACGAGGCGGCTATCGTCTTGCCAAAGTTTTACCACGACATGGGAAGCGCTTGCATGCTTTTTTATGTTGTTGAGTGCTTCTCTATATATCTGGAAGACCTCACGGCAGACGCGATCGGGGGCCTGGAGATCGCCCGAATTGATCAGGAGGTCGAGCGCCAGAGCGGAATCGTTGCGGAAGCGCTCGGCAAAGCCGCGCATTAGATCGAGCAAATCAGCGGACTGGACACGAATGGGCCGCAGGTCGGTGACGAGATGACGTAGCTCTGCGGACTCATTTCGCACGGTCTGCTGGAGATTGGCCAGGGAGGCCGCAGCCAACTCGGGAGTAGCGCCCGTTTTGCGGCGCAGGACGTCAAGCTGAATCTCGACGCTCAGCAGGGTTTGCAAAATGCCGTCGTGCAGATCACGGGAGATCCGGCTGCGCTCAGATTCAATGGCCCGCGCCCGAATATGCCGCAACAGAAACAAGTTCTCCAGAGGCTGGCCGAGATGGCGAACGATAGTTTCGAACCAGCGCAAATCCGGCACCGTGAATTTCCCGCGATTGCTACCGAGAAGGATGCGACCAGCAGGCTGGCCATCGTAATCAAACGTGGCGGCCAACAGAACTTTGCAATTGAGCTCTTGCACGGTGGTGCCTGGGAGCCTTGGAAGCGTCGCCAGTCGGCGCGCATCGCGACGATCCCACCCGAAGCCGTCTCCAGGACCCGTTAAATCGTTCCAGCAGACCGTGGCGTCCAAATCATCGAGCAAATAGGCGTCGGCGCGAGTGAGCGGAAGATTCTCCGGCGCGATTCGCTCAGTCTCACCGGCGCGTACCTTCCAGATAAAAATTCTTTCCAGTTCACTGTCGCGAAACGCAAGATACGCAAGCTGGCAGCGAAAGCCGCGCGCTAGCTCATCGAGCATCAGGCGCATAGATTCGGACATACCCTGGTCGACGCTCAGAAATTCAGTTAGCCGAGCAAGGAACTCGCTTTCAGAAGAATGTCGGCTGCTCAGATCGCCGAGAAAGCCCAGACCAGCGCCGGCCGCAAACGTTGCGGCTACCAGCACCACCCAGGAAATGACCATGGGCCAGTGGACTGAACCGTGCCAAGCGGTTTTGACCACCAGGGAGAGTGACATGACCGCCGCGAGAATCACGGCCCAGCGCATGCCCCAGCGAATGCCTGCCGCGAACGCCACGAAAAGATAAGGGAACCATACGGCTACTTCGGAGGGACTGAGAACCAGGAATACGGCCAGCGCGGCCAGGTCCACGACCAATGGCAAATGCAAATTCTTCTTGCGAAGCAGATACTCGGCGGCAATGATCACTACAGCGGCGACCAGATAACCGATGATGAACACAAGCGCGGGGTCCGCACCGCGAGAGTGTCGGATCTCCAATAGGTCGACGACGGCCAAGATCATAAAAATCGGCCGGGCGTAGGCCACTTGCCGCGCAAGGTAGCGGCTTTCGGTAACGTTGGGGCGCATGTGTGGCTAGCTCGTAAGACATGTTCAGTCTAACAAGCTGGGGTGCTTCCGCAAGGAAGAGTTCCTGCTAGACAATGCGCGATTGGCTTCACGATACTCCGGTGGTCTTTGCAAGGGGCCCTGGGTCATTGCCATTGGCGGGTCCATTCTGTAGTACCTTGCCGACGCAAAATGGAATCAGTCATCATTCCTCGACCTGGTGCCCCAAACCAGTGCACTCTCAGAATGCCCCGTTAAACAGTCTGTGTAGGAAACCCTAATAGAATATGGCAAAAGTGGATTGGCAAGGTGGGTTGGTCAATATGAAGTGGGGTGAGCGACGGGGATTGAACCCGCGACCCTCGGAGCCACAGTCCGATGCTCTACCAGCTGAGCTACGCTCACCACGGAAAACGAAATGATAGCACGTGAAAGCAAGTCAGGGAAAGTTGACGCGCCAGACTGCAGGCGTTTCGGAAGTTTGGACGTGCCGTCGTAATGCGAGCTAAATTTGGCGGGCCCGGGCTGGCGTCCGGAGTTGAGAGGAACACGCGCCTATTTTCGAGAGACGAATCCCTGGGGCGGGACCGCCCTGGTAGGGGAGCGCAGCTGCGAGAGTGGTGATACGAAGTTAGGTGGACGGCGCGGAGAACGTGTGGGTCAACTGGTATTGGCAGGTGCTGCGGGTCGGGACAAGCTGAGCCAAAGCAGTTGAGCGAACTCCACGGCCGTGCAGAGAGGGTGCCTGCCGCGGTGCAAATAACGCAGGCAATACAACCGCTCGATGGTCAGCGCCAAGCTTGTGAGCAGCCAGGTGATCAACAAGCTGTTGCGGTGATGATGACAGATGTGTCCCAGGCCATGGCGGTTCTTGGCGTCATTAAACCCTTGATTCTCGATCTCCCAGCGGCTCTTGGCGCGGTGATATAGCACCCAACTGCTGACTCGTTCGATGGGAGAATCGGTGAGCCAGAATGCTTCAATCACCTGGCCATCTGGTTTCTGCTGTCGGTAGAACAGGACCCGTACGGTTTTCCATCGCAGGTTTTCCCAGGGATCGAAGTCTTCGGCATCCCAAAGTTCGACGCGATCTGGCCCGTGAAGGAAAGTCAGTTTGGGAGTCTGGGAACGGAAACGGTTTTGTGCTGCGGCAAACAGCTCGGGCAAATTCGCTTTCAGGCGGGCCACCACCGGCAGGCCCAGATCGCAGGCGGTATGCAGAAACGGAGCGGTGGCGAATCCCCCATCCACGACGACGTAGGCCGCGAAACGGATGCCCAGCAGCTCGATAGTGTTTCGAAAGCCTTTTGTTGCGTTTGACTTGGCGCAGGGTGCGCGTCAAGGCGGCTCGTGTGGGAGTCGGATCTAAACGTTCGGTGAAGTAGCCCAGAGCATCATCGCTGAACGACGTGCTCACCGCTAGCGCGCGACGCGCGGAGGAGCGCACCAGTCTTTCTACGGCAAGGAAATTGGAGGGGCGCAACACTTGGCCGATCAGCATGGACCACAGTAAGGCTTGGGCAGGAATTTGCGGTTGCCGCCGACCATCACCGGGAAATCGGAAATAAGACCGTAAACCCAGGCGCCGCGTGACGTAGTCCCAGAGGCGTCGTGGGGTGCAGCCATTCACCGCTGGCGTTGTTTGCGGGCCAGGACCAACAGTTGCGCGTTGGAAGCGAGCACTTCGCGGACCGCCTCTTGAAACTTGCGGCCGGATTGGACGCGCTTCTGGACTTCCTCGACCCACTCTCTGGGGATGCGCTGGGCGTGTCTTTTTCCTCCCACCATGAAGACCAGCGACCACGCCGCATGGCCCTTACCCTTAGCACAGTGGCAAGAGGGTTTCCCACAGCGCGTGTAATTGAGGACTAAGGAACCGGGGAGGAGGTCGTCCGGGACAGGAAACTGGCGGAGGAGTGCAAACTTGCGCTGACGCAAGCGCGAGGCCAGAGGTCCTCTGGGTGTGATCTTAATCTTGTACAAATACTTACACAAGAAAAGGGAAAACGCAAGCCCATATTTTGAATGCGAAAATAGGGTGGCTGCTGAGAAACCTCAAGGGGTGGGACAAAACCACGCTGAATCAGGGTAGCTGTGGACTGTTAGCCATCAATGTTACGAAACGCCTGGCCAGAATGTTGCGAGTCACTGGAGGCGAGGTGGCGTCGTCAAACAATTGTTGCCAACCGTTTCGCGTGGTCCGCGGAAACCAAACATTTCCTGACTAACTCAACGCAGAAAAGGTTGACGCCTCGCTGGAAACTCAAGCAGAGTGTTTCTGACTGGAGTGCGACTGCGCAAAATGGCTGTCCATCGAAAGCTCATCCAGAGAAGCAAGCGCCTTGGCAAATTTATAGGGCCTCGCGAGGCTGCCCAGATTCTAGGCATCAACTATTCCACGTTAAAACAGTGGATCTACAAAAAGCGATTGCGTACTGCGAGGACTGCTGGTGGGCACCATCGAATCCCTGAGTCTGAGCTGGACAAGTTTCTTTATCGGGCCAACGAGTCCGGCGATGCCGCCGAGAAACGAACGAACTTTCGGCGCATCAGCGGCCGAAACCAGATCGTCGGACGAGTTGTTGAAATCAAAATCAGCGGGTTACTCGCTCAGGTAACGCTCTCGATTGGCGGCCAACGGATCACTTCCATTATCACAAGTGATGCCGTCCGCGAGATGCGTCTCCGCCAGGGCGACAAGGCAGCGGCTCTGATCAAGTCAACCGAAGTGATGATTGTGCGCGTCTAGTATTGCTGCGACTTAACCATCGTTCGTTCTACCGAAGGTTTACAATCCTTATGATTCAATTGAATCCGCTTTGACTTGACGATTTAAAATGAGTTAAATCGCACACACGCTAAACTGCGACTATGGTTCAACGTAATCAGGGAGGGTACATGTGGAGCGGAAAACTGGAAGTCCTGGCTCTGGGAATCTCTCTTTGCCTGCCCATGAGCGGCGCCGATAACGTCGCAAAGGACGCAACGGCGCGAGAAACGGCGAGCAACCCCCAGCTGCTGCTCTCGCAGGAGCCCGTAACATCTTCCACGCCGGCGACTATCGAAAGACAGATCGAAGAACTAAAAAGAGGACTTGAGGTTCAGCAAGCGACCTTACGCGCCCAAGAAGCGCGCATCGCTGCGCTCGAGGCTGAGGTGCGCGCCGCGCAGGCAAGTTCCACAGTCTCTTCTATTCCATCGGGGACGGTTGGGGTTGGTGCAGGGCTCGTCGCCGAAACAAACGTCCACCAGGAGCCTGACCAACTTGAAGCGCCGAAAGATTCCGGGCACAAATCCTTCGCCGATCGTTTAAAGAACATTGGCCCGTTCTCCTTCAGCGGCGACTTCAAGCTGCGCGACGAACCCTCTTTCGGCGGACCTGCGGACCGCTCACAGGTGCGCAATCGCGCTCGCATAAGGCTGCGTTTCAATGCCGATGCCAGCCTGAATGGCGATGTCACCGGCAGCCTTACCCTTGCCACGGGAGATATCAACAATCCAGTAGCCGCCATGCAAACGATCAACCAATTTTATACCCGGAAGCCGTTGTATCTCGATCGCGCGTTCATTACCTATCATCCTCATTTTTTCAAGGCATTGACCCTGACCGGCGGAAAATTTTCATACCCTTGGTACCGGACCGAACTGACCTGGGACAATGACCTCAATCCTGAAGGGTTGGCACAAACCTTAGCGTGGGATTTCGAAACCTCGGGCCCCTTGAAGCGCATCGCCCTGGTTGGATTTGAGCTCCCCTTCGCCGAGACCGCAGGCGTTTCCTTCCATAATAAGAGCATTGTGCAAAGCGCGGTGTATGGCGGGCAGCTTCAGACCGCATGGGGATTAACGAGTTGGCTCAGACTCAGCCTTTATGGTGCATTTTATAATTGGCACAAAGCTGATCCCGTTGCCCTTTCGGTGGCCACTGCAAACGCTGCGAGCCCCCTGCACGGGCTGCTGAAGTTGAACAACAACGGCAGCCAGAATTCAACGGTTACAACGACGGGGACATTCACTGCAACGGGTCAAGACGTCGTCACGAATGCCCAATTTGCTTCAAAGTTCGGAATTTTTGACGCCATTGCGAGGTTGGACCTAAGCACTTCGGCTCCGCAGTGGCCGATCCTTATCCTCGGAAATTTCGCCCAGAATACGAAAGCTTGCGCGAACCTTGGCAACATCCTTGCCGCACCGGCGAACACTGAGGTTCAAACCTTCTCTCAATCCAGAAATGCGCTCTGCGATCCGCGCCAGCGCCGTGCCTACTGGCTCGAGGCACGCGTCGGCCGCGCACAAGAAAAAGGCGACTGGAACTTTGCGTACACCCGAATTTTTGTCGAACGCGAAGCAGTGCTTGGTGTTTTCAACTACAGCGAGATGCGCCAGGGAAGCAATGTCACCGCACACCGGGTCGAAGTCTTCTATCAGGCCAACAACAAGATCCAGCTCGCCTTCACCGGACTTTTCGGGCGCCCGTTGGTGACGGCGAGCAGTCCACTTCTGGACAACTTGCTCAAGCGGCTCCAGTTCGACGTGACTTACAGGTTCTGAGTCAAGTATTGCTTCGGCGTTAGCATGGCAGCGGAGAAACTAGGTCAGCTCGGGCTACGGAATTTTGCTAAACGAGGGTTACCTAGCGATTATTGGACGCCAATTTCAGTCAGCCATTTTTCAATAATTGTTTGCTGGCCGGCATCAATCATCTCAAAGGAAATACCCATTCCCATGTTCGGCTGTGAATAAATAACCGAGCCATTGGCGCTGAATGACTGGTCGTGGTAACGAATCACGATGTTGATGGCCGTGCCGAGCGGCAACGGATTCATCATATCCATGTAGCAGCCGTAACGGCTGAGCTCACTGGTACGGGCGGTCAGGCGGGTTTCTGATTTACGCTCGGTGATCTCGGCCGATGCGAAAAACGGATAGCGGGGTACCCGGCGAAGATCTGTAGGCATGCGCACTGGCCTCCGCGTATTGCCCCGAGGGTAGCGTTGTCAAACCATACGAAACACCGCCGGGGCCGGATACATCATGCCAGAGCGAAGGGCAGCCGTCCCATAAATCATCCCCGTGGGCGCGACTGTGAAGTAATAGCGGATTTGACACCACACCATCATGAGTTGATTGTTTCCCGCTGCCTATCTACGTACCATTGTCCCTGGCCGATCCTCACGCCAAAGACCTCTCCGGATATCATCGAGAGCTCAAAACCATTCAGGAGTGATCATGGCTACCACGGTTATAGCCGAGGTCCCGCTAAATACGGTGCCGGTAACGACTGCTCCGGCAGCGACCCCGTCCACCAAGGACGTCATCGCCGCGATGCTTCGCGTTCCTGGACAGCTGAGCGACTTGATTTTTTCCCCCGGACGCCCGCCCCAAGTGGAAGCCAGCGGACAATTGATGCCCGTTAAAATTCCCGGCCTCGAGGTGCTTACTGTCCACGATACGATGCGGATTGCAAGCGATCTGATAGGCAAGCTGGAGCATCCTGCGAAGAAATTAGAGACGGAGGGTTCAGCGGACCTTTCCTACGGTCTCGAGGGAATCGCGAGATTTCGCGTAAATATTTTCCGGCAGCGCGGCAGCCTTGCGATCATCATGCGGCTGATTCCCGATAAAGTGCCGACGTTCACCGATTTGAATCTGCCGCCACAATTGTCGGAAATAGTGGGTCTGCGAAACGGAATTGTGCTGGTAACTGGTCCGACCGGCTCCGGGAAGTCGTCAACGCTCGCGGCCATCATCAACCGGATTAACGAGGAAAAGGCTTACCACGTTCTGACGATCGAGGACCCCATTGAATTCCTCCACAAACATAAAAAAGCAACAATCCATCAACGTGAGTTACACAGCGACACGCCCACCTTTGCCCTCGCGCTGCGCGCCGCTCTTCGCCAGGCTCCTAAGGTAATCCTCGTCGGCGAAATGCGCGACAAAGAGACGATTGAGATCGCGCTCGAAGCCGCCGAAACCGGGCACCTCGTGCTTTCTACGCTACATACCATTGACGCGGCGCGCACCGTTGAACGGATCGTTGGCAGCTTTTCGATGAGCGATCAGCAAGCAATTCGCAACCGTCTGGCCAAGGCATTCCGCTATATTCTTTCGCAGCGCCTTCTTCCGCGCAGAGACGGCAACGGCCGGCTCGCGGTCATCGAGATTCTTAAATCCACACTGCGTACCCGCGAGTACATCGAAAAGGGCGAGGGCGAAGGAAAAACTTTGGTGGACGCGATGCGCGACGGCTCAACAGAAGGCATGCAATATTTCGATGGCGAGATTGAAAAGCTTATCCGCGCCGGCACGCTCGATTTGGAAACTGGCTTGGCCTATGCTACCAATCAAGGCAATCTGCGCCTGGAACTCGCCGACATGGACCCGCAAACCGATCTGCAACCTAAACTCTCTGCGACGGCCGCCGCGAAAAAGGCGCCTCAGGCGACGGAACTCGAGATCGAACGCTGAATCCTCAAGTCGGCGACAATCTTCTTGTTGGATCGCGTTTCCAGATCGCCGCATTTGCTCATCGGTTGCCCATACCGTTCCCACCGCTGCGGCAACGTTTTTGACTTCCGTGGCTCTCGCGCATAGAATCCGCAGTTCGCCATCTTCGAGTCGAGCTTCACAAACAGGAGCAACAGGATGAAAAAGGGTCTGTGTCTTGGTGCGATACTTTCGATTGTTTTGGGGCTGGGGCCGGCACTCCGGCTAGCGGCGCAGTTGCACGAAGATGAAAAGAAATCGCCAGAGACAAAACCGTTGGACCCAGCCGAAATGGCCAAACCTAAGGAAGAATCTTCGGTCACCGAGCACACCATCCGCATCGGAGGGCAGACGATCCCCTACCGAGCCACCGCGAGTACCACGCTGCTCAAAAATGAAAAAGGGGAGCCTACTGCCCTAATGTACTCAGTCGCATACACGCGCTCCGATGTGCGCGACCTTAGCCTGCGGCCTATTTCATTCTTATATAACGGTGGGCCCGGCTCGGCGACGATGTGGCTGCATCTCGGCGCCTTTGGACCGCGCCGCGCTTCCATTGTCGACGGTCAATTTACGCCGCCAGCGCCTTATAAGCTCGTTGATAATTCAGAAAGCTTGCTCGACAAGTCTGATCTGGTGTTCATTGATGCCATAGGCACCGGTTACAGCCACGCGGTCGGCAAAGCGCAGGACAAGGATTTCTACGGCATCGACGAAGACGTTCAAGCCTTTGCACAATTCATCGTCACCTATATCAGCCGCAATGACCGGTGGAATTCCGCTAAATTCCTCATCGGAGAAAGTTATGGCACCTTTCGCTCTGCCGCGCTGGGCAATTATCTGCAGTCCCGAGATACGTTGCACTTAAACGGGATCGTCCTGATCTCCTCGGTACTTGATCTCTCGACGATTACCTTCGCGCCCGGCGACGATCGTCCTTACATCTTTTATCTCCCTAGTTACGCGGCCGTAGCCTGGTACCACAGAGTTCTGAAAGATCGGCCGGCAGATTTGCAAGGTTTTATCGAAGAGGCGCGCCAGTATGCCAAAGGCGAATACGCGACGGCGCTTTTCAAAGGGTCTCAACTGTCGGCTGCGGAAAAGGCGGCCGTAGCGAAGAAGCTTTCATACTTCACGGGCCTCAGTGAAGACTATTTGCAACGAGCCAATCTTCGCGTGACTCTCGGCCAGTTCAATGTCGAGCTGCAGCGCAGCCGGGGGTTAACAACCGGCCGCATCGACGCGCGTTTTTCCGGATATACCTATGATCTGCTGGCCGAAAACTCACAAGGCGATCCCGAAGGCCCCGCCGTTGGCGGTGCTTACACTGCTCTCATCAATTCCTACAACCACAGCGAACTAAAATTCGGCCGCGATAAGCTGTACCACAACACCAGCGGCGGCGGTGGCGCCGCCTGGAATTGGAAACGCCAGCCCACGCCTATCGGCGCCCGCTCATTTTTCCCCAGCGCTCCTAACACCCAGGGGGATCTTGCGCAGGCCATGATCACCAATCCTCGCCTCTTGGTGCAGGTAGAAAACGGTTACTACGACATGGCCACGCCATTCTTCGAAACCGAATACACGATGGGGCATCTCGGCTTGCCCGCAGACCTGCAGAAAAATATAACTTTGGATTATTACAACGCAGGCCACATGATGTATTTGCGCGACGAAGATCGGGTGAGCCTCCACAATCACGTAGCCAGTTTTATCGATCGCGCTACCCGCGAATAACTACCGTCGCCAGGTCTGGTTCGTCGAACCCAACGAAACCCTACGGCCGTGTTGCCTTATCTTTCCGCCCACATTTCCGTACGTGGGCAATCTCGACGTTTCGCCACGATTCTCGAAGCACAACCATCCCTTAAGATCGATTTTTGGCGAATACCACGAGCGAGCTGCCAAAGGGGATCGGGAAAGGGCTGAGGACTGTTCGCTCGAAGCGAGAAATCCAAAGAAGCGATTGATTGAGCCAGTTTGGAGGGACCGAAGGTACCGCGGGTCGGGTCGCAAAGATGCGCTCGACAGCGCGCGTTAAGAGTTTTGCTGGAAAGATCCACTGAAATAAGTAGCGCTCCTCCAGAATTTGCAGCCCGGCCTGTTTAAAAAGCGGGCGCAAGGTGGCCTTACGATAGCGCGTCACGTGGTGGTTGATGACGTCGTGATTGGTCCAGAGCAAATTAAACGCTGGAACCGTGGCCAGCAACGCTCCACCGGGAAGAAGCAGTGCGCAGGCGTGGCCAATAGCAGCCAGTGGATCCGGCATGTGCTCGAGGACGTCGAGCATCAGGATTAGCGAATATTGCTTTCCGGGTCGGAAGGACGAATCAAACGGCACGATCTGAATCCGTGCTCGGTGGGGTCCATCGCTGCGAACCAGTGCCGCATCTGGTTCGACGCCTTCGACGTCGCCAAGCTCACGTAAACGATCGAAGAATAGGCCATCACCGCAGCCGACATCGAGAATGCGCCCCCATCCTTCAGCCGGCTGGTGAGCTCGAAGAGCCTTTAGTACGCCGGCTTCGCGCGCCCGCCACCACCAGTGCCGTTCGTAGAGCTCGCGATACTTCTCGCCATATTTAGGATCCACCAGCTCCTCAGCCTTGCCGGCACCGCTGCATCGTCAGCGATTTCCTGTTTGTTTCAAGGTAATCGCCGCAGCAGCGGGGCTCCCAACGCCGCGCGATTCTCCGCCGTACTGTATCAGCCGGCCCACAACATAAAGGGGACGTCCCTTCACCTCTTCATACACGCGTCCGACGTATTCCCCGATGATGCCGAGAAACAAAAGAAGGACGCCGGAAAGAAACGTAAGGGCCACGATTAAAGCAGTGAAACCCTGTGGCGAATGGTGCAGGACAATCTTCGCGTAGAGTGAATAGACGACGAAAAGCAGCGAGGCAAAAATGGTGGCCGTGCCCAGAAGCGCGGCCGCGCGTATCGGTACGATGGAAAAGGCAAAAATTCCGTCGGAAGCCAGTTTCAGAAGTCTCAGCGCACTGTACTTGCTCTCGCCTGCGTGACGCTCGGAGCGTTCTACCGCGAGGCCGATCTGGCGGAAACCAACCCAGCTTCTCAGCCCGCGAAGATATCGATGATGCTCGGGCATTTTGCGCAGATGCTCGACGACGCGGCGAGACATCAGGCCGAAGTCGCCGGCGTCGACAGGAAGCTGAATATCCGACAAGCTCGCCAAAAGCCGATAGAAAATGAAATAACAGGCGCGAAGCAGCAACGACTCCTTTCGATTCTGTCGTTGTGCGTAAACCACATCGTAGCCTTCCAGATACTTGTGGACGAACTGCGGAACAGCTTCGGGCGGATCCTGTAAGTCTCCGTCCATAACTACGGTCACATCCCCATCCACATAATCTAATGCCGCCGTCAGAGCCGCCTGGTGACCGAAATTGCGGGAGAGCGCTATGACTAGAATTCGAGCTTCTTCCTGGGCTGCCCGCTCAAGAGATTCCAGTGTTCGGTCGGTGCTGCCATCGTCCACAAATACGGCGGAATGCGGTCCGCCGGGAAGAGCGTCCAACAACGCGCGCACCCGTCGCAACAGTTCAGGCACCACGGCTTCCTCGTTGTGCACCGGGATCGCCAGCGATACTCGCGGAAACAAACTCATTGTCGCGCTCGCCCTTTGCAATAAAACATATGCCAAAGAGGAACTTTCAGTGCACCGACTATGTAAGCTTCAAAGATCACCATATCAAAAATGCTCGAACAAATGTCCCGCCATTGTTCCACGGGGCGCGGAAACTCACCGCGATCCGCGCGCGCTAAAAACCTGGCGATCGAAGGATCTGCCGGTAGAATCAAGTCGAGAATATGGATGTGGCCGTCGGCCGTGAGTACCGTGCAAAGATGTGAAAGAATGCGCCGTACGCTTGTGTCATCAACATGATGAAGAAAACTGTTCAGGAGTACAAAGTCAAAGCGTTCGCCCTGAGAAACGCTGAACCGGGTAACGTCAGCGACGAGAAATTTGCGTTTGTAGCGGCGCTGCGCATAGGAGATATAGCGAGCATTAATATCAATTCCCAGATAGTCGGATTTCCCGAAGAAGCGCGTGTTGATCCCTGGACCGCAGCCTACGTCGAGAACTCGCCTGATGCGGCTAAAATCATTGTGCGCGAGTAGTGGCGCAAATTTTTGATTCTCGAAAGGCTTCTGCCATAAGCGATAAACAGTGGTTTTTTCCAGCAGACTGGTGGTTGAGATCATCGACTGTAGGTCAATGCGCCGCGCGACGGCAGCGAGCGCGCCGCATAGCGAATTCCCATTAGACCTCCATTCCACCATACTACACCTGCGATGAGAAGCCCGGGCCCGACAGCTCATGTCTAGCAAGCGTTTTTACAAACCTTTGCAGACGTAAGTCTGTCATTCCGTCAGCGCCGGCAAGCTTAGGGGCGCCACCTTACCTCAAACGGACCAACGTTTCTGGATGACGGAAAACGATCCTCAAGTGCCTCACGAAGGGTATCGGGAAGCTCGCTCGAAAAAGCGGGCTTATCGTAGATGACAATCACGTTGACTTGGTGCAATTCGAGCGCGTTGAGGATTTCTTCTCTCCCTGAAGAATCATCCAGGAAGTCAAACAGCGACCGCGTGGGATTGTGAAAGCCGGCCAGGAAATATACCTCAGGACAATCGGGCGCGGCGTAGATGAAAGGGCCCCTGGTGTGTTCACGGACAGCAGCGATTAGTTGCTGGTACCGAACTGCTTCTTCGGCAGTGACTCGCAAACCCCCGGCGCGATCCAAATGCAATGGTGCAGTCTGCACATCGGGCTTGTAAGACTCCTCCATCTCGTAAATAAAACCCGGGGTGATTCGCGTGACCGCAAAAAAAAGATAGAACGCCAGCACGCACACAAGCAAACGCTTCGACAGCTGCGGGAACAATGAAAGAAGCGCGAACACTGTCAAGGCGACCAGCGGGGCCACGTAACAGAAATAGATAGCCGCGCTGAATGGAAATTGCACCACACTGCAAAGCGACAGAGCGCTCAACAAGAGCATCAATTGCTGCTGCCGTAGACCTGGCGACGTCCGGCAGATCGCTGGACTGACCGTTAGAACCGCTACGCCTGCAAGTATTAGAACAGGAATCAAATTAGCCGCGGAATACCAAACCGCTTGATACACGTACTCTTCCCGAGCAGATAAATACCACACGCCCGCGAGAGCGAGCGCTGTCGCCGTGGTAAGAATCAACCGAAAACGCCGACCGCTGAGCGCGGCCATTGCCAGCAGCGCCGCTATCGGAACGACAGCGAGCAACGATAGCAATTCAGGTGGGGACATCGACGCCCCGGCAATTCGTCGCGCGGGAAGAATAAAAACGCCTCTAATCAACGCGGTGACCGCATGTCCCCGGATATACGGGATCAAGTAAGCGAGAATTGGTAGGGCCGCGCCTGCCAGAAAAGGCCCGGCCATCTCGGCAAGCATGGAGAAACGCTTTGCATCGTTTACCCGAATGCCGCGCCATTCGCGGAAAAGCAGCAGGAACCCAAGGGAAGCCGTTGGAAACACAAAATGCACAACCTCCTCTGCCCCGCTCCGCTGCCGAATAAGTAGGATCAACAGCACAACGAGAAAAAGTACCGAGGAAAAAGCCATGGCGCGGAACAGTGAGGAGCGCTCTTTGGTATTCTCACCGTCAGCTTGGTTCAAGCTTTGCTCGCGGAAAAGAAGAAACATCCAAATACCAGCCAGCAAGTAGAGTCCCACGCTTTTGACCACGAAAGAGAATCCGCCGCAGAGTCCTGCGAAGAACATCCACCGTGGCGCGCGCGTTTCCAGATACCGAAGCACTGCGGCGACGGCAAAAGTGGCAAGGAACAAGTTGTACCAGGAGGGCACCGCTGCCGCGTAATTGGGCACGCTCCAGGCCACGCACAGAAGCGTGACGCCGCCCGCGGCTAAGGGCGAACCAAAACGAGTTGCAACATAATAGACTGCCGGTATCCATGCGAGGAAAGCGCCAAAAAGAACGTAGCGAAGCGTAGCGAGATTTGCGCCCATGACGCGAAACGCAAGCGCATGAACAAAGCTCAATCCGCCGGTATACAACTCCAGGAAATCGCGATGCGGGAGCTGGCCTTGAAGAACGCGCTCCGCACTTTGCGCGAAAGCCCCTTCGTCATGCGGAACCCAGCCGCGTAGCAGATGTGTGCTCATGTAGAGAGCGCTCGCCACCCATGCGAGTAACAAAAGGTACCAGTACATTCGCGTGGATCGTGGAGACTGAATCACCTCGGCAGGCACCCTGGGTTCAGCGGTTTGAGTGGTCATCACATTTCATCTTGCGCACTTGCTCGATCGCTGAAGAAACCATGCCACACCCGAACTTATCATGTCCAGGAACTGAATTGCCGCGTGTAACCCAACGAATCAGATGCTCGCGAATCACACATTGCAATTTGTTGCTCCGACGCTATGATGGCCACGCAGGATCGGCTCCACGAGAAAATTCGAAAATAATGGTAGAGACAATCCCGGGCCTCAGCTCAACACCCGATCGTCGATCTGACCGCTTGCTGAAAATTCTTGGCGTCGGATTTGGCGTGGCCGTAGCGGTTGGCAATACCATCGGCGCGGGCATTGTGAGAACTCCCGGCGACATTGCTTCCGTTCTTCCCAAGCTCGGGCTATTTTTTGCGGTGTGGTTTGGCGGCGCGCTGTACGCGCTGCTCGGGGCGTTCCAGCTTGCCGAGCTGGGCGCGGCCATTCCGCGCAGTGGCGGCCAATACAATTTTTCGCGGCGCGCGCTTGGCGAGTACGCAGGCTTCATCGTCGGCTGGAGCGACTGGCTTTCCACTTGCGGTACTCTCGCTGCCGTCGGCATTGTGATCGGAGAGTACAGCGGCAAGTTGTTTCCCGTTCTTGACGGCCACGTGAAAGTTATTGCAGTCGGCGTAATTTTGTTCTTTGCTGCCGTGCAATGGAAAAGCCTACGCTTCGGCAGCGGTGTGCAAAATGTGACGTCACTCCTCAAAGCGATCCTGTTTACCGCACTGGTGGCTGCGTGCTTCGTGATCCCACCGCACACGCGTTACGCGTCAGGAGCGACGCCTTCCGGGGTCGCGCCTCAAGCGCTCATGGTGCCGCTTGGCTGGGCGTTGTTTGCCGCGCTCGTCGTTGGTTTGCAAGCAACGATCTACACTTACGACGGATGGGACGGCGTTATTTATTTCGGGGATGAAGTGCGCGACCCGGGCACAAACATTCCTCGCGGTATCACCGCAAGCGTGATTTCGATCTTCGCCATCTATTTGATGATCAACGCCGCGCTCGTGTATGTGCTGCCGATAAACGAAATCGCGGGAAATAATTTTGCGCTCGGCGCCGCCGCGGAACGCGTTTTTGGTGCGCATGGAGGCACAATCTTTCGCTCGGTCATGGTGCTGGCATTGCTCAGTAGCATCAATGCCCTGCAATTAATGGGTACTCGCGTCATTTATGCGATGAGCCGCGATGGATTATTTTTTCGGCGAGTTGCGCGCGTCAATCGCGGCGGTACTCCGGCACTGGCGCTTGCGTTGAGTGCCGCCATTGGTATTGTTTTTGCGGTTTTCAGCTTCGAGCGTGTAATCGCCATGCTGGCATTTTTCTTTGTCGCCAATTATACGATTTCGTTTATATCGCTTTTTATTTTGCGGACTCGCGAGCCGGAGTTAGAACGTCCTTACCGGGCCTGGGGATATCCTTGGACGACGGCGGCAGCGCTCGTTGGCTCATTGGCCTTTCTGGCGGGTGCGATCGTTAGCGACAGGCAAAACAGCCGCCTAACACTCATCGCGCTGGCGATTAGTTATCCCATGTATCGCCTATTAAAATGGGTCGCGGCACGAGGTTGCTCCGCGCAACCTGCCTAAACCCCTTTTCCTTCCCTGGGGTCATTTCCTATCTTTTCGGCGATGCTCTTGGCCTGCAAAAAAAGAAGCAAGTAGTCCTGCCCGCCCGCTTTGGAATCGGTCCCGGACATATTAAATCCGCCAAAAGGATGTGCGCCAACCATGGCTCCGGTACACTTCCGGTTCAAATAAAGGTTGCCCACATGGAAGCTTTCTGAGGCTTTCGCTAGTTTCTTGGGATTGCGCGAATAAACGGCACCCGTGAGGCCGAACTCACTATCATTGGCAATTTCCAGCGCGTGTTCAAAATCTTTTGCCGGTATCACCGCAAGAACCGGCCCGAAAATTTCTTCCTGCGCAATCCGCGCCTTCGGACTAACGTCGGCAATAACCGTCGGCTGAATGAAAAAACCATCGCCGCTCGCGGGGCCTCCACCAGTCACAAGGCGGCCTTCTTTCTTTCCCACATCGATATAGTCGAGAATCGTTTTCATCGAAGATTTGTTGATCACCGGTCCCATGTAATTTGCGGGGTCTTCGATGGGCCCAACGGTTATCTTTTTCACGCGCTCGGTAAGCTTGTTAACGAAGCTGTCGTAAATGTTCTGCGTCACGATTGCGCGTGAACACGCCGAGCACTTTTGTCCCTGATAACCAAACGCAGATTGCGCCACGCCCTCCACCGCGGCGTCTACATCGGCTTCATCATCCACGATGATCGCGTCCTTGCCGCCCATCTCTAGCACTGTGCGCTTGATCCAGATCTGCCCTGGCTGCGCTTTCGAGGCCTTTTCGCTGATGCCCAGACCAACTTCTTTTGAGCCAGTGAACGCCACATAGCGCGTTTTTGGATGCGCAACTAGTGCGTTCCCAACCGACCCGCCCGGGCCAGTGATAAAATTCAGAGCCTCTTTGGGCAGGCCGGCTTCATACAGTATCTCCACAAATTTTGCGGCAATCGTCGGCGAATCGCTGGATGGCTTGAGCACAACTGTGTTGCCCGTAACCAGAGACGCCATCGTCATTCCTGCCATGATCGCGCACGGAAAATTCCAGGGGGGAATCACGACGCCAACTCCAAGAGGGATGTACACGAGATAATTTTTTTCGCCCTTTATCGGCGCGACCGGCTGCGGTCCCGCAAGGCGAAGCATCTCGCGGCCATAAAATTCCGCGAAATCAATCGTTTCGGCTGTATCGGCATCGGCCTCGGGCCAGGTCTTGCCAACTTCGTATGCAATCAGTGCCGAAATTTCAAATTTGCGGCGCCGCAGCAGCTCCGCAGTGCGGAAGAGAATCTCTGCGCGTTTCTCGCCAGGCACCCGCTTCCAGGACTCAAACGCTTGGTGAGCCGCCTCAACCGCTCGATTGCCCATCTCGGTGGTTGCCACTTGAAAAACGCCCACGACTTGCTCCGGATGAGAGGGATTAATGGAAGTTTTCTTTTCGCTGGTGGTCACCTTCTCGCCCGCAATGTACATCGGATACTCGCGGCCAAGCTCCGCGGCAACTTTTTTCATGGCCTCCTGCATGGCAGTGCGATTCTCAGGCTTGGAAAAATCTACCAACGGCTCGTTTGAAAATGGCTGGCGTTGCGGCTTGCGTTCTGCGGTCACCATGCTGGCTCCTTTTGGTTTGGAAGATCTCTATTCTACCGTGCGCTACAGGTGGGCCACAAGTTATGCGGGCTCCAGGCGGGGAAATTGCTATCGCAACTCACCGATAACTTCTCGGGCGGCATTGGCTCCGGACGCTCCGGTAAGTCCGTTACCGGGATGCGTGCCGGAACCGCAAAGAAAAAGTCCGCGTATGGGTGTGCGGTAGCGCGCCCAATCGAGAAACGGGCGCATGGTGAAAAGCTGGTCCAGGGCCAGCTCCCCGTGAAAAATGTGGCCGCCCGTCAGAGCATAAGTTTCTTGCAGGTCTTGCGGGGTGATCACTTGCGAGCCGAGCACTAGGCTTGCGAGCGTTGGCGAATACGCGGCCAGTGTCTTAATGACCGTCTTGCCTAAAGCTTCGCGCTGCGCCGCCCAGTCGCCGTTCTTCAGCTGGAACGGCGCGTACTGCATGTAAACCGACATAACGTGCTTCCCAGGGGGACAAAGGGACGTATCCAAAATACTTGGAATGCAAATATCGAGATACGGCTCTGGCGAGCAGTCGCCGTACTTGGAGGCATCAAAAGCCCGCTCCAAATAATCAATTCCCGGTCCAATGTGAATGCGTCCCGAGAGCGCCTGTCGAAAACCGTCTGGAGCGATCGCCGCGGCGAGCGATGGGAATTCGGGCAGATCATCGAGAGCGAGATTTACCTTGGCCGTGGCGCCCTTCGAGCGATAGTTTTGAATACGCCCGAGAAAATCTGGATCGAGATGCACCGGATCAAGCAATCCCAGAAACGTGCGCTTAGGATCCGCCCCGGAGACCACAGCGGTCGCAGGAATTTCTTCGCCTCCGGCCAGAATCACTGCCGTAACCGCGCCGTTTTTCACGCGAATCTCAGTGACTTCGGCATCGGTACGAATTTGCGCCCCTGCATGTTTTGCGGACTCTGCCATTGCCCGGCCAAGTTCGCCCATGCCGCCGCGCGGGAATGCTGCAGGACCGGCCGGATGCGCATCGGCCGCAGCGCGCAGCAATAGGACAGCCGTCGACCCGGCAGACCACGGTCCCATTGCAGTGCCAAAGATGCCACGCGCGGCGATTACCGAGCGCAGCAGATCCGTCTCAAAAAATTCAGCAACGAAATCAGCCACGGCCATTGGTCCCCAGCGCAGCAAGCGAAACATTTCTTTTTTTCCAAGGCTGCGGAAGCCGCGGCCAAGCTTGAAAAGATTCCACAGATCGTTAGGAGACGGGCTGTCAATCGATGGCGGCGTCATAGATGCGGCCAGTGCAAAGTGTTCGGTGACAGCTTCGAGAACCTGCGCAAACTCGACATACTTTTCAGCGTCGCGTGCGCAGAAGTGCGCGACGACGCCGGCGGTCTTGGCGGGATCATGGTAGAAAACAAGCGCGCGGCCGTCCGGTAAAGGAGCGAAAACGCGCGGGTCAGGGTCGATCAGTGCAAAACCATAATTCTCGAGCCGCATGTCGCGCGCGACATCGTCGCGCAGCGGCCCACACGTATGCGCCAGAGTCGAGCATTTGAAGCCCGGATGGAATTCTTCGGTAATTGCAGCGCCGCCCACCATCGAGCTGCGTTCGAGAACCACGGGCTTGAATCCCGCCCTTGCAAGATAGAAAGCCGCAACCAGGCCGTTGTGGCCTGCGCCAATAATCGCTACAGTTTGACCGGCGGGCATGCCTTAGCTTTTTCTTTTTTTCCAATCTTGCAAGATTGCGACGCTCGCAAGCCTGCCCGGGGCGCCCATGATGCCTCCTCCGGGATGCGTGGCAGAGCCGCACAAGTATAGATTTTCTATTGGCGTACGGTACTTTGCCCAGCCTGGAACAGGGCGCAGAAAGAATAATTGTTCGAGAGATAGTTCGCCTTGAAAAATATTGCCCTGCGTCAATCCGAATTCGCGCTCCAGGTCGAGCGGTGTGAGAACCTGTCGTCCGATAATGATTTGTTTTAGATTTGGTGCGTATTCCGCAAGCGTATTTACCACCGCATCTCCAAAGGCCTCGCGCTTTTTATCCCACGTGCCGTCGGCAAGTTTATAGGGAGCGTACTGAACAAAGCATGAAAGAACGTGTTTACCGGGCGGGGCAACGGAGGGATCGGTTAGGCTTGGGATCACTACATCTATGTAAGGATGGCGCGAGAACTGGCCGTACTTTGCATCGTCGTACGCGCGCTCCATATAGTCGACGCTGGGCGAAATGGAAATCGCGCCGCGCAAATGCACCCTCGAACCTGGCAGGCATTTGAAATCCGGCAGTGCATCGAGTGCCAGATTTACTTTCCCGGACGAGCCGCGATATTTGTAGCGCCGAACGTCTTCCACGAAATCGCCTGGAAGCTCTTGGGGCTCCATCAGTTTCAAAAAAGTGAGATTAGGATCCACGCTCGACGATACAACTGAGCCACGAAGTTCTTCCCCAGTTTGCAAGACGACGCCGTTCGCTCGGCCATCCTTCACGAGAATCTTCCCCACCGGAGCTTCCGTGCGAATCTCAACGCCAGCCTCCCGCGCAGCAGCGGCGATGGCGTTAGAGATGGCGCCGGTACCGCCGCGGCTGAATCCCCAGGCGCGAAACGCCCCGTCAATTTCTCCCATGTAATGATGAAGCAGCACGTACGCTGTGCCCGGCGACCGAATACCCAGAAATGTCCCGATAATTCCCGAAGCCGACATCGTCGCCTTGAGCACATCGGTCTCGAACCATTGATCGAGAAACTCTGCAGCGCTCATGGTCATTAATTTAACAAGGTTGTATTTTTCGTCGGAAGAGAGCGCGCGGAATCGCTGGCCGAGCCGATACAAGTGCCTGAGGTCGCGCGGATCGAGCGTCGTCGGGTCGGGCGGTGACATCGCCAGCATGGGTTTGACGAAGCGGCACATTGCGACCATGGCTTTCCCGAATTCGTCGTAAGCCTCGGCATCGACGCGGGAATGGCGTGCCAGTTCACGCCGCGTTTTTGCATGATCATTGACGCGCCACAAGTAATCGCCGCTGGGCATCGGCGTGAAAGTGCCGTCCAGCGGAAGAATTTCAAGTCCATGACGCGGAAGATCGAGATCGCGAATGATCTCCGGCCGCAGCAGCGACACAACGTAGGAGCAAACTGAAAATTTGAACCCCGGAAACATCTCTTCGGTGACGGCAGCGCCGCCAAGAACGTGACGCCGCTCCAGAACAATCACTTTCTTTCCGGCACGCGCGAGATAAGCGGCGTTGACCAGACCGTTGTGACCGCCGCCGATGACGATGACGTCGTACGCGGAATTCATCAAGTCCTTTGCAAGGTAAAAAAGGGAGTGAGCGCCAACTGAGACGCACATTGTATCGGGCACCGTCGCTGACGACAAGTTGCTTCTGTAAGGAGTATTTTCTCCGACAAATGAGACCGGCGAAACAAATCCGGCCGCGCAAGCCTTGCTGGCGCGTGACGCCCTGCTTATAATCCGAGCGCTGTCGCAGGAGGTCCTGTGCCGGTTGGAACTGCATTCCACGAGCGCACGTTCAAGCTGTGCGAAAGCCTGAACTATCGCGAGTGGTCAGGCTATTACACCGTTAGCGTCTATGAAACGCATCATGAGCACGAATACAACGCCATCCGAAATGCATCTGCGCTCATTGATATTTCGCCTTTGTTCAAATACCACGTAAGGGGACGCGACGCGACAAAGTTTGTCAATCGCGTGATCGCGCGCGACATTAATAAAGTTTCGATTGGCCAGGTAATTTATTGCTGCTGGTGCGACGTACACGGAAAAGTAATTGACGACGGCACGATTGCCAGGCTTGAGGAAAATGCGTATCGCTGGACCGCGGCGGATCCGAATTTGCGCTGGTTTCGGCAAAATGCGCTGGGTCTCGAGCTTTCCGTTGATGACATCACCCAGGAGGTAGCCGCGCTGGCGCTGCAAGGACCCACTTCTGGACGTTTGCTGCAGCAGTTGGCCGGAGCGGATATCGCCAGCCTCAAATATTTCCGCATGACCCGCGGCACAATTGCAGGCGTGCCGGTGGAAATCTCGCGAACGGGATATACGGGTGACTTGGGGTATGAACTCTGGATGCCGTGGAACAATGCCGTGCGGGTCTGGGATGAGCTGATGACGGTCGGACAAGCCTTCGATATTCATCCGGCCGGAATGCTGGCACTCGATATCGCGCGGATTGAAGCAGGGTTGATCCTGACCGACGTGGATTATGTTTCGAGCAAGAAAGCATTGATTGAATCGCAACAATATTCCCCATACGAAATTGGGCTTGGCCGCCTGGTTGACTTCAAGAAGGACCACTTCGTGGGCCGACCGGCGCTCGTCGAGGAACAAAACAAAGGCGCCACAAGGTCGCTTGTTGGCTTGGAGCTTCACTGGGACGAATTGGAGCAGCACTACGATGCCATCGGAATGCCGCCGCAAATTCCCGGCGTCGCTTCACGCGTGCCCGTTCCGGTCTATCGAGGAACCCAGCAGGTTGGCAAAGCCACATCCACGACGTGGTCGCCTGCGCTTAAAAAGATGATCGCGCTTGCCAGCATTTCGCGGCGGCATGCTACTACCGGAACAAAACTGCAAATGGAAATAACCGTCGAGGCCGTTCGGCATAAAATCACCGCAACCATTGTGCCCCTTCCCTTTTTTAATCCTCCGCGTAAAACCGCTGTTCCAGTGGTTTGAGGTTGATCCGATGGTTGGCTCGACCCAGGACAGCTCGTGCGCCACAAAGAGGTGTGCTCGAGCTGCCCCCCTTACTGTGGATGGCGGACTGTTTCTTCGCTGCTGCCCTTCCCCTTGACAATGTACAGAATGAATGACGCTCAGAAATATGTGTTAAGCTGGCGCGCCGCAAACAAGTTTGTAAAGAACCCAAAGCGTCAGTGAGCAGCGAGCCTAAACAAAATCTGGTGCGAGCCATCGGCCGGTGGAGTCTCGCGGCGCTGATGGTCAATACCATGATTGGCGCAAGCATCTTTGGCCTGCCTTCACTGATTGCCGCGCGCCTCGGAAGATTGAGTCCTGTGGCGTATCTTGTCGCGGGCGCAGGAGTCGCTTTTATCGCGGCCTGCCTGGCTGAAGTCGCCTCCCAGTTTCGCGAAGCTGGTGGACCTTATCTATACGCGCGAACCGCATTCCCGCAATTCATGGCGATCCAAGTCGGATGGCTGACGTGGCTCACGCGAATTGCGGCGTCTTCGGCGGTTGCGAATCTGTTTGTTTCGTACCTCAGCGAGTTTTTTCCTGCCGTCAATAACATTGCGATGAGGGCAGCGGTTCTAAGCATGCTCATTGCATTTCTGGCGGCGGTAAATTATCGCGGCGTTAGCAGCGGGAAAAAACTCAGCAACTTTTTTACCGTGACCAAGCTCTTTCTTTTGCTGCTATTCATCGGCGGTGGAGTCACCGCGCTATTACTGCATCCCGCGATTCGCGTAACTCCTGCCGTGGTAGCAGCATCTGCCAGCGACTGGTTTGAAGCTGTGATCCTGATGGTCTACGCGTTCGGCGGATTTGAAGCCGCGCTCATTGTAACGGGCGAGGCACGCAATCCGCGAAAAGATGCCCCGTTCGCGTTGCTCGTCGCGCTCGTGACAACAACTCTGCTGTACATCTCGGTGCAGTACGTCGTGATTCACACACTACCGAACGCCGCCGCTTCGGTCAAACCGGCGGTAGATTCGGCGCGGTATTTTCTAGGTCCTGTCGGAACAACACTTGTGGCGGCAGGTACATTGGTTGCGGTTTACGGTTATCTGAGCGCGAATATGTTGCATACACCGCGGCTGACGTACGCGATGGGAGAGAGTGGAGACTTTCCGAGATTCTTCGCGGCCGTCCATCCGCGTTTCCAGACTCCGCATATTTCCATCGTAATTTTTGCGGTGATCATTCTTGTGTTCTCAATTGGCGGAAACTTCGAGTGGAATGCAACGCTTTCAGCGGTTTCGCGGCTCTTTATTTATGGCTCGGTGGCCGCGGCTCTTCCAGCATTGCGGAAAAAACAGCCGCACGCTGATGCGTTTCGTCTCCCCGCCGGAATGCTGTTTGCGGGAGGCGCCCTGCTGTTCACACTCGCACTGGTGTCGCGTATGCACCGCCGCGAACTGATCGTCATGGTCATTACATCCGTGCTTGCGCTAGTGAACTGGCTCTGGGCTCGACGTCGTCCGCAGCAGTTGCCTGGATGACGCAAAGCTCAAGGCAGCTGCGCGGAACTCCAAGCCGCCAAGAGCGCCCAACCTATGGATATTCGAGCAGTTGTGGAACTGCGGCTCGTTTCGCGGCAACTGCAGGCTATGAACTGGCTTTCGTCGGGCAGAATTAATTTCTCTCAACTTTTAATTTGGGGATTGACATTTTCCGGTTAACGTCCTAGATTGCGCATCTGTCCCCGCGCCATCCGAGCGACCTGAAGCGCCAGCTGCTTGTGGAGATCAATCCCTGGAAAGCTGCGCCTCAAAAGTTACATTGCAATTACAAATGGTACGCCGATAAAAAAAGGAGAAATAACATGAAGAGTTGGTCCAAGTTGTTCCTGTGCGCGACGCTTCTGACTTTGCTGTGTCAGTTCAACGCCGCGGCGCAGGAAGTTCCGAAAATCATTTCCCAAACTCTAGACAAGGGCGCCCGGGCTGCGGCGCTGACATACTGGACAGCTGAAAAACTGCAGGCGGCGATCCCGATGGATCTAATGCATGCCGATTCGGCTAGCGCTCCGGCGGTCGCATCTGCGCCTCTTGAGCCCGGAAGCGAAGGAGCCACCCCCGCCCAACCCCCTTCCGCCTTGGGGTTTGCGGGCGGACTTGGGGCATTCACAGCGGCGACAACTACGCCTGAGCCGACATCGTTTGTGCAGTACTATGCTTATCCTCCGCCCTACACCAGATCGGACGTCCCGGCAGATACCTATGACGAAACGGGGCTTTACATCCACTACCCACAGTCGACCATCGGAAAGCTCTTCTTCACCCTCCGGGGGATCAATTACGTGTGCAGCGCTTCAGTGGCTAGACCGCACCTGCTTGTCACGGCGCGGCACTGTGTCTATGATGGCATGTTTGCCACCAACGAAGTGTTCTATCCCGGTTGGCACAGTGGTCCAAATGTCAGCCTCTCGCCAGGGTCTTTGGGAGGGGGATGGCCCATGAGGACTGCGATTACCTGGGGCTGCAGCCCCTGCGGTGTGGACGCCTATGACATAGCCTTTATCCAGACCTTCGATGACGACGGCTTCGGTTGCGGCGGAAGCTCTTTTGGGGCGCCAATCGAGGCTTATACTGGCTGGCTGGGAACATCTTGGGCCGGCAATGTTGGTAATGAACCCGTCCAGCATTACACTGAAGTGGGCTACCCTCAGGGTGCTCCATTCAACGGAAACCAGATGGTTTATTCACGTTCCAGTACCGAGGTCTTCGACCTCTTCGGATACACCGATACGGTCGGAGTAGGAAGTGACATGACCGGAGGGTCAAGCGGCGGCCCGTGGATTGTAGGCTGGAACGAGGGCAGCGTTACTCCCGCGGGAGGAGACTACGTCAACGGACTCAACTCCTACAAATTTATCTCTCCTAGCCGTCCGGAAGAGATGCACGGTCCTCAGTTTAAGGACTACAATTTCAACCAGCTCCGACTCTCGGCTGAAGGACTGGCCTGTCCATAAAAATCACACGAATTGCGGGGGATATACTGGGTTGTCAAGACCCGGTATATCCTCTCGCGTAGTCTCAAGACATGAGTTAGATAACCACGATGACTTTCCGTCGATCACGCGCACGCGCATATGGCCTGCTAGGCATCGTGTTTCTCCTCGGAAGTACTTTGCTGGGAGCCGCGCCGCACGCACTCCACAGTAACGCTGCAACGTCCGAACAAGATCAGCAAACGCCAGCGAAAACAGGACGAACAAAGTCTAGCAACGGCCAGCAAGTGGGCTCGCGTTCCGCAAAAAAGGCTAGGGAAAAAAAGGCCGGCATCCATTTACAGGGAGTGCTCATAGAAGGCGGAGCGGAATGCCAAAGATTCCGCGCGTCCGATAATCGCTATTACACTCTAGAAGGCGACCTGCATGGATTCCATACCGGTGATCGCGTAGAAATTTCTGGAAACATTCCCCAGGTCTCGCACTGCATGCAAGACACTCCGATCCATGTCCAGAGCATTCGAAAAGTTCAACCGCGCGACGCAGGTTCCCGCTGAATTAACAAACTGAGGGGCGTGCACTCAGGCCGAGATAGGTATGCGGTATTCCCTTGCCCGGGGGACCCTTCTGTGATGGACTCGTTGGCCGTGGAGAGTTGGGGGGGCACTTGATACCGACGATTGCGGGAGTGGCACTAGGCCTATGTCTTACCGCTACGAATTTGGCCTCGGCACAGGCAACCGGAAGGAGCCAGCCCGGCCAGTTGCAACCGACCCTAGTCGAACAGAGTCGCGTTGAGCAGAGTTACACCGAACCGAATCGCGATAAGCCAAGTGATGAAGAGCAGCGTCCCGCGGGGCACAGCCACGCGCCAAAAGTTCTGACCGACGCAAGCCAGACCGAGGCGTACCGGCCGCTTACGGGCCAGCAGCGGATGGCATGGGTCGTTGTGGGCACGATTGGCCCGCGAAGTCTCGCTGGCGGCATTTTTACTTCCGCGTACAGCACAGCCCTCAATAATCCGCGCGAGTATGGGCCGGGCTGGGAGGGATTTGGCAAGCGATACGGGATGCGGCTCACCGGCATCGCCACTGACAATTTGATGGAAGCGGGTGTGGGTGCACTGTGGGGAGAGGATCCCCGTTATTTTCGTGTGCCTGATGAGTCTTTTGGAAAGCGCGTCAAACATCTGATCAAGCTCACGTTCGCAACGCGCCGGCGTGACGGCGGCTATGGACCGGCTTACGCCCGTTTCATCGCCGTTCCAGGGAACAATTTCCTTTCGAATACCTGGCGCGTGGATAGCGAGAGCCGTACAAGAGATGCCTTAATCAGGACGCTCGAGGGATTCCTCGGTCAAATGGCCAGCAATGCTTTCGGGGAATTCTGGCCAGACGTGAAGACACGTGTATTTCACAGGAAGCACTGATCTGTTTGAACGGATCGAATCGCTTGGCCCACCAGAAACGCTCCACGTTTCCCGAACTGTCCCGGTACTCGTGCGCGCCTGCCTGTGCGTCGACCCATCAGTAGGCTTGGAAATCGCGTCGCAAAATGCCATGATGCGGGCCTCCTTTGGCACATGGAAGCTATTCATCAGGAGGACGGCGGATGAAGGTTCGCGTGCACCATTTTTTGGCTATTGTTTCGATTCTACCGTGGATTGCTTCGACGAAATCTTTGCCAGCGCAAACTGGGAAGCATGGGATCACGTTTGACGACCTGATGACTATGCAGCGTGTGAGCCAGCCGGCCATTTCGCCGGATGGAAAAACGGTGGCGTATACCGTGGCCACGGCGAACCTGGAAACCAATCGAAGTGAAAACAATGTTTGGATCGTCGCTATGCAAGGAGGTGCGGTAACGCAACTGACCCGGAGCGGGCACGATTCCGCGCCGAACTGGTCGCCCGATGGAAAGACAATCGCATTTCTTTCGTCGCGCAAAGGAACGTCACAAATTTATTTGCTCTCGACCGAGGGTGGCGAGGCGAGGCCGCTGACGCGTGTTTCAAGCGGGGCGGATATCGTCAAGTGGTCGCCCGATGGAAAGGTGCTGGCGTTCACTTCGTCGGTGTACCCCGATTGCCGAGATGATGCATGCAACATTGCGCGCGATGAGGAGAAAGAAAAAGATAAGGTCAAGGCGCGGGCATACGAGCATCTGCTTTTCCGCCACTGGACGCACTGGAGCGAAGGTAAACGCAATCATCTTTTTGTGGTGGCCGTTGACGGCGCCACGAGCCCGCGCGATTTGACCGCTGGCGCGGACTACGACGTACCCCCGGACGAACGTGGCGGCACCGAAGACATTGGATTCTCGCCTGATGGCAAAGAGATTTGTTTCACGGCGGTAACCGACAAAATGGAAGCGATCAGCACAAATGCTGATTTATTTGTTGTGCCTACCTCTGGCGGCGAGCCAAAGCGCATCACAACGAATCCGGGCTTCGATGGCAATCCTGTTTACTCACCGGATGGACGATGGATCGCTTACCACGCGCAATTTACTCCTGGGTATGAGTCCGACCGGTGGCGCGTGATGATCTATGACCGGCAAACGCATAATCACGAAAATCTTAGCGAGCGGTTCGATCGCAGCGCCATAAACCTGGCATGGTCAGCGGATAGCAAGACAATTTACTTTGAGGGCGAGGATAAATTCTTGACGCCGATTTACGCCCTGAGCGCAAAACCCGGCGCTGAGCCGAGCAAGATTGTGAGCGATGGGACCAACGGCGCGGTCTCTGTAAGCGCTGATGGCCGGACGATTGTTTTTACGCGAGCGAGCGATACCATGCCTGCAGAAATTTTTGCCGCGTCGGGGGATGGCAGCGGCGTCCGCCAGATCACGCATCACAACGATGCACGCGTGGCTTCGCTGGAATTGCCCGCGGCTGAATCGTTTTGGTTTGATGGCGCTGAAGGCGCAAAGGTGCAGGGGATGCTGATCCGGCCGCCGCGTTTCGATGCATCGCGAAAGTATCCGCTACTGTTGCTGATTCACGGCGGCCCCCAAAATATGTGGGCAAACAGTTGGAGCTACCGGTGGAATCCCCAAGTGTTTGCCGCGCCCGGTTACGTCGCGGTAATGATCAATCCACACGGGTCAACCGGCTATGGACAAAATTTTACGGATTCAATCCGCGACGATTGGGGCGGGAAACCGTACATCGATTTGATGAAAGGCGTGGATTATGTTTTGGAAAAATACACTTTCACGGATGGCAGCCGGATGGGCGCCGCGGGCGGGTCGTACGGCGGTTATATGGTTGACTGGATGGCGGTGCACACCGGGCGCTTCAAAGCATTCATTAGTCATGCAGGAATTTTTGAGAAGTGGAGCATGTACGGGGCAACCGAGGAGTTGTGGTTTGAAGAGCACGACATGGGCGGTACTCCGTGGTCGAATCCTGAAAGCTACCGCAAGTGGTCGGCTCTTACGTACGCGGAGGCGCTCGGGAAATATAAGACGCCCACGCTCGTCATCGGTGGAGAGGGGGATTTTCGCGTACCTTACACGCAAAGTCTGGAGTTTTTCACCGCACTGCAACGGCAGGGCGTGCCTTCGAAGTTGGTCATGTATCCGGATGAGGGCCATTGGATACTGAAGCCGCTCAACAGCAAGTATTGGCACAAGACATTTCTGGATTGGTTGGCAACCTATCTGAAGTGAGGATGCCTAGTGGCCTCGCGTCTGTACGCAGTTTTGCGACCAGTGCGTGTGGGACTGGTCCTACCTACATGAAGAGACGACATTTCCTTTCTCTTAGCGCGGCAGCCGGTGCTCTGACCCGGGTTCCGCGGGCGGCCTACCAGACCAGTGGAGAGGCCAAACGCTTGCAACCGGGCATATGGAAATTTTCTCTGGGCGCCCCTGAAAGAATTACACCCGTAACTACACGACGCTATAGTCCGGCGACCCTTGACGGCCTTCCGACGGTGGATACCTGCCCCGTCCCCGTAGCCGGGTCGGCGTCACGCTGCGGGTATCTGGTCAGCATCCCGCTCGAGGCCAATGAGATCGTCTATGGGTTGGGCCTTCAGATGCAATCGTTCATCCAGCGCGGACTAAAGAAGAAGCTGCGGGTTAACGCTGATCCGAAAGTGGATTCCGGCGATTCCCATGCGCCGGTGCCGTTCTACGTGACCACGCGCGGTTATGGCGTGCTCATCGATACGGCGCGATATGCCAATTTTTATTGTGGAAACAAACAGCGCAAGGGTGCGCGCAAGCCCAAAGAAATGCCCGAGAGCGAAAGTGCGATCGCGAACGATGCCCTCCCAGCCGCATACAAACGTTACCGCTTTGGTGAGCGCAGTGAGGTTCTGGTCGAGATTCCCGAGGCTCTGGGAGTAGATGTGTATGTCTTCGGTGGACCAACAATGCGTCAGGCCGTGCAGCGCTACAACCTATTCGCCGGCGGTGGAGCGTTGCCGCCCCGGTGGGGCCTCGGTGTATGGTATCGCTGCGACAAGGACCATGACCAGGGAGATGTGCTGAAGCTATCCGCAGAATTTAGGGACCGACGAATTCCTTGCGACGTGATTGGACTCGAACCAGGCTGGCAAACGCATGCATACTCGTGCACCTACGTGTGGGGCAAGGGATTCCCCGAGCCCGGTGACCTTATTAGAAAACTCAATGAAGAGCACTATCGTCTGAATCTCTGGGAGCATGCCTTCACAAATCCAGCCTCACCGATTTATGAAGCGCTGCTCCCTCTCTCTGGCGACTTCGAAGTGTGGGCCGGAATAGTTCCTGATTTTCTATTGCCCGAAGCGCGCGAAATCTTCGCCAATTTTCATGAGAAGGAGCATGTGGTGATTGGGGTGTCCGGGTACAAGCTCGACGAATGTGATAATTCAGACTTCACTGGCAACTGGTCATTCCCGGAGATAAGCAGTTTTCCGTCCGGCGCCGATGGGGAGCAGATGCATTCGCTCTTTGGTTTGCGGTATCAGGACACGATCCAGGGCATTTTCGACAAGCGCAAAATACCGACTTACGGTCTGGTTCGCTCGTCGCAGGCTCTCGCTGCTCCGTATCCCTACGTGTTGTACAGCGATTTATATGATCATGCCGAATTCATCCGTTCGGTGGCGAAGGCCGGCTTCTCTGGACTGTTGTGGACACCGGAAGTGCGTAATGCGAGCAGTCACGAAGATCTCATTCGACGCCTGCAGGCCGTCGTTTTTTCGCCCATGGCTCTGATCAACGCCTGGTATATCAAGAATCCACCGTGGAAGCAGATCAATCGAGAGTTGAACAATGCCGGGAAACTCGACCCCGATTGGGAAACACTCGAGGCAGAGTGCCGCAGGGTATTGGAACTTCGCATGCGGTTCCTTCCCTATTTGCACGCGGCCTTCGTGCGCTATCAGAAAGAGGGACTGCCGCCGTTTCGCGCACTGGTGATGGATCACCCTGACGACACCCGTACATGGGCAGTCGATGATCAATTTATGATGGGCGACGCTCTGCTGGTCGCGCCAGTGATTTCCGGGAAGTCGCAAAGAACAATTTATCTCCCGGTGGGGGAATGGTTCGACTACTGGAACGGGAAACGTTATTCGGGCAAACAGGTCGTAAATGTCAGCGTTCCTCTGGAACAAATTCCGCTATTCGTTAAGGCCGGAACCTTGCTGCCACTGGCTGAATCGACGCTGCACACGGAGGATCCCGGCAGTTTGCGACTCACGGTGCTGGTGTATGGAGAGCGACCGGCGCCGGTTTCGTTATATGAAGAGGGAAATGGCGTCCCTCGCATACTGAACGAAGTGCGTCTGAGTTGGGATTCGAGCAGCCGCCGCGGATCGGTGGAACCCTCCAAAACAAGTGTAGCGCCGCACTATGAAGTCGTAAAATGGAACGTCATCGCTTGAGTTGGTGCAGGCGACGGAAATGACGACGTGAGGCCTCCAAGCAACGTCAATCGGCCAGGGCCGCATCGAAAGGCTAGGAATCGATTCGAGGACCCCTCGAAGAGGAGCATGAGAATGTTCAAAGCTTCCTTATTCCTTGCTTGGGCGATGGCAGCCAGCCCCCTTGCCGCGCAACAGTCCGCGCCGCCACCAATTCAACCGCAACAACATCAGGAACCTTCGCCTACGGCTTCGGGTCAGCCGGTCAACGACGGAAAATTGCGCGTCTATGTCTCTGACAGCCAATCATGGCAAATGACAGGCGGATGGGCTGCCGCGAACGGTTCAGGAGGTGGGCATGAAAGTGGAGGTGCGCGTCCCCAGACCGCTGAGATTATCAAGACCTTCGGTCAGCGATGCCCCGAAGTGACCGTGACCAACAACAAGGAACGGGCGAATTACGCGGTTATTTTGGATCACGAAGGTGGTAAAAGCGCGTTGGCTCGTCGAAACAAGATCGCAGTCTTCAATCGCGAGGGCGATGCCATCTTTAGCGATTCGACTCGCAGCCTGGGAAACTCTGTGAAGGACGCTTGCATCGCGATCAAGAAGGACCAGGCTAGCCAGCGCAAATAAGTTCGCCGGCCACACCTAACTCGGATGTGAATCTGCAATTCCGCCTCGTCAGCTGTCGCCGACGCAGATCATAGACGCGGATTGCCACGATGAACGCGGTCATCACGAAGCCTTCGCATGCAGGAAATACCGAACGCCGGTCATCCGCAATCTTTCAGAAGGGGAGCGACAAGAATGGCGGGCAGGAGCGAGTCTTTCCGAGACTCTCACCCATTTGCTACGGCCGAGCTCTTGAGCGACCTTCCCCTCTATTAGTAAACGCGGCTTCTGGCGTAGACGGAACACGTGGTCAGCCACTTGGACTTTCTATTTCGCAACGATGCCTTCCACATAGCTGGCACAGGTTAGCGGGAAGAGGTCTGTCCCTTTCCGCGAAACATGGTCGGCATAGAGCAAGCGCGCAGAGGTGTTCGGGATCAGCCGACGCCGAATCCCGTTTGTGCTCATGTAAAGGTTAGTCGCGCAGGTCTTTTCCGTTCAGCCACAGCAGATCGCAAACGTAGCAGCGGGGCGTTGCGCATCGATACATCAAATCGTACTCCACGCGCATTGTGAGCAGGAATATCTGAGAGTTTGGGACAATCACATTTTCAGGGAGCCGCAATCGGTGCGGAACGCAATTGGGGTTAGAGACAGCCGCCACCGACCGTCAAACGGCGGTCCAAGGCCACTGCAACCATGTGGGCGCAAACACTTCGCTCCTGAGCCAGCCACTGCTGCGTCGCGGTAGTGGCGGGACACAGCGCACGCAGAGTCGATACAAAGAGGTAGTAGATGCGCGCGACGCCCAATTCGGCAGTGTCGTCGCCGGGGACATTGGAGCGGCGGACCATCCCGAGCAGGCGGCCAAAATCCTCCCCGCAAACGGGGCCCGACTGGAGTGCGGCGCACTCTCGGGCGTCCGGTGAAAGCACGACCTGCGCATAGGAGTTGATCAGCGAGCGACAATAGGAGATCGAGAATTGCAGCAGCGCGGCAAGAGCGAAAATAAAGATAAGGGCTGCGATCATAGGGGCTGCGATCATATCCTGCTCACCGAGATAAGCGAATCTCGAGACCAGGTGGATAGTGGTCGGGTCGCCCGTCTAAAAACTTTCATGTCAAGAGTCTGGCCTAAAGTGTTTATCGCGGCAATAGTACCGATGGGGGATAGTTGAGGCTTGCCAGACTCGTCCAAACTGACCGGAGATCAACGCAATCGCTCCCGGCACCGTACGAGGCACTTTCTGTGATAGGAATCGCGCCCTGGGAGATGGTTTTTGCTGCGAAAGATACTTCCAGTTTGTCGCCGGGCTGCACCATCCACAGTTTGCGGCAACCTGAGGGGATCAGCTCATCGTGTACCGAGGATGCTCACTTAAGGTAGGTGCGAACAATTTGTACTATGTCCTCGGCGGCTTCCGCGGCGGATTTCGAATTCTTAGGCATATGGTTGATGATGTGGTCTTCCATAAGTTCACCCATCAGGCTGTTGATGGCCCCGCGGGCAGCAGCGAGACGGCGAAGAATTTCAGAGCATTGCTCGTCGCCATGCAGTCCCTTCAAGACGGATTCGAGCTGCCCGATGACTTTCTTGGTTCGATTTACCAAATCCAATTTTTCTCGCGAAGTATGCGACATTTCTCTTGACTATCCTACGCGGTTAGGGGTATCCAGGTTTCTTGCACCTACCCACTAGGGGTAGGGTAGCAGCCTACTGCAAGGTATATATGGAACTTACATCAATAGAACGGGAACCTCCAGGCAGTAGCACCAACCTGGAACTCCGCGACAGGCGAGCATAGCACGACGCACTCTAGAACTCCCGCTCACTCTCGCGGAACATACTAGACCCGAGCGAGTGGGAATCTAGTTCCTCTCCGCAAAGATCCCCACGCGACAACTGAGTGAAGGAAGGCGCCGCCCACCTACTCCGAGGGGATGGGTGTATGTAATCGCCACAGCGGGCTGTCCGAAGTGTTTCCACGCCAGGGACGTCGCCCACCTCATTCTTGATGCCGGTGCCCAAGGGGCAAGGAGAATCATGGAAGAAAAGGTCCTAACAGCACCATTCAGGATGTAGATACAGCAGACCCTGATGTGCATGGCCGCGTTGTGCATACGACTGGCCCAGGGCCGATGCGCACGACCCCAAGTGTAGAGCTTCCACTGATGGCGCTCCGCAGGTATCTGCTCTTGCTAGTGACGTTGCTGCTCCATCACGTGTTGGATCTGGCCGGTTTGTTCAAACATTGGAAATAGAAGGGACAACAAAAGTGCTCTGGCACCAAATGTATGACGACAAACCTGGCCTTACCTATGGGATGCCGTCGTTCGAGATTAAATCAAGGGAGAGAATCATGCGTCGTGCAAACGAAAGAATTTTGTTTCTGCTCGTTGAAATTTTAATTGTTACCTCCGCTCTCCATGCAGACGTCGGTGGGAAAATTACGGGTGTCGTGAAGGATCCATCGGGTTCCGTCATAGGTGGGGCTGTCGTAGGTGTCAGCAATACGGCCACTGGGGTTAAACACAGCACCAAGACGGACCAGGACGGCGTATTCACCTTTCCCGTTTTACCTGTCGGGGAATACCAAATCGATGTGACCTCGGACGAGTTCAAAGATTATAGAAAAACGGGCTTGGTCATCGACATCGACAGCGCCCTGGTCGTGGATGTGACGCTGCAAGTGAAGGACCAGGACCAGTCGATCATGGTCATAGAAGATGCCGCGCAGGTCGAAACGGCTGATACGCAACTGGGGCAAGTCGTGGGCAACAAGAAAGTCACGGAGATTCCCCTGAACGGCCGGAGCTACACAGACCTGTTCGCCTTACTAGTTGGCGTAACACCTATCACTACCAGCGGCGCCGGGAACAGCACGTCGGGCGGGGGTTTCGGTACAGTTCCTGTTGCAGGCGAAACCAACACGGGACAGTTTTCGATCAACGGCCAGCGCGAGGATGCCAACGGGTTTTCCTTGAATGGGGCCAGCGTGCAGGAAGGTATCGGCCAGCAGGCGGGAATCATTCCGAACCTTGATTCCATCGCCGAGTTTCGCATTCTGACCACCAATGCCGACGCGGAATATGGCAACTACAGCGGCGGATTGATCAACGTCGTGACCAAGTCTGGCGGGAATGCCTTCCACGGATCGGTCTTCGAGTTTCTCCGCAATACGGCTCTTGATGCAAAAAGCTATTTCTCCGCCAAGCGCTCGATCTTTCAGCAGAATCAATACGGGGGAACTTTCGGCGGCCCCATCAGGCGCAACAAGCTTTTCTTCTTTGGGGATTATCAGGGGCAGCACACGAGGCAAGGCCAGGATACCGGAGTCGTAGCTGTGCCTTCGCTTGCCAATCGAGCCGGGGACTTCTCCGATCTAATCACTCCAAACAATCCGAATCCTCTTCCCGGCACCGTAAACGGTGATTTCCTTGCGCAGACGCTCAGCAAGGCACTGGGATACCCGGTCACCAAATATGAACCCTTCTACACACCCGGTTGTACCGCGAATACATGCGTCTTTCCGGGCGCCGTTATACCGCAATCGGCATTCGCCCTTCCTGCGACGAAGATGCTGCCATACATTCCGTCCCCCAATATCAGGGGAAACAGCTTCGAGTCCTCTGCCGAAGCGCAGTCGATCCACGATGAAAAGGCGGCAGGGCGGATCGATTGGAACACCGAAAAATCGGGAAACTTTTCCTTCTACTATTTCGCAAACAAATACAACCTCGACAATCCGTATCCTTCCGCCTTTGGAGGGGCGACGGTGCCCAATCCAACAGGCGGCTCCTTTGACAGCGTTTCCGATGGTTTGGATCAGCTCTTCGTCGTCAGCAACACCAAGATGTTTGGCTCGACACTCGTCAATGAAGCACGGTGGAGCGCGACCCGCTTGAATAACAATCTCGGCGTCCCGAAGGGAGGCGTGGGCACAACGCTTGCAAGCCAGGGCATTACCGCGGGCGGCCAGGGCATCATTCAGGGAGCGCCGAACTATGCCGGTGTGGAAACGCTGTATTTCAACTCGTTTACGACTGGGACCGAGCCTTTCTTTGTGGTGCAGCTGAACAATACCTTCCAGGTGAGCGACACGGTTTCCAAGGTCGTGGGCAAGCACACGATCAAAACCGGCTTTCAGTACACCTGGTACAAAATCAAGCAGAACCCTGACTTGGTTGCCAACGAAACGTTCTCGTTTTTTGGTAGCGGCAATCAGTCCACCGGCAACGGCTTCGCCGATTTCCTGCTGGGACTTCCGGACTTTTACTCCCAACAGTCCTCACCAGCCTTTTATGAAAGCGCAGCGAATGGCGGAGCGTTTGCCCAGGATAGCTGGCGCCTACGGCCCAACATCACGATCAACTACGGGCTTCGCTGGGATTACATCACCCCCTGGGCCGAGGCGCACAACCAAATCACGACATTCGTTCAAGGCGTTCAATCGAAGACATTCCCGGGCGCTCCCCTGGGGTATTTGGTACCGGGGGACCCTTTGCCGAATGGGTACCGCATTCCCAAGGCCATCGCACCCTCGCCGCTAGATAATTTCTCGCCTCGGCTCGGACTCGCTTACTCGCCAAACTTTCACGATGGATTCGTGGGCAAACTGACTGGCGGACCGGGAAAAACCAGCATCCGCGCAGGTGTTGGTCGATTCTTCACGGCTGTCGAAGGTTTGACAATCGCCTATCCAACGGGCAATCCGCCTTATGGGCTTACCTATACCAGTCCGGAGTCTCCGCTGATGGCCACGCCATTTACTGGAGCGCTGACCGGAACCAATTACATTCAACAGTTCCCGGTAAACGTTCCGCCATACAATGTTTCACCGACGAATCCCGATGCCAATGTAGATTGGTCGCGCTACACACCAATCAGTGGCGCAGGAAGCGTAGATCACCGCAACAAGACCCCGTACACCATGTCGGCGAACCTGACGGTCGAGCGACAACTAGGCGTGAACATGCTTTTGAGCGTCGGTTATACCGGCTCGCTCAGCCGCCATCTGCTGGCCGTTCACAGCGTAAGCCCCGGCAACCCGGCGCTGTGCCTTAGCCTAAGCCAGTCGCAAGATGTCGCACCCGGAACTCTCACTTGCGGCCCCTTCGGCGAGAACCTTGTGTACATGCGGGCCGACGGCACGATGGTCACCGGAACCCGGTCCCCATACCCGAATACGATCGGTACCGATGCGGTGTACCAGAACATGGGAAACGCCAACTACAACAGCTTCCAAACATCTCTCAAGCGAACAGCGGGCCGTCTTACCTTTCTGGCTAGCTACACCTACGGCAAGTCGATGGACTGGGCCTCCAGTATTCAAGAGCAGGTCAATCCCTTTGATTTCCGCAAGCAGTACGCGATTTCTGCGTTCGACCTGAAACACACCTTCGTCGTCAGCTACAACTACGAACTCCCATTTGACAAGTTGTTACGCACCTCCAATCGCCTGACCCAGGGCTGGGCGATTTCCGGCGTGACGCGCCTTTCGACCGGATTGCCGGTCACCTTTCAGAGCTTTGGAGACAATGCCCTGGTCCAGGTACAGAACAACGGGGTAAACAGTGTCAGCATCGATCTGCCGGACTACAATCCGAGCCGGGGTCCTCTGAATATCAATCATGATCCGCGCAACAACCCACTGTCGTTCAACACCAAGTTGTTCACTCCTAATGCGCTAGGCACATTTGGGACTTCCTCGCGGCGCTTCTTCTACGGTCCGGGGATCAACAACTACGATGTGGTTCTGCGCAAGATCACCAGAGTCACGGAATCAAGCTCGTTGGAATTCCGTTTCGAAACCTTCAACACTTTCAACCATGCTCAGTTCGCAGGCGCGTCCTCGGTCGACGGCAATCGCGACAATGCTACCTTCGGGCAAATCCTGAAGTCACAACCGGGGCGCGTCTCGCAAGTTGCCTTGAAGCTGAGCTTCTAGACGAAGCCCAAATCAAGGCGGGCCTATGCCAGAGACGACCGCAAGCACTGGGTAACAGCTGGCGTTCTATCAGGAGCGAATTGGCCCGAAACTTTTTCCCTCATCGTCGCTTCTCAGCCTAAGAAATGTTCCTTTCCGACGCTCGTTGAACGCCTCGCGGAGCTGCTCCTGGGTGTTCATCAAGCCTCTAGCACAGTCTCAGCTATTTCCAAATACCGGCACGGCCGCCCCATGGATGACTTTCGCACTATCGCTGCACAGGAACACGATGACCCGCGCTATGTCTTCTGGCTTCGGCCACTTCGCGAAATCTGCCTTGGGCATCGCTTTCCGGTTCGCTTCGGTATCAATGATGCTGGGAAGAACCGAGTTCACGCGGATTCCGGTACCCTTCAAGTCTTCGGCAAGGGAATCTATCATGGCGACTGCGGCAGCTTTTGAAGCGGTATAAGCAGCGGCACCAGCACCGTGATCAACCGCAGCTTTAGCCGCGACATTCACAATTGCCCCGCTGCTTTGTTTGAGCATTACCCTTACCGCCGCGCGCGACAGGACATAACCCGAACGCAGGTTCAACGCCAGCATTTGGTCGAAGACCTTCGTATCCAGCTCCCATAATTTCACACCGCCCGCGTAACCGCCCACCGTGTTCACCATGGCGTCGAGTCGCCCGTGCCGCGCGACAACTCCTTCGATGAGCTTGCCCACCTCCGCTTCATCTGTGACGTCAACATCGTAGCCTTCGAGCCGGAAGCCGTTCCCGCCAGCTAGATTCTTCAGGGCATCCAGCTCTTCCTGCTTTCTATAGGTGACAACCACACGGGTATCTTCCTTCAGGAACGCCAAACTTACAGCGCGCCCCAATCCGCCCGTGCCTCCGGCCACCAATGCCAATCTACCTGCGGTAACTGTTTCTCTCGATGTGGTGTTCGATTGCATAGTCTTGATCACGTCATTTAGGCTCTTAGTTTTGCGTTGGAGCCTCTTACACGTTGGCTTATGAAGCATTGCAAATCTTCAGCCAATCGCTCCAACTGCACGATCTCGAGAAATACTTGCCAAAGGGAAACAGGTCAATTAGAACATCCGAAAGCACCTTCATCATAGTTCTAGCATCAACTACTGCTAGAACGAATACGGCACTCACGCCGAGGCTTGATTGCTACGCTGTAGGAACGCGAGTAATTCGGCGTTGACTTGATCCTTATGGGTCGAGCACATGCCGTGCGGCGCGCCCGGATAAATTTTCAGTGTGGCCCCCTTAACAAGCTTGGACGAGAGAAGAGCCGAAGTGCCGATCGGCACGATCTGGTCGTCGTCGCCGTGGAGAATGAGGGTGGGCACGTCGAATTTTTTAAGATCTTCGGTAAAGTCCGTCTCGGAGAAGGCCCTGACGCAGTCGATCACGGCTTTGTGCCCAGCCTGCATCCCTTGGAGCCAGAACGAGTCCCGCAGGCCCTGCGAGACCTTCGCACCCGGCCGGTTAGCGCCGTAAAACGGCGCGCTGAGATCCTTGAAGAACTGCGAGCGGTCGTTGATCACACCGGCGCGGATCTGGTCGAACGCTGCCATCGGCAAGCCGCCGGGGTTCGCGGCGGTCTTAAGCATGAGCGGCGGCACTGCACCGATCAGGACAGTCTTGGCAACACGCTTGGTTCCGTGATGGCCGATATAGCGGGCGACTTCGCCGCCGCCCGTGGAGTGGCCGACATGGATCGTGTCCTTCAGAGCGAGCGCTTCGACGAGCGCCGCGAGGTCGTCGGCGTAGGTGTTCATTTCATTGCCGTCCCAGGGCTGGCTCGACCGCCCATGGCCGCGGCGATCATGCGCGATACAGCGGTACCCGCGGTCGGCCAGAAACACCATCTGGTCCTCCCAGGCGTCCGCGGTCAGGGGCCAGCCGTGACTGAAGACTACAGGCTGTCCCTTACCCCAGTCCTTGTAGTAAATCTGCGTGCCGTCTTTGGTCGTGATCGTCGTCATGTGATATTCTCCCTCATTAATGTTTTCTTCAAGATTCATTCGTGGCTTCGTTCTCAAGTACTTTTTGTATTGCGCCCTGGAAGATCGGTGAGGCCAATTCCGTCTACAACAGACAAAACAATTCGTCGAAGTGGGACCGATCAAGCCGTGCGAAGCTGCCCGTTGCGGAACCTAATCGTCGCAAAAATACCAAGCAAGACGAAGAGGATCAAGACGACAAGCTGCGCCAGCTTAAATGGCGGCTCGGTTTGCGTCGGAGCCATCGCTTTCAGCGCCGGTACCTTTAAGAAGAGTTGCACGATCAAGACGAAGACATTCAGATAGAAGGCAATCACGGCGGTGATCACGTAAGTGCGACGCCAGGCGCCCGCAAGGCGACCTCGGTAGCGCGCAAAGGCCGCAACCGCGAGCACTAACAGCGATGCGATGCCGACTCCATGCGATGGCAGGAACTTGTGGAACGGAAAGAGGAACCCAGTCACGCTCGTTGCCGCGGTGGTCGCGAGAAATACCGCGGTCCAGCCATCGAGTCGTTTCGCCGTTAGCAACCCGATCATCACAACGAATCCTGAAAAGATTCCGATCAAGCTCAACACGACGTGCACAAAGGCGAATGTCGTCATACCCAACAATGTCATGTGCGTTCCTCCTTTTCCTGGGATCTCTGCGATTTCTGCTGCTGGCGATAGGTACTGGTCGATCCTCAAATAAGCGCGTCGTTTGGACGAGGGCCCGAGATTTCCACAATGACAGGACCAGCTTCGGTTCGGGAAGTGATTGTAGCCCAAGCCGCGCTTCCCGGCGTAAGCGTCTTCAGCGACCTTAGCATCGAAATGGTCGCCGCAGCCAAAGTGCCCTTGGCTGGACACGACCGTCGCTATGCGATTCTCACTGTGGGAGTGCGCCGGGATCGTGTCGTGTGCGGGCACGAACAGCAAAATCGCGTAAAAGCCCGATTTTTCGGATCGCCGAATTGCACCTTCGGATGAACGCCCTTGAGGCCCGAACCCTCGGTCTGGTTGTTGTCGAATGTCAGAGAAATTTCACCAGCGCGTCGGTCGTCTCCTTAGGCCGCTCCTCCAACACCCAATGTCCCGTGTCCTTCAGCACGACGACGGTTACATCCGAAGCGACCAGCTTCATCTGTTGCGCTAGTGCGTCGCCCAATGCCTTCTCGCCGCCGATCACGAGAACCGGCATCGTCAGCGTGGTTCGAGAGAATTGAGCGAAATCATTCGCTGCCTGTTGAAACGAAACGAAGTACGCCCAACCTGCTCGCATGCGCCCCGGCCGCGCGTAGGCCGCTGCGTAAGCTTTCCGATCCGCTTCAGGGAGCGAGCGCGTGTTGCCGCCGCGAAGTCATTCCAGAAATGTTCGAAGTAGATACGCTCGCGTCCTTGAACTAGCGCTTCAGGCGTCGGTCCGTTGAACCGGAAATGCCAGAAACCTGGGTTGTTGTATATGGCTTCCCACTCACCTACGCCTGGCAGGAAGGCATCCATCACCACGAGTTTCTCCACTTCCAGAGGGAACTGTGCAGCGTAGGCATAGGCGACCATAAGCCCATGTCGCGCCCCACGACTCTGGCTTTCTTGATGCCAAGCGAGCGGGCTAGCGAGTGAATGCGGATCGCCGCAGTCTTCATGTCCAGACCGTCCGCTGGTATCGCAGAGTCTCCTATCCCCGGCAGGTCCGGCGCGACTACCGTAAATTTCTCACCTACCACGGGCAGTATCGGCGTCCACATCCGAGAGGTCTCCGCATAACAATGCACCAGAATGAGTGGTGCACCGTGGCCGCCAGTAGTGTAGTGCAGCTTCACACCATCGACTCCGCTACGCACGAGACGAAGCCTTTTTCCACCGCTTTCCCCTGGGGGTTTGGCGGCGGAACGCAAAACGAAGGCGAGCGAAGCGAGCCGCAGCGCAGTGCAGCAGCAGCCAAAGCGGGCGCCGATTCGGTGGCGGGTTTGGTTCGCGGCCGGATCCTGAAGTGGTGGCTAAAGCCAAGCGCCGCACTGACACCGCTGAATATAAGCAACGCATCCTCGAAGAAGTCGAAACCGCTGCGGCGACGCGCGGTGGTGTCGGCCCTCTTCTTCGTCGTGAAGGCTTGTACTCCTCGTTGCTGGCCACTTGGCGGCGAGAACGAGCCAACGGCATCCGCGAAGCGTTGACCCCACAGCGACGCGGGCCGAAGTCGCAGCACAATCCGCTCGAAGAAGAAAATCAGAAGCTTCGCCGTCAGAGTGCGCGTTTGACCGAAGATCTGCGTAAGGCGCAGATCTTCATCGACGTGCAAAAAAAAGTGGCTGCGCTGTTGGGGAATCCGATTCCGGAGCAAGACCCAGAGGGAAAATCCTGATGACTGCGGTCACCGAACTAGCGGTGGACGTGGGCACCAGTGCTGCTTGCCAGGCACTCAGCGTACCTCGTGCTTCCTACTACCGGGATGGCCTTAAAGCTTCTGTTCCGGCGGTGGCCGCATGGCGGCCTTCGCCGGCACGCGCTCTCCGCCCGGCGGAACGGGAAGCGGTCTTGGCGCACCTTCACGAGGAACGCTTCCAGGATCGCTCGCCAGCCGCTGTTTATGCGACGTTGCTCGATGAAGGGGACTATCACTGTTCGATTCGAACGATGTATCGCTTACTGGAACAGCGTGGCGAGTCCCGCGAACGTCGCAATCAGTTGCTTCATCCGCCCTACCAGAAGCCCGAGCTGCTGGCCACCGCTCCCCATCAGCTTTGGAGCTGGGACATCACCAAGCTGCTCGGACCGGCGAAATGGACGTACTTTTACTGATAATATATCGACAGAGTCATTTTCTTGGCGCGCGCACAGGAGCAAACAATGTCTACTTCAACTAAGTTTTGGCGTTTGGCGGGAGTGCCGGCCTGCCTTGGTATACTTCTGTTTGTGCTTGCACACTCTTTGCTTGGCAAAAATGCGCCAATAAAAAAACATCGCCATCATCCAATGATCGCGAGCCACGGGCTCAACGAAGGCCTCGGAAAAATCGAACACATTGTTTTCATCGTCAAAGAGAACCGAACCTTTGACAATCTTTTCGGCACTTTCCCCGGCAGCGATGGGGCCACCACTGGCACAATCTCGACCGGCGAGGTTATCGATCTGGGCCGCACGCCGGACCGCACGCCGCGCGACATCAGTCACTCGTTTCAAAGCACTGTTAAAGCCATCGATGGTGGTGCGATGGACCAATTCGACCTAATTCCGGGCGGCAATGTGGACGGGGACTTCCTGGCCTACACGCAGCACACCGAAGATGACATCCCCAACTACTTCACCTATGCGCGCAACTTTGTACTGGCGGACGCTTTCTTTTCCTCGCTTACCGGTCCAAGCTTCCCCAACCACCTCTACACTGTCGGCGCGCAGTCCGGTGGGGCTATCAACAATCCGGGCAAGAGTCCGGGTGTGTGGGGTTGCGATTCCCCGGCCGACTCGAGGGTGCAGGTGATGGATGACGACGGCACGATTCACCCGGAATATCCGTGTTTTGATTTTCAGACCCTTGCCGACAGTCTGGAGGCGAAGGGCATAAGCTGGAAGTATTACGCACCGGGGCAAGGACAGTCGGGCTACATTTGGTCGGCGCTGGACGCCATCGCACACATTCGCCTCACTTCGCTTTGGGACAAGCATGTCGTGGCCACCAGCCAATTTGTTCAGGACGCGCAAAACGGCAACCTGCCGGCGGTGAGTTGGGTTGTTGTAGGCTCAGGTAGAAGCGAGCATCCTCCAGCCAGCGTCTGTGTCGGCGAAAACTGGACCGTCGAACAACTCAACGCGGTGATACAGGGACCGGAGTGGAACTCGACCGTTGTGTTTCTTACTTGGGACGATTTCGGTGGTTTCTACGACCATGTTGCGCCGCCGGTTATGGACAACTTCGGCTTCGGACCGCGTGTGCCCCTATTAGTCATTTCGCCTTGGGCCAAGCCAGGCTATCTGACGCACACAACCCTTGAATTCTCATCTCTTTTGAAATTCGTCGAGCAGCGTTTTGGTCTCAGCCCGCTTACTGCGAGGGATGCACAATCCAACGACATGCTCGACAGTTTCGATTTCACGCAGGATCCATTGCCGCGGCCGATTCTGGATACGCGCCAGTGTCCCCCGGGGGCCAGCGCCGCCGACATCGTGCTCGATCCTCGCTATCACAGCGGAGAAAATTGAGGGCTAGTCCGCTTCGGACGCGCGGACCCTTCGGTCTTCAACGTCACACTGAAAACTTCGTACTTGCTTTCATCCTTGGTAACGTCTTGTGCCAGCGGTAATTTTCTGCGGCAAACAGCTCGACAAGGCCCCTCCGCGCTGGACTCGTAAGTCTAGGCACAAACGTGGAACCTGGCCAGCAACGCGTCTCGATAAACCCAGCCACTAGGTCGGAGCGTCATCGGAGTTCGGTAGCCGACCGCCCTGGATCTTCACTGGGACCGATCCGTGATTTTGCGGCAAGCCACGAACCCTACGCTGTTGCCGATTTCGTTCAATTCGGTAATACGCAAGACCATTTCGAAGTCCGGCAATGGACTGCCCGGTGGCAGTCCCAACACGCGCCGCGTTGTGGACACCGAGTCGTTTTGTAATAGGAATTCTCCAGCCATCTCCGTTGCCGACATTGACAATCCAGCCACCAGCATGACACGCGCCGTACGGGCAGTATTCTCCAGCACGGCGACCGAGGCATACGTGATAGCCTTGCCCGTCTTAGGGTCCAATTGGACCTCAAAGCGGGACGGTTCTCCGACCAACGGATGCCGGTTCAGGATTGTCGCCGACTTGCCTGGTGGTGCAGGTTCAATTGGGAAATTGGCGTCCTTGACTTGAAACAGAGCAGCCCACGGATTGGCGAAGGAGCTTCCCAGGATAATGAAGTTTCCAGTCCGCAAGTCCCGGGCGTTGATCTGACGGGCATGGCGGATGCTCACATTCCATTTGCGTGCGCGCAGATTCTCTGCAATCCGCATGGCATTCTGTAGATCGCCTACATTAGTGATTTGGCGTGTGGAGAGGCTGTCCCAAAAATTCTGCAGACCTTTTCGTTCCACTAACTCAGGCATGCTCAGATAGCTCAAGTTCTCGTATTGGCTGAGAGTCGCCCTATGGCCCGACAACACTTGTACCAACACCAGTACCTCGTCGCTTACGACCACCTGCACGGTGCCTGGACTGCCCTGAAAAGTCGTGGAAATGAGATTGTCGACAGGTGCTAATTTGAACCAGAACCGGTGTCCAATCACCCACCACATCACGGCGGCTAGCGCCACCGCCCCAACTGCCAGTGCAGCCCTCAATACGGGCCGCGAAGGAGATTCGGGTCCATCCTCGCGAGGAGCACCGACGGCACGCTTCTCACCAATGTGATTTTCGGCAATGGCCGAGGATTCCGAACCATCCGAAAAAGCCGGAGACAGGCACCGAAACTCGGGAATATATGACCCGGAAGGAAGATCGATCCTGAACCCCGAATCACGGTCAGGCTGTCCGTAATGCTGAAACAGTCGCTTCCGCACATCGCTCGCGGTCACGCGAACGATGGCGTCTTCGGCGGTGTCGTAGGCCGCAGACCGTCCGAACAAGTTGATGCCAACCTGGCGTTCTCTCAGGTCGTCGAAATCACCCCGCAAAGCCCGTTCAACGATATGCTTGAGAAATTCCTGGCTCCGGTGGCTCCCTTTGAACGCCGGGCCATTTATGATCTCCTCCAAGTGTGCCCGAAGCTCGGGGGCAAACTTGACTGCATGACTGATCTTGGCAATGGCTGCCGCGTGAGTTGTGTCGTCAACCCGACCTGCCATTCAGAGCCCCCTGCACGCGTGCGTATCGAACCTGGCTACCCCGTTGTCGCCACTGAAAGGCGTACTCACAATCGTCTTTCTCCGGAATTTCCGATTTTACCTTCTCTTTGCGCAGCACCATACGCCAGCCACTCTGTGGTGTCAAGCTACCGTATCGAGCTACGAACACCCTTCTGGTCGACTGCATCCCGTGTTCATTTTCGTGGCACAGAAGTCGAGAGGAATCTCGACCAACGGACTGAACACTCGCGTCAGGAAAGGCGGAAAGCGGTGCTAGTGGAACTTGCCGAGCGGGGCCGGTGCTGCTTCGCACATTCGTGGAACGTCGAGCGGATCGAAGTGCACGTCGCCAGAGGTCGCCAGCACTTCCCCAGTGGCGACCGAAATGCAATGATCTATTCTTTCTGACACAGCATTTTCAATGACTTAGCACTACGTTACAGCACCTTTCAAACGTTGTCCCGAACTCGTTTAGGAGTTATCAGCCTTCCATGCGAAGTTCCTCCGGGCCCCCTGTCGTGCCAAGCAAAAGGAGAATTTCAGATGCGGATTTCCCAATCGCTCTCGGTAGCATTGATCCTGGCGCTGACAGCGCCGACCGCCCTGACGCAAAGCAACGGCGCTATCTCCGGTCAAGTGACCGACTCGTCAAAAGCCCCTGTGCCCGGGGTGAGGGTTTTGGTGACGGCTGTGGAAACCGGAGTCCAGCGGCCCACGACGACCAACGGAGAGGGCCTATATTCCGTGCCATCCCTGCCCCCCGGAAATTACATCGTAACGGCAGAGCTGGATGGCTTCAAGAAGAGCGTCTCGGCGCCCCTGAAGCTCGATACCACGGCGACCGCGCGGGTAGACCTTGTGCTCGCGCCACAGGAATCAAAGGTCGCCGTTGAGGTAACCGCAGCGGCCCCGTCTGTGCAGACTGAAAGCTCGATGACCGGCGGCACGATCAGCGGCAAGGAGTTATCTGACCTGCCCCTGCAGGGGCGCAATTCGCTCGAGCTGGCGCTGACTGTGGCGGGCGTGAGCGGAGAAATGGGCGCCGACGAAGCGGGCATCAGCTACAATATTCCCTCCGCAGGTTCCGGCCTCACCGTCAGCGGCGGCCGAGCTGGGACTTCATCGATCATGGCCGATGGGGCGAACGCCACCAGCATCGGCTACGGGCGTGCCACCGTAACCTTTTCACCAGATACCATTCAGGAATTCAGGGTCATTACTTCAACATTCTCAGCCCAATACGGCGTTATCGGTGGCGGAGTCATCAGCACGGTGAGCAAGGGCGGGACGGACGAAATCCACGGAGATGCGTTTTGGTTTAACAGGAATCCGATGTTCACCGCGCGGACCTTTGGCCAGCCGTTCCCCTCGGCGATGCGGCGCAATGAAGTGGGAGTTACCCTCGGCGGTCCATTCGTAATTCCCAAGCTCTACAGCGGCAAGCGTAAGACATTCTTTTTTGTGAGTTACGAAGCCAAACGGCGCCGCGACGAAACTTCTCAACTGGAACGGGTACCAACCGTGGCAGAACGACAGGGCGATTTCCGCGACACCTGGGTTGCTCCGGGACAGACGAACCCATTGCTCTACCAGCAGATGGCGTGCAGTGCCGGCGGTTGTAACCAACTTCAGCAGCTCTATCGACCGGACGCGAACACCGAGTTCCCGCTGTTTAGCGCCAATGATCCGGCCCCCAGTCGCGTGGGACACGTGATCCCGGCCCAATTTCTGAGCCCTGTGGCACAGAAACAATTGCAAAACGTTCCGTTACCCAACATGCCCTACGATTTTTTTGGGAACAATTTTCTAGGGGTATCGGGAGTCACCGGATCGGACAACCGCTGGAGCATCAAGATCGATCACAACTTTTCTTCGAACCACCGCATCAGCGCCCGTTACACCGACATCCCGAATTTGTCGGATCGCTATAAGCTTATCCGGGACTATTTCCTCGCGACATCCCCTCCCGCGGACCGAAGCGTGACTCGGCAAGGGTTCATCAGCGATACCTATGTGATCTCTTCGCACATTGTAAATGAGTTCCGGGGCAGCTATACCTATTCCGATTATAGCCGGACGCTTCCCGGCGATCTAAAAGCCAAGAATTATACGAGGGATGCGTTCGGCCTGCCGAGCGTGACCGATTTGGCTACCCGCGCTTCATCACCGGGATGGTCAACCTTGGAAGCATAACCGGACCTATCCACTCCATCGAACACCAATACCAAGCTTCTGACGATGCGACCATGGCGTTAGGTCGCCACATCATCACGTCCGGCGTAGACCTCCGGTTTATGCAATCGGGCGTGGTCTCGGCCGGGAATGGCAATTTGGAGGCATGTTGCGGGATTTATGTCTTCAACGCGGGGCCAACCAATTCGGGGTATGGAAAGACTCCGGGAGGCCCAGGCGGGTACCCATTCGCCTCCTTCCTCCTGGGAGTGCCGGTTCAGACCATCGTCACCGGCAATGCCCTTCCTTACTACTATCGTTACCGCACGGTAGCGGCGTTCTTCCAAGACGATTTCAAGGTGCGGCCGAGTCTGACGCTGAATTTGGGTGTGCGGTGGCAGTACGTGAGTCCACGCGCGGAAAAGTACAACCGGCAAGCGAGCCTGGATCTGAAGCATCCCATGCTAGTGCAGAACGCCAACGGCAGCACGTCCTACGCGTTCAATTACCTCTTCAGTGGCGACGCCAGTGGGTCACGCTATTTGGAACCAACGCACAAGCTCAATTTCGAACCGCGGTTCGGATTCGCGTGGACTCCTCATATCCGTTGGAACAAGCGAAATTCCTTCGTGGTGCGGGGAGGCTACGGGATTAGCCACATTGCCGCGACCGCAACCGGACGCGATCCGCAGCCAGCCTTTTCCGCAGGGAATCCGGGAAACTTCAGCTACCTTCAATGGACTGGTAGACCGGGGTCTCCCATACCCGGTAGGCCGCTGTCGGGGGGCGTGGATCCGAACTATTTAATCAGCCTGGGGCGCAACAATCCATTGGTGTTCACCGATCCCACAGCCGCGCAGATCCCGCCCGACGGTTTGCTTTGCTTGGGCTGCCCAATCAGGGATCCACGGTTGCCGAGCACGGCGATGACCTTTGTGGACTCCAACAAAACGCCCTACATTCAAACCTGGAATCTCACCACGCAAAGCGACCTGGGCCACAGCTTGGTGGTGACACTCACCTACATGGGTCAGAAAGGAACCCACCTGCCCTCGGGAAAATTCAATCTCAACAATCCGGATCCGGAGCAGTTCGCGGCACTCCTAGATCAGGGCGGCAACCCGGACGAGATGATTCCGGATCCCCTGGGGCGCAAAGATAGGAATGGGCAACCGATCAACGTAGCCAGGCGAGACCTGATGCGGCCCTTTCCATTGTTGGGTGATGTCTTTGTTCTGGGCATCACCAATAACAATTCCATCTATCACGCGGGAACCATAGCTTTGGAGCGCCGGTTTAAAGGAGTGCTCGGTTTCCGCTTCAACTACACGTTCTCCAAATCAATTGACGACAGCTCTGATGGCATGGGCGACTTCAATAACCAGTTCAACTGGGGCTATTCTTTTCTGCAGGACCCGACCGATCGTAAGGGCAATCGATCCGTATCGAATTACGACTCGCGTCACCGCTTCAATCTAACTCTAAACGCCGACCTACCCTTAGGCAGGGGACGCCAGTTCCTGAACCGCGGCGGGTGGACAAACCTGCTCGTGGGTGGCTGGAGCCTCAACGCAGTGGGAACTCTATACAGCGGGTATCCCTTCGCACCGCTGCTAGGCGATGCCAATGGAATTCCGGGTGCCCAGGCGAGCGGGCTGGCGATTCGACCTAGTCTCGTTCCAGGAGTTCCACTGATCAATCCACGGTGGACCAGGGATCACGCCCACGACGTGCCCTATTTCAATCCGGAAGCGTTTGCGCGCCCGGCGTACGGGCAAATCGGAGACTCTCCGCGGACCATGGACTACCTCCGGGGGCCCTGGAGGCCGGGCCTCAACCTGTCTGTGTTCAAATCTCTTTACCCTTTCGAAAATCGTCGCCGCTATGTGCAGCTCCGCGGGGAGTTCTTCAATGCCTTGAACCGCACCTGGTTCACCATGAACCCCAACAGCAGCGTCAAGGTCTTCAACTCCGGACCGCCGATAAGCCGGACCGGTCTTTCGCTGGCTGGGCCGATTCCGTACTTGGTGGGATCGGTACCCAAGTATCCGGTCGGCACGCGCGAAAACATTATTGCCACCTACTACAACTACAATTTCGGCGTCTTCAACAAGGACAACAACAACTCCGGCCGGATCATCCAGCTTGCGATCAAAGTCTTTTGGTAATCCTGTGAAACGTGGTGATTCCTATGAAAGGCACAACTATGTACCCCCCCAACCTGGAAACCTGCGGCGCAAATTACGGTTCCACGTCCACGGATAAAAGGGAGAACTTTGCACCGCCTTGGTTGCCTCGGATTGGCCGCTGG
>Ga0209117_1000091_pt1 | contig 64906 bp, 73 predicted proteins | sample BlaSpr_A8_OM2_M2_FD_187978 | JGI IMG/M metagenome (GOLD analysis project Ga0209117, IMG submission 187978) | Forest soil microbial communities from Thunder Bay, Ontario, Canada - Black Spruce, Ontario site 2_A8_OM2_M2 (SPAdes) (version 2) | ecosystem: Environmental > Terrestrial > Soil > Boreal... | reverse complement strand
TACTCGGTGCCCCCGCCGCACTGCCCGCTCGCGGTCAGCTGGATCGGCCCTGAGCCGGAGGCATACGGCGAGGGGGCGCTGGTCGTGAGCGTGGGCGTGTTGCAGGAGACCAGGCTGTAAGCAACGTCGGTGTAGCTGTCGTAAGGGTCTTCGTTAGCGCCTGCGTTGCGCACGAGGACTTCGACGACGTAGGAACCGTCTATCGCCGGCGAGCTCCAGGTGAACGTGTTGGAGGCACCCCACGTTTGCGGGATGCTCCATACGCCGGCGGCCGAGCGGACCTGGAACTCATACTGCGGCGTCCCGCTGCAGCTCACGCTCGCGGTCCAGTGGACGGTCGCTCCCGGCGACTGCGGGCTGGCCACGTCTGGCCTCAGCGTCGGCGTCCCGCAGCCGCTGAGCGTGAAGGGCAGGTCGTAGTAGGCGACCCAGGCCGCGCTCGAGCCAACCGGCCGGATGTCGACTTCGAGCAGATAGTTGCCGGCGCTGTAGTCGGCGTTCCAGAGCGCGGTGTTGCTGCTCCCGTAGCCGCTGCCGATGAGGTGCCAGCCGGTGCTCGGGCCCTTGTAATAGAACTGGTACTGAGTGCCCCCGCCACATTGCCCGGTCGCGGTCAGCTGGATCGGGCCTGAGCCGGAGACATAGGGCGAGGGGGCGCTGGTCGCAAGCGTGGGCGTGGTGCATGAGCTCACGGTGTAGGTCACGGCGGTGTTGTTGTCCCCCGAGGGGTTCTCATTCGCGCCCGCGTTGCGCACGTTGACCTGGACCAGGTATGCGCCGTCAGTCGCCGGCGTGCTCCAGGCGAAGGTGCTGGACGCGCCCCAGGGCTGGGCGATGGTCCAAGCGCCGGCAGGCGAGCGAATCCAGAACTGGTACTGGGGCGTGCCGCTGCAGCTCACGCTTGCCGTCCAGTGCACCGTCGTGCCCGGGCTCTGCGGGCTGGCCACATCCGGGGTCAGCGACGGCACACCGCAACCGCTGAGCGTGAAGGGGAGGTCGTAGTAGGCGACCCAGGACGCGCTCGAGCCCACCGGCCGGACGTCGACCTCGAACATATAGCCGCCGGCCTGGTAGTCGGCGTTCCACAGCGCGGTGTTGCTGCTGCTGTAGCCGCTGATGGTGTGCCAGCCGGTGCTCGGATCCTTGTAGAGGAACCAGTACTCGGTGCCCCCGCCGCACTGCGCGCTCGCGGTCAGCTGGATCGGCCCGGAGCCGGAGGCATACGGCGAGGGGGCGCTGGTCGTGAGCGTGGGCGTGTTGCACGAGCCGATGACGACCAGGGTCACCGTGGTGGTGTGGGTGAGATTGCCGCTGACCCCCGTCACGGTCACGACGTAGCTGCCGAACGGCGTCGAGGTGCCCGTGGTGACCGACATCGTGGAGCTGGCGGTGGTCGGGTTCGGACTGAATGTGGCCGCGGCGCCGGTCGGCAGCCCGGTGGCGCTGAGCGTGACCGAGCCTGCGAAGCCCGCGGTCGGCGCGATGCTGACGGCGTAGCCGACGCCCTGGCCCTGCGTGACCGCCTGGCTGGACGGACTGGCCGAAATCGAGTAGTCGGGTGTAGGCGCGGGCTGAACGACCAGCGTCACGGTGATGGTGTGACTGAGGCTGCCGCTGACGCCTGTGATGGACAGGGTGTAGGTCCCGGTTGGCGTAGTCGCGCTCGTGGCGACGAACATCGCCGACGTGCCACTGGTCGGGTTGGGGCTGAAGGTGGCGCTCGCGCCTGCCGGCAGCCCGCCGGCGCTGAGCGTCACGCTGCCCGTGAATCCTCCACTCGTCGTGAGGCTGAGGTTGTAGCCGGCCCCATTGCCCTGCGTCACCGTCTGGGTGGACGGATTGGCCGAGAGCGAGAAGTCAGGCGCCTGCTGCACGACCAGGGTCACGCTGGTGGTGTGGCTCAGGCTGCCGCTGACCCCGGTGATGGTGAGGGTGTAAGTCCCAGCGAGCGTCGAAGCGCTTGTGGTGACCGACATCGTGGAGCTGCCGGTGGTCGGGTTGGGGCTGAACGTGGCCCCTGCACCGCTCGGCAGCCCACTGAGGCTGAGTGTGACGTTGCCCGCAAATCCTCCGGTCGGCGCGACGCTGACCGTGTAGCCGGCGCCGAGGCCCTGGGTCACCGTCTGACTCGACGGACTTGCCGAGAGCGAGTAGTCAGGTGGGGGCTGTACGACCAGGGTCACGCTGGTGGTGTGGCTCAGGCTGCCATTGACCCCGGTGATGGTCAGCGTGTAAGTCCCGGCCGGCGTCGAAGCGCTCGTGGTGACCGACATCGTTGAGCCGGAGGTGGTCGGGTTGGGGCTGAAGGTCGCGCCCGCGCCGCTGGGCTGCCCGCTGGCACTCAGCGTGACGCTGCCGGTAAATCCTCGAGTAGGCGTGACGCTGACTGTGTAGGCGGCGCCGAAACCCTGGGTCACCGTCTGGGTCGACGGGCTGGCCGAGAGCGAGTAGTCAGGCCCTGGCACAGGCTGCACGACGAGCGTGGCCGTGGTCGTCCTCGTCAGCGATGCGGACGTTCCGCTGATCGTGATGGTCGATGAGCCGGCGGGCGTGGCGGCCGAGGTGGTCACCGTAAGCGTCGATGACGAACCGCCGGTGGAGCTCGGGTTGAACGTCGCCGACGCCCCCGCCGGCGCCCCACTCGAGCTAAGCGCCACCGTGCCGGTGAACCCGCCCGTCCGACTGATGTTTATGGTGTAGGTCGTTGAGTTCCCTGCAATGACCGTTTGGCTCGCGGGAGAGGCCGCAAGGCTGAAGTCCGGTCCGGCGGAGGCGCCGGTCGTGATGGCGAAGTTCCGAGTCGTCCACTGCGCGTAGCCGAGAAACACAGGACCCATGAGCTGGTTGCTGCCCCAAACCACGCCCGGGTTGGCCGGGTCGGGGCTGGCGCCTGAGTAGTCGCCCCATCGGCAGGCACTTGGTGTGCAGTTGCCCTGGAACGCGTTCTCCTGGTCCGCGGCGCTGCTGGTGCCGAGCAGGACCTCACCCGGGTCCATCGTGCCGGTTGGAGTCGAGCTGGTTCGGCTCTGGGCTCCGATGACGGCGAGCTGAGACGCGCTGCCCCGGTTGTAGAAGATCGCTGCATCGCTCCCCACGATCGAGGGCGAGATGGCGGCGTTCCAGATGAAGTCGGTGGCGTTGGAGACCACGCCCTGCTGGACGATGCTTGGCGTCAGGCTGGGGGCGAATTCGTACCACCTGACGACTGAGCGCCCTCCCGCACCCGCGATCGTGTGCTGCGTCCAGTAGGCCTCGGCGCCGATGCGCGGATCGAAATGCGCGACCGCTTGGGTCAGGCGTCCGTCGAGGCTGTCGACCTGGTAGGTCGTGCCCGGCTGCGGCACGCTGGCGGGAATCGCGAAAGTCCCAACCGAGATGTCGCCGTCGGCCACGAGCACAGGGCTGGGTGAAGCCGTCATGTGCCACACCATCACCTTCGACTGGGGCGCGAGCGTCGAATCGTGGGCTCCGAAGATGTAGTCGTTGGTGACGCTGTCGGCGGCGTTGGCCGGGATCGGCGTGAAGGCGAGCGTCCCGTCGGTGTTCTTCAGCAGATGCGTGGCGTCGGCGAAGTATGTGGCGGTGACCGGTGAGCTGCAGGTGGAGTCGTTGGCGGCCGGCTTGGGGATCGCCCAGATGTTGGCGGTGATGAAGGGAAACCCCGCGCCGTCGTCGTAGACGTTGCTGCCGACAATCAGGAAGTGGGCGTCGTGACCGAGCTTCGGATAGTCCTCGATGTTGTGGCCCGTGGAGATCCCGTAGTGGCACCAACCCCCCGCCAGGTCGCTGGGATCCGCGGTCTTGGTCCACCCGAAAACGATGTAGTTGTTGCCGGTCGCGATGCCGATCTCCGCATACAGCCAGCGGTTGGCCTGCGGGTCCCATTGGATCTGGGGGTCGCTCGTGCTCACGCCGGCCGGCGCCCCGACGAAGCTCGTGAGGTCGGTCCGGCTGAGCAGCGAGAGGTTGCTGCGGTCGTACACACCGATCATCTGGTTGACGAGCTCTACATAACGGGTCGGCCCGATCGCTCCGGTGCTGTCCGGAGGTGTTGCAACCGATCCTTCATCCGCTGCCGACAGCCCCGGCTGGTTCAGGCCGTTGAATAGCGCGGCTGAAGCCGGCGCGGATGGCGTGGCCGGCTGCGTGGGGGTCGTTGGAGGTGCCGCTCCCGCCTTGACCTTGGCCGTGCGCAGCTCATCCGGATGCATGAACTTGGCGGGCTCCGACTGCGTGGTCTGGGATTGACCATCAGGCTGACGTGCCGCCAGCAGGGTTGCGCTGACGTGCCCGGCGGCCGGCACCACGTTCGAGCCGGAGGCGGCCGGCGCCACCTTCGAGCCAGAGGCGGCCGAGACGCCCTGCGCCGCCGTCGCGGTGGCCGGCATCGCCACCAGAAGCGAAGCGGCAGCGATCGAGAGGGCCAGACGCACGGAAGCCGGCAGGCGCCGAAGACGCCCGCTTGCAGCGACCCCCGATGTTCCGAGCAAGTGATCCCACCCGCCGGCCTGACCGGCCCTCGACTTGCCGTTGCTGCTCCCCGGGAGCCCCGCTCACGATAGAGCGGCGCCCCCGGATGTCAATAGAAAACGGTGCCGGGCTTCAAAGCTGGTGGAAACGCGTGAGCTCCAAGCGGCATTTCGGGTCTAGCTGAGGTTTAGTCGTCCGACTCGGCGCTCAGCTGGCCGCGGCCAGCGCCTCCTTTGAAGATCGTGGTGTGAACGTTCACGTAGTAGGCGGCCGGGTGGTTGACGATGTCCGCCAGAAGGGCCGGGTCTCCAGTCCGGCAGCCGCGGTTGACCACCGTCGCCGATGTCGGAGGGTTGAAAAATCCAAACACAACCGGTGCGGCCACGCCGGCTGCGCCTTTGTGGATGTGCGCGGCGATCACGGTCTGGTTGGTGTCGTAGTCAAGCTTCCAGCACAGCCTGTTGCGACTGAGATCGATCGTGACAGTCGCTTCACCGGTTAGATCCGATCCGACAGCCGCCGGTACCTCATTGGCTCCCCGCAGCGTCGTCTCGAGGCGAATGGTTCGGTGGCCCTGTTCGTTGTTGCCTCCGTTGTTGCCTCCGTTGTTGCCCTGGTCGGCGGCCACGTCGGTGGCAAAGGCGAAAAGTAGAACCGGCAGCAATGCGGCTCCGATCAGCAACAGTCGGCGCATGGCCATTCCCCCATTGAGTCATTTGGCTGGCGACACTCGGATGTACTGCGCAGGGTTACAGGCAGGGCTGATGACCGCCGGTGCCGGGCACTCGCTGGCAATGCGGGTTTTGGGACAGGCGGGAGCCGGCACCACCTCGGCTGGTCGTGGGTTTGGCCGAGAGGGAGAGATTTGTCTCAGCCCAACGTTGTTAACTGGGTCCTTTCGCTTAACACACCCCCATACTGACGCGGGCTTTACCGTCCATTGCGTTTGGGGTGTCGGCTGGCGTTCCCAATAGAAAGGAGGAGTTCGGCGTGAAACTGAAGGCATTAGGAGTTGCCGCTGCGATCGCGGCGGCTTTCGCGATCGGGGCCGTGCCGGCGGTGGCGGTTACCGGCGACGGGCAGCTCGGCGGGCCGCCGTCCACGACCTTCGTCGCCGACCAGACGCTTTGCCCTGAGGGCGAGGCGGTCATCGGCGTTTCCGGCTTTACGCGGCTCATCGGCGTCTTCATCCCGATCGTCGCAGTCGCCACGGTCCAGTGCTCAGGCGGGAGCCCCGGCACCACGATGGGCAGTGGCTCTGGCAATCCCGGTTCGACCAGCTGCCCCCCCGGTCAAGTCGCGGTCGGGATCACGGGCAGGGAAGGGGACTTCATCGACCTTCTTCAGCTCCGTTGCCAGAATGCAGATGGCTCCGGTTCGATCACGAATAGCACGGGCTTCGGCGGCGGTTTGGGCGGACCCGACGGCCCGTACGACTGCCCCGCGGGCATGGTGCTGACGGGTCTCAAGGGTCAGTCCGTGCCCGGCACCATCCTCGGAGGCCCGGACTCAACGATCCGCTACGTCGAGATCGTGTGCGTTGCCAACCCCGAGAACGGCGGCAACGGCGACAACGGCAATGGCGGCAATGGCGGCAATGGCGGCAATGGCGATAACGGCGGCAACGCCGGCAGCGGCGGCAACGGCGGCAACCGCGGCACCGGCGGCAGCGGCGATAACGCCGGCAGCGGCGGCAATGGCAACGGCAACGGCGGGGGCGATTAGCCCGCCGACACTATCCGGATCCGGTTTAGCTCGAAGTCCTGAGGAGGGCCTCCTGGCCCTCCTCACGGAAGTCCGAGGTTACCAACGCTTAGGTTCCCAAGCCTCCGCATAAGACGGTTGGCGGAGCGTCCGCAAGCGTGCGGGGCGTCGAGCGCTCCGGCCCGCACGTTTGACCGTCTCTATCCAGACTTCGATGGCTAGCTGAAGCTGAATGTGAACGGGGTGGTCTTACCTTTGATAACGACTGAACCGGTCACGGTCACGGTGCCTCGCCGGCAGGGCCCATTTGCATTTCTGGGGCACTGGCCTCATTGTGGGGTGAACCGCACTGCTCCTCGAAGTCGCAGCGAGCCCCCGCTCATTGAGTGACTTCTCAGGGGTAATGCCGAGGGTCGGGGCGCACGCTCCAGCGTGCATACGTCGAGACCTTGCGGTCTTGTCCGATGGGCCGTTATGGAAGGTGAGGCGTATTGGCAGCACAAATGATGAGGAGAGAAATGAAACGTCTTTTGTTTGTGATCGGCACGATGATCGCCGTCGGCCTGATGGGATCCACGTCCGCTCTCGCCAGTGGCGGTCCGGCGCTGGACCTCAGCCCGCTTAATTGCGGGGCCGGCACACGCGTCGTTAACGTCACCCAGCACATCGTCAATGACGCCGACTCCGGCCTGGCCGGTTACTGGGCGTTCGACGCGTACACGCGCCATATCCAGGTGTGGCAGACAGTCCCTGGTACCTTCTGCGCGATCGTGAGCTACGACGGCACATTCTCGACCGTCGCCGGCCACAGCCCACAGAACACGGGTACGGTTGCCGCCGGCATACATGGCAACTTCAGGGGCGGCTACGTGGCTAACTTCAGCGCCACTTTCGCGCCGTCGAGGCCCACTTCGGGAAGTCTGGGCACGTTCAATTACGCATGCGTCCTGTCTGCCGACCACACAGGCGCCACCTGCCCCGGCTACCAAGACTGGACAACGTTCTTCTTCAGCACCGCGATCGCAATTAATGAGGATCCGTGGGGCTGGATCTACACGACCGAGGCGAACGGCACCTGGGTCAACGCCAGCACCGGCAACCTCGGAGACATCACCGGCGTTCCCCCGAGCGATAACAACGGTGGTGACAACAACGGCGACCAGAACGGCGGCGACCAGAGCGGTGATAACCAAAACGGCAACCACTAGTTGTAGAACCCCGTAGGGTTCGCGACAGTCGGCAGGGGACGGCGTAAGCCCGTCCCCTGCCACACCACTCGATTCAGCGCGCTTGGGAACGGTCAGGCGTCTCGCCGTGACTCTCGGGTTGGAGCTACCCCTCTCAAAAGTGTGGCGGAGAGGGAGAGATTTGAACTCTCGATGGGCCAGTGACCCATAACGGTTTTCGAGACCGTCGCCTTCAACCGGACTCGGCCACCTCTCCACAGAGCGCTTGGGAGCCTAAATGGCGGTCCCGACCGGATTCGAACCGGCGTTCTCGGCCTTGACAGGGCCGCGTGTTTGGCCAGGCTACACCACGGGACCGACGGCGGCTAAGTCTAAAGCCCCCACGAACTCAGAGGCTTCGCCGTGAGTTCGCGGGGACCCCTTTTGACCAACTGCCTGATCGCGGCCAAACTCAGCCGGAAGCTAAAGCAGGGGGCCTAATAACACCACTTCTATAATTCATCCGGCGTGAGCGACACCCATCAACTCGGCGGGGGACCGCCCGACGAGCTCAGGAAGCGTTTTCAGATCCTCGAGCGCGTGGCGATCTTCTTCACCCTGCCGGACAACATCCTCCACGCCCTCGCCCGGCGGCTGGCTCCGGCGTCCGCCGCCAAGGGCTCGGTGATCGTCCACCAGGGCGACCCCGGCGACACCATGTTCGTGGTCGAGTCGGGCCGGTGCGAGGTGTACGTCGAGGAGTCCCCCGGGCACACGATCACGATCGCCCTCATGGGCCCGGACGACTTCTTCGGCGAGATGGCGCTCATCTCCGAGGAGACCAGGACCGCCAGCGTGCGAGCGCTCGAGGACTGCAAGCTCCTGACCCTCGACCGCAAGACCCTGTACGAGACCCTGCCCGCGGACTCTGACGCCATCATCGAGCTGACCAAGCTCGTCGAGCAGCGCAAGGACACCCTGCCCAACCTGATCGCGCGCGCACGCATGGTCGCGCCCGAGCAGGCTGCCTCGACGGTGGCTGTCTACTCGCCGAAGGGCGGATCGGGGCGCACGACCATTTCCGTCAACCTCGCGGCCGCGTTGGGCAAGCGCTTCCCCGGCGAGGTTCTGCTCGTCGACCTCGCGCTCCCGTACAACCACGCCGCCCTGATCTCGTACCTCACGCCCACGGGATGCCTGGCCGCGGCGAGCCAGGTGCCGCCGGCCAACTTCGAAGAGGCCGTGCTGGGGGCCATCCTCCACCACCCCGGCGGCATGATGCTCCTGCCCGGCGTACTTCGGGCCGAACAGGCGGACCTCATCACGGTCGACCTGGTCAACCGGGCCATGGGCATCCTGGTCAACGCCTTCCGCTACATCGTCTTCGACCTTGGCGTCGCATTCACCGACATCGTGATCAGCGTGCTCGACCACTCCCAGCGCGTGCTCGTGCTGGTGACGCCGGAGCTGTCGTCCCTTAAGGACGTCGGCGAGCTGCTGAACATCTTCACCAACGTGCTCAACATCGTCCCGGGCCGCATCATCCTCGCGCTCAACAACAAGGTCCCCAAGTCGGTGGTGAGCCGAGAGGACGTGGTCCGCACGCTGAAGCAGGAGCTCGCGGTCGAGATCGACTTCGACGGCACCAAGCCGGACGAAGCGGCCGTCAGGGGCGAGATCCTGGTCCTCACCGACCCCAAGAGCGCGATCGCGCGCGGCGCCGAAACACTCGCCCAGCTGATTGCGGGCTCGACCACGGCCGAAGGCAAGAAAGATGCCAAGAAGGGGTTCAAGCTGGGTCGGGGCTGATCGGGCTGGGCACTGTTTAAGCCGCTCTTCCTACCCCTCAAGCCGTCGCATGATGGTCGTCGGCGGAATGCGCTGGAGTTTTAGGCGCCGCGCGTTTGACCGAAAGAAGCTGTGGCCGACGCCCCCGTGCTAAGAAGGTGGCTGGCGTTCGGCGGGGCCGCGATCGCCGGCCTGCAGGCGCTCGTCGGCACTGCGATGACGGCGGCGGCTGCGCTGGGAGCCGTGGCCGGCGTGGGTTTCACGAATTCGATGTGCACCGGCGGCCTGGGCTGCGAGGGGCTGGGTACTCTCCTCGCCAAGGCTGCCCTCCTAGTTGCGTTGGTAGGGCTGGTTCTAGTCGTGGCGCCAGGCACCGTGGCGATAGGTCTCTTGAAGAGCCGCCGCTGGGCGCCAGGTGCCGGCATAGCCATCGAGCTCGCCCTCGCTGCTGGAACGGGCGCGTGGCTTGCAGACCAGCAGCCCGCCCTTCCCGCTTACTACACGCTTGGCATTCCGATCGTAGCCGGGGTAGCGGCGGCCCTCATTGCGGGTTCTGTATTTGCTCACAGGTTTCTCGGTGAGGGGAGGGGGATGCCCGTGGTAACATCCAAAACGTGATTGAACAAGCTGTCGTCTCACTCACCTCCGACGCCCAGGCACGCCTCAAGGAGCTGTTCGCCAAAGAAGGCAACCCCCAGCTTGCGCTCCGCATCTTCGTAAGCGGCGGCGGCTGCTCGGGCATGCAGTACGGCATGGCCTTCGACGACATGCGCCGGCCCGAGGACATCACCATCGACCAGGACGGCGTCCAGATCGTGATCGACGACTTTAGCGCCCCCTACATCCGCGGCAGCGAGATCGACTACGTCGACAGCCTGATGGGCGCGGGCTTCACGGTCCACAACCCGAACGCGGTTCACTCGTGCTCCTGCGGCCACTCGTTCGACACCGGCGACGATGCCGGCGGCGCCCAAGCCTGCGGCTGCGGCCACTAACCAGCGTTCTCGCCGTCTTCGTGAAGTAGTACTCGTAACCCTGGGCGTAATCACGCCCGTCGGCATCCTGGCCGTCAACGCCTCCGCGTTCGTGATGCTGCACCTGCCCGCGTTCCGGCTCGTCATCGCCGGCTGTGCGGTGCTGAGTGGATTGGTCCTCAACGGACTCGCCGCCTGGTGGCTGCTCCGGCTCGCCAGCGTCCGAGCCCACGCGATGTACCACGAGTACCGGGTCTGGGCGATCGGGGCGGCGGTCCTCGTCGTCGGGTTGACCGCGGCCGCCGGTGGCTACCTCACATTCCTCGGGCTGCGCGATCCGCGCCACCTCCCCGACGCACTTTCGATGGTCGTGGCGGCCGTCATGCTGCTGCTGCCGTTTGCGGTGACCTTCGCCGGACGGCGAATCGTGGGTCGGGGCGGGATTCTCCCGCTTGATGAACCCCTTTCACGGCAAGCTCGAAGCTCCACCTCCCCATCCGGCCAGCCGCTGCGCAGCGGGCCGACTTCCCCGCAAGCGGGGAAGTAAAAAAAAGAAAAAGAGCCACTCTCAACGAAGAGGGGCTCCCTTAGGTCGAACTGACTAGGAACCGCAGAGCCGAGGAGGACTTCCCCACCCGGCGCTGCGCGCCGACCTCCCCACGAGTGGGGAGGCGCTTATTTACATCATGTCGCCCATGCCGCCTGGCATGCCGCCACCGCCCCGCTTCTCCTCGGGAACCTCGGTGACCATCGCCTCGGTGGTGAGCACCATCGCGGCGATCGACGCGGCGTTCTGCAGCGCAGAGCGCGTGACCTTGGCCGGGTCGACGATGCCGGCCTCGAACATGTTTACGTACTTGTCGTTGAGGGCGTCGTAGCCGAAGCCCGACTTGCCCTTGCGAACTTCCTCGACGATGACGGAGCCTTCCTTGCCGGCGTTCTGAGCGATTTGCTTCAGCGGCTCCTCGAGCGCCCTGCGAACGATGTTGACACCGGTCGCCTGGTCGTCCTTGAGGCCGAGCCCGCCGTCGAGCTTCTTCTGCGCGTTCAGCAGCACAGTGCCACCGCCCGCGACGATTCCCTCTTCCACCGCGGCCTTGGTCGCGCTGAGCGCGTCCTCGATGCGGTGCTTCTTCTCCTTCTGCTCCACCTCGGTGGCAGCTCCGACCTTGATCACGGCGACGCCGCCGGCGAGCTTCGCGAGCCGCTCCTGCAGCTTCTCCTTGTCGAAGTCGGACGTGGTCTCCTCGACCTGGGCCTTGATCGACTTGATGCGGGCCTGGATGCCTTCCGCCTTGCCGGCGCCTTCCACGATCGTGGTGTTGTCCTTGGTTACGGTCACGCGGCGGGCCTTGCCCAGCTGCTCGACCTTGGTCTGGTCGAGCTTGAGGCCGAGGTCCTCGCTGATGACCTGGCCGCCCGTCAGGATCGCCATGTCCTCGAGCATCGCCTTGCGGCGGTCACCGAAGCCGGGCGCCTTGACGGCGACCGCGGTGAACGTTCCGCGCAGCTTGTTGACGATCAGAGTCGCGAGCGCCTCGCCCTCGACGTCCTCAGCGACGATCAGCAGCGGCTTGCCCTGCTGGACCACGCGCTCCAAAACTGGGAGCAGGTCCTGGATCGCCGAGATCTTGCGGTCCGTGATGAGGATGTAGGGGTCCTCGAGGACTGCCTCCATCCGGTCGGGGTTGGTGACCATGTACGCGGCTACGTAGCCGCGGTCGAACTGCATGCCTTCGACGACTTCGAGCTCGGTGGCCATGGTCTGGTTGTCCTCAACGGTGATGACGCCATCCTTGCCGACCTTGTCCATCGCGTCGGCGATGAGAGAGCCGATCTGCTCGTCCTGGCTGGAGATGGCCGCCACGTGGGCGACGTCCTCGTGGCCTTTGACCGGGACCGAGAGCTTCTTGATCTCATCGACCACGGCCTCAACGGCCTTCTGGATTCCGATCTTGAGCTGCATCGGGTTGGCGCCCGCGGTGACGTTGCGGAAGCCTTCGCTGATCATGGTCTGAGCGAGAAGAGTCGCCGTGGTGGTGCCGTCACCGGCCACGTCGTTGGTCTTGGTCGCAACCTCGCGCAGCAGCTGCGCACCGGTGTTCTCCATGGGGTCCTTGAGCTCGATCTCGCGCACGATCGTGACGCCGTCGTTGGTCACGGTCGGAGCGCCGAATTTCTTCTCGAGGACCACGTTGCGGCCCTTGGGCCCGAGCGTGATCCGCACGGACTGGGCCACGGTGTCGATGCCTTTCTTAAGGGCCTGTCTCGCGTCTACGTCGAATGTAACGATCTTTGCCATGTATACCTTTCCCTCTTGCCTTTGTTACTTCTTGGTCTTGCCGTTGGCTCCGACGATCGCGAGCACGTCCTTCTCGGACACGATCAGGTACTCGATTTCGTCGACCTTGAATTCGTTCCCGGCGTACTTGGCGTAAAGCACCTTGTCGCCGACTTTGAGCTCCATCGGCACCTTGGTGCCGTTGTCCAGGATCCTTCCGGTCCCCACTGCCTCGACGGTGCCCTCCTGGGGCTTCTCCTTGGCGGTGTCCGGAAGCACGATCCCGCTCTTGGTCTTCTCTTCCTTCTCCGACGGCTTGACCACTACACGGTCGCCCAACGGTTTCAGATTCATGTGCAACAACCCTCCTCAGCTGAATTTGATCTAGTTAGCAGTCCCCGGGCCCGAGCGCTTAGCACTCAGGGGGGTCGACTGCTAAGTCTACTACCCCGCCGAGGATGGCCGCTAAACCCCTTCGGGCGCTTTTCCTTCGGCCTTGCGGATCAGCTCGAGGGCCTGCTTCGCCTGGGCGTCCGGAACCATGATCCGGGCCTCGGTGAAGTTCATGGCCGCCGAGTAAGCGGTGTCGCCGAAGACCTCGGCGGGGATCCCATTGGCGTCCAGGACCGCAGCGACCAGGTCGGCTTGCAATCGCTCGCCGCGAAAGACGACCTCCCAGCCCTTGACGCCCATCAATCCCATCCTAGAGAGGGGTCGACCGTGGCCGTTTGGCCGGCCGGGCCGAAGAAGCCCGCGGCGGCGATCATGGCGGCGTTGTCGGTGCACAGCTCGAGCGGTGGCATGGTCAGGCGCGCCCGGCCCGCCACCACCTCGGCCGCCCGTCGCCGGAGCAGGGTGTTGGCGGCCACGCCGCCAGCCACGACCACGTCGGCAACCGAGGTTCCCGACAGGGCGTCGTCCAGCTTCTCCATGAGCGACTCCACCACCGATCGTTCGAAAGCCGCCGCGAGGTCGGCTTTGTCCTGTGGCGTGACCGCTTCGCCCAGATCGCGAAGCCGGTAGAGCAGCGCCGTTTTCAAGCCGCTGAAGCTGAACTCGAGCCCCGGCAGAGAGGGTTTTGGCAGTGGCTGCCGGCGCGGGTCACCGGTGCGGGCAAGGCGGTCGAGCGCGGGTCCGCCCGGGTACCCGAGCCCGAGCATGCGGGCGGCCTTGTCGAAGGCCTCGCCCGCCGCGTCATCGCGGGTGCGGCCGATGACCTCGAACCTTCCGTGCTCTGGCATGCGCACGAGATCCGAGTGCGCCCCGCTCACGACCAGTCCCAGCAGCGGCGGCTCCAGGTCCGGGCGGGTCAGCATGGCGGCGTAGATGTGGCCCCACAGGTGATTGACCCCGGTCAGCGGGCGCGACCACGCTGCGCTCATGCCCTCGGCGACGCCGACGCCGACCAGCAGGCACCCGGCGAGGCCTGGGCCGCGCGTGACCGCGATGAGGCCGACGTCATCCGGGCCCACGCCGGCCTTCTCGAAGGCGAGGTCGAGGAGGCCGGGCAGGCGCTCGAGGTGGTCGCGCGCGGCGAGCTCGGGGACGACGCCGCCGAAGTCTTTGTGCAGGTCCACCTGCGAGTGGATGACGTTCCACACCACGCGGCGGCCGTCCTCGACCAGCGCGACCGAAGTTTCGTCACACGATGTTTCGATGCCGAGCGTTAGTTGCGTGTTCACGCCCCACTCCCTAACCCTCTCCCCGTTGGGAGAGGGAATTAGCTGCTCCCCCGCCCTCTCCCCTGCGGGGAGAGGGGCCTATGACCCTTCCTTAGTCAGTAGATCCCGGCGGAGGCCCCTTACCTCGGAGTCGATCCGCTCCAGGTTGGTCTCGTAGGCGCGGCGGAAACGCGGCGAGTGGATGGAGTCCGACCACATCACGATCGCGTCTTCGCCGTTGTCGGTGTAGTAGCCCTTGCGCCGGCCGATCACCTTGAAGCTGAATGCCTCGTACATGCGCATCGCGTTCTCGTTCGAGGTGCGCACCTCGAGCGTCACCCACTTGGCCCCCATGTCATAGGCCGCCTGGATGAGACCCGCGAACAGGATGCGGCCGAGGCCTTGATGATGAAGTTCGCGGCGGACACCAATGGTCGTCACGTGCGCCTCGTCGTACATGCGCCACATCCCGCCGTAACCGACGATGGTGGGGTCGAGCTCGGATCCCTGGTACCCGGCGGGCCTGACAACGCCCTCCTGGCGCAGCACGACGTAGTGCGCGCTCGACCGCGAGGCGAGCTCGCGGAAGTACGCGTTGCGCGGCCACGGCGTGGCGAAGATCTCTCGCTCGATCTCCTGCACGGTCGCGATGTCCGCCTCGCGCATGAGCTCCAGCGCCAGCTGCTGGCGAATCTGAACCATCACTGAGGGCGAACTGAGATGGACTGCATGTACTCGAGTTTAAGACTGCCGTAGGGCACATCGCGCGCCGACTCCAACAATCGAGCGGCGGCGCCCCCGAACGAGCCCAGCTCCTGCTCGGGCGCGAACGCGTGCCCTGCCTGCTTGAGCAGAGCTTCCATGACCGGCGAGACGAATCCGACAAGCGGGTGTGTCTTGGGGATCTGCATCGGCTCCCCCAGCGCAGCCTTTCCGCCGGGCTCCAGGTAATAGAGCCGGCCCCGGCCCGCCTCCGAGACGGCGATCACCGGACTGTCGCTGCGGGCGGCCTGGAGCTCAAGCGTCGGCAGGGGCGCGATGGGAATCCGCAAACCCATGGCAAGCCCGAGCCCAAACGACACGCCCACCCGCAGGCCGGTGAACGATCCCGGGCCGGTCGCCACGGCGACTCTGGTGAGCCGGTAGGGAGCCACCAGCGCGCGCATGCGATCGATGAGCTCAGGGCTCCTTGCCGGCAGGAACTCTTCCTGCCGGACTGTCCCCGAGGCATCCAGGATCGCCAGGGCGCTTACCGCCGACGAGGTGTCAATGACGAAGATCACGGTCGGTCCGGATGAGGCGGCGGTCGCCGCCCAGATGCTCTATAGAGATCATCGCGGCGTCGACGCCTGTCATTCGATCGCCCCACTCGACGACCACGGCTCCCGCATCGAGCAGCTCGTCGAGGCCGAGGTCGCGCAGCTCGTCGCCTTTTTCCAGCCGGTACAGGTCGACGTGCGCGAGCTGCAGTCGGCCTGGATAGATGCGGACGAGCTGGAAGGTCGGACTCGCCACCGGCGCCGCCGAGCCGCAACCCCTGGCGATCCCGCGCACAAATGTCGTCTTGCCCGCGCCGAGCTCTCCGCTCAGGAGGACGAGGTCGCCCAGGCGCAGGCGCCGGCCCAGCACCTCGCCCGCGGCTTCGGTCTCGTCGCACGACGAGGTCTCAAGCGAAGTGGTCGTAGCCACGAACCTCCACGTCGAAATCACGACCGTCCGAGCCGATCACGCGAACCTTTGGGTCTGCTGTCATCACGCCGATCGGGCGCACGCCCGCGTGGATCATCTTGTCTTCGGGTCCGACGCACACCAGCTCGGCCTCTTCCCCACTCGCCAACGCATCCTCGATCGTCGCGCCCGGAGCTACCGGCACGTCGGCGGCACGAATCACGCATCCCACCCCCGACACAGCGGCATATTTCTCCATCTCGCGAATCAGTCCGTCCGAGATGTCGCCGCAGCTCAGCTCAGCCTGATTGAGTAGGGTGCCCTCCTCGAACTTCGGCTCCAGGAGAATGACGCGCCGCTCGCGCAACGCAACCGCGGCGGCGCCGAGCGGGCCCGTGACCCCAACTACCCATCCCGGCCGAACGCGTGCGCGGGCCAATGGCACCACTGGGGTCGTGCCCAGCACCGTCAGGGTCAGCACGCCGGGTCCGTCGATCGCGGTCGTGTCTCCACCCGCGATTGCAATGTCAAAACGATCAGCCAGCCTTCGGATGCCCTGATACAGCCCGGTCACGGTTTCCACGGACCACGACTTCGGGGCCGCGAGCGCCACCAGGGCGTACTTGGGGTGGGCGCCTTTGGCGGCCAGGTCGCCAAGGGCCAGGGCCAGGGCACGATGGCCCGCGTCGGCAGCGGTCATCCAGGAAAGGTCGAAGTGGACTCCTTCGACCGAGGTGTCGCAGCTGGCGACCACGTAATCCTCTGGGTAGTCAGGGTCGAGGCTCGGCCAGACGGCCGCGTCATCCTCCCCCGCGACGACTGCGTATCCCGTGGTCGTCAGGTACGGGAGGATCCTGCGCAGCAGCTCACTTTCGCCAAGCCCTTCGAGCTTCACGGGTTCAGCATCGCACGGAGGCGCCGGGTGGCTTTTTCGGGGTCGCGTGCATCCGCGACCGCACGGATGACACAAACGCGGCGCAGGCCCAGCGCTGTGAGCTGGCCGACATTCGCCTCCTCGATGCCGCCGATCGCAAATACCGGCACGTCGACCGCTGCCGCCACCGCGGCCACCCCCGCCGGGCCAATCACGCCCTTCTCCTTCTTCACCGGCGTCGCGAAGGCGGGGCCGCTGCCGATGTAGTCCGCGCCGGCGCTTAGCGCCGACCTCGCGGTGTCGGGGTTCGACGCCGAGGCGCCGATGAGAAAGCCCTCGTGGGCGAGACCGCGGGCGGCGCCGATGCTCAGGTCGTCAGGGCCCAGGTGCGCTCCGTCGGCGCCGGCGATCAGGGCGATGTCGACGTGGTCGTTGACGATGAAGAGCGCCTCTGCAGCGCTCGTGATTCCGCGGAGCTCGAGGGCAAGCGCGAGCAGCTCGACCCTCGGCAGCGTCTTGTGCCGCAGCTGCACGACATCCGCACCACCACGAAGGACCGCGTGTGCGAGGGCGATGACCTCGGCATGGGAGCGATCCGGTGTGATGACGTAGAGACGCGCTGCTTCTAGACGCGCGTGTGTGTCTACGCCGGCGCCCCGCCCGCCTGGACCTTGAGCGCCGGGTGCTGCCAGCGCCAGAGAACGATCAGCCCAGCGATCCCAAAAGGCAGGCCGACCCCGCTCACCACCCAGAGCACGCACGTGATCATCGCCAGCACCGCGCCCCAGTCGTGCTTCTGGCGCAGCCCGACGAACGCGAGACCCTGGACGATCCAGAGGGGGATCGAGAGGTAGAGCGCCACCGAGGCGATCCAGTACCAGCCGCTCGCCGGCTGAGCCGGCGCCAGCTGGATGAGCAGGTTGACCAGGTGGAAATAGAGGTACCAGAGCCACACCAGCAGGAGGGCGGTGCCGACGCCGCACAGGCCCACGACGTAGGCCGGCGCCGACGGGTGGTCTTTGTCGAACGTCGACTCGACCCCGGGGTCCCAGCGGCGGTGCAGCACCCACCAGGTGACCGCGGCGAACGGGATCCCGATCAGCGTGAAAACCCACAGGCCGGATGCGATCGTCGCCAACGCGCGCCCCCAGTGACGCCGGAAGTAAAGGCCGACGAGCGCAGTCGACTGCACCGCCAGCATGGCCACAGCCGCAAGCCACACGACGACGTTGAGCGCGAAGTTCTCGAGCGGATAGTTTCCGTACTGCGTGTTGACGAAAGCCAGGGTGAAGAGGGACGCCCACGCGAGAGCGATGAGCGTGGCGACGATGAAAGCGGCCAGGAGCCACCACGGCGTTTTGGAGGCGACCGACTGGGGGGCCGGCGAGACGGCGGCCACTAGCTCAGGATCTGGCGGAGCTTCTCGCGGAAGGCTTCGGGGGCCTTGTCCTGCTCGCAACACACCTTGACGAGCCGCTTCATGCTGGCCTGGAACTCATAGTTGTCGGCGCATGGAGGGCAGCCTTCGAGGTGGAGCTGGAGCTCCAGCATCTCGGTGTTGCTGAGCTCCCGATCCAGGTAGCTGTCTAGCTTCTCGCTACAGTCACTGCAATTCATTTGTGGGCACCTCCTTGGTGCCGTTGGCGCGCACGATACCGGATTCGACCGCGTAGTCATAGAGCGACTTTTGGAGCTGCTGGCGCGCCCTGTGGAGCCGGGACATGACGGTGCCGATGGGCACCCCCAGGGTCTGCGCTGCATCTTTGTACGAGAACCCTTCGACGTCGACCAGGAGGACGACCTCCCGGTGCAGCGGGGGCAGCTTTTCGACCGCCGCGACGACCTCGGACGCGGCCAGCTTGTCGAGCACGTCCGCCTCCGGTTTGGCGCCTTCGTCCCGCAGCTTGTCATAGAGGACGAACTCGCCGACGTCATCGAGGCTGACGTCCTCCTTCCGGGAGCCCTTGAATCGATCCCAGAAGAGGTTGCGCATGATCGCGAACAGCCAGGCCTTCATGTTCGTGCCCGCCTGGTAGCTGTGCTGGTAGCGCAGCGCCCGGAGGTAGGCCTCCTGGACCAGGTCCTGCGCCGAATCGGGGTCGCGCGTCAGCCGGAGCGCGCCCCTGTACAGCGTGTCGAGATGTGTCAATGCCTCTTCCGCGAAGGCAGTTCGAGCGGGACTCTCCGCCATCAGTACTGCCAGTTTAGATACACCTGCCTCGCGAGACCTTGAATCGCGGAGCGGGTGTCGCTATTCCTTATAACGTCTCTTGACCCGAGGGCCGATCGCGGTCAGCACTTCGTACGAGATGGTGCCCGACCACTCCGCGACCTCCTCCGCGGTGATCCGCTCGTCACCGTCGGCCCCGATGATCGTCACTACGTCGCCCACCTCGACTCCGGGCACGCCGGTGACATCGATGGTGATCGCGTCCATGCTCACCGCGCCGATCAGGGGCGCCGGCCGACCGCGCACGAGCACGTGGCCGCGGTTGGCGCGGGCGCGCATGACCCCATCGGCGTATCCGATGGCCACGGTGGCGACACGAGTGTGATTCCGCGCCGTCCACGTGGCGCCGTAGCCGACGGTATTCCCCGCCTTGAGCGTCTTTACGTAAGTGACCACCGATCGCAGGGCCAGGGCGGGGCTGGCGCCGGGCCAGTCGCAGCCGTAGAGCGCAATCCCGGTGCGCACCGCGTCCAGCGCCATCTCGGGGTACCTGTATGCCGCCGCCGAGTTGCAGGCGTGACGCAGGCCCGGATCGACGCCGAGGGTGGCCAGCGCTGATTGAAAGCCGTCGAACTGCCGGCGCGTCATGGCCTCGTCGGTGCCGGCGGATGCAAAGTGAGTCCAGGTGCCGGCCAACCGCAGGCCGGGCGAATCGTTGATGAGCTTGGCGAGCGACGCGGCCTCATTGGGCGCCGAGCCGAAGCGTCCCATGCCGGTGTCGATCTTCAGATGCACAGGAACGACCTCCTCGCCATCGCCCAGCGCGCGCGCGAATTCGGCGCTCGACACGCCGATGCTGAAACCGCTTGTGGCGGCGTCTGGCGCTTGCTCAGGGACGAGGCCGCCCATCACCAGGATGCGCTCCACGTGGGCCAATCCGGTGAGCTCCCGCGCCTCTTCGAGGGTGGCCACCGCGAGCCAGGTCGCCCCGGCGCCCAGCGCCGCCCGCGCGACCGGCACCGCGCCGTGGCCGTAGCCGTTCGCTTTCACCACCGCGATCAGCCGCGTGCCCTGGGGCACGTGGGCGAGGATGCGGGCGGCGTTGGCGCGCACCGCGCGCAAGTCGATGTCCGCCCAGCGAAGTTGAGTCGTCAGAGCCCGCCCTGGCGGAGCACGTGCATGACCAGGGGCAGCTCCGGCAGCAGGTCGCTCGCGAGCAAACCCGCATCGCCGAGGCGCTGCGAGATGCGACGGCCGGCGGCCGCGTGGACGTAAACGCCGCTGACAGCGGCGGCATATGGGTCCGAACCTTGCGCGATGAACGCTGCGATCACACCCGAAAGGACGTCGCCGGTACCGCCGGTCGCCAGGGCCGGGACCTCGTGAGGGTCCTCGCTGAGGCGGCCGTCAGGATGCGCGACCAGCGTGTGCGCGCCCTTGAGGACGACGATCGCCCCCCACTCTTTGGCCGCCCTGCGCGCGGCGCCGGCTCGATCAGCCTGGATCGCTTCGGTGGTCTTGCCCAAAAGCCGGGCCATCTCGCCCGGGTGGGGCGTAAGCACCCGGTTCTTGCCCAGCCGGGTCTTCTTGCGAGCGGAGTCGGCAAGGGCGTTGAGCGCGTCGGCATCCAGCACCAGCGGGCATTCCGCGTGCAGCGCGAGGTCCAGGATCAAGCGCCAGGTGGAGCGGTCGCGGCCCAGCCCCGGTCCGATGACGCCGACCTCGGCGGCGGCCAGCTGGCGCAGCACGGAGTCATAAGCGGCGTGGCCGACCGCGCCGGGCGCCACCTCCGGCACCGGCGTGGCCATGACCTCGGTGCATTTGGCGGCCAGGATCGGATAGATCGTTTCGGCGACCAAGAGCCGGACCAGGCCGGCGCCGGCCCGGGCTGCGCCGGTGGCGCTGAGATAGGCGGCCCCGGTGAAGCCGAGGCTCCCGGCCAGCACCACGACCGTGCCGAAGGTGCCCTTGTGGGCGTTGCGAGGCCGGTCGGGGAGGATGACCGATTCAGGCGCCTGCAGCAGCACGTCCTCGGCGTCAGGCATCTCGAGGTGCGAGGTCGCGACGGCCAACCCGCCGTGGTGGGTGATGCTCACCTCTACGCGCGCGCCATGGTGGTCACCGAGCAGCCTGACCCTCGGCGCACCGGCTGGGCCCGGCAGGACCTCGATGCGCCGGCGCGGGAAGCAGATGCCGGTGCCATCGAAGCATTTGATCACCGCCTCCTTGGCCGCCCAGCGCCCGGCCAGCCGCTCGGAGTTGGTGCCGGTGTAGGCGAGCTCGGCGGGGGTGTAGACCTTGTTCAGGAAGCCGCGGCCGGACCGCTTGACCGCAAGTGCGATCCGCTCGACCGAGACGGCGTCGACCCCGATTCTTTGCACAAACACATTGTGGTGCTCTGAGCGGCTTGGGCTCCCACGCCCCTCTCCCTAACCCTCCCCCCTTCGGGGGGAGGGAACTGCTCCCACGCCCCTCTCCCTAACCCTCCCCCCTTCGGGGGGAGGGGACTACTCGACCGTGACGCTTTTCGCCAGGTTCCGGGGCTGGTCGACGTTCTCGCCGAGCTCGACCGCGACGTGGTACGCGAACAGCTGCAGCATGACCGTGTTCAGGATCGCGGCCGACACTTCCTCCACCGCCGGCATCTCGAACACGTCGGTCGCCACGCCATCCAGCGACTTGTCGCCCCTGGTGATGAGGGCGAGCACGGGTGCGTTGCGCGCGATGATCTCGTGGACGTTGCTCACCATCTTGTCCTTGGTCGAGCTGGCGGTGCAGATCGCGATGACGGGAAACTTGTCGTCGAGCAGGGCGATGGGCCCGTGCTTGAGCTCACCGCCGGTAGTGCCTTCGGCGTGGATGTATGAGATCTCCTTCAGCTTCAAAGCTCCCTCCAGCGCGACGGGGTAGCTCAGGCCGCGGCCGAAGTACATGAAGTTGCGGAAGCCGCTGTATCGGTGCGCGATCTTGGCGATCTCCTTCTCGCGCTCGACCAGCTCGCGGACCTGGTCCGGAAGCGCGCGGAAGGCGGCCACCAGCTCGCGCCGGCGCTCGAGCGACACTCGGCCGTTGACCGTCGCCAGGCGAAGGCTGAGCAGGCTGAGGCTGACCATGTGCGCGGCCAGCGTCTTGGTCGAAGCGACGCCGATCTCCGGTCCTGAGTGCAGGTAGATGGCGCCTTCCGCATCGCGGGCCGCGGAGCTCGCGAACACGTTCGTGACCGCCACGGTCAGCGCGCCGCGCTCCTTGGCGCGGTGCAGGCCATACAGCGTGTCCGCGGTCTCTCCTGATTGCGTGAGGACGACGGCGAGCGTCTTCGGTCCAAATGTTGGCCGGCGGTAGCGGAACTCCGAAGCGTCCACTGCGCGCGCGGGCATGCCCGCCCAGTCCTCGATCAGGTACTCGCCGACCATCGCCGCGTGCCGCGATGTGCCCATGCCCAAAAGGACGACTTCCTCATATCCCTTCAACTTCTTGTCATCGATATCGAACTCGCGGAAGGAGACGATGCCGTCGTCGGTGAGCCGCCCGCGCATCGCGTTGGCGACGGCCTCGGGCGTCTCGTGAATCTCTTTGAGCATGAAGTGCGCGAATCCGCCCTTCTGCGCCTGGCTCACATCCCAGTCGACGTGGATGAGCTTCGGCTTGACCGTGATCCCGTCGAGGGTGGAGACCTCAGCGCCGAGCGGTGTGACCGCCGCCACCTCGCCCTCGCCGAGGACGAGGACGCGCTTGGTGTACGGGATGATCGCGGTGATGTCCGACGCTATGTAGTACTCGTGGTCGCCCAGGCCGACCACTAGCGGCGCGTTCAGGCGCGCGCCGATCAGGAGCTCAGGGTCGTCGGTGGAGAACATCGCCAGGGCGTACGCGCCGTGGATGCGCTTGAGCGCCGCGCGCACCGCGGCCAGGAAGTCACCCTTGTAGTTGGCCTCGATCAAGTGGGGCACGACCTCGGTGTCGGTCTCCGACGTGAACTCGTGACCCGCGGCCTCGAGCTCGGCCTTGAGCTCGGCGAAGTTCTCGATGATGCCGTTGTGGACGACGAAGATCTTGCCGTGGCAGTCGGTGTGCGGGTGGGCGTTGATATACGTCGGCTTGCCATGGGTGGCCCAACGGGTGTGGCCGATGCCAAGGTGGCCGGTGGGCATGTTGGCGTTGAGCTTCTCGATCAGGGTGTCGACCTTGGCCTCTGATTTGGTCATGCTGGTGTGGATCGCCTGGCCGGGTTTGGGGAGCTCCAGCACTGCCACGCCGGCCGAGTCGTAGCCCCGGTATTCGAGGCGCTTGAGGCTCTCCATCAAGATCGGGGTGGCTTCGCGGTCGCCCAGGTAGCCGATGATTCCGCACATATCTATTCAGTAACTCCTAGCCAGGGGTTTGTAGACCTTTTCTTGAACGCCTGGAACCGGACACAGGTTACGGGATGTTCCCCTAAGGCGAGGGCGGAGTGCAGTTGGGGTTCTTCGAGATCGAGTAGGTCACCCTGGCCGTGGTGGCCGAACCCGTGACGCCGGCCGGCAACGCCGGGATCGTGATCCTGAAGGTGAAGTCAGAGGTGTGCTGGCTCAGATCGACCGCGGGCAGGGTGATCGTCGTGATGTTGGGCACTGCGTCGGAGGGGCCGCTGATGACGATCGTTTCCGGGTCGTCGGCGATGTTGGTCACCCGGTAGCAGGTCGGCGGAGGGTTGGATGGCGGCGCATCGATGAGCGTCACCTGGCGGCTCGTTGTGCCGGATTTGGCCTCGATATGGATTGAAACCGTGGTGATGCTGACGCCAAGCTTGGGCACGGTGTACGCAGTCAAGTAGTCGAGGGTAGTTCCGTTTTGCTCCAGGACGAGCGGTGCGCTCGGGAAATCGTTCACCGAACCGGCGGCCGGCAGGGGATAGTCTGCATACGCTTTCAAGTTGTCCTCCCAGGTCGCGGGACCGTCAAACGTCACCGTGCACGGCGGGGGCGGGCCTGAGCATTGCGCCTCCTGCTTTGTGATCTGCCATCCCTGGGCGGCCCCCCTCGGGATGCGAGCCTGCACCGCGAGCTGGACGACGCTGCGCGTGTCGATGTTGAGTGTGATGGGGGTGGCCTCGACGGAGACCCCGTTGATCACCGATTTCCCCACCAGATTCACCTTGACGCTGGGGCCGGTCGAGGGGGCCTTGCTGACGTCGGCGTCCGCCAACGTGTTGCCGACGTTCGCCGCGCTGACCAGGTCGGCCAATCCCCTGACCGTGACGGTGGTTTGTTTCGGGGGATTGATCAGGATGAGGCCTGGCGGCACCGAGTAGTTGATGCCCACCTTCATCGTTACCGACGTAGGTGGGTTCTGGGAAAACGCGACGGCGCCCAGCATCAAGACCGCCAGCCCCACCGCGAGCAGCTTCAGTCTCCAGTCGTCTGCGATCCAGCTCACTCGTCCGTGTCCTTGTCTCCGTGCTTGACCTTTTCGTGCTCGTCGGCGTGTCCGTTGGTCCTGCCGTTGAGAAAGCCGAGCAGTCCATTGGCGCGAGCCAGGCGCGCCGGCACCTTCACGCTGACCCGGCGCCGCAGGCCATCCGCGTCGAGGTTGCGGGTGATCTTGCCCTCCTCGATCACGGAGATAGCCCCCGTCTCCTCAGAGACTACAAGTACCAGGGCGTCGGATGCCAGCGACAGCCCGAAGGCGGCGCGATGACGGGTGCCAAGACGCTCCCGGACGACGCCCTCCTCGGGGAGTGGCAGCAGGCACCCCGCCGCCAGGATCTGGTTCCCGCGCACGATCACGGCGCCGTCGTGCAGGGGCGAGTTGGGATAGAAGATCGACTGCAGAAACTCTGCCGATATCTCGCCGTTGATGCGGACCCCGGTGGCCACATAGTCTTCGAGACCAACGTCGCGCTCGAAGGCTATGAGCGCACCCGTTCGCTTGGCACTGAGCCGCTCTGCTGCCCTGATCGTTTCGGACATGGCCTGGCTGTACTCGGGCGTACTGAAGGCCGACAGTGGCCGGCCGAGGCGGCCGAGGCGGCCGAGCTGATCGGCTGCGCGCCGGAGCTCGGGCTGGAATATGACGATGATCGCGATTGCGAGCAGGCCTGCGCCGTTCTTGAAAAGCCACGACAGCAGCACGAGGTTGAAGGTGGTCGCCAGTGCGCCGATCAGCGCGAGCACGACCAGGCCGACCAGGATCTGCGTGCCCTGCGTGCCGCGCACGAGACGGAGCACGTAATAGAGGATGGTCGAGATGACGACCACGTCGATGACCTCCAGCCAGCTCAGGTGCCTGACCACCTCTTCGAGCTGAACGAGGAACGGAAACTGGGCGAGGCGATCAAGCAGCTGCTGGATCATCGCGGTCCCATGATCTCGGCCAAGAGCGCCATTTGAGCGTACAGCCGGTTGCCGGCCTGGTCGAAAACGATCGAGCGCGGCCCGTCGATGACCTCGTCGGTCACCTCCTCGCCGCGATGCGCGGGGAGGCAGTGGAGGAACACGGCGTCTTTGGCCGCGTCCATGAGCTTCTTGTTGACTTGATAAGGGGCGAAGATCTTGCTCCGGGTCGCCCTCTGGTCCTCCTGTCCCATCGAGGCCCACACGTCGGTGTAGATGGCGGTGGCGCCGTCGAGGGCGGCGACGTCGTTGGAGACGAGCACGTGGCTCGTGCCGGATCCGAGCTTGCCCGCGCGCTCGAGGACCTGCGGTGTGGGTTCATAGCCGGGCGGCGTGATCACGGTGAGCCGGAACCCGAGTAGGGCTGCAGCCTCAATGAGCGAGGTGGCGACGTTGTTGCCGTCGCCGATGTACACGACCCGCTGCTTGCCGAGCGGACCAGACGCCTCCTCGAGAGTCATGAGGTCGGCAAGAATCTGACACGGGTGCGAGCGATCGGTGAGGCCGTTGATGACCGGTATCTCCGCGCCGGCCGCGAGCTGGACCAGGTCCGCATGGCTGCGCATGCGTGCGACGATCCCGTCCACGTAGCGATCGAGGACGCGAGCGGCGTCCTGGACCGTTTCGCGCCGGCCGAACTGGACATCCTGCTCGCCCAGGGAGGTCGTGGTCCCGCCGAGCCGGGCGATCCCGACCTCGAACGACACCCGCGTGCGGTTCGAAGGTTTCTGGAAGAGCATGGCTATGTGCCGCCCGGCCAGCGGGCGCTCCGCCCACCGGCCGGCCTTGATGGCGTGGGCGAGCTCCAGGACCGAGCGCAGCTCGGCCTGATCCAGGTCCGCGACGTCCAGGAAGTCCCTTCCCCTGAGACTTGCCACTGCAGGGATCATGATGCCCCGATGGGTCGCTCTTCCGTCTATAGCCTCGGTTTGATCAGCTCGCCCGAGACGATCGGCGAGACCGTGAGGTCCCGGGCGGAGTCGAACTCGGGTAGCCTCGAGCGCAGCCCGGCGTCATCCCGCAGGCGCAGGATCAGATCCCGGCACGCTGCCGGCTCGAGCCCGAAATGGGCCGGTTTGAAGCCGAACGGCTGCTCGTTCCGGACGCGGATCGTGAGGCGGTCGGTCACGCGGACCTTGGGCCACGAGTCCGGCTCGGTCAGCGTGATGGACTCCATCAGGTCCCACAACGCCCGCATCTCATGCCGGCCGTGCACGACCACGATGCGATCTCGGAAGAAGCCGAGCCTGCTCGCGGGCCAGGCCTGAAGCTGGACCGCTGCCCAGATCGCGACCGCCGATGCCCCGAGTGCTCCGACGCCGAGCGCGATGCCGGCAACCCAACCCTGGGCCTCGGGTAGGCGCACTGCGACCACGGTCAGGACGCCGAAGACAAGCGCGCAGAGAAGGCTCGAGGCGCCCAGCGTTACGATCGAGTTCCGCGACCGTACGTAGATCACCGCACAACCCCCACTGGGAGATAGTGTATGTCCGCCGGGGGCGCCTGACCACCGGGGCGAGGAGGTAGGGATGGACGTTATTGCCGAGCGATCCGATATCGACGCAGCGGTCTCGGGCAAGACGATCTGCACGATCTTTGCGGATGCGGAAAAGGAGTGGGGCGACCGGCCCGCTCTGCGCTGGAAGCAAAACGGCGATTGGCAAGTGCTTACGTGGAAGGGCTACCGCGAGCAGGTCGCCGCGGTCACCCTGGCCCTGCGCGAGCTGGGCTTCGGCCCCGGCCAGTTCGGCCTCATCATGGCGCGCAACGTCCCCGAGCACGTCATCGCGGACCTCGGGATCGTGCACGCGGGCGGAGCGGCGATCAGCGTCTACAACACGCTCGCGCCTGAACAGATCGAATACGTCGCCAACCATTCCGAGGCCACGGTGGCCTTCGTCCAGGACGAAGGATTCCTCGCCAAGTTCCTCGAGATCCGATCGCGGGTGCCGAGCCTGCGCCACATCGTCCTGGTTCAGGGCGAGCCTCCCGCGGGCGTCATGTCGTGGGACGAGCTGGTCGCGGCTGGCAAATCCGCCTATGCTCGCGACCCATCTGCCTTCGACAAGTCATGGCGAGCGGTCGGGCCCGAGGACACGGTGAGCCTCATCTACACGTCGGGCACCACCGGGCCCCCGAAAGGCGTCATGTACTCGCACAACAACATCGTGTGGACGTTGGAGTCAGCTCGGCGGATCCTCGAGCTGCACAACGAGACTCTTCTGAGCTACCTGCCGCTGGCGCACGTATCGGAGCGCTTCACCTCGCAGTGGGGCAGCATTTACAACGGACACGAGGTCTACCTTTGCCCTGACGCGTCTGAGCTGCTGCCATACCTGCTGGAAGCCAGACCGACGGCTTTCGTCGGGGTACCGCGGGTCTGGGAGAAGCTGATGGCCGGCATCAATGCGGGCCTTGGCGCGGAGCCCGACGAAACCAAACGGCAGATGGCGCAGGGGGCCCTGGCCGCATCGATGCAGGCTTACCGATTGAAGCGCGACGGGCAACCAGTCCCGGCGGAGCTGGCGGCGGTGGTCGAGCGGGCGCAGCCGCTGTTCGCGTTGCTCCGCGCCAAGATTGGACTAGACCGCTGCCACCTGGCGGTCACGAGTACAGCCCCATGCCGTCCCGAGGTGCACGAGTTCTGGGCGGCGCTGGGGATGCCTCTTTACGAGGTCTGGGGAATGAGCGAGCTGACCGGCCCCGCGACAGCCGTGCCGTTCGGAGACCACAAGGCCCCATCGATCGGCATCGCCCTCCCCGGTGTCGAGGTGCGCCTGGGCGAAGACGGCGAGCTGCTCGTGCGCGGGGGCAACGTGATGGTCGGCTACTACCACGACCCGGCCAAGACCGCGGAGGCGATCGATGACGATGGCTGGGTGCATTCAGGCGACATCGCCGTGCTGGGTGCTGACGGCCATTACCGGATCGTCGATCGGAAGAAGGAGTTGATCATCACATCGGCGGGCAAGAACATCTCGCCCGCCAACCTGGAGTCGCTGGCGAAGTCAAGCCCGATCATCGGCCAGGCCGTGGCAATCGGCGACGGCCGCAAGTTCATCTCGGTGCTGGTAGTGCTGGATCCGCAGGTTGCGCCGCTGTGGGCGAAGGGTCATGGCATCGATTCGTCCACCTCGCTGGCGGAGCTCTCGGATCATCCGGCGACGGTCGCCGAGGTGCGGCGCGCCTTGACGATCGCCAACACGCACCTCTCGCGGGTCGAGCAGTTCAAGCGGTTCACGATCCTGCCGACCGAGTGGTCGCCCGAGTCCGAAGAGCTGACGCCGACCATGAAGCTCAAGCGCCGGGTGATCGAGTCGAAGTACAGGCCGCAGATCGATGCGATGTATGCGCAGCCGTCGGGCGGCCATGCGGTCGACCCCGAGTACGCCGGTCGGGGTGGGCCTGAGGAGTGAGCGCCGGGCGTCGTTAACAACCGGGGTTGGCCCGCGAGCCGGCGCCGCCGACAATCCACATCCTCACCCTGTCATGCAAAACCAGGAGGATCGTGGATGAAAGAGAAAGCGCCGGTCGTGAAGCAGCTCTACAGGCTCAGCATCGAGCCTCGGGTCGTCGAGCAGCTGGCCAAGCTCGCCGAGCGGTTGCGCGAGCCACGCAGCCGGCTGGCCAGCCGTTTGTTCACGGAGGCGGTCATGGGCGCGAAGTTGCCCAGGCGCTAGGCCGCCGTTTCGGCGGACAATGCCGCCGGGTGGAGACCGACGCGCGCTGGCACCGCGGGAAGACGCTGGCTGCTGGGCAGGTGGCCGAGTTCAAGGTGTGGGCGGAGCTGGTGCGGCAGTCGATGGGCGGCCTGCATGTGTTCCTTCCGTTGCGCGACATGGGCATCGACGGAGTCGTGCACCGGTTGCACGACGGTGTGTATTTGTCGGTTCAAGTCAAGGGCCGCACGGAGCTGACGCCGGCTGGACAGGTCCACATCACCGTGACCGCGAGCAGCCTGCGCGACGACGATGCCCTGGTGGTCGGCGTCCTCGTCGACGGTGAGCAGCTGGGCCGAATGGTGCTGGTCGTGCCGGAATCGAAGTTTCGCGAGCTGGCCGCCCACGACGTCGTAGATGGGCGCGAGTACCTCACTGCTGCCTTCGAGCTGCACGAGGGCGGAAGGTCGCGGTGGGCTCCGTTTCTGGTTGCGAGCGAGCGGCTGGCGGACCGTTTTGGGTGCGCCGGCGAGTTGCTTCCAACGCCAACTGCGGGCGAGGTCGTTTCACTCGATCGAGGCCGCGAGGGATTCCTGGGCGAGTCCGAAGTCATCCGCCGGCTCGCAGAGGCAGAATCGCTCAACCTGTTCCGGCCGTTTCCCGACCTCGAGACAGTAGAGGTGCTCGCGCGGCACGTCGAGTCGCGGCGGTTCCTCGGGATGCAAGTGAAGACTGCAGGGTGGGATCGGGAGCATCTCGAGAACCGCGTCTACTTCCGGCGCACCAGCTTCCGTGCTGTTCCCACCACCTATGTGTGCGTTCTCGGATGGGACCGTGGTGGTGGCTACTTTGAGGATGGATGCTTGCTGATCCCAAGCGGTGACATCGCCGGGCTCGCGCGGGTCGAAGGGGACTGGCTGGTGCTCGAGTTGCAGCCGGCCAGTCCGCACCACCGGCGCCTAGATGCTTACAGGACGCCGCTTACTTCGCTTGGGGGCGTAGTAGAGGCGAGGCTCAGGGGCCTCGCCAGTTGATGGGGGCGACAGCAGCATCGGTGCCGGAGTACTCGTAGTTGATGCCGTCGCTGACTCGGAAGAGCTTGGACGAGTAACGGACGCTCTCGTTGTAAAGCATCCCCTCAGGAAGCACCACCATCGGCGAAAGCTCGACGCCGGTCACTGGATTGCGTATCGACTCGAGCTCGAGCTTCACCGCCGCACCGATGGTCACATGCGAGCGGGGCCCATCGATGTGCACCTTGAAGGGAGCGTATGACGTGGCGTCCAGGCTGTACGTGTTGATGAAGACCGCGAACGGGCCGCCTACCTCGCCGGCTCCGATCTTCCTCAGCGCCTCGCGCTGCTTGCCATCGCCGCGATCGTCTACGAGCAGGATCGCCTGGCCGCCACCCTCGTGGATCGCTCCCGGCCAGTCGGCCATGATCGCGAAGTTGAGGTCGGCGAGGTCGACGTCGTCGAGGCGGCCCTGTTCGACGTGGATGACCCATCCGCCCTCACAGTCGCCGTGGGTGGGTCGCGCTTGAAAGTTGCACGGGCAACCCCACGAGCAATTGCAGGATTGCACGATCGAGCCCTTGATCCACCAGGTGGCCATTACTTTCGCCCCTCCTATCGGTACGGTCGGGTGAGCTTTTCCAGTTCGTCGAGCCTCGCCAGCGCCTGGTCGCGTCCGTCGGCCGGCACGTACCAGATGCAGCGGTCGACGCCGGCGTTTTGCATCTGCTCGATGTCGTCTTTGGTGGCAGCCGGGTACACGGTGACTGGGATCTCACCCCGGCCGGCCGCCTTCGCAAGCTCACGCAGCTCAGGCATCCGGCCGAGGACTTCGCCGCGATTCGGCATCCAACCGTCGGCATAGGCGACCACTCGCTTCACGACGCTGGGGCCGCTGCCACCCAGGATGACGGGCGGATGCGGCTTCTGGATCGGCTTGGGCCAGCACCACATGGGTCCGAAATTCACCATGTCCCCGTGGTACTCGGAGACTTCCTGGGTCCATATGGCCTTCATCGCCTCCACTCGCTCGCGCATGAGTTTCAAGCGCGTCGAGAAGTCGGTGCCGTGATCGGCCATCTCCTCCTTGTTCCAGCCCGCGCCGATGCCGAAAAGAAATCGGCCGTTGGAAACGTGGTCGACGCTGGCCACCTGCTTGGCGGTGTGGATGGGATCTCTCTCAACGACGAGACAGATGCCGGTGCCGACCTTGAGCGTTTTCGTGGCCAGCGCAGCGGCCGTGAGCGCCACGAATGGATCCAGTGTGTGCCAGTACTGCTTCGGCAGCTCGCCTCCACCCGGCCATGGACTCTCCCGGCTCACGGGGATGTGCGTGTGCTCGGCTACCCATAGCGATTCGAACCCGGCCTGCTCGACCGCGGGCCCGAGCTCGGTCATGGCGATGGCGTAATCGGTTGGAAAGATGGCGATGCCGAACTTCACGAGCTAATCGTGACGTGTATCGGGTCTACGATGCACGTGTGGCTCCGTCCAAAAGCCCGATGCAAGCTCTGCGAAAGGTCGCGCTGCGCTACCCGGGAACCGAGGAAGGGGTCGCGTGCGAAGGAACTCCGATTGAGAGCCGAATTGTCAAGGCGCGGAACAAAGCCTTCCTGTTCCTGACGGTCGGCCACGCAAGGCTCAAGCTGCGGGAATCGCTGCCCGAAGCCACCAAGCTCGCACGGAAGATGCCGGATCAGCTGCAGGTGGGCTCTGGAGGATGGGTCAAGGCGAGTCTCGGCGCCGACGAGTCGACCCCGGTCGACGTTCTCGAGCGGTGGATCGGCGAAAGCTACCGGCTCATGGCGGGACCGCCGGTCGCGACTGGAGGCAGGACCCAGAAGTCGACTGCGGTCCGGTGACACGAGTCGCGGCCTGCGGAGGTGCTGCAAAGGTTCAGTACGCCTACTGATGACCCAAAGGTTGCCGCCCGACGACGATCACACCATGAAGAACGGTCACGCTGACTTCCCCGCACTGGCCCGTCGATTGCTGGCGGCGGGCATTGTGCTGCTCGCGTTGAGCGCGTGCAGCTCCAACAATCCCAACATTCCTATTTATGGACCCCCGGGCAAGGCCCAGGTGCCTGCCGACTTTCCGGTCTACTCAGGGGCCGCGCCGACATCAGAAATCTATGGCGCGTCACCGCTGCCAGATGGTTCGAAGGATCGCCGCGAGCGCTACGACATCACGTGGACGAGCGACGACAACGGCGGCAAGTTATTCGCTTACTACAAAGTCCAGTTGGCCCAAGGCGACTGGGTTGAGCAGAGCACGTCCGGCGACTCGAATCGCGGCGGCCTGATTGTCTTCAACCGCAAGAGCAGCACGACGTGGGGCGGGAGCATCTTGCTCGCTGATGGCAAGATCCACGTGATCATGGGCGACGGCTGTCCGTGCGGCGTCCCGACCTGATTTGGGTGCCCGGAAACGATTCTCACCACGCGCCCTGCGAACTGATCCTCCCCACCCGGCGGGCCCGCTTCGCGGGCCGGCCGACCTCCCCGCGTGGCGGGGAGGCGAGTTAAGTACCCACGCCCTTGGGGAAGTGATCCTCCCCACCCGGCGGCCTCGCTTCGCGAGCCGGCCGACCTCCCCGCGTGGCGGGGAGGCGAGTATAAGACCCACTAGTGCCGAGGGGCGAGTTAGCCTAGTTCGTCAGCTTTGATTGCAGGCGCGCGATCGTGGATGAGGGTAGGCCCGCCGCCTCGAGGTATCCCTCCACTCCGCCCCACTTCTCATCGACATGAGCCAGCGTGCTCAAGATCCATTCCGGTGGGCACCGCAGCTCAGCGCGCATCGACTCCAGCCGCTCTGGCGAGGCCTTCGCGAGCCACTCCTCGTAGCGGTCGGCCAGCTGGAGATCGGTCTCCGCATAGTCGGCCCCGATCGCCGCGTGATCGACACCGGCGATTGACAGCATCATCGCCGCGACCAGGCCCGTGCGGTCCTTGCCGGCGAAACAGTGGAACAGCACCGGGCCGTCCGCCGCGGCTATGGCATCGAAAATCGCACCCATGCCGCGCTGCCGGTGTTCGAGCATCAAGACGTAGCGCTCCGGCATCGCCGGGGCTTGATTGAGGATGGGCGCGGTGGCATCGTCGATGAGTGGCAGATGCAGAAAGGCGGGTGTTGTGCTCCCCGCCCCTCTCCCCAACCCTCTCCCCTGCGGGGAGAGGGGGCTAGTGCTCTGGAATTCAGAGAACGGGGGGCCGGGCGAGCCCTTGACCTCTGACTCGCTCCTGAGATCGATCACCGTGGTCACGCCGTAGTCGATCATCGCCTGCTTGCCTTCAGGGGTCAGGCTGGCGACGTTGTCGGAGCGGATCATGACGCCCCTTCGGGTCAGTCCGAGGCGGGTGGGCAGACCGCCCAAGTCGCGGGTGTTCCGGCAGTCAGGCCAGTCCAGCCGGCGAGAAGGGGTCGACCCGTCTAACGCTTCGTGTACTGGGGTGCTTTCCGCGCCCTCTTCAGTCCGTATTTCTTGCGCTCCTTCATTCGCGCGTCACGCGTCAGAAGGCCCGCCTTCTTGAGCGCAGGACGGAAGTCGGGGTCGAACTTGATAAGTGCGCGCGCGATGCCGTGCGAGATCGCTCCGGCCTGGCCGCTCGTGCCCCCACCGATCACCTTGATGCTGATGTCGAACTTGCGCTGAGTGCTCGTGATCCGCAGCGGAGCCAGGGCCGCCATCTCGAGGACGCGGCGACCGAGATAGGCCAGCGGGTCCTTGTCGTTGACTGTGACCCGGCCCTCGCCCGGCTGAATCCGCACCCGCGCGATCGCGTTCTTGCGCCGGCCGGTGCCTCGGTTGAACGTCTCAGCCAATCTTGATATCCCCTCTCGAATCGAATGTGACGGCCTTCGGCTTCTGCGCGACATGCCCGTGGTCGGGTCCGGCGTAGACACGAAGTCGCTTCAGCATGTCGGCGCCCAGCGTGTTGTGCTGCAGCATCCCACGAACCGCGTGGGTGATTGGAAACGTCGGGTCGAGCTCTTGCGCCTTCCCCAGCGTCCGCGTACGAAGTCCTCCCGGATACCCCGTGTACCGGGTGTATTCCTTGCCGAGGAGCTTGGCCCCGCTGACCTTGATCTTGGACGCGTTGATCACGACCACGTGGTCGCCGGTGTTCAGGTGCGGCGTGAACGTGGGCTTGTGCTTGCCGCGCAGGATCTTCGCCACGCTGCTGGCCAGGCGGCCGAGGACCTGGTCCGTGGCATCGACCACAAACCAATCACTCTTCAAGTCCGCGGCTTTCGCCGTCCACGTCTTTTGCTTACTCATTCAAGTTGCTCAGTAAATCACTTCCATCAACGTCAGGCCCCCCGCGGGAGCCGTTTTCGGCGCCAGGCGCCGATCTCTTGCTCTCAATACCTCGCCGACCCACTCCGGCGGCCGCCGGCTTCGGCCCACCTCCGCCAGCGCGCCGGCGATGCTCCGCGCCAGGCCTCGCAGGAACCCTTCGGCCACCAGCTCCAGCTCGACGAAATCGTCCCGCCGCGCGACCTTCGCGGAGCGCATCTCTCGCACCCTCGCATCGGCCGGCTCGGAGGCGGAGCAGTAGCTGGTCCAGTCGTGCCGGCCCTCGAGCCATTGCGCCGCTCGCGACATCGCGTCGACGTCCAACCTGGCGCCCACATGCCAGCACCGGCCTCGCTCGAGAGCCGGCCTGGCCGGGCGGTCCACGTAGCGATATCGGTACCGCCGCCAGCGCGCCGAGTAACGAGCGTGGAAGTCATCCGGTACGACCTCGGCGCTCAACGCGGCGACGTCGTCCGGCAGCCGGGCGTTCAGCGCCGCCACCAACCGCGGTGGCGTGATGCGCCCCTCGAACCGGAAGTTCACGACCTGGCCCTCGGCGTGGGCACCGGCGTCCGTGCGTCCCGCCGCATACACCGTGTGCTCCTTGCCCGTCAGCTCGCGCAGCGCCCGTTTCAGCTCGGCCTCCACAGTCCGCCCGCGCGCCTGCTGCTGCCAGCCCGCAAACCCGCTTCCGTCGTATTCGAGCACGACCTTGATATTCACTTTTGAACCGAATTACAACAGCTAGTCGACGAGTTCGATAATCACCATCGGCGCCGCGTCACCCAGGCGCGGGCCCTTGTGGATGATGCGCGTGTAGCCACCCGGCCTTTCAGCCAGCCGCGGCAGCAGGTTGGAGAACAGGCGCTCCACCACCTCGGGCTTCGAGACGTCCTCGGCCACGCGGCGGCGGGCGCTCAGGTCCTGGTCCTTGGCCGTCGTGATCAAGCGCTCGACCCAGCGCCGAAGCTCTTTCGCCTTCGCCTCGGTGGTCGTGATCCGGCCGCTCTCGAGCAGGGACGTGCACAGGTTGCGCATCAGCGCCTTGCGCGCGTTGGTGTCCCTGTTGAAGCGGCGGCCGCTCTTCTGGTGGCGCAATTAAAGGCTCAGCCCCGAAGGACGCTGCCCATCTCCTCAGGCTTGATGAAGCCCTTCTCGACCAGCTTCTCCTTGATCTCGTCCAGCGACTTGCGGCCGAAGTTGCGCAGCGCGAGCAGCTCTTCCTCACGCTTCTGCAGCAGCTGGCCGACGGTCTGGATCTCGTTGGCCTTGAGGCAGTTGAAAGCGCGCACCGAGAGATCGAGCTCCTCGATGGGCGTGTCCATGAGCCGGCTCTGCTCACTCTTCTCGGGCGTCCCGGGCCGCGTGATGGAGTCGGGGAAGTTCACGAACAGCTGCAGGTGCTTGGTGAACAGTGAGGCCGCGTGGCTCACCGCCTCCTCCGGCGACATCGTGCCGTCGGTCCACACCTCGATGAGCAGGCGGTCGTAGTCCGTCGACTGCCCAACGCGGGTCTTCTCGACTGTGAAGTTCGCCTTCTCGACCGGAGAGAAGATGGCGTCGATCGGGATGACCCCGATCGGCTGGCCTTCGCGCTTGTTGCGGTCGGCCGGAACGTAGCCCTTGCCGCGCTCGACGTTCAGCTCCATGCGCAGGTGGCCCTTGGCCGCCAGCGTGCAGATGTAGAGGTCGGGGTTGACGATCTCCACGTCGGATGAGGCCTGGATGTGCGAGGCGCGCACCTCGGCCGGACCCTTGACGTCCAGGAGCAGGGTCACAGGGTCCTCGGTGAAGCTCTTCAGACAAAGCCTCTTGAGGTTGAGGATGACCTCGGTCACGTCTTCCTTCACATGCGGGATCGCAGTAAATTCGTGCGCGACGCCATCGATCTGGATCGACGTCACGGCCGCCCCCCAGAGCGAGGAGAGGAGCACGCGGCGAAGCGTGTTGCCGAGCGTCGTCCCGAAGCCCGGGTCGAGCGGCTCGATGTCGAACTTGCCGTAGTTCGCGCTCGTCTCGAGTTTGCGAACCTGCGGGGTGACTGTCATCTGGGTGTCAATTGCCACTTTGGGTACCTACCTCCGTTCCTTTACCGAGAATAAAACTCGACGATCAGCTGCTCTTCGACGCCCGATTCCATCTCGTGACGCTCGGGTCGCGCGAGCACCTTGGCGGTCTTGTCATCGCCATTCAATGCAAGCCATGACGGCACCGGCCGTACCTTCGACGCTTCCAAGGCCACGTCGATGACCCCGTTGGCCGGCTTGACCTTGACCTGGTCGCCCGGCTTAAGTTGGTACGACGGGACGTTGACCGTCTTGCCGTTGACTTCGAAGTGCCGGTGGGAGACGAGCTGGCGCGCCTGCTTGCGCGAGGCGCCCAGGCCGAGCCTGTACACCACGTTGTCCAGCCTCAGCTCGAGGTGGCGGAGCAGGTTGAGACCGGTGACGCCCGGCTCGCGCTCGGCCAGCTCGAAGTAGTTTCGGAACTGCTTCTCGAGCAGCCCGTACGTGCGGCGCGCCTTCTGCTTGGCGCGGAGCTGCAAGCCGTAGTCCGACGTTTTGCGCTTGCGCGCCTGGCCGTGCATGCCGGGCGCGAAGGCGCGGCGCTCGATGGCGCACTTCGGCGTATAGCAGCGCTCGCCCTTGAGGTACAGCTTGGCGCCCTCGCGGCGGCAGAACCGGCAGACCGGCCCGCTGTAGTTGGCCATTACACACGCCTCCGCTTGGGCGGGCGGCAGCCGTTGTGCGGGATCGGCGTCACGTCGGTGATCGCGTTCACCTCCAGGCCCGTCGCCTGCAGCGAGCGAATCGCCGCCTCGCGACCCGCGCCTGGCCCGCGCACGAACACCTCGATCTGCCGCATTCCGTGCTCGAGCGCCTTCTTGGCGGTCGCCTCAGCGGTGACCTGAGCCGCGAACGGGGTCGACTTGCGGCTGCCCTTGAACCCCTGAGCTCCAGCGGAGCCCCAGGAGATGACGTTGCCCTCGATGTCGGTGATGCTGATGATCGTGTTGTTGAAGGTGCTCTGGATGTGGGCCTGGCCGGCGACCACGTTCTTGCGCTCGCGGCGCCGGGTGCGGACGACCTTCTTTGCCTTTGCCATTAGTTAGCTTCGCCTAAGGGGCGCATCACTTACCTGCTTTGACCTTCTTCTTCCCGGCGACCGCGCGCTTGGGGCCGCGGCGGCTTCGTGCGTTGGTGCGTGTGCGCTGGCCGCGGACCGGGAGCCCACGACGATGGCGCATGCCACGGTAGGTGCCGATTTCGGTGAGGCGCTTGATGTTCGTTGCCACCTCGCGCCGCAGGTCACCCTCGATGAGGATTTCCTTGGTCGAGCCCATGCGGTCGATGATCTGGCGCAGGCGAGCCACCTCCTCCTCGCTGAGGTCCTTGACCCGCGTTTCAGGGTTGATGTTGGCGGCTTTCACGATCTTCTCCGCCGTGGTGCGGCCGATCCCGTGGATGTACATCACCGAGATGACGACGCGCTTCTGCGGGGGTATGTCGACACCGGCGATCCTCGCCATTTAGCTCCTCACCCCTGCCGCTGCTTGTGCTTTGGGGTCTTCGAGCAAATCACTCGAACCACCCCGTTCCGCTTGATCACCTTGCAGCTCGGGCACATCTTCTTGACCGACGGCCGTACCTTCATCTCCAAATCTCTCGAATCCGCCCTCGCGATCGGTCGCGGCTTGCGAGCTCGACCCCCACTTTGTCTCCGGCGAGGAGCCGCGTGAAGTGGGTGCCGGCACGATCGGCCACGTGAGCGAGGATCTTGGCCCCGTTCTCGAGCTCAACCCGGTAGACGCCGTTGGGCAGAGGCTCCACCACGACCCCCTTCACGAGTGAGGGGCGCTGGGGCACGAACCGTGATTGTACCAAACTCGAGTCGAACTCAGCGGGAGGCTCCGTTGGTGTGGCCATTGGACCTCCCGGCCGGGACCTCAGGAGAGCCAAGGGCTGTGAGAATCAAAGGCCCTTTGTCCGTGATCGCCACCGTGTGCTCGAAGTAGGCCGAGAGCGCCCCGTCGACGGTGCAGATCGTCCAGCCGTCGGGCTTCATGTACACCTCATGTGACCCGGCGTTGACCATGGGCTCGATCGCCAGCGTCATACCGGGCTTGAGCCGCGGTGGGGTCCCGGGGGTGCCGAAGTTGGGTACCTGAGGGTCCTCGTGCATCTGGCGGCCGATCCCATGGCCGACGAACTGCCGGATCACCGAGAAGCCGGCCTTCTCGACGTGCTTCTGGATGGCCGAGGAGATGTCGCCCAGGTATCCGCCCGGCTGAGCCTTGGCGATGCCAACGTACAGCGCCTCCTCGGTGACCTTGATCAGCCGGTCGGCCTCCTTGCTGATCTTGCCCACGCCGACCGTGATGCCGACATCGGCCCAAAAGCCATCCAGCACCAGCCCCAGATCGAGGCTGACGACGTCGCCGGCAGCCACCTTGCGGGTGCCCGGGATGCCGTGGACCGCCTCATCGTTGATCGATACGCAGATCGATTTCGGGAAGCCGTGGTAGCCAAGGAAGCCCGGAATTGCACCGCCGTCCCTGATGAGCTTGTCCGCGATGCGGTCCAGGTCCGAGGTGCGCACGCCCGGCTTGCAGGCCTCCTCGAGCGGAGGTAGCACAGACGCCAGCAGTCTGCCGGCCCTGGCCATGAGGTCGATCTCGTGCGCTGTCTTCAGGTTGATCATGAGTGGAAACGGCCATTCTCGCCGATCGCGGCCAGAACTCGACCGGTTATCTGATCGATTGTGCCCCGGCCGTCGATCTCGGAAACAATGCCGGCGCCGCGGTAGTGCTCCAGCACGGGGACGGTCTTGGTGAGGTAGATCTCGATTCGGGGCCGGACCGCTTCGGCTTTGTCATCCTCTCGCTGCACAAGTGGGGTTGCGTCCACCGCACACGCCGCCGTGCCCGGCGGGTACGTTCGCTGGCAGGCGGGGCAGACCAGCCGACCAGAAAGGCGCTCCAGGAGCTCGGCCATCTCGACCTTGAGGTAGAGGACGCGGTCGAGGTGACGCTGGAGCTCCCGCAGGAGGACATCGAGGGCCTCCGCTTGCGGGACCGTCCGAGGGAAGCCGTCGACTATGAACCCGCCGGTTGAGTCCGGCTCCCGCAGGCGATTGCGGATCATGCCGATCATGATGTCGTCGGGCACGTACTGGCCCGCGGCCAGGATGGGCTGGGCTTGGCGGCCCAGTGGCGTCCCGGACTGGATCTCGGCCCGCAGCATGTCGCCGGTCGCGATATGCGGAATGCCGAAGCGCGATCGCAGCATGTTCGCCTGGGTGCCCTTGCCGCTCCCGGGCGCGCCGTACAAGAGCAAGTTCACGCCCCACTCCCTGGAGGGGGGACTCCCCCCTTGAGGCGCCGGGCCTGGCGGAGCCAGCTCCCGGCGCACCCCCCTGCTGACCCTCTCCCCGCAGGGGAGAGGGGATGCTGCGTCACCTGATGAAGCCGCGGTACTGACGCATGACCAGCTGCGTCTGCAGCTGCTTCATGGTGTCCAGCGCCACACCCACCACGATCAGGATCGCCGTGCCTCCGAGGTACATCTGCTGGTGCGGAATGCCCGAGATCTTGGCGGTGGCGATGGGCAGGATCACGGTTATGAAGCCGAGGAAGCACGCGCCTGCGAACGTGACTCGATTCATCACCGACGCCAGGTAGTCCGCGGTCGGACGCCCTGGACGGATGCCGGGGATGAAGCTCGAGTACCGCTTGAGGTTCTCGGCCACCTCCGTGACCTCGAATGTGATCGCCGTATAGAAGTACGTGAAGGCGAACGTGAACGCGAAGTACAGCGCGTTGTAGGTGATCGCCATTGGCAGGTTCGCCGTATCCGGGGTGAAGTTGCCGCGAATCCAAGCGGCGGCTTTGTAGTACCACGTGTCTGGCGGTGCGCCCTGGAAGTAGTTGGAGATGATCGTGGGCAGGAACATCACCGAGATCGCGAAGATGATCGGGATGACGCCGGCGTGGTTCACGCGCAGCGGCAAGAAGCTCGCGCGGCGCCCGACTTCGCGGCCGCCACTGACGCGCTGGGCGGACTGGATAGGGATCTTCCTGACCGCCTGCTGCACCTCGATGATGACCGCGGTCATGATCAACGCGATTCCGCCGAAGATGATGAACGGCAAGTAGTCGGCCAGGCCGCCGCCGGTCGAGTGCGCCGAGAACACGGCCGAGACGCCCTGCGGCCCGCGGCCGATGATGCCGGCGAAGATGATCAGCGAGACGCCGTTGCCAATGCCGTACTCGGTGATGAGCTCACCGAACCACATGAGCATCACGGTGCCGGCGGTGAGGACGAGCACGATCGACAGCCGCTGGAACCAATCGAGCCCTGGGAGGATCGCCGGGTTCGTGTTCTGGAACAGAACCGTGAACCCATATGCCTGACCTGCTCCGAGGAACACCGTCAGCCATCGGCTCCAGCGCTGGATACGGCGCCGGCCCTGCTCGCCTTCCTTCTGGATCTCCTTGATGCGCTCGGAGATCACGGTCATCAGCTGCATGATGATCGTGGCGTTGATGTATGGGTTCATGCCCATGGCCACGACGCTGAAGCGGGACAGACCACCGCCAGAGAAGAGGTCGAGCAGTCCCAGCAGTGCCTGTGAGTTGAACAGCTGGGCAAGGGCGGCCTGGCTCGCGCCGGGGACTGCGACGTTGGCGAAGAGGCGGAAGAAGACCAGGATCCCGCCTGTGAAGAGGATCTTGTTCCGCAGCTCGGGCAAGCGGATCGCGTTGACCAGGGCCTCGAGCAGGTTCATGGGCTACTCCTCGGCTTGATCCGGCGTGCTCTCTACCGCTGAAGGTTGTTCACGCCCCTCTCCCCGACCCTCTCCCCGAGGGGGAGAGGGGGCCCGCTCGGCACGCTCGGCCCGCGCGGGCGCCGGCGCTTCGGCAGTCACGGGCTCTGGCTCTTCGGCCTTTGGGGACCGCTTGGCCGTTTTGGCGGCCAGACGCCTCGGCCCGATCTTGCGCGGCTCGCCGATGACGGTGACCGTGCCACCACGGGCTTCGATCGCCTCGCGGGCGCTGGAGCTGAACGCGTGCGCCACCACTGTGAGCTTGCGATCGAGAGAGCCGGTGCCGAGGATCTTGACGTCAAGTCCGGAGCGCACCAGGCCGGCCTCGGCCAGCGATGCTGCGTCGACCGTTGACCCGGCTGGAAACCGGCTCAGCTTGGAGAGGTTGACCACCGAGTAGACCCGCTTGAACGGGTTCTTGAATCCAGGCAGCTTCGGGAGGCGCTGCGAAAGCGGCATCTGGCCACCCTCAAACCCAAGGCGAAAGCCCTCGCTGCGAGCGTTCTGGCCCTTCTGACCGCGCCCTGAGGTCTTGCCCCGGCCCGATCCGGTGCCGCGGCCGATGCGCCGTGCCTTTCGGTGCGCGCCCGCTGCGGGCTTGAGGTCGTGGAGCTGCATGGCTTGTGTCAGTTTCCTCTCTGGTGCTTTTTGTTCGAGCGCGACCGCCAGATCTTGTACCGGCTGCGCTCCGGCCGCAAATACGGCTCTCCGTCGACCGCGACCAGGAACGAGACCGCCTTCAGCATGCCCCTCACCGCCGGGTTGTCGGGCAGCTCGCGCGTCTGGTTGAGCCGGCGAAAGCCCAGCGACTCGACCGTGGCCCGCAGGTTCGGCTTGGCGCCGATGGTGCTCTTCCTGAGCGTGGCCTTGAGGGTCTTGGCGGCCTCCGGCACGGCCTTGCCGAGCGTCTTCTTGGGCTCGGCGGCCTTGGCTTTCACTTCGTCTCCTTGGGGGTGGTTTCGGCGGCGCCGTTCGTCGTGGCGTCAGGTGTCGACGCGCCTTGACCGCGCCCGGCGCCCTGCCGGTAGACGTTGGCCAGCCTGCGACCGACGATCTCCTCGAGCTCCTTGCCCCGGAGGTCGGCCACGTGCTGGGCGGTGCGCAGCTGCTGCAGCGCCGCCAGCGTCGCGCGCACAGTGTTGATGGGGTTGTTGGTGCCGTGCGACTTGGTGAGGATGTCTTTGATGCCGGCCGTCTCGATGACGGCCCTCATCGCGCCGCCGGAGATCACGCCGGTTCCAGGCGCCGCGGGCTTGAGCATGATCCGCGCCGAGCCCAGCTTGAGCCGCACCTCATGCGGGATGGTCGTGCCCACCATAGGGACGGTGATCATGTTGCGCTTGGCGACCTCCATGCCCTTGCGGATCGCCTCGGTCACCTCGCGGGCCTTGCCAATGCCCGCGCCGACACGCCCGTTCATGTCGCCGACCACGATCAGCGCGCTGAACGAGAACTTGCGGCCGCCCTTGACCACCTTGGCCACGCGGTTGACGCGGACGACGCGGTCGGCGAGCTCCGAGCGCTCTCCGCTCGAGTGAGGGTATCGAGATCCCATTACGTTTCTAAAACTCCAGTCCGGCTTCGCGGGCGGCGTCCGCCAAAGCCTTGATTCTGCCGTGGTACAGGAAGCCACCGCGATCGAACACGACGCGATTCACGCCGGCGGCCTTCGCCGCAGCGGCAATCTGCTTGCCGACCTGCGCGGCTTCGGCCATGCCGTTGCCTTTCGCCTTGAGCTCGACAGTCGACGCGGCGGCCAGGGTCTTGGCGGCGCCGTCGTCGATGACCTGCGCGTAGAGGTGGTTGAGACTGCGGAAGACCGCGAGTCGCGGCTTGTCCGAGGTCCCGCTCACGTTCACCCGCACGCGGCGGTGCCGCTTGGCGCGGCCCTGTTTGCGATCGATGTGCTTGATCATGCTGCCGTCTTGGCGCCCTTGCCCGCCTTGCCTGCCTTGCGCCGGACCTTCTCGCCCCGATACATGACGCCCTTGCCCTTGTAGGGCTCGGGCGGGCGAAACTTCCGGATGTCGGCGGCCACCTGGCCGACGGCTTCTTTCTCGATGCCGGTCACGGAGAACTTGGTCTGGTCCTGCACCTCGATGGTGACTCCGGCCGGGGGCTTGAACTTGATGGGGTGCGAGAAGCCGAGGCTGAGCGTGATCTCATCGCCCTGCTTCGCCACCCGATAGCCCACTCCGACGAGCTCGAGGTGCTTCGTGTAGCCCTCATTGACGCCCGTGATCATGTTCGCGACGAGGCTGCGGACCAGACCATGCAGGGCCCGGTGCTTGTAGTCGTCCGACGGACGCTCGCAGATGATTTGGCCGTCGGCCAGCCTGAGCGTGATCTCCGAAGGCAGGGTGCGTTCGAGCTTGCCTTTCGGCCCCTCGACCTTGACGTGGCCCGGCTCCAGGGCGACCTTGACGGCGCCCGGGATCGCGATCGGCAGCTTACCTATGCGCGACAACTCTCTCCTCTCGAATTACCAGAAATAGCAGAGCACCTCGCCGCCGAGTCCCTGGCGGAGCGCCTGGCGACCGCTCATGACACCCTCGGCTGTGCTCAGAACCGCGATCCCCAGCCCACCGAGAACGCGCGGGATCTCGGTCTTGCGGGCGTAAACGCGCAGTCCGGGGCGGCTGATCCTCTTGACGCCCGAGATCACGCGGGTGCGATCGGGGCGGGACTTGAAGATGATACGCATCGACTGGGCGGTGCCGTCGGATTCGATCTCGTATCCGGCGATGTAGCCCTCGTCCTTGAGGACGCGTGCGATCTCGAGCTTGAGCTTGGACGCGGGCACGCGCACCTCCGGGTGCCGCGCGCTGTTGGCGTTGCGGACACGCGTGAGCATGTCGGCGATGGGATCGCTGACGATCCCGGCCGGCGCCCGCTTCACGATCTTGGCCGCGGTTGTGGTGCTCGCCATCACCAGCTCGACTTCGTCACGCCCGGGATGCGTCCCTCGGCGGCCAGCTGTCGGAAGCAGATACGGCACATGCCGAACTTGCGCAGGAAAGCGCGTGGCCGACCGCAGATGCGGCAACGGTTGTGGAACCGCACTTTGAACTTCGGGTGCACGAGGTCCCGCTTCCATCGCTCGATTGAAGACTTCTTCGCCAAACTCTCTTACCTCTTTCCTCTATTTCCTGAAGGGCATGCCGAGACGCGTCAGCAGGCTGCGCGCCTCATCGTCGGTGCGGGCACTGGTCACGATCGACACCTCGAGCCCGCGCAGCTTGTCGATCTTGTCGTAGTCGATCTCTGGAAACACGACCTGCTCACGGAGGCCGAGCGAGTAGTTGCCGCGGCCGTCGAAACCGTTCGGGTTCACGCCGCGAAAGTCGCGGATGCGGGGCAGCGCGACATTGAGCAGCTTGTCGAGGAAGTACCACATGCGGCGGCCGCGAAGCGTGGTCTTGATGCCGATGGTCTGGCCCTCGCGCAGCTTGAACGCCGCGACCGACTTCCGGGCCTTGATCAGCGACGGCTTCTGCCCCGTGATCGTGACCACGTCGCCGACGGCCGCGTCGAGCGCTTTGTCGTTGTCCTTCGCCTCGCCGATGCCGATGTTGACCACGACCTTGGCCACCCTCGGCACCTGCATGACGTTGTCGTACTCGAACTCCTTCGACAGCTGCGGCACGATCTTGTCGCGGTAGGTCAGGAGCAGGCGCGGCGGAGTCTCCGACTTCGTGCCGGGAGCTTTCGGGGCGGCGGACTTTTGGTCCGGCTTCCTGTCTTGCTTTCGCTGCTGCTGCGGGGCCTTCGCCTTGCTCACTGCGCCTCCGTCTTCTTGACGCGCTCGTAGGGCTCGTCGCAGTGCCGGCAGACGATGACCCGAGCGCCCGACTCGAGGATGGTGTGCTTGGCCCTCGTCGGCCGCGAGCAGGCCGGACAGACGAGCATGACGTTCGAGTAGTCTAGCGGCGCCTCGAAGTCCACGACGCCACCCTGGGCGACGCTGACTCCGGCGCGGGAGCGCCCGGCCTTCGTGTGGCGCTTGAGGATGTTGACGCCCTTGACGACGATCTTGTGCTGCTCCGGGATCGTGCGCAGGACCTCGCCGGTCTTCCCCTTGTCTTTGCCCGCGGTGACGACTACGGGGTCGCCCGGTGCAAGGTCGAGCCAGCGGCGCTTTGTTGCGGGTTTGTTTCTAAGCATTTTTATAGGACCTCGGGAGCGAGACTGATGATCTTCATGAAGTTGCGCTCGCGCAGCTCGCGGGCCACCGGCCCGAAGATGCGCGTGCCTCTTGGATTGTTGGCTTGGGCCAGCAGGACGGCGGCGTTCTCGTCGAAACGGATGAGCGAGCCGTCGGGGCGGCGGTACTCCTTGTTGACGCGGACCACGACCGCCTTCACGACCTCGCCCTTCTTGACCTGGCCGCCAGGCTGCGCGGACTTGACGGTGGCGGTGATGATGTCGCCGACCGACGCGTACTTGCGGTAGTGCCCGCCGGCCACGCGGATGCAAAGGATCTCCTTGGCACCCGAGTTGTCCGCGACCTTGAGACGAGTCTCTTGCTGGATCACTTGGCTTTCTCGACTATCTCCAACACACGCCAGCGAATCTCCTTCGAGATGGGCTTCGTCTCGGTGATGCGGACGAGGTCGCCCACGCCGCACTCGTTCTTCTCGTCGTGGACCTTGAACTTCGTGCGCCTCTGCACCGTCTTGCGGTAGAGGCGGTGTGCCTTCGAGGTGCCCACCTGGACGATGACCGTCTTGTTCATCTTGTCGGACACGACGGTGCCCAGGCGGACCTTGCGCTGTCCTCGAGTGGCCTCGGGTGTCTCGATGGTCTTCTGGTCGATCGCCATCAGGACTTGTCCTCGGTCTTGGCCTTGCGGACCCGCTTGGGCTTGGGTGCATCAGATGTGTCTACGACCTTGGGTTGCTGGACGTCCCCACCCGCGCTTTGCACGACCTCCCCGCGTGGCGGGGAGGCGACTTCTTCTGATGCCTCGGGCTCGAAGCCTTCGTCCTTCTCGGCGACGGCGACGGGCGCCGTGTCATGCACGGGGACGGGGGCGAGGCCGAGCTCGCGCTCGGTGATCACGGTCATGATGCGCGCGATGTCGTGGCGCACCTTGGAGATCTGGCTCGAGTTCTCGAGCTGACCGACGGCATGCTTGAACCGGAGCTCGTAGAGCTCGCGTCGCGCCGCGCGCAGCCGATCCCCTAATTGATCTTCCTCCAGCTCCCTGAACTCGTTGACCTTCACTGGGCACCTCCCGCGGCCACCGACTCGGAGGTGACGAAGCGTGTCTTGATGGGGAGCTTCGAGGCGGCGAGCTTCATGGCTTCCTTGGCGACCTGGGCCGTGACTCCACCCATCTCGAAGAGGATGCGGCCGGGCAGAACCACGGCGACCCAGCCTTCGGGGTTGCCCTTGCCGGAGCCCATCCGAGTTTCCGCGGGCTTCTTCGTGATCGATTTGTCCGGGAAGACGCGGATCCAGATCTGGCCGCCGCGCTTGACATGGCGGGTCATCGCCCGGCGGGCGGCCTCGATCTGCCGGTTGCTCATCCAGCACGCCTCGACCGCCTGCAGGCCGTAGTCGCCAAACGCGACCGTGGCGCCGCGCGTGGCGATGCCCGTGCGCCGGCCGCGGTGCATCTTGCGGTACTTGACTCTCTTCGGGATCAGCATCTATTTCGTCTTCTTCTCGGTGGCTTTCTTGGCCGGAGCCTTCTTGACGACCGGTGGCTTCTCGGCCTTGGCGGCCGTCGCGGTCTTGGCCTTGGCGACAGGCTTGTCAGCGGTCTTGGCTGCGGTTCGAGCCGGCTTGGTCGCAGGTGCGACCTCGGCTTTCGGCCTGGCGGGCGACGCGGTTGCGCGGGTGCGCTTCGGCTCGGCAACAGGTGCGGCGACTTCGGCGATAACAGGCTCGGGCGCCGCGGCCTCCACGACCGCAACCGGCTGTGGCGCGACGTCGACCGGGGCCTCGGGCTGGGGCGCGATCGCATCTCCGATCGGGGCGCCGTCGGTGATCGGCAGCCGGGCCTTCGGGGTGATCTGGTCCTTGTAGATCCAACACTTGACCCCGATGGCGCCGAACGTGGTCTTGGCGGTCGCTCGGCCGAAGTCGATGTCGGCGCGCAGCGTGTGCAACGGCACTCGACCTTCGCGGTCCCACTCACGACGCGCCATCTCAGCCCCGCGGAGGCGACCGCCACAGTAGATGCGGACGCCCTTCGCGCCGGCACGCATGGTGCGCAGGATCGCCTGCTTCATCGCCCGCTTGTAGCTGATGCGGCGCTCGATCTGGGAGGCGATGTTTTCGGCCACGAGCTGCGCGTTGAGCTCGGGCTGCTTGATCTCCTGGATGGAGATTCGCACGCGGTTCCCAAACCGCTTCTCTAGGTCCTCGCGCAGCTGGTCGACAGACGAACCGCCCTTGCCGATGACGATGCCGGGCTTGGCGGTGTGGATGGTGACGGTGAGCTGGGCGTTGGACGAACGCTCGGTCTCGATCTTGGCGATGCCGGCGTTGCGCAGGCGCGCGAGGATCGCGCTGCGCATCTGGAGATCCTCGTGCAGCATCTTCGTGTAGTCCTTGGGGTTCGCGAACCAGTTCGCCTCCCAAGGGCGGAACACGCCGAGCCGGAATGCGTTCGGGTGGACTTTATGACCCAACTACTTTTTTACCTCTGGGCGGTCTTCGACGACCGCGGTGATGTGGCAGGTGCGGTGGAAGAACTCATGCGCCATGCTGCGGCTGACCGGCCGGCGCCGGCGATATGTCGGCCCCTCGTCGATGAGCAGTTGCTTGATGACGAGGTCTTCGCGATTGAGATTGAAGTTGTGCTCGGCGTTCGCGGCGGCCGACTTGATCGCTTTGGCGACGTCGCGCGCGGCGTGCTTGGGCGAGAAGTCCAGGTACGCCAGGGCTTCCGTCACCTTCATACCCTTGACGGAGTCGGCCACGAGCCGCGCTTTGCGCGGCGTGCGGCGCACGTATCTCTGCACTGCTGAAACTTCCATCGTTGCCACTTACTTCTCTACTTCAGAGCCGTCGACTTTTCGGTGTGGGTGCCGTGGCCGCGGAAGTGCCGCGTGGGCGCGAACTCGCCCAGACGGTGGCCGACCATGTTCTCGCTTATGAACACAGGCACGTGCTTGCGGCCATCGTGGACGCCGATGGTGTGCCCGACCATGTCCGGAAAGATGACCGACGCGCGCGCCCAGGTGCGGATCACCTTCTTCTCGCGCGTCTGGTTCAACTTGTCGATCTTGGCCTTCAGCGGTGGGCTGATGAATGGGCCCTTCTTGGTCGATCTACTCATCTATTTCTGGCGTCCCTTCTTCTCTCTGCGGCGGATGATCAGCTTGTTCGAGGCCTTCTTCGGCTTGCGCGTGCGGTAGCCGAGCGCGGGCTTGCCCCACGGGGTTTTCGGGTTGCCTCCGGGGCCGGTCTTGCCCTCGCCGCCACCGTGCGGGTGGTCGACGGGGTTCATCGTCGAGCCTCTTACGGTCGGCCGGATCCCGAGCCAGCGGCTGCGGCCGGCCTTGCCGCTCGATTGGTTCTCGTGCTCGATATTACCGACCTGGCCCATCGTCGCCTGGCAGCGAACGTGAATCCGTCTCAATTCGCCCGAAGGCATCCGGATGACCGCGTAGTCGCCCTCTTTTGCGAGCAGCTGCGCCGACGTCCCCGCCGAGCGCGCGAGCTGGCCACCTCGTCCGAGCGTCAACTCGATGTTGTGCACAGTCGAGCCGACCGGGATTCTGGCGAGGGGAAGCGCATTGCCGACTCTCACCGGTGCTTCCTCCCCGCTCTCGATGGGGTCGCCCACCTTCAGGCCCAGGGGCGCGAGTATGTAGCGCTTCTCGCCGTCCTTGTAGTGGATGAGCGCGATGCGGGCGCTGCGGTTGGGGTCGTACTCGATGGTCGCGACCTTGCCTTCGACGCCGTGCTTGTCGCGCTTGAAGTCGATCTTCCTGTACAGCTTTCGATAGCCGCCACCCTGATGGCGTGTGGTGATGCGGCCCTGGTTGTTGCGGCCCGCATGCGTGGGCAGCGACTCGACCAGGGTCTTCTCCGGTTCGTCGGTGGTGATCTCGTCGAATCCGGAGATCGCCATGAAGCGGCGGCCGGGGCTGGTGGGCTTGAACTTTCTTATCGGCATGGTGTTTTTCTATACGCTCCCGAAGAGGCCTTCGATCTTCTGGCCTTCGCCGAGCGTGACGATGGCCTTCTTCCAGGCGGACGTGTGTCCGACCGAGCCGATGCGGCGCGGGTTGCGCCTGGTCTTGCCACGCATGGTGACGGTGTTGACGTCCCTGACCCGGATGCCCTGAGCCTCGTATTGGTCCTCGAGGGCCTTCTTGATCTCGGTCTTGGTGGCCGTGCGCGCGACCCTGAACGTGTAACGACCCTGCGTGTACAGCAGATAGGTCCGCTCGGTGATGAGCGGGCCGATGACGACCTCGGAGGCGGCGCGTGTGGTCATTGCGCCTCGCCTTCGTCGTGGTCGTGGTCGTCGTGGTTGCCATGCCCGGCCTTGGGGCGCTCCGGCCGGCTGAAGTTCTCCTCGATCAGCTCGAGGCAGTCCTTCGCCAGCAATAGATAGGTATGTGTGAACAGGTCGCGGATGTTGAGGTTGCGGGCGAGGACGATCTTGAACCCAGGCAGGTTTTCGAACGAGCGGCTGACGACGACGTTCGGCGCCGGCAGCACGACCAGCGTGGTGTCGTCGAAACCGATCGCCTCCATGAGGCCGACGGCGACGCTGGTTTTCGGCTCTTCGATGGCGAACCCGTCGATGACCCTCACCCTGCCCTCGGTCGCCTTCTGGCTGAGCGCGGACCGCAGGGCGAGACGGCGCATCTGCTTGGGCATCCGCTGCGCGTAGCTGCGCGGGTGCGGTCCGAATACGACCGCGCCGCCCTTCATGGACGGCTCGCGGATCGATCCGTGGCGCGCGCGACCGGTGCCCTTCTGCCGGTAGGGTTTGGCGCCTCCGCCGGAGACCGTGGCGCGCGTCTTGGTCGATGCAGTGCCCTGACGCGCGTTGTTCGTCTGGCGCACGAACGCCTGGTGCATCACCGGCGTGTTCACCTTCTCCGCGAAGATCACCTTCGGCAGCCTGACCTCGCCCTGGCGCTCGCCGGCGGAATCGAACAGCGGGACGTCGAGGGGGTCGGACGGCTTCGGCTTGGCCTTCGCGGCAGTCTTCGTCTTGACTCTGCTCTTGGCGGCGGGCTTGGCTTCAGCTTCGGCCACGTCGCTCGCCTCGGCCGTTTCGGGGTCTTCGGTCTCGGGCATCAGACCTTCCTCCCGGTCGGCTTGCCGGAGGGACCCTTGACCTTCACCGGCTTCGTCGAGGTGCGGACGAGCACGAGGGCGCCCTTCGCGCCGGGCACGCCGCCCGCAACGAGGATGAGGTTTCGCTCAGGATCGACGCGGACGACCTTGTAGGCGCGGGCGGTCGTGCGCACGTTGCCCATCTGACCGGACATCTTCAAGCCCTTGAACACGCGGGCCGCGTCGGTGGCGCCGATGGCGCCGGGCTGGCGAACGTTCATCGAGCCGTGCGATTCGGGCCCGCGGCTGAACTTGTGCCTCTTGATGAGGCCCTGGAAGCCCTTGCCCTTCGAGGTCGCGGTCACGTCGACCAGCTCGCCGGCAGCGAAGATCTCCGCTTTGAGCTCCTGGCCCGCCTCGAGACCTTCGTAACCGCGGATCTCGACGATGTGGCGGTGCGACTCGATGTTGGCCTTCTTGAACTCCCCATGGGCGGGTTTGCTGAGCTTCTTCTCGTCCGTCGCCTCGAATGCGATGCGGGCGGCCGCGTAGCCGTCCTTCTCGGTGGTTCTCAGTCCAAGCACACGGCATGGACCGGCCTCGAGCACGGTCACCGCCGAGGTGGTGCCGTCGGTATTGAAGAGCTGGGTCATCCCCAGCTTCCTCGCCAGGAGGCCTTTCATGTCAGCTCTTGATCTCGATGCTGACGCCGGCCGGAAGGCTGAGACGCTGGAGGGCGTCGACCACGCGCGGGTTGAAGTCGAGGATGTCGACCACGCGCTTGTGCGTGCGCATCTCGAACTGCTCGCGTGAGTCCTTGTCGATGAAGGGGGAACGGATGACAGTGAGCTTGGCGATCTCGGTGGGAAGCGGGATTGGGCCCGCGGTGCGCGCGTTGGCACGGCGGGCCGTGTCGATGATCTTGTCCGCCGCCTGATCCAGCACACGGTGGTCGTAGGCCTTGAGCCGGATCCGAATCTTCTGCGCCACTGCTCGACCCTCTCCCCCTATGCCTTTACTTGATGACTTCAGTGGTCACGCCGGCGCCGACGGTCTTGCCGCCCTCGCGGATGGCGAACCGGAGGCCGGGCTCGATCGCGATGGGCTCACCGAGTGTGATCTCCATCTCGACGTTGTCGCCGGGCATGACCATCTCGACGCCGTCGGGCAGCTTGACCTCGCCCGTGACGTCGGTGGTGCGCATGTAGAACTGCGGGCGATAGCCGGTGAGGAATGGCGTGTGACGGCCACCCTCTTCCTTGCTCAGGACGTACACCTGCGCCTTGAACTGGGTGTGCGGCTTGATCGACCCTGGCTTCGCGAGCACCTGGCCGCGCACGACGTCCTCGCGCTTGATGCCGCGCAGCAGCGCGCCGACGTTGTCGCCCGCCTGGGACTCGTCCATATCTTTGTGAAACATCTCGAGTGCCGTCACGACCGTCTTCGTGCTCGTGGGGTGAATGCCGACGATCTCGACTTCCTCGTTCCTCTTGAGCTTGCCGCGCTCGACCCTTCCGGTCGTCACGGTGCCGCGACCTTCGATCGTGAACACGTCCTCGATCGGCATCAGGAAAGGCTTGTCGACCGGCCGCTCGGGCTCGGGGATGTAGGTGTCGACAGCGTCCATCAGCTCCATGATCTTGGGCGTCCACTCGGGGTCGCCCTCGAGCGCCTTCAGCGCGGAGATGCGGACGATCGGGATGTCGTCGCCGGGGTACTCGTACCGGCTCAAGAGCTCCCGGAGGTCGAGCTCGACGAGCTCGATGAACTCTTTATCGTCGACCATGTCGCACTTGTTGAGCGCAACCACGAGCGAGGGCACGTTGACCTGGCGCGCGAGGATGATGTGCTCGCGGGTCTGCGGCATGGCGCCGTCGTTCGCGGCTACGACAAGGATCGCACCGTCCATCTGGGCGGCGCCGGTGATCATGTTCTTGATGTAGTCCTGGTGACCCGGGCAGTCGACGTGCGCGTAGTGACGCTTCTCCGTCTCGTACTCGACGTGTGTGATCGATATCGTGATACCGCGGGCCTTCTCTTCAGGCGCCTTGTCGATCCGGTCGAAGGGCGTGTACTCCGCCAGACCCTTCTCCGACAGCACCTTCGTGATCGCAGCCGTCAACGTCGTCTTGCCGTGGTCGATGTGACCGATCGTCCCGACGTTGAGGTGCGGCTTGGTCCGCACGAACTTCTTCTTCGCCACTGTCTCCTCCTAACTAACTCCGACTAGGACCGCGATGTAGTGCGGCGGCCTACGGCCTCCGCGAGATTTCCAGGCATTTCCGCGTAGTGACTGAACTCCATCGAGTAGGTCGCCCGCCCCGAGGTCATCGACCGAAGTTCGGTAGCGTAACCGAACATCTCCGCCAGGGGCACGTGGGCCCGCACGTTCTGCGACGTTCCGCGCCCTTCCATGCCGAGGATGTGTCCCCGCCTCGAGGCGAGGTCGCCCATGACATCGCCGAGGTGTTCCTCGGGCATCACGACGTCGACCTTCATGATCGGCTCGAGCAGGTACGGCGAGGCCTTGTGCATCGCATCCTTCACCGCCATCGAACCGGCGATATGGAACGCGAGCTCGTTCGAGTCCACCGCGTGGTAGGAACCGTCCACCAACGTGACCACGATATCCACCACCGGGTAGCCGCCCACCACGCCCGTCTGCAGTGCTTCCTTGACGCCCTTCTCGACGGCCGGGATGAACTCCCGCGGGATGCGTCCCTGCGTGATCTTGTCCTCGAAGACGATCCCACTGCCCCGCTCGCCTGGGCGGACGTCCACCTCGGCGTGGCCGAACTGACCCTTGCCGCCGGACTGCCTGATGAAGCGGCCGACGCCATGGGCCGGCTTCTTGATCGCCTCCTTGTAGGCGACCTGCGGCTTGCCCTGGTTGGCGTCGACGCGGAACTCGCGCAGAAGGCGGTCGATGATGATCTCCAGGTGCAGCTCGCCCATGCCGGCGATGATCGTCTGGCCGGTTTCGTCGTCCGTGTGCACCTTGAAGGTGGGGTCCTCTTCCGACAGACGCTGCAGCGCCATCCCGAGCTTCTCCTGGTCGACCTTGGTCTTGGGCTCGATGGCGACCGAGATCACCGGCTCCGGGAAGGTGATCGACTCGAGAAGGATCGGGTGGTCCTCGTCCGCCAGCGTGTCGCCGGTGGTCGTGAATTTCAACCCGACCGCAGCGGCGATGTCGCCGGTAAACACCTCGTCGACGTCCTCGCGGCGGATCGCGTGCATGCGCAGGATGCGGCCGATCCGCTCCTTGCGCCCGTTGGAGGCGTTGAGGACGTTGGAACCCGCGCGCAGCTTGCCCGAGTAGACGCGGAAGAAGGTCAGCTTGCCGACCCCCTGCGGATCCATCTGGATCTTGAACGCCAGCGCCGCGAACGGCTCGGCGTCGTCATGCTCGCGGACGAGCAGCGTGCCGGTCTTCGGGTCGGTGCCCTCGACGGCGGGCACGTCCGCGGGTGACGGCAGATAGTCGACGACCGCGTCGAGGATCGGCTGCACGCCGCGATTCCGCAGAGCCGCGCCACAGAGCACCGGCACGAGGATGCCCGCCACCGTGCCCCTGCGCAGGGCGGCGTTGATCTGAGCCTCGGTCGGCTCCTTTTCGTCGAGGTACAGGTGCATGATCGCGTCGTCGAAGTCGGCGACCGCTTCGATCAAGTCATGGCGGTGCTGCTTGATCAGGTCGGCCATGCCGACCGGGAGGTCCAAAGACTCCGTGTTGGTGGTGCCGAGGTCGTCGGTGTACACGATCGCCTGCTTGGTCACGAGGTCGACGTAGCCGGCGAAGGAATCCTCGGAGCCGATGGGCAGCTGGATCGGGATCGCCCGGGCGCCCAGGCGCGTGCGGATCGACTGCAGCGAGCCGTAGAAGTCGGCCCCGATGCGGTCCATCTTGTTGATGAAGGCGATGCGCGGAACGCCGTAGCGGTCGGCCTGCCGCCAGACCGTCTCTGACTGCGGCTCGACCCCGGCGACGGCATCGAAAACCGCCACCGCGCCGTCCAGAACCCGCAGGCTCCGCTCGACCTCGACGGTGAAGTCCACGTGCCCGGGTGTGTCTATGATGTTGATCGCGTGGTCGCGCCATTGGGCGGTCGTGGCCGCCGACGTGATCGTGATCCCGCGCTCCTTCTCCTGGACCATCCAGTCCATGGTCGCCGCCCCTTCATGGACCTCGCCCATCTTGTGGATGCGGCCCGCGTAGAAGAGGATCCGCTCGGTGGTCGTGGTCTTACCGGCGTCAATGTGCGCCATGATCCCGATGTTTCGGACCTTGTCGATCGCGACCGGCCGCTCCTGCATCTTCAGTGCCACGCTCATCTCTCTAATCAGTACCGGAAATGGGAGAAAGCCTTGTTGCTTTCCGCCATCCGGTGGGTTTCTTCCTTGCGCTTGACCGCCCCACCCGTGTTCTGGGCGGCGTCGAGGATCTCGAACGCAAGCTTCTCGGACATGCTCTTCCCGCCCCGCTGCCGCGCGAAACGCACGATCCAGCGGCGTGCCAACGCCAACCGGCGCTCCGGCCGGATCTCGACCGGGACCTGGTAGGTTGCGCCGCCGACGCGGCGAGGCTTAACCTCCAGCAGCGGGGTGGCGTTTCGAAGTGCCGACTCGAAGACCTCGAGCGGCTCCTTCTTGGCCTGCTTGCTGGCTCGCGAGAGGGCGTCGTAGACCACCTTCTCGGCGGTCGAACGCTTGCCCCGGCTCATGACCACGTTCACGAACTTGGCGATCGCCTCCGACTGGTAGACGGGGTCGGGCGCGATGACACGCTTGACTGGTCGGCTGCGGCGAGGCATCAGGCCGCCGCCTTGCTCTTTTCCCGCTTGGCGCCGTACTTGGAACGAGCCTTCTTGCGGTTCTTGGTGCCGGCGGTGTCGAGGGTGCCTCGGATGATGTGGTAGCGCACCCCGGGCAGGTCTTTGACGCGGCCGCCGCGGATCAGCACCACAGAGTGCTCCTGGAGGTTGTGGCCGATGCCGGGGATGTAAGCGGTGACCTCGATCCCAGTGGTCAGCCGAACGCGGGCAACCTTGCGGAGCGCGGAGTTCGGCTTCTTGGGGGTTTGGGTATAGACGCGCACGCAGACTCCCCGCCTCTGGGGTGAGCCCTTGAGTGCCGGCGCCTTAGACTTCGGCCTGGCCGCACGACGCCCGAAGCGGACAAGCTGCTGGATGGTTGGCAAACGATTCTCCCGGTGATCACGACGGCTCGAATCCCACGCGGCAGTAGCCGATTGGGCGACAAACGATGAGTATACCCAAAAACCGACCCCCCTCAGACACGCCAGGACCGAGCCACTACTTCGACCCCAAGCCGGTCGCCCCCTCGAGGCCGCGAAGCGTGTTTCTCCACCTCGGCGAGCTCGCCCTCGAGCTGCAGGCCGACAGGGGGGTCTTCGGCTCCCGTGCCGTCGATCTCGGCACCCTGGCGCTGCTCCGCGAAGCCCCCGCCCCGCCGCTCGAGGGGGACATCCTCGACCTGGGCGCCGGCTACGGCCCGATCGCCATCGCCCTGGCCAAGCAGTCGCCCAAGGCCCGAGTGTGGGCGGTGGACGTCAACGAGCGCGCGCTCGAGCTCGCACGCGCCAACGCCCGCGCGGCCGGCGCCATGAATGTGACGGTCGGCCTCCCGGACGAGGTGCCGCCCGACATCCGGTTCGCGGCGATCTACTCGAACCCGCCCGTGCGGATCGGCAAGCTGCCGCTGCACGCCCTGCTTCAGCAGTGGCTGGCGCGGCTGGCGCCGGGCGGATCCGCCTACCTGGTGGTGCAGCGCAACCTCGGCTCCGATTCCCTGGCGAAGTGGCTCGCCTCGGAGGGTCATCAGGTGCAGCGCCTCAAGTCCAAGAAGGGCTACCGGGTCCTCGCGGTGCGGACAGGGGCTACGGCGACGTGAAGTACCAGCTTTCCGGGTAGATCTGGAGCAGTGGGTCCTGCGGGCCCCACCCGCGGAGGGTGTTCTTGACCATCGACAGCTGGTAATCAGCTACCGGGATCCAGATCACCGGAAGGTCCTTGGCGAGGAAGTCCTCGTAGGTGTAGATGGCGGCGACACCATTGCTGGTCATGGTGGCGGTCGTGTTGGCGTCGTTGGTGCGGTTGGAATAGCCGCCACCGTTGGAGGTGGCGCCCGTCGCAAAGATCTGGTCACCGGTCGGGTAATAGTCGGGCGCGAAAATCCATCCGTATCCCCAGTTGCTCATGTCGGCAGTGGTGCCGCCGCTGAATGCATCGCCGATCACGGTCTCGAAGGGAACCTCCGACAGGTTGACCTCCAGGCCCGCAATCGAGAATGCGGTTTTGAGGGCCTCCATCTCCCGCTTGAGCGGGATCGACCCCGAGGCGTACTCGAGCGTGAGGCTGGCCTTGGCGCCGACGACGATGCCTGCGCCGCACTGGCCGGCCCCGGCGCCCGGCCGGCTGCAAGTGCTGACACCGCCCGGATTGACGGTCCAGCCGTTGTCGGCCAACAGTTTGATGGCCGCCAGCGGATCGTACGGATAGGGATTGACCGCCTCGGTGGCGTCGGCGAAGGTGTTCGCCGGCTTGATCGGCACCGGCCCGTAGTCCGGGTAGCCGTAGCCCTTGAGGATTTTCTTGATCCAGGTCTGCTGATCCACGAGGTGCTGCATCGCCGACCGGAAATAGAGCTGCTTGTAGATCGTGCCGTTGAGCTGGTGGTTGAAGTTCAGCTGCATGAAGCCGATCGACCAGCCGACCCAGGGCGCGAACGCGTAGTTGTTCAGCCCGCTCGCCTGGTCGGCATTCGGGCTGGGGATGTAGCCATAGTCGACCGCGCCGGCCCGGACGGCGCTCAGCTCGGCCGAGTCGCTCGCATAAGGCAGCAGGTCGAGCTCGGCGATCGTGGGCTTGACCGGCCCGGAGTAGCCCGGGTTCGGGACCATGGCCACGCGGCCGCCGGCGGTCATCGACTTGAGCTTCCAGGGCCCGCTGACGACCTGCCACAGCGGGTTGACGCTGTAGGTCTCAACCGACCTGGATTGGGTGTCCAGGAACTTGTAAACGGCTTTGGCCGCGGTGGGATCGCGGTCGTCGTCACCGATCGCGCCGGCGTCAGAAGTCTTGTCCCAAACGTGCTGGGGTATCGGCGTGATCTGGCTCAACTGGTTGTAGGTGAAGAAAAGCTGGCCGTACGCTCGGTCCAGCCCGAAGACGATTGTTTGCGAGTCGGGAAAGGCCATAGTCCGAACGTTGTCGGGAAACTCTCCCGCCGAGTAGGCCGCCCAGTGATCGGTGTTGGCCTTCAGCAGGTTCATCCAGAACTCCACGTCGCGAGATGTGATGAGCGTGCCGTCGGACCACTTCCAGCCTTTGAGCTTGATGGTCACGGTCTTCCCGTCGGGGCTGTACGCAGGATCGCCGGCCAGACTGAGGCTTGAGTTGAGCGCAACCTGGCCGCTGTCACCAAACCAGTACAGCGGGCGGTACATCAAGAATTGAAACTGGCCCACGTTGGTGGCGCTGAAGTAGGCCGCGGAGGTGAGCGGGAAGATGTAGTTCGGCCTTGCGTTCGGGCTTTCGGCGAACCTCGCGATGCCTCCTGTGAGCCTGTGCTGGCCCGAAGAATTGAGGTCGCAAGCGGCCAACGAGAGTGCCAACAAACCGAGCCAAAGGCACGGCATCAGGCCCGGAAGCCTTGATGCCGAGGTCGGCATCAGTGGGCAGCGATGTAGATCTGTGCTGGGAACAAGGCGCCTGGCCATTCGTCAACGGAGCTGGTGATGATGCCGCGCACGTATGGCCGCACCAGGTACCAGCTCACGGGCTGAGCGAGAAACGCGGCTGGGACGTCGTTGACCAGCATGCTCTGGGCTTGCTTGTACTCCAGCGCACGGCGGTCGGGCTGCACGTCCGAACCCGCGGTCCTCACGAAGCTGTCGTACTGCTTGTTCTGATAGAAGGCGAAGTTGTTCGAGTTGGTGGTCAAGAAGATGCCGAACCAATCCATCGGATCGGGATAGTCCGCCATCCAGCCGAGCGGGCCGGCGATCTGAAAGTCACCGGTGTCAAGGCGCGAGCCGTACGTGTTGCTGTCGATCGCCTCGAGGGTTATGTCCACGCCCAGGTTCGTCTTCAGCTGGTCGTGGACGAATTTCGCCGTGGCCTTGCCGAAGTCGGACGACTGGTCGTAAGTGAACTTGACCGCGGACATGTCCTTGGCGCTCACGCCCGATGCGGCGAACGTGGCCCGAGCCCGAGCGACGTCGAACGTCTGCGCCGAGCCGAGGTCGGGCGCGTAGCCGTGCATGCCTTTCGGGATGAAGGTCGCGGCCGGCAGGCCCTGGCTCTGGAAGATCTGCGCGACGAAAGCATCGCGGTCGATTGCGGCCGCGATCGCCTGGCGCACCTTCAGGTTGTTCAAGGGTGCCTGGTCGAGGCGAAATACGATCCAGAACACCGACAGGCCCGGTGTCTTCACGAGCTCGAGCTTGAGCTGAGCATCGGCCGCGACCACTGCCGCTTGCGCCGGCTGCACATCGATCTCGTCCAGCTCGCCATTCTTGTATTTGGCTAGCGCTACGGCCCCGTCGTTGACGACATCGAACGTGATCGACGTCAGCTTTGGTTTGGCGCCCCAGTAGTGCGGATTGGGGACCACCGTAAGGTGAACGTTCGGGACCATCTCGGTGACTCGGAACGGTCCGTTGGTGACAAGCGAATCCGGTGAGCTCGCCCATTTGTCGACATATTTGGTGACCACGTCCTGCCTGATCGGACCGCCCGCCGGCATCGCGGCGATCCAGACGAACGCCGGATTCGGACGCGACAGCGTGACCTGCAATGTGAAGTCGTCGGTCGCCTTCACCCCGAGGGTGCCGAGCGCGCTCGGAATCTGCGAGGCGTCCCGCTGGGGATCAAGCGCCGAAACCTGATCGCCGTTGAGAATCGAAGCGGCGAAGAATGGGCCGCTGGGCGCGGCCAGGCGCGGATCGATGAGCCGCTGCCACGCGAACAAGAAATCCTGCGCCTTCACCGGCGTGCCGTCCCAGTACTGCGCGGTCTTGCGTAGATGAAATGTGTAGACGGTTCCGCTGCTCGACACGTCGTAGGTCTGCGCCGCCGCCGGGGTCACGCCGCTGAGGTCGGCCAGAGGTTTGAGGAGCGGCTCGGAGATGGTGCGCAGGACCGCGGTCTCGTATGGGTACTGCGTTTGGCCCGGGTCGAGCGTCGCCGGCTGGTCGTCAAGGAGCACGCGCATCGTCTGGTCTTTGGCCAGGCGCGGACCCTGCGTGAGCGGCGTGGTGGGGTTGCAGGCGGTGGCGATGGCCGATGCGAGCACCGCCAGCGCGACGGCGCGAACTCGCCCACGATTGGAGGACACCGCCCCCATGATATCTAGCCGCGCCCTGTGCCCGGCCGAGAGGCCAGGTTCCCTCACAAATACGAAGGGCCACCCGTTGGCGGGCGACCCTTGTGCACGTAGGCTCACTCTAACCCAAACCGGGCCCATTGTCCTCACCTTTTACGGGACGTTTTAGAGCCGACGCCCAGGCTCCGAGAGCATTACGTGGGATCGGTATGCGGCGTTCAAAATGACAGGATGATCCTCCGCCGCCGGCTCCGCTCGGCCGTGCCGCTCTTGCTGCTCGGCGTGCTGTCTTGCAGCAACGTACCGAGCCAGGGCGGGCCGGGCCTCAACGCCTCACCCGGGGGGACCGGCTCCTCCGCCCCGGCACCCACGTGCAGGATGCCGGTTTCGGGGTTCCTGCCCGGCGCTGGCGGATTCGTTCAAATGCCTGGCGGCGTTTTTACGCCGGACCTGACGAGCAACATCCCGATCCCAGGCCAGGTCGACCAGGCGGGACTGCGCCGCGGCTATACGTACGATCCGGTCCGCTTGAAATGGCTTCCGGTGCCGAGGGATTGGGTGATGGCGGACTTCTCGAGCTACGTCTATGTTGGAAACGAACTGGTGATTGGGAACCAGCCCGCGCTCCACTGGGTTGACGTGGCCACCGGTAAGGACACCCTGTGGCCACACGGGGAGGGCATCTACGGTTTTCCGACCGCCTTGCGTCCAGAGGGCGTATACGGCGCGCCGGGGCCTGAGATCTTCGTGATGGTCGACCCGACAGGCCTCAAGACAACATTGGACCAGGGCCGCGACGGGCTGTTCGAGGTCGTCACTCCATCTGCCTATTACGCCACCAGCTGGTCAACCACCAACGGCCGGTACATCCTTACCGATGTCTACAAGGTCGACGCCAAGACTGGAGCTGCGACGGTCTGGTTCCACGACCCCGCCCATACCGTCCTCCCGATTGGAGCGGATTCCGACGGCCACCCCATAATCGCGGCGGGAACCCAGAATGCGAGAACCGGCCAGATGATCGCCAGCCAGATCTGGATCGCTTCGACGCGATCGACCGGCAAGCAACCGCAGGGCCGTCTCATCTACTCGGACCCCTCGAATCCGCTCACTATCCAGGGCCCTCCGATCGTCTCCGCCGGCGCCATCTGGTTCGAGACTGACCAGGGCCTGTATGTGTTTACAGACCGCAGCGGCGGCTTCAGGCTCGCGTCCCGCTTCACTGGCTACATATCAGGCGGCTGCACGTAAAAATGGAGGCGCGAACGCGCCCCCCTTGATCGCCAGTTGAACTAGACCGACAGGGTCTCCAGGTCGAACGGTTCCTACGCCAGGAGGTGCCAGGCCGACCCGTCCCAGGCCCAAAGATCGTTGAGATCGCTGTCGCCATGAGCCACGCCAGGCGTCCTGCCCCCGAAAAGGACCACTTGCCCAATAGCATCGTCGAATGTCATCCGGTGATCCAGTCGATTACCGGGACCTGTGGTCGAGCGCTTTGACCATGTGTTGCCATTCCAGGCCCAGGTCTCACCCGCAACAACGAGCACGATTTCGCCGTGCACGGGGTCGTAGGCCGCGGCTGATTGCCCCGGAGGTGGGTGGACGTCGGTTGTGACGCCGGTCCATGTGGCGCCGTTCCATAGCCATGTAGTCGGGTCCGGGGCGAGGTTGGAAACCTGCGGATCAGGTCCCCCAAAGACGACGAGCTCACCCCGCGCCTGGTCGTATGCCACAGCCGGCCGGGTACGGCGAAACAGCGATGTCCTCGACTCGTGCCAGACGGCGCCGTCCCAGGTCCACAACGAGACGCCCCAGTACTGACCCGGAGTCTCCAGGGGCAGGAGCGAGTCGGGGTGCGGGCCCGCGACGGCGCTGCTCAGCGCAATCGCTACGACCGCACCTGCCTTCGAGTCGTATGCGACCTCGGGCACGTCGATCAGGCGCGGCATCGATGCATCGCATATTCCCGTGAAGCATTCGGTTCCTGGCGTCGACGTCGACGGCACGCGTCGCCACTGGACTTCGTCCCAAACCCACGTCCCCGCGCCTGGCGGGACGATCAGCACCATCTTCTCGCGGCTCGTGTCGTAAGCCATCGTCGACCCCCAGAAGCCATGAGGGAACGCGGCCGCCGGTCCCTGCTGCCAGCCGAGCGCCGGGTCCCACAGCCAGTAATCGGCCTGGTCTATGGGCAACCCGCCGACGAGCATCAGCTTTCGCGAGGCAGGGTCATAGGCAAGGGCAGGGAGCGCGCGCATCGTTGGTTTGATCGCCGGCGACGGCTGCGCGGTTGGCGTTGGCAGGCTCGCCGAAGGAGCTTTTCCGCACGCGTTTATCAGGAGCAGGCCTACCGCCACCAACACCGCCAGCCGAATGCGATCGCGCGAATGTGCAACGCCTGACGCCATCGTCAGAAGGAACACCGCAGCATCAGGATCCGTTACGGGACGGAGGCCGCCCACGGTAAGCGGCCTCCGTACTAGTTGTCAGCTTCTAGACCGACAGGGTCTCCAGGTCGATCGGCTCCTCTTCGAGGACCCGGGCCGCCTGCTCGCGCTGCTTCTTGTAGTAGTCGAGCCCGGTCCCGGCGGGGATGAGCTTGCCGATGATGACGTTCTCCTTGAGCCCGCGCAGGCGGTCCACCTTGCCGCTGATCGCGGCCTCGGTGAGCACGCGGGTGGTCTCCTGGAAGGACGCCGCCGAAAGCCACGAGGTGGTGTTCAACGCGGCCTTGATGAGTCCGAGGAGCACGGTCTGCGCCGTGGCCGGCTCGCCGCCTTCCGCCAGCGCTTTCGCGTTCCCCTCTTCGTACTCCCACTGCGAGACGATCTCGCCCGGCAGCAGGCCGGTGTCGCCCGCGGAGTCGACGCGGACCTTCCGCATCATCTGCCGCACGATCACCTCGATGTGCTTGTCGTTGATGTCCACGCCCTGGCTTCGGTAGACCTTCTGGACCTCGTCGACCAGGAAGGTCTGCACCGCCTCCTTGCCGAGGATGTGGAGCAGCTCCTGCGGTGAGATCGATCCTTCCGTGATCTGCTGTCCCGCCTTGATGACCACCTTCTGGGCGTCGCGGCGGTCGAGCTCGGGCCGGATGCGGACCTGGTGCGGGATCGCGTACTCGCGCACCTCTTCGTCGAGAGTGCGCACCGTGACCTCCTTGGGCGATACGGTCACCTTTCCGGCGTGCCGGGTCTTGACTGCGTTGCCCTTGGCGTCGCGGGCCAGCTCCTGGCCCTCCATGACGTCGTCCTTGCTCTTGACGAGCGGGGTCATCTTGGGGTCGATTGGATAGGAGACCTCGAACTCTTCCTTGGAGATCACGCGCACCTTGCGCGAGCCCTCCTGGCGGATGATCTCGAGCTCCCCGTCGATCTCGGAGATGATGGCCTTGCCCTTGGGGATGCGCGCCTCGAAGAGCTCTTCAACGCGCGGCAAGCCCTGGGTGATGTCCACGCCGGCCACGCCGCCGGTGTGGAACGTACGCATCGTGAGCTGGGTGCCAGGCTCGCCGATCGACTGGGCGGCGATGACACCCACCGCCTCCCCGATCTCGACGACCTTGCCGGTGGCCAGGTTTCGCCCGTAGCACGTGCGGCAGACGCCCTCGCGGGCCTCGCACACAAGCACGGAACGCATCTTGACCGGGACGCCGGCGGCGATGATCTTGCGTGCGTCCTCGTCGCTGATCGACGTGCCGGACGGCACGAGCACCTTGCCGTCGACGGAGACGTCCTCCGCCGCGACCCGGCCGGCGATCTTCTCGTAAATCGGTTCGCTCTTGGCCCGCTCCGGGGTGATGTCGCGGACCCAGATGCCGTTGGTGGTGCCGCAGTCCTCCACGCGCACGATCACGTCCTGCGCGACGTCGACGAGGCGGCGTGTCAGGTATCCGGAGTCGGCGGTGCGGAGGGCGGTATCGGCCAGACCCTTGCGCGTGCCGTGGGTCGAGATGAAGTACTCGAGCACGGTCAGGCCCTCGGTGAAGTTGGCCATGATCGGCAGGTCGATGATCCGGCCCGTGGGGTCGGCCATCAGGCCGCGCATGCCCGCGAGCTGGCGGATCTGCTGGATGTTTCCGCGGGCGCCCGAGCCCATCATCATCCAGATCGGGCTGAACTTGTCGAAGGCGTCTTCGGTGGCCTTGCCGACCTGTTCGTACGCGCTCTGCCAGAGCTCGATGACCTTGCGATAGCGCTCGTCGTCGGTCATGACGCCGCGGCGGTACATCCGCTCCACGTCGGCGACTTCCTTCTCGGTGCTGTGGATGATCTGCCACTTCGTGTCCGGGTGCGGAATGTCCATGGCGGAGACGGTGATCCCGGCTTGTGTGGCGTAGCGGAACCCGAGCCGCTTGATGTCGTTGACGACGATCGCGGTGGTGTCGCTACCGTACAGGCGGTAGAGCTCCGCCACCAGGGTGCGCAACAGCTTGCGGTCGTAGTGCGCGTTTTGGAAGGGCAGCGGCTGCATCGTTGCTTCCATCGGCGCCTTGCCGACGGGCAGTGACTGGTTGAAGACCACACGCCCGGCGGTCGTGACGATCAGCTCGCTTCCGATCCGGACGCGGATCCATTCCTGCAGCTTGACCACTTTGCTCTCCAGCGAGAGCACGACCTCGTTCTCAGAGGTGTAGGTGCGCAGCTTGGCGACCGCATCGCCCGACGGCATGTCGCCACGGGTCGCGGTCAGCCAGTAGCAGCCGAGGACGACGTCCTGCGTGGGCGCCACCACCGGGTGGCCGTCGGCTGCCGACAGGATGTTCTGCGAGGACATCATCAGGTTCTTGGCCTCAGCGATGGCGCCGCTGAACAGCGGCACGTGCACGGCCATCTGGTCGCCGTCGAAGTCCGCGTTGAACGCGGCGCAGACAAGCGGGTGGATCTGGATCGCCGAACCTTCGACGAGCACAGGCATGAAGGCCTGGATGCCCAGGCGGTGCAGGGTCGGGGCGCGGTTGAGCAGCACCGGGTGGTCGCGGATGACCTCGTCGAGGACGTCCCAGACCTCTGTGCGGCTGCGCTCCACCATGCGCTTGGCGGACTTGATGTTGGTCGTGTAGCCCTTGTTGACGAGCTCGCGCATGACGAACGGCTTGAACAGCTCGAGCGCCATCTTCTTGGGCAGGCCGCATTCGTGGAGCTTCAGCTCAGGGCCGACGACGATGACCGAGCGACCCGAGTAGTCCACGCGCTTGCCGAGCAGGTTCTGGCGGAAGCGGCCCTGCTTGCCCTTGAGCATGTCGGACAGCGACTTCAGCTTGCGGTTGCCGGTGCCGGTGATGGCGCGGCCGCGGCGGCCGTTGTCGATCAGCGCGTCGACCGCCTCCTGGAGCATCCGCTTCTCGTTGCGCACGATGATCTCGGGCGCGCCGAGCTCGAG
>Ga0209117_1000090_pt1 | contig 65117 bp, 55 predicted proteins | sample BlaSpr_A8_OM2_M2_FD_187978 | JGI IMG/M metagenome (GOLD analysis project Ga0209117, IMG submission 187978) | Forest soil microbial communities from Thunder Bay, Ontario, Canada - Black Spruce, Ontario site 2_A8_OM2_M2 (SPAdes) (version 2) | ecosystem: Environmental > Terrestrial > Soil > Boreal... | reverse complement strand
GACTTTCGAGATTTTTTCTACGACATCGTAGCCCTCGACTACCTCGCCGAAAATTGTGTGTTTGCCAGTCAGCCAGTCGGTGTTGCCGACGGTGATGAAAAACTGCGATCCGTTAGTGTTGGGGCCGGCGTTGGCCATGGCCAGCTTTCCCGCCTTGTCGAAACGATGTGGCGAACCTTTGGTTTCGTCTTCGAACTGGTAGCCGGGACCGCCGAAACCGGTGCCCATCGGGTCTCCGCCCTGGATCATGAAGTCGGGAATCACCCGATGAAAAATAGTTCCGTGATAAAGGGGGTCGGTGGTCTTCTTGCGCGTGGTGGGATGCGTCCACTCGCGCTTGCCTTCGGCGAGGTCGACAAAATTGGCGATAGTCTTGGGGGCGTCCTTCTCAAACAGGCGGCAAACGATGGTGCCTTCGCTCGTTTCGAACACGGCATAGGTTCCGGGTGTGCGGGTCATGGGTCTCCCTTTCGAATTCCTAAATTTAGTCCTTGCTGTAGAGACGAGGTTTGCCTCGTCTCAGTCGTGGCGAGCCGCGTCTCTACATGGCTTTCTTCACGCCAGCCGATGGTTTGGGCGCGGCCTTGGCGCTGGGTACGCCGGAGCCATGGATTTCGATGTGCGTGATCTTGACCGGTTGGACCGGACTTTCGCCGTGCGTGGGCATGCGAGCGATTTTCTTAACCAGTTGGACCGCGGCATCGTCGCACTGACCGAAAATGGTATAGCTGCCGGTCAAATGTTTACTGTGGGCAACGTCCTCAGTGATGAAGAACTGCGAGCCGTTGGTGTCGGGTCCCGAGTTGGCGTAGGCGAGACGCCCGGGACGGTCGAACTTGACGTCGGGCGAAGTCTCATTCTTGAATTTGTAGCCGGGATCGCCGGAGCCGTTCCCGGCGGGATCTCCACCCTGAATCATGAATTCGGGAATCACCCGGTGAAAGATGGTGCCGTCATAAAGGGGGACACCGTGCTTCTTGGCGTGAGAGACGGGGCTGGTCCAGTCTTTGGTGCCGTTAGCAAGGCCGATGAAATTTTCGACCCCGATCGGAGCTACCTTCGGCAACAGCGTGCAATGGAGGTCGCCGGCCGTGGTGTGGATGATGGCGGTGGGCTCCGCGGTAGCAGCGGGGGCTTTGTTAGGGGGCGGAGCTGAGGCCGCCTGCGCGGCGCTGAGCAGGGATGTGGAGACGATCAGGACGAGCGTATGCAGTAGAGTGCGCATGGGTGCTCCTGTAGGTGTTTTGGCAAACGTTAATTGTACGACAGGAACTGGCGACTACGCGTTCATGGAAGATTGTTCCAGCCGGCCAAATTCATCAACCACCAAGGACACGAAGGTACACGAAGGTGAATCCTTTGGAGGTTCTTTGTGCGCCTTTGTGGTCTTCGTGGTTAGTTGGCTTTGGCTTGCATCTCCCGGCTGACCCGTTCGGCTTCGCGGAAGACTCGGAGCAGGTTGCCACCGAGAATCTTGCGGATATTGTCGGCGCTGTAACCGCGGTCGAGCAGGGCTTGCGTGATCTTTGGCAGGTCGGCGGCGGAGTCGATGCCTTCGGGGGTTGCGCCGCTCACGCCGTCAAAATCCGAGCCCAGGCCGACGTGATCCATGCCGGCGACTTTGGCAATGTGGTCGATGTGATCGATCAGCGATTTCAACGGCGGACGCGGAATCTTGGCAGCCCACTCGCGCTCGATGCGGTCGGCATCGAGGTAGGTAACGGTTTTTCCGGCGGCCTTGAGTTGGTCGGTGTAGGCCTTTACGGCGTCGTCGCGGTCTTTGGCTTGCGCTTCGGCGGCCTTGCGGTAGTTCTCGTCGATGAAGGCGTTGTAGAAATTTACCTGGACGACGCCGCCATTCTTGGCGACGGCGCGGAGCATGTCGTCGGTCATGTTGCGCGGATGATTGGTGAGGGCGCGCGCGGAAGAGTGCGAGGCGATGACGGGCGCTTTACTGACTGCGATGGCGTCGTAGAACGTCTTGTCGGCGACGTGCGAGATATCCACTAACATGCCGAGGCGATTCATCTCGAGGACGATCTGCTTGCCGCCATTGGTGAGGCCGTTGTGGTGCTCGACCTTGGGATCGTTGATGTCGCCGGAGGAGTCGGCCCACTCGTTGGTGTTCGACCAGCTCAGGGTCATGTAGCGAACTCCGAGGCGGTAGAAGTCGCGGAGCAGGCGGACGTCGTTTTCGATGGAGTGGCCGCCTTCAATGCCGAGCAGGGCGGCGAGCTTGTGCTCGCGGTGGGCGCGCTCGATGTCGTCGACACTGAAGGCCATCATCATGCGGTCGGGATGGCGGGCGGCCTGCTCGTAGACAGAATCGATGAGATCGAGCGTGTGGCGGGCGAAGTGGCCCTGGTTGGCTTCCGGTTCCACCCAGATGGAAAAGAACTCGGCGCCCAGGTTTCCGGCTTTCGCCTTGTCAAGACTGATGTGGCCGTGATCTTTGGGATCGGTCGATCCGATGTCGTAGTTTTCGTCGAGGAATCGCTGCGGGGTATCGGCGTGTGTGTCGATGACAATGGACGAATTGTGGATCTCGCGGGCCTTGGCGCTGATGGTTGTCTGCGCGTGTGCGGAAATGACAAGAGCGAGTGATGTAGCGGCGGCGAGGATGTTTTTGTTCATTTTGACCTGCTAGCAGTGAACAAGGATTCTATACGATGCGCTCTCAAAACGATGATTGTGTGGTGGCGGGTCTCCGACCCGCCAGGGACGGGGCAAAGCCCCGTCACCACACAAGCAATGCCCGATTCAGGATGCATTCACAGCAACGAGCGCCTGCTCGACACACTGCGCAAGCGGTTGGTCAGTAGAGATCATCGTTTTGGGATAAGTGATAGGTTCGAAGCGGGCTTTCACTTCGAGATAAAGCGCGAACGTCCGGTTGTGCGCGGGGTGCGCGGGGTCGGGTTCGAGGTCCAGACGCCGGCGAGCGGATTCCTCGGAACAGGTGCACTCGATGATCGTCCAGGGCTGAGCGAGTTCGCGGGCGAACTTGAGAACGCGGTCGATCTGGTAGCGGCGGGAGAAGGGGCGGCCGTCGAGGAAGATTTTGCGCGTGGGAGTTTTTTGCAGGAGGAAGCGGGCGGCTTCGAGCATGATCTCCATCACGAAGTCGTCTTGCTCGGTGGAGAATTCGATATCTTCGGGGGCGAAGAGGGCGGCACGGATTTCGTCTTTGCCGAGGAGCGCGCCTTGGGTGCGGCGGGCGAGTTCGCGGGCGAGCGTAGTTTTGCCGGTTCCGGGAAGGCCTGCCATGAGGATGATCATTCTGTGGAGAGTGTAGCGGAGGCGGAATTCAACTGGACGTTCAGTTGGAGGCGCTCATCGCAATTGCGGTGACCGGTGCGGCAACAGGTTCTTCCACTGGTGAATGCGGGAAAATCGTCTGGGTAAGGCGCCAGTCATTGTAGCGGTCGGAGACCATTACGTGAAAGCACCAGTGGCGGCGCTCTTCTTCGGGTTCGACCAGACCGAGCGCGTTCAGATAGAACAAGTAGCGTTCGACGAAGCGGATCTGCTCTTTCGACATGCCGCGGCGCTGGAGATCGACCGTGATGCCGGCGAGATGAGAAGACGCCGTGTCGCCTTCGGCCGGAGCCGCGTTGCGATTCCGACGACGCAGCTTCTTTTGCACCGTGACGGTGCGGACGGCCGAGTTTACCTGGATCTGAGCGTGGAACTGGCGATAATAAACTTCGGAAAGATCCTGGACGAAATCGCGAGTCCAGGGACGGCAAAAGCGGCGTGAGGGATCAAGACTGCGCTCAATCTTCAGCGACTCGCCCTCCTCGATGGGCACCAAAGCCCCCGAGGCCTTGAGCGCTTCCAGTTCCGCATCGTCCTGAATACGTGGCAGGTCGAGGCGGTCAATCTCTTCGTTTTGCCGGATCAGGGAATCGTGCGAGGGCCGGAACAGCGGGTTCCAGAGGATGCCACGAAGGTGACGCAAGATGCGGTGATGGTGATGGTCGACGCGGTGCAGGGCAAAGGCGGTTCCTGGCGCCGCGACCGTAACGAAGATCGCAAGCGTGATCAGCGCAATCAGCAGCCTTCCCGGCGATTTGGATCTACGCGTCATTTCGATTGCAATCATTGCGTCGTTTGTGAAAACTCCGGAGCGTGGAAAATGCCCATTCCCCAAGAGTTGATGAATTGTAAACCAGAGATGAACAATTCTGTGAAGAAATTCCGCCTAAACCCGCTTACTTCGGGGAGTTAAGGGTAGTTACCAAAGAGCAAACTGCTGATTTCAGGCGCCAGTTGTGCAAAAGAGGCCGTCTTGAAAGGCAAATTTGCCCTCCAGGAGGGTTTGCCGATCGCTGACACCCGCAGATCCCTCGCTTTGCTCGGGATGACAATTCGTGAAGGGGAATCCTGTCATCGCACCTTCACACAATGCCCGCAAACCGCCGTCACTTGCGCAACAGGTCGCCGAGCGCCTGCTTCATGACCTGACCACCGACTTCGGCAATCGACGTGGTCAGTGGGATGTCCTTGGGACAAATCTCGACGCAATTTTGAGCGTAGCCGCATTCCTGAATGCCGCCGTCGCCCATGAGTGCGGTCAGACGCTCGCGCTTCAAAGCCTGGCCGGTAGGATGCGTGTTGAACAGGCGCACCTGCGAGATGGTGGCCGCGCCGACGAACCCTGTGTCCTCGTTGAACTGCGGGCAGGCTTCCATGCAGCAGCAGCAGGAAATGCAGCGCGAGAGCGGGTAGGCTTGTTCCTGGTCCTCGGCGGTCATGCGCGGGCCGGGGCCGAGGTCGTAGGTGCCGTCAACCGGGACCCATGCTTTGACTTTCTTCAAATTCTCAAAGAGCACGCTGCGATCGACGGTGAGGTCGCGCACGACGGGAAATTTCGAGAAGGGCTCGAGCTTGATTGGATGATCGAGGTGGTCGAGCAGGGCGGAGCAGGCCATGCGCGCTCTGCCGTTGATCAGCATGGCGCAGGAGCCGCAGACCTCTTCGAGGCAATTCGAGTCGTAGGTGATGGGCGTGGTCTTCTTGCCGTCGCGGGTGACGGGGTTGGCCGCGATCTCCATCAGCGCCGAAGTAACGTTCATGTTCGGCTTGTAAGGAATCTCGAACTCTTCCCACGACGGCTTGGCGTCGGGGGTGAGTTGGCGTTTGATTTTGATGAGGACGGTTTTGTTGTTAGCCATTAGCTTCCAGCCTTTAGCGCCTAGCCTGAACCTGCTTGCTTCATGAGATTGTCGCAGAGCGCCCGGAGCCCGGAAGGACATTTTGTCGCTGCGCTTGTGCGAATTTTCTTGAGGTCGTTATCGTCAAGAGTCTCGTCAACGTGTTTGAGAATAAAACGTCTGAATTCGGGAGACTGCTTCCCAAGTTGTGCTAGTCGCGGTAATGTCTCCCAGCGATCCACCAGATTTCGTGCAACGGCTTCGCTGACACCTTCTGCAATCCCTCCATCATCACATTGACGATAAGTCCCGTACCATTTGTAGAGTGCTTCCCAAGAATGCAGTTGATCAACTGCCGCGTCGGCGCGCTGGGCCTCCGTTGGGCTACAGGTGCGATCTTCGGAATACCCTCCGACCGACAAAGCAATGAAGCTTACAAACAGGAGAATTGTCATTCCGAGGAGCGAACGCGACGAGGAATCTGCAGTTTCTTGGAGTGTGGCCAAACTGCAGATCCCTCGCTCGTCCTCGGCTTCGCCTGTGGACGGCTCGGGATGACAATTCATAAAATTCCTTGCCAACAGCTGTATTTCAGTACTTCCTCGGGCGCGGCGGAATCAGCCCGGCGTCTATCGGCTCGAACTCAAACTTCGGCTCGTCCAAATCGGGCGCGAAGGTTGCTTTCGTGGTCTTCATCCAGTTCTTGTCGTCGCGGTCGGGGAAATCCGGCTTGTAGTGCGAGCCGCGAGATTCGTCGCGCATGGCCGCTCCCTGCGCGATTACACGGGATAACTGCAGCATGTTGTAAAGCTGGCGCGCGAAAGCGATCGTCGTGTTCGCCCACTGCGAGCGGTCGCTCAGATTAATGTTCTGAATGCGCTGCAGCAGTTCCACCACTTTGGCGTCCGCTGCCTCACACTTTTTGTTATAGCGGATGACGGTGCAGTTTGCGGTCATGGTTTCGCCGAGTTCGCGCCAGAGCAGGAACGGATTCTCGTTGCCGTCGGCTTTCATCAGCCCGGCATTGATTTCTTGCTGGCGCTTGCGCTCTGCCTCAAAATGTCCGTTGCTGGGCGCGGCTTGCAGACCCTGCGCATACTTCACGGCGTTCGGGCCGGCGACGAAGCCACCGAAGATGCACGACACCAGCGAGTTCGCTCCCAGGCGGTTGGCGCCATGGTATTGGTATTCCGCCTCGCCGGCCGCGTAGATTCCGGGAATGTTGGTGGCTTGCTTGTAATCGATCCACAAGCCGCCCATGGTGTAGTGCATGCCCGGGAAAATCTTCATGGGCGTGTCGCGCGGGTCGACGCCGACAAACTTCTCGTAGATTTCAAGAATTCCTTCGAGCTTGCGGTCGAGAGTCTTGCGGTCGATATGCGTGAGGTCGAGATAGACCATCGGCTGGCCGTCGATGCCGAGGTTGTGCTTGTAGATGACCTCGAAGATTTCGCGGGTGGCCACATCGCGCGGGACCAGGTTGCCATATTTCGGATACCGCTCTTCGAGGAAGTACCAGCGCTCTTTCTCAGGAATGGATTTGGGGTCGCGCTTGTCGCCCTGCGTTCTGGGCACCCAGACGCGTCCACCTTCGCCGCGCGCCGATTCCGACATAAGGCGCAGCTTGTCTTCGCCGGGGATGCAGGTGGGATGAACCTGGATGAACTCGCCGTTGGCGTAATAGCAGCCCTGCTGATAAAGCGCGGACTGCGCCGATCCGGTGCACACCACCGAATTGGTGGACTTGCCGAAGATGGCGCCAATGCCGCCGGTCGCAATGATGATGGCGTCGGCCGGGAAGGTCCGCACCTCCATCGTCCACAGGTCCATTGCGCAGATGCCGCGGCAAACGCGGCTTCCGTCCAGTACGGCGGAGAGAAACTCCCAGTGCTCGTACTTCTTGACCTTGCCTTCGGATTCGTAGCGGCGGACCTGCTCGTCGAGGGCGTAGAGAAGTTGCTGGCCGGTGGTTGCTCCGGCGAACGCGGTGCGGTTGTAGAGTGTGCCGCCAAAGCGGCGGAAATCGAGCAGACCTTCGGGCGTGCGATTGAAAGGAACGCCCATGCGGTCCAGCAGATCGATGATGCCGGGAGCGGCCTCGCACATGGCCTTGACCGGCGGCTGGTTGGCGAGGAAGTCCCCACCGTAGATCGTGTCGTCGAAATGGATCCAGGTAGAATCTCCTTCGCCCTTCAGGTTTTTGGCGGCGTTAATGCCTCCCTGCGCGCAGACCGAGTGCGAGCGCTTTACGGGGACGATCGAGAACAGGTCAACCTCACCGCCCATCTCGGCGATCTTGATGACGGCGGCGAGGCCTGCCAGGCCGCCGCCCACTACGATGATTCTTGGAGCTGCCATGCTGTATGAATCCGATCTTTTGTGAATATGGTTCCTGGGCTGGGCCCGGGCCTTCTCGCACAATCTCGCACAATCCCTACCGCATTACGATATTTTCCGAAGCGTTCGAATCCAAAGGCTGCGGCGGCGTCCGCAGGAATCCGTACATGCTGGCCGCGCCCATCGAACCCAGGCCGAGAGCGAGCGCGAGGCAGATGTAGCCAAAGCGGCGGCGCGCCCTTTCCCCAGTCGTAATCCCCCACTTCGCGGCGAACAGCCATAAGCCGTAGCTGAAATGCCAGGAAGCGGCGATGATGCCGACGGCGTAGAAGGCGATCATCCACGGATTCTGAAATTCTGCCTGGACTTTGGCGAACGACTGCATGGGATGCGTCGGCAGATGCACGCCGGTGAAGCGCAAGTAGTAGGTGTGCTGCACCATGTAGATGAGGGCGACGATGCCGGTCCAGCGCTGGGAAGTGTAGAGCCAGTTCCCGGTCCACGGGTAGTCGGCGACATTGGTGTCGCCTTGATACCAGATGTAGATGCCGTAGAGGCCATGGTAGAGGATCGGGATCCAGATGAAGAACAGCTCCAGCAAAAAAACAAAGGGCAGGCTGTTCAGAAACTCGACTTGCTTTCCGTAGGCTATTGGGCCTTTGAACGCTTCGGCGTTCGAGATGAAGTGTTCGAGAAGGAAGGCTCCGATGGGTACGACGCCGCTGAGGGAATGCAGGCGGCGCAGCAGGAACGAGGTTCCCTCGCCCGCGCGCAGTGGAGCGACGCCGGGCTTGATTCTTGGAGCGACGGAACTGGCAGTTGACGCCACGATGACTGCTCCTTACGTGGTCCGATGTGCAAACTGGGTATTATCGGTTTGCGTGGGAAGGGAAGTCAAGGACAAGGAGGTACTGTCTTAAATAGCGAGACGGTAGAAAGCAGTAGGTGGAATTGCGATCGAAGGCGGCACGAAGAATCAAAATATTCGGAACAAGAAGTAGACTAGAATATCGGTCGGCTTGGAGGGATCTATGTTCAAACCGAAGGGTCCCTACTGCCAGAGTTGCGGGATGCCATTGTCGAAGGACGAAAGCGGCGGCGGAACGGAGGCCGACGGCAGAAAGTCGACTCAGTATTGCAGCCACTGCTATGTTCTTGGACTCTTCACCGAGCCCGACCTCAACGCGGAACAGATGGCTGAGAACGTACGGGCGAAGATGAAACAGATGCACATCCCGGGATTTCTGGCGAAATTGTTCACCAAGGATATTCCGCAACTGGAGCGCTGGGCGAAGCGGTAGGGGTGCCCGGTTCGATTAGCGTTGGCGTTGCTTGCGATCCATCCATTGCAGGAATCTTCGAAATGCGGCGCCACGATGGCTGTAGTGCGCTTTTTCTTTCGCGGTCAGCTCGGCAAAGGTTTTGCCGATTTGGGGACAATAGAAGAGTGGGTCGTATCCGAAACCGTTCTGGCCTCGGGGCGCGTCGAGAATGACGCCTTCAGCTGTGCCGCGAAAGGTATGAAGAATCCGGCCGTCGCGGGCCACGGCCAGGACGCAGATGAAACGCGCGGTGCGCTTTTGTTCTGGAACCCCTTTTAGTTCGCGCAGCACTCTCGCGTTATTGGCCTCGTCATCCGTATTGCACTCTGCGGTGTGCGGTTCGTCGGCGGCGTAGCGTGCAGAATGGACTCCGGGCGCGCCGCCGAGGGCGTCAATCTCCAAGCCGGAATCGTCGGCTAGAACCAGTTCGCCGGGAACGGCCAAACTGTAGGATTTTGCTTTCTTGCGCGCGTTCTCCTCGAAGGTGGATCCGTCTTCGACAACCTCGGGCAGAGAAGAAAAGTGCGGGATGTTTGCGATGGTGATGCCGTGGACCGCGGCGGCTCCAGCGAAGTCGCGAAGCTTGCCGGGATTTGAAGTTGCCAAGAGGATTCTACGTTGCATCTTGCGTGCTCTCGATGGCCTTTCTCTGTGGCCTCTGCGTCCCCTGTGGTTATCAGCTTCTTGTTTAACGACAGGTGACACGGGGGGACACAGGGATTACACCTGCCGTCCCAGCCGGGTCTTTGGCTGAGTCTTCATCCAGGCGACAACGAACACAACCAGGCTGATCAGCGAGACGGCGTTTCCGACGAAACGATCGATCGTCTGGCGGAAATGGATGTGTACATCGCTGTTTCCGGGGGCAATGGGAATGACGATCAGGCCGGTGACATCGGATGCCCGCGTTTCGGTGGGCTTGCCGTTCACGACGACCTCCCACGCCGGGTAGCTGAAAAGGCGCAGGGTTAGATTTTGCGGTGCGGCAACGTGGACCGTGAAATGTTTTTCCGTCTGCCCCCACGCCAGCATCTCGCTCGGAACCGGTGCTCCCGCGTCGTCGCTGACGCGGGGCAGACTTTTGTTCAATTCGTAGGGATCGGCCCCAGCCGGAACGTATTCGTCGGCGCCTTCGTAGCCGGTGCCGTCGTCGAGAGCATCGCTTATTTCGCGGATATCGCTGGCCGTCTCCCAAAAAGGCGGCTGGATCCGATAGCCGGCGAGGATGACCGCACACAGCAGAACGGCAGAAGCCAGCAAGCGCGAGGTCCAGGTCCAACGCCTGGCGGCCATCGCCAGAAGCATTGCCAAAGCGGCGTTCATGCACAGCAGCCAGCGGAAGGGAAGTTGCACGAAGCGGAGCTTGGGCAAGTGCTGCCAGAACAAATTGCTCACCGAAAGCATGAGGACCGCACTGAGAGCACTCCAGGCGGAAAGCAGCATCCACGGGCTTTGGTCAGCGGCCACCCCGGTCGCGTTGCGCGCGACTGGACAGCCGAGAGCCTGCCCTGAGCTTGTCGAAGGTGCGGCTGTCCCGACGCGCTTCTTCCGCCAGTTGCCGGATACGCAAATCGCGAAAACGAGGATGACGATTTCGGCAAGCGCTACGGTTGAAACCAGAAGATTGAAGCGATTGTGATCGGGATCGGCAATGGTGGTGAAAAGAAAATTGTCCTGCGGCCGGACTCCCGGCGACAACGCCTGGCTGAGGTTGATCCATCCCTGTTCGTAGATTGCCGGGAGCAGATAAAACGAGGCGAGGCCTGCTCCCAGGACCATCGCCAGCGCCGTCCGGACGAGGGGACGCCAGATTTGTGGACTCCATGATCGTTCCAGCGCGGCCTGATTTGCGGCCCCAATCGCAGCCAAGAGCAACGCCAGCCCGGCCGTTGAGTAGTGGATCATCACGGCCGCGGGTGCGTTCGTCAGCCAGGCTGCGGCCAGGGTGAGACTCAACCAGAGCGTCGGGCGAAAGCCGGGCTCGTTGAGCCGCAGCATACACAGCAGCAGAAGCGGCAGCAAGACCGCGGCCAGCAGTTCGGCGTAGGCGCTCCGCCAGTAGACGATCAACAAGTGGTAGGGATTGAGCGCATAGAACACTGCCGCAAACAACGCGTCCGGGGACGACAGCCACTCGTGGGCCAGCCGGTACATGGCCGCTCCGGCAAGGGTGAGCACAATCCAGCAATACGCGCCCGGGACCATCTTCCAGGGCAGAGCGGCACCGAGCGCAGCACCGAGAGTCCAGGAAGCGGGTGGATAAAACAGGAAGCGCGCCTCTCCGTATCCCCAGTGCGCCAGCGCCGCCCAGCGCGGATATGCGATGCCATCCTTCCATTGGCCGAGGACTTCCATCCACGAAGTCATGTGGAACTCAAAATCATGCCCCGAGGGACTGCCCCACCCGAAAAACGGAGTAATGGCCAGCACACAGGCGCCAGCCAGCGCCAACGCACGCGGGATCGGACTTCTGAGCAAATGACCTTTACCCTTACATTGAAATGACAGGCCGCCGAATAATTGGGCGTCGATGCCCAGCTCCTAAAGGGGCATCCGATTTCGAAAACCTGTGGCATCCCAAAAGCGATGCCCTGATACGAACCAGCAATTCTATTGCATCAGAAAATTCTCGGAAAATTAACCGAACCGAAACCATTCCGGAGGGGTGTCGAGGTAGTCTGCGATCAACGAGGTGGAACAGACGGCCGGGGATTGGGGCGACACCAAAGACGGGGTGTCGATCCGATCCCCGGTTTCTTGTGGGATCAGGGGCTATCGGGCGAATGGTTATTGGTTGGCTTCTATTGGCTAACAGCCGCCGGAGTTCGCTGGCGGTGCAGCTCGGCGAGAAACGCTTCTTCGTCCATCGCATTGCCGGTCCGCAACAAGTCCAGGAGTGGATCCTCTGCGTCGGTTGCGGCGCTGCTGGTCTGGTTTAGGTCGACCGCGTTGGCGACGAGAGAACGAGGAGAAATTTCCAGTTGCGGAGTGGCGCCGGGCTGGCCGGTGAGGAACTCGATGAATTCGCCGACGCTCTTGCGCTGCTCTTCTGTGCGGGCAGGGAATTCAATGCCCATGCCATGTCCGGGATGCATGACCCGGACCAAACCTTCGGCGTGAATCTCCATCCCGGCGGCGCGCAGGCACAGGTCGACGGCTGAGGACTGAGGGAAGGGAGATTCGGTCTGCACGTAGCAGCCGCCCAGACTAAGGTCCGTCAGTTTACATTGGCTGACGGCGTCGGGTTCTTCGGGCAAAGCATCCTGCGAACGGGCAACCAGCCACTCGCCCATCCCTTCGCGTATTTTGGCGTCCATGTCGAGAAAGCGCAGGCCGGTTTGACCGTTGGCGGTACTCCAGGTAACTTGGGCGTCACCTTCAACGCCAGCACCGCCGTCGGGAAGCTGAAAGGAGACGCGAACCAGGGCCGCGGATGGAAGCGGCTTGGCCGTCAGCACATCCATGCCGCCGGTGCTCAGGTCGAGCACGATGCCTTCCACAGTATTGCTCTCGTCGATACGAATCGAAGCCGCGGCCTGGACAGCGACCCGCAACGATTGCCGCCTTTCGCGCTTCAGCAGCGCCGTGGCGGAGCGCAAGGTGGTTTGAGCCTGCTCGGGGGTGACGGGCTTGGTAAGGATGAAATGAGCTCCCGCGCCCAGGATCGAGCGGATCTGCGAGGCATCGTGTAGCAAGGCAACGGTGACGGGCGGATTGCGGTCGGGGCCGGCGAGGCGGCGGCAACCTTCGAGCAGCAGAGAGGCCGCTTCGGGATCATCGAAGTCGACCATGACCTGATCGAAACGCTCCTCCGCCAGTCGCGCCAGGGCGACATCGGGGGCGTTCGACCGATCAATTGCAACGCCGAACTGCGCCAGGACATGAATCAGCGTTTCCGCAGTCAGGTCATCCTTTGTCACCAGCAGTGCCTGCAATACCATGCGACCGAGCCTCCCGCCTCGCGCTTTGCCTGTACGGTCAGGCTTCTACGGCCAGCGCGGAGTTACGGTACGCCCCGGCTTGGACGCGGCAGTCGAGGATTGAGCGCCGGCCTTGGCAGCCATCGCATTGGAGTTTTCGTCCTCAACTTCCGTCAACACCGCGATATCGTCCTCGCCGTCATTTTCGGCAAGCAAGGGCGCGACTTCGCGCAGTTTTTCGGCAACCTCCTGCAGCATCTCGATCTGCTTACCCAACTGCGTGTACTGCGCCTGCTTACGGCGCAAAACCTCATGGATATCCTTCATACAACCCCCTGCGCCTGACTGTAGATTTGGGCAAAGGTAAGGTCAACGCCAAAGCCATTGCCGGCCGTTACTGCGGTAACCGACGGAGAGATTAGGGGGCGGGCTTTAAAGCGGTGTTCGAGTCAGGCTGGGCTTGGGACCGTGCTAAGGGGGGGGAGGGCCGGTTCGAGGGGAATCGATCTCTCTACGCAGGCCATTAAGCGGATCAGGTAGCTTTGGCTCAAAATCAAAAGCCCCGCCTTGCGGCGGGGCAATGAGTTGAGTGTTGTAGGCGAACGAAAAAATTTAGGTTATGCCCCGCGCAGCTTGCGACGGAACATTCCAGCGATACCCACAAGCCCTGTTCCTAGAAGACCCAAAGTTCCGGGTTCCGGGACGGGGAGGAGGGTGGTACCCCCACTAATGTGAGCGATACCCGCGACGAGTTGTCCGTTATTGGTGAAAAAGTTCTCGGTTGTCGTTCCAGTCACGGTACGACCGTTCCACAGCGTGCCTGTGACCGTGCCAGTGAGAGTGTAGTCCAAGGTTCCGCCATGAGGTCCGGAGAAGCCAGTGAAGGTCCAAGTAACTGGGCCGACGAAGCTGCCGGTGAAGAGCGGGCAACCTGCGCCACAACCCACCGCCCCTGTCAATTTGGCTGCCCAACTGCCGACGCCAAGCACGTCAAATGACGAGCCCGCACCCCCGGCAAACGTTCCGCCTCCCGCGATCGTGCCCGTGAGCAGAGCGCCGGTCGAGAAGCTGACCGAACCCATTGAACCTCCTGTTACGATGGCGCCCCAGCTCCTTAGTTGCGATCCATGCGAGCTGATGCCCGCGGTCGAGATCGAAATCGTACCAAACTGGTTCGTGAGAGTAATACCGTCCGCCCAAGCGGCAATCGGCAACACCAATACCAACAATGCCAGAACTACCACTCGCCTCATTTTAGTTCCCTCCTCTTTTTTCTCTTGTTCCCGGTTTCACCTTGATTTGGGTCCAAGGTATAGGTCGCCTATTGGCGGATAGAGCATTTGTCGTTCCAAAACTCCAGAAACCCGGTTTTTGTTGTCTATCAACAACTTACCAACATCTACCGCAAGTGTTTCAAATCTCGGAATGCAATCTGCTGCACACTCGCAACATTCGCTTTCCCCGGATTGTCCAGAAGCTCAATCCCGCAGGCGGTCATGCCGACCACAAATAAGGAGCAACTGTAGGTTCGGAAACGGCAGGGGAAATCTCACCACCAAAAAGAAAACACAACCTGGGAGGGACGGTTCCGGAGCCTGATACGACTGTGTGTAGTAAGCAGTCGCGAAGTGGCCGATGTAACCACAGACCCGGCGTTTAGCAAGTGGCTCGCTGGTGCCATCCAATCACTCAAGAGTGGAATTCCGCTCTCGGGCCAGTTGCCATATCTTTTGGGGTGAGCAGTTCTGGGGAGGGCTGTTCGGGCGTCTCGCGATCCTTTGGATCCGGGGCGCTTCTTATTTGTGGTGAACCTTCCCATGGAGCCCCAAGTTTCCACACGGTTGGGCTTGTCTTACTCAGAACTACCTGCCAGTATCCGAGATGATCGGCACCTCTTCACTTTTTCCGGAGGCCAAGCTGCGGTAGGCAGCGTCCAGAATGATCTGGTTCTGCCAGCCCTCCTGGCCGGGCACTGGAAACACCTCCCGACCTTCGACTGCGGCAGCGAAGGAGTCTACCTGCCTCGCGTAGGCAAGTTGGTTGGAAACGGTTTCTTCAGCGACGTGTCGTCCCTCGCGCCACAGTTCCAACTTAACTGGCCGTTCGACATTCAGCGCATCGTCGGCCCGGAGGACGCCGGCGTCACCGACAATCTCCAACGGTGTGCGATAGTGGGCACGAGTTGAAACCAGCACCGTGGCCAGCGTGCCCCGGTGAAACTCCAGCGTCAGGACGGCCGCCGCTTCGACGTCGCCCGATTGTTCGTCTGGGCGACCGAGAGCGGTGACGAGCCGGGGCTCATCCCACAGGATGTAACGCAAGGCATCGATGCAATGGACGCCCACGTCGGCGATGGGGCCGCCTCCCGCTATCGAGCGGTTGTAGAGCCAGGTGCGGGGATGGCCTGAACCGGGATACGAGAACTCGGATCGCGCAAAGATCGTGCGACCGATGTCGCCAGCGGCGACGCGTTCGCGAAATCTCGCCGTGCTCTCTTCAAACCGAAAGACCTGGGCGACGCCGAGGAGAACTCCGGCGTTGCGCGCCGCTTCAACCATCTGGCGGCATTGCTCCGCGTCCATGCCCATCGGTTTCTCGCAAAGTACTGGCTTGCCGGTGGCAACCGCGGTGAGGACGTCCTGCAGGTGGCAGGCATTGGGAGTTGTGACCAGCACGGCGTCCACTTCGGGGCAGCGGCAGAGTTCTTCGGTGGAGGCAAAGGCAAAGCCATGCGGGATGCCATACTGCCGGGCGGCTTCGTGCGCCTTGTGGGAGTCTCGGCGCGATAGAGCGACCACTTTGCAATTCTGGGCAAGTGCGAACCCAGGCATCAGCCGCCGCACGGCGTGCAAACCGAAACCTGCGATGCCAAAGCGAATCATGTTAGTTTCACCAGCTCCTCTAAACGCCTTCTCTTAACTATTACGTGTACGGATAAAAGACGAAAAACAGCAGCGACAAAGCGGTCAAAGCCCAGAGCGCTGGGCGAACATCCCGCAAGCGACCGGAAACGAGCTTACAAAAAGGATACAAGATGAAGCCCGCGGTCATGCCAATTCCCACGTTGTAAGTGAAGGCCATCAGGACGATGACGCCGAAGGCCGGGACGAGTTCGGTGAGGTCGTCGAAGGGAATACGGGTGATCGGAGTCAGCATCAGCAATCCAACGAAGATGAGCGCCGGTCCGTAGGCCTGTGGCGGAATGGCGGAGATGAATGGCGCGAAGAATAAAGTTCCGACAAAGCACAGCGCCGTGATGACCGCGGTCAAGCCGGTTCGGCCACCGGCCTCCACCCCCGTGGCGGACTCGATATAGGCGCCGGACGTGGTGGTTCCAATTACGGCGGCGAAGGTTGTGGCCAGCGCGTCGGCCATCATCGGGCGCTCGATCTGCGGCAGGTTGCCGTCTTTGTCGAGGAAACCCGCGCGCGCCGACACGCCAATGAGCGTGCCCATGGTGTCCACAAATGCCATAACAAAAATCGTCAGGACGACAGGAAAAAATCCCCAGGTGAATACACTGTGCAGATCGAAGTGGAAAAAGACGGGCTGGAGGCTGGGCGGACGGCTGATCCAACCTGCCGGCGCCGGAGCGACCCGGGTCACAAAACTGAGAAGAGCGGTGACGAGAACTCCGCTAAGAATCGCGGCCGGGACACGGCGAATAGTGAGTACCGTCATCAGCAGGAAACCGCAGATAGAAAGCAGGACCGAAAGCGAGGTGAGATGGCCCGGCCGAACCGGCGCCCCGGGGAATCCCATGGTAACGATGCCGGTCTGATTCAGTCCGATGAACGTGAGGAACAATCCGATGCCGACGGCGTAGCTGTAACGGAGCGTGGCCGGAATGGCGTCGACCATCCACTGGCGGAGGCGGAACAGAGTCGTCAGAATAAACAGGATTCCGGCCAGAAACACGGCGCCCAGAGCGCTTTGCCACGTGTAGCCGAGCACCTGAACCACCGTGAACGCGATGAAAGCGTTTTCGCCCATGTAGGGGCCGATGGCGAAAGGGCGGTTGGCATAGAAACCCATCAGCAGCGTTCCGAAAATGGCCGTGAGAATGGTGGCTGTGAGCGAGGCGTCAGCCGGCATGCCGGCAGTTTTCAGGATGGCAGGGTTGACGGCCACGATGTAGGCCATCGTAAAGAAGGTGGTGAGTCCGGCGACGACTTCGCGGCGGACGGTTGTCCGGTGGTGAGAGAGTTCAAAGAACCTATCGAGCCAGCGAGTCACGATTCAGAGCTCCGCAATAAGTCGGAAATTGTAGAAGTCAGAAGTCAGATTGCAGAAGTGTATCTAGGCTGCCGCACGACTCCGGTTTTACTTCTGCAATTTCACTTCTAACTTTTGACTTTTCCGCAACTCGTCAAGCAACTTTGGATCGATGTTGCCGCCGCTGATCACGGCTACGTTGGTCTTTGTGTTGGGCAACTCGTCGGCGTGGAAAAGAAATGCGGCCACGGCTACGGCGCCGCTGGGTTCCGCCAGTGTTTGGGTGTTCGCGCTAAGACAAAGCATGGCCTCGCGAATCTCATCTTCGGTCACGGTGACGATGTCGTCCACAAAGGCGCGGATGTGTTCGAAATTGATCGCGCCGATGCTCTGGGTGCGAAGGCCGTCCGCCAGCGTCTGCGAGACTTGCTCCGCCGGGAAGGACACGATGCGGCCCGCCCGCAGGCTGGCTTGCGCATCGGCGGCAAGTTCGGGCTCGACGCCGATCACCTTTACCTGGGGATTCCTGAGAGGATTGCTAAGCTTGATGGCGGCGGAGACTCCGCTGATCAATCCACCTCCGCCGACCGGGACCAGCACAGTTTCAACGCTGGGCAGATCTGCATTACGAAAGTCTTCGAGGATTTCGAGCCCGACCGTTCCCTGGCCGGCGATGATCTTTTCGTCGTTGTAGGGAGGCACGATCACGTAGCCGTGCTCGGCGGCCAGTTGTTCGGCGCGCTGGCGGCGCTCTTCACTGCCGGGACCGACGGTGACGATCTCCGCTCCGAGGGCGGCGGTGGCTTCGAGCTTGTTCCGGGGAGCATTGCTGGGCATGACGATGATGGCCTTCACGCCGAGCGCCCGCGCCGCGTAGGCCACTCCCTGCGCATGATTGCCGCTGGAATAGGAAATAACTCCGCGGCGGCGCTCTTCCTCGCTAAGCGATGCGATCTTGTTATAAGCGCCACGCAGTTTGAAAGCGCCGATGGGCTGAAGGTTTTCGAGCTTGAGGAAAAGCTTGCGCTGATCCGCCGTGCCCGTCCATTCGAACAACGGAGTGCGGACAGCGATGCCGTCCAGACGCGCTTTAGCCGCGCGAATGTCGTCGAGAGAGACCATAGAACGACTTCAGAGTGCCTTTTTCATCGGTCTTTTGCAAACTGATGGCAGAAACTCATCGCCGGGTGCTATTTGACATCATGATGTCGATAATAGTATCATCATGATGTGCGAACAACCCTCACACTCGACGACGACGTGGCCAGCCTGCTGAACAAGGAGGTTCGCCGCTCCGGCGAATCGTTCAAGCAGGTGGTGAATCGCTTTCTGCGCCTCGGATTGAATGCTTCGAAGCAGCCCACTCGGAAACTCTTTCGCGTCAAGCCGTTAAATCTGGGCCTCCCTCCGTTTGAAAAAGTCGAGGAGCTTCTGGAATACCTGGAAGGGCCCGACCATCGGTGATCGTAATTGAGGCCAATCTGCTGATTTATGCGTACGATCTCGCTTCAGCAGACCATAAGAAGAGCCTGGTCTGGCTGGAGAACGTGTTGTCCGGAGTAGAAGCAGTGGGATTGCCCTGGCAAAGCATGTCCGCTTTCCTCCGAGTTATCACGAATCGGCGTTTGGCGGGAACGCGTGTGGCTGTGGAGCAAGCTGTGCACATTGTAGAAGAGTGGCTACAACAGCCCAATGTGCAAATCCTTGTGCCCGGGGATCAGCATTGGTCCGTGTTGAGACGGATGATTCTAGAGGGACGTGCCTCGGGCCCACTCGTGAGTGATGCGCAGATCGCGGCGCTGACGATTGAGTATGGAGGCGTGCTCCACACCACCGACCGCGACTTCGCCCGCTTCCCGGGGCTAAGATGGAAGAACCCGCTGACGTAGAGCGAACCGTGTCTCCACGAGGCCCGTTTCACGCTGAGTGTGCCACCACCATACGACGTCACTCACCCTCCCAGCCGATTTTGCCGAGCACTTCGCTAACGCCACGATCCTCGCGTAGCATCTCGCTCATCGGCAGCACCGGCTCCTCTCCAGCCAGCTGCCGCTTCGCCATTCGGTCGTACAGAACGACGTCCACAGCCGCGCTCAAGTTCAGGCAATGGTACGCGGGTATGTAGACGAACTTGTGGCAGTGGCGGCGAATGACGGGGGGGGGCACGCTTCCGTCCTCCGGTCCGAAGACGTAGATGGGGTTGGTGGGATGAGTAAAAGTGGTCAGACACTCAGCGCTGTCAAGGAGTTCGATGCACACCGGCGTGGCTTCGGGAAATAAATCGAAGGGCCGGTCGTTCACGCAAAATTCGACCGATGCATATCCCTTCATGCGCTCCTCGCGCGGCAGACGATCGTACTGGCTCAAGTCCACGCGAGCGCCCGCCCAAACCAGCGACTTGGCACCGAAGATGGACGCAGCCCGCAGCGCCTTACCGACGTTGTGCGGCGATTTCGGGTTGATCAGTATGACTGCGGGCGTGTTCATGTCGAGACACGGAATCCTTTGGTTTCTGGTTTTCCAGTGTGGCGAAAAACTCTGCGTTCAGATCTCCAGTATCACCGGCATAATCAACGGTCGCCGTTGCGTTTGGCGCGAAATGTAGCGCTTCAGGTCGGTGCGGATTTTTTCTTTGATCACGCCATAGTCGGCTTTCTCTTCGGCGCTGGAGGCATCGAGGGTCTCCATGACGATCTCTCGGGCACGCTCGATCACGCCGTTTTCGCCGGGCGAGAATCCGCGCGTCACAATCTCGGGCGAAGTTTCGACGAGTCCGGTGAGCTTGTTGATGGCGATGATCGGCATCACGAAGCCGTCTTCGCTGAGGTGGCGTCGGTCTTTGATGACGATGTCCTCGACCACGTCGGCGCGGGAACCGGAATCGATGCAGACGCGGCCTACGTTGACGCGGCCGGCCTTGCGGGCGCCGAGCTCATCGATTTCGAGGACGTCTCCACTTTCGATCAGCAGCACGCTGCCGACCGAGCCGTGCATGGACGCGGCTAACTCGGCATGTAACTTGAGCTGCCGGTATTCGCCATGGATCGGGACGAAATACTTGGGCCGCACCAGGTTGATGATGAGCTTCAATTCTTCCTGGCTGGCGTGTCCGCTGACGTGGATCGGCGGGTAAGAGCCGTCGTCATAGATGACGTGCGCTTCGCGACGGAACAGGTGGTCCACCATACGAAAAATGGCTTTTTCGTTGCCGGGAATGATGCGCGATGATAGGACGACGGTATCGCCTTTTTCGATTTTGGCGTGCTTGTGGTTATCCACTGCCGCCCGTGACAGCGCCGACATGGGTTCGCCCTGCGTGCCGCTGATGAGGACGCACACTTTCTCAGGGGCGAAGTTTTTCATTTCGCCGGGATGGATCAGCATGCCCTCGGGGATCTGGATATAACCCAGGTCTTCGGCGATCTCGGAGGAATTCTCCATGGAGCGGCCGATGAAACAGATTTTTCGGCCGTGCGCCCGCGCCATGTCGACCGTCAGCTTGATGCGGTGTATGGAGGACGCGAAGCAGGAGATGAACAGACGCCGCTGGGTGCGGGCAAACACCTCATCGAACTTGCGGCGGACAGCGCGCTCGCTCGGAGTGTAGCCCTTGCGCTCGACGTTGGTGGAATCCTGCAGCAGCGCCAGCACTCCCTCTTTGCCGTACTCGGCGAAACCGTGCAGGTCGAAGAGGCGGTTGTCGGTGGGCGTCGGGTCAACCTTGAAGTCGCCGGTATGCAGCACCACGCCGAGCGGTGTGTGGATGGCGAGCGCGACACAATCCACAAGGCTGTGCGTTACTTGCAGCGGATGAATGGTGAAAGGTCCAACCTTGAAGCGCTCTCCGGGACGGATCTCGCGCAGGTCGGAGTCGTCGAGGAGTTGGTGTTCGTCGAGCTTATCTTCGACGTAGGCCAGCGTGAACTCGGTGCCCCATACGGGAACATTCAGTTCGCTGAGAATCCAAGGCAGGGCGCCGATGTGGTCTTCGTGGCCGTGCGTAAGGACAATGCCGCGCACATGCTTGCGATTTTCGAGCAGGTAAGAAATGTCGGGGACGACGATGTCGACGCCTAGCAACTCGGCTTCGGGAAACATCAGGCCAGCGTCAACAACGATGATGTCGTCGCCCCAGCGGATGGCCATGCAGTTCATACCGAACTCGCCCAGCCCGCCTAGCGGAGTTATGTGCAGTTTTCCTGTTGGCATTAGACAAATCGATGCTAGCACACGGGGCTATCGTCGGAGTTGGACCGCAGCCAGGTAGTGTCCAAAATTCATCAACCCCAAAGGACACGAAGTCACACGAAGGCCAAGCCCTCGAGGGTTTCCTTCGTGCTACTTTGTGTGTCCTTCGTAGTTAAGAAGCTTGGCTGATAAACTCATACTAGAAAATGGCCGACGAGAAAAAGTCGTGGATGCGGCGGCGCGTGGAAGGTGCGATCCGCGGGGGCCTGACCCGCACCTACGAGACGATCAAGGTTGATCCGGGGCGCTTCCTGATGCAGATGCGCGTGGCGCACGGGTTACCGCTTGCCACCTTTCAGGGCGTTTACACGCTGCCGGTGGAACGCCTCGACGATGTGGCGGAGTCCGTAATCCGCGGCGGGATGAAGCTGGCGGCGGCGGAGGGAGCCGGATTTGGCTTGGGCGGAATTCTCACCATCGTGCCCGACCTTGGCATTCTTTCGACCATTACCATGCGCACCGTCCAGAAGCTCAGCCTGATTTATGGGTTCGAGTTGAACACCGACGACGAAATCGCCGAGCTTTGGATTGCAGCGGCCAGCGCCGCCGGGGTCGACATCAGCCGCGAATTGCTGGAAAAAGAAGTGATCAACCGCTTTGTGCCGCGCGTGATCCAGCGGATCGCCGTCAGGGCCGGCGCCGAGGTGGTAGAGAAGTGGGCGGGACGCCTGATCCCGATTACCAGCTCAGCCATCGGATGCGCGTTGAACTATTACTTCGTGCGGGCGTGGGGCGAACGGGCGCGGGCGCATTTCCGCGCCAAGCATCTGGAAGCGCGCCGCGGGTTTGCGGCAGAACAAGCGCAACTTCCGGGCGCGGCGGCGGCGACGTTGCCGTTGTGATTGGGTCCTAATCCCAACTCTGGCGTTCTTTTTGAAGATAACCCTTGGGGTAAGCGCGGCGAGCTAACCCTCGAATCGCGGCATGATAAGACTTTGGTCTTTGCAGGACGAGGACTTTCCTGCCGCGAACCAAAACAAGAAGCTTGTCGCCGGGCTTGACGCCCAATGCTTTGCGAGCTTCGGGCGGGATCACGATCTGGTTCTTCGCCGAAAGGGTTGTTTCCGTCATCGCTTTAGATTGTGGCATAAAGTAAAGCACAGCTAAATCTTTACCACAGAGTGCACAGGGGATCACAGGGGACAACTCGATTGCGCGCTTTTCCCTGTGTTCCTCTCTGTCCCCTGTGGTAAAGATTTTGGGTTCCCAGCAAACGCTAGCGTTCTACCTTAGCCACTCTTCTAGTTCAATCCCGCGTTCGGTTTTCTCGTCGCGATATTTCACGATCACCGGGGTGTAGAGCGAGAGGTTCCATTCGTCGGATTTGCCCTTGCCTTTTTTCACGGCGCGCGAGCCGGGGACGACTACGGCATCTTCGGGGACTTCGAGCGGTTGCTCCGGCGTCGCGCGGTAGACTACACCGCGCACCAGATCATAGAGCGGCGTGGACCGGGTCAGAATGGTTCCCGCTCCTAAGACCGCGCGGGCCCGCACCAACGTGCCTTCGTACACTCCGCAATTGCCGCCGATCAGCACATCGTCCTCGATGACCACCGGCGCGGCGTTGATGGGTTCCAGCACGCCTCCGATCTGCGCGGCGGCGCTCAGGTGCACGCGTTTGCCAATCTGCGCGCACGAGCCGACCAGGGCATGCGAGTCGATCATCGAGGCTTCATCCACGTAGGCGCCGACGTTGATGAACATAGGAGGCATGCAGATGACCGACGGCGCAACGTACGCTCCTTCGCGGATGGAAGACCCGCCGGGCACAAGGCGGATACGATCGGCGAGAGTCAGACGGCGGGCTGGGAAGGTGTCCTTGTCGACAAAGGAGAGTACGTCGCCGTCCGACATTTCTTGTAACTCGCCGAGACGGAAGCCGAGCAGGATGCCTTGCTTCACCCAGGCATTGACGACCCAGTGTCCGGCGACTTTCTCAGCGGCGCGAACCTCGCCGCGAGTCAGAGCGGCGCGGAAGTCGACAAACGTGCGGCGGGCTTCGTCGAGGTTGCTGATCGTTTCGCGCGTCGAGAGGTGTTCAATGGCCGACTTAAGACTGATTAGCGAGTCTGACATAGGGAGGCTAGGAACCTGTGGTGGAACTCGAATGTCGAAATCCAGCGCCTGAAGGCGCCTTGAGACTAATGCAGGTTGCGGCATGCCTGAAGGCAAGGTATGCCCTGATACGAATCTCACTTACACGACGGACTGCTAGAGAAACAAAGAGCTAAGAAGCTAACGGCTAAATGCTAAGAGCTGCTTTACGCTACGCACTTGCATTCGCTGCGGATCAGAACGCCGGGCATGTGATGGGTTGCGTCGCGCGCCTCGGCGAGGTTGCCGTAAGGTCCGTGCCAGCGCGAATGATTGGGATCGTGCCCGGCGGGGCGTCCTTTGCCCGAGCTGCACTGTCCACAGGATGCGCGGTGCAGCATCGCTTTGTGCGGGCCCGCTGCCCAATTTTCGTAAATATAGAATTCGGCGGCAGGGGTTGGCGGAGCCGCAGGCCGCGTTATCAATCCGGCGTCGGTCGCGATCTTCTGTAACTTCGATCGCGTGTCGCGGCGCATGGGAAGCAAGGGCAGGCGATAAACTTCTTCGATCTTGCCCATCATCGCGAGGACGGCCTTCACGGGCAGCGGACTCGATTCGATGAAGTTGGCCAGCATCAGCGGAAAAAATTTGCGGTGGATGGTGCGCGCCGCGGTCCAGTCGTTGTTCAGAGCGGCGCGAGTCATCGCAGCCATTTCGCGAGGAATCTCGTTGGACGCAACCGAGATGACGCCCACGCCGCCGAGCGCGATCACCGGCAAAGTGACGGCGTCGTCCCCAGACAGTACGAGGAAGTGCTCCGGGACAACGTTCAGCACTTCCGCGATCTGCGACATGTTCCCACTGGCTTCCTTCACGCCCGCGATATTGGCGACCTCGCTCAACCGCGCCAGGGTCGCGGGTTCGAGATTGGCGGAAGTGCGGCCGGGTACGTTATAGAGGATGACGGGCTTGTCCACCGCTTCGGCGATCGCACGGAAGTGCCGGTATTGGCCTTCCTGCGTCGGCTTGTTGTAGTACGGCGAAGCGGTGAGAATGGCGTTGACGCCCGGCCGCGCCGCCACTTCTTTCGCTTTGGCCACCGCCTCCTGCGTCGAGTTGGAGGTGGCGCCGGCGACGATCGGCACGCGTCCGGCGACGACTTCAATGGTCACGTCGATGACGCGCAGCCACTCATCGTGGGTGAGCGTGGGAGTCTCTCCCGTGGTGCCGCAGGGAATCAGAAAATCGATGCCCGACTCGACCTGCCAGGCGACCAGATTGCGCAGTGCGTTTTCGTCGACAGCACCGTCCTGAGAGAACGGTGTGACCAAAGCTGTACCACAGCCTCGCAGTTGCATGGGTTAAGGATAACTCTTCTGGCGGGTGCTTGCATGAGCAGGAGTTGCTCGTGTGGGGACGGGCGCCCTCGCCCGTCCAAGCCGAGCGAAGCTCAGCAACTGCTTGCGGCCATAGGGATTATGGGGCTCGCTCTAAAGCTCTCGCCAGACGTTACGGAACTCGTAGAAACCTGTTTTTCCTGCCAGCCACTCCGCTGCCCGAACTGCGCCCTCGGCGTATCCGAGGCGCGACTTGGCGTCATGGCATAAATAGATGCGATCACCGGGAGAATTGAAAACCACCTCGTGCATGCCGACCGCGTCCCCCTCACGAAAGGAGACAATCTCGACTTCTTTTTCCCTGCCTCCGGACTCGCGCACAATCTTCTGGATCGTGATCGCCGTTCCCGAGGGAGCGTCTTTTTTTTGCGCGTGATGACGCTCGAAAATCTGGCCCGAGTAATCGTATTTCAGGGCCGCCCCTGCGGTCGCGACAATCTCGAAGAACAGGTTCACGCCGATGGAAAAATTCGATCCGTAGAGGAAGCCCGTCTTTGCGGAGAGCACCATTTCGCGCAAGCGCGGCAGTTGCTCATACCAGCCGGTGGTTCCGACCACAAGGTTCTTCTTTGCGAGGATGCAGGCCTTAGCATTGGCGACGGCCGCTGTGGGTGTAGTGAAGTCGATCACCACGTCGGTGGCGGCGAGCGAACCCGGCGTAAGGGCGCTGGCGCCCGCGTTTTCAGCGGCGGAGAGAACTCGCACATGATGCCGGCGGGCATGCGCGACGTCCGCAACCAACGATCCTGTTTTGCCACGGCCTAGAATCAGGAGATTCATGCCGAAACCTTAGAAGCAAACCACAGGGGGCACTGGGGTACACGGGGAAACACAGGGGAAACCGTGACGCGTTTGGTTTTCCCTGTGTCTCTCCGTGACCTCTGTGTTCCCTGTGGTAAAGATTCTTCGCGGCCGAGGATTACTCACGCAAACACTTCCGCATCCACGTCCGCGAAAAATGCGTGGTGTAGGCGGCGGACCACCTCGGCCGCGTCGTCCTCTTCAATCACGAAGGTCAGATTAATCTCGGATGCGCCCTGCGAAATCATGCGGATTTTTACATCCCCAAGAATGCCGAAGACCTTGGCGGCAATTCCGGGTGTGTCACGCAAATTTTCGCCCACCAGACAGACGATCGCTTTCCGTCCCTCGTACTTCACGTCCGCGATTTTCGCCAGATCGGCGGCCAGCGCCGGGATGGCTTCGTTGGTCTCGGCCGTCACCGAGACGCTGACCTCGGAGGTGGAAACCACGTCCACCGCCACATTGTGCTGATCGAAGGCCTCAAAGATGGACTTCAAATATCCGCGCACCAGCAGACGGCGAGGCGCGGCGACTTCTACGAGCGTGATCTTCTTCTTGAGCGCGATGGCCTTGAAAATATTCGCGCAGCGCGGGGCGCGCGCCGTGACCTTCGTCCCTTCGCAGGTCGGGTTCAGCGAGTTCAGAACATAGACCGGAATGTTTTGCTGAATCGCGGGCAGCACGGTTGCCGGGTGCAGAACCTTGGCGCCGAAGTAGGCAAGTTCGGCGGCTTCGTCAAAGCTGATGAGCTTGATGCGCCGAGCATCGGGACAAAGGCGGGGGTCGGTGGTCATCATGCCGTCGACGTCGGTCCAGATTTCGATGCGCTCGGCATTGAGGGCAGCGCCAAAAATCGCGGCGGAAAAATCCGATCCTCCGCGGCCGATGGTGGTGGTGATGCCGGCACGATTGGAACCAATGAACCCGCCCATCACCGGAACCTTGCCGGAGTCGACCAGAGGTTGGACCTTCTTGCGCAGGCGCTCGTTGGTTTCTTCGAACTGAGGAACGGCGCGGGTGTAGCTGCTGTCGGTGAGCAAACATTGGCGCGAATCGACGTGCGCACCCGGCAATCCGCGGGCGACAAAGGCGGCAGTCACGATCTTGCTCGAAAGCACTTCGCCGAAAGAGGCAACGTAATCGTAGGTGCGGGGAGTGATTTCACCGACCGCGCCAATGCCGCGCAGCAATTCGTCCAGATCTTCGAAGTCGGCGCCCAAGTCGCCGTGGAATTCAGTGAACAGGGCGGTGCCGAGCAGTTCTCCGGCGGTGTCATAGTGGCGTTCGCGCAAGGAGCGGGCCATTTTGAGGGCGGTCTTGCGATCGCCGCTACCGGCAGCCTTTCCCATGGCGAGCAGGGAATCGGTGACCTTGGCCATGGCACTGACCACCGCCACGGGACGGTCCGCCAACCGGCCCTGGACGATGTGGGCTACGCGCTCGATCGCTTTTGCGTCTTGTACCGAAGTCCCGCCGAATTTCATCACGATCATGGGCGGGTCCTTAAAGCAGTGGCCAGTGGGCGGTGGTCAGTTGCCAGTAAGAACGGTGCCGACGAAGATTTATCCAGCCACTGGCCACTGACCACTGACCACTGGCCACTGTTGTTCATCACCCGAGATACCCCTTCGCCTTGAGAAGTTCGGCATTCAGCAGGGCAGCGCCGGCGGCGCCACGGATCGTGTTGTGCGACAGAACGGTGAACTTCCAGTCGAGGACGTTGCACTTGCGCAAGCGGCCGACCGCGGTGGTCATGCCTGCGCCGAGGTCGCAGTCGAAGCGCGGTTGCGGACGGTCCGCCGCCGTCATGTAGAGGACAGGTTGTTCGGGTGCGCTGGGCAGGCGGAGTTGCTGCGGCTCGGCGCGAAAATCGTTCCAGGCGGCGATGATCTCGTCCGGCTGCGCCTTCTGTTTCATCCGAACCGCGACCGACTCGGTATGACCGTCTTCCACGGCGACGCGATTGCATTGTGCGCTCATCGCGAAAGGAGCAGGGTCGACGCGCGCGCCATTCAGCGTCCCCAGCAACTTTTGCGTCTCCTCTTCCATCTTCTCTTCCTCTTTGGCGATGTAAGGGATGACATTGCCGAGAATATCGAGCGAAGGCACTCCGGGATATCCAGCGCCGCTGACCGCCTGCATGGTGACCGCCATCACCGTCTCCAGCGTGAAACGACGATGTAACGGAGCCAGGGCGAGCACGAGTCCAATGGTAGAGCAGTTGGGGTTGGTGGCGGCAAAGCCGCCGGATTTGCGCCGCCATGGTTGGGTTTCGATGAGCTGGATATGATCGCCGTTGACTTCCGGAATCACCAGGGGAACGTCTTGCTGCATGCGCAACGCGCTCGAATTGGAGACGACCGCACAACCGGCAGCCGCAAACTGCGGTTCCAGTTGGCGGGCGATCGAGGCATCGAGGGCGGCGAAGATAATTTTCGGGGCGCCTTCGGGCTTGGCAACCGCAACCGTCATCTTGGCGACAGCAGCGGGGATGGCAGTTTTCAAACGCCAGCGCGCGGCTTCGGCATAGGGCCGGCCTTCGGAACGATCGGAAGCGGCAAGCCATGCGACTTCGAACCAGGGATGATGCTCCAGCATCTGGATGAATCGCTGGCCGACGATGCCGGTGGCACCGAGGATTCCCACAGGAAGTCTGTTTGACATGATAAGTTGTGATTTTATACTAGCGACTTTTCGTAGGGGAGTGTTGCTGCTGACCCACAAGCGAACTCGATGCAGGTTGCCGCCCTTTCTCTCGCGAGATGCAGGGATACAACCCTCGGTGACTGGTCGAATCTGGAGCGCGGAGGTACGCTTTGCCGAGGGCAAAGGGAGCGAGTAGCGAAGAGCTAACTTCTCCCCCTTTCCAACTCTTGAGGGAACGAGTACTCGTTGAGAGGTCCGAACTTGCGTTTTTCGGCATAGATGCGCCAGCGACGCCAGACGATGCGCAAACTGGCCATCACTGGAATGGAGAGATAGACGCCGAGCACGCCGGCGATTTCGCCGCCCGCGAGAATGCCGAACAAGGCCGCCAGCGGGTGCAATTCCACACTGACTCCCATGACACGCGGAGAGATTACATAGTCCTGCACCATTCGCCAGACTAATAAAAACAACAGCAGGAAGGGCCAGTGCTGGTATCCCGCCAGAACGGCAACGATCATCATCGCCACGCCCGCCAGGAGCGGTCCTACAAGGGGGATGAACTCCAGCGCGCCTCCGGCGGTACCGAGCATCAGGGCGTACGGAACTCGCATCGCACCCAAAAATGCGGTGTATGCCACCAGCGACAGCGCCGCCAGGGTCAACTGGGCGCGAATAAATTGCGCAAGCATCTGGTTCAGATCCTGGAACACATCCTGCAGAAACTCACGCTGGGTGCGCGACTGCACCAGCGCAAGCAGCACTTCATGGAAGCTGCCCCCATCGCGCAGAAAAAAAATGGCGAGGATAGGTACCAGAAAGAGCAACCACACTTGCTGCGCCGCTTCGGCTGCGCGAAAGCCGATATGCTGCGCCAGGCGAGACAGGTCTCCCCGGCGACTCATCAAGAAGCCCTTAATACGTTCCTGGGTCGGGGCGCTCCAGCCGTGCTGGCTTCCGATCCGTGCGGTAAGCTGGGTGATCTGGCCCGAGAGCTGGCCGGTGCTGGCCTTATCCATCAACTCGGGCAGCGACGCTCCCAGGCGGGCGCTTTGCCGGGCAATCCTCGGGCCGACAAGAAAACCGAATAGCCCCAGGCCAACGAGAAGCAGGAGGTAAATGATGGTGATCGCCCAGACGCGGCTGCGGACCAGTTTCTCCAGTCGCGCCACTGCGGGATTAATGAGGTAGGCAAAAAAAATGGCGAAAAGGAAGAGAATCAGAGTTCGCCGCGCCGCATAGAGAAAGCCCAGCCCCACGGCGAACAGGAGAGCCGTGAACAGAACGCGCGACGTGCGTGAATCAAGAATCGTCAAGAGTTATCCCAACTGGGCCGGCCCCGCGTGCGAACAACTTCTTCTCAGGCGCCCACCCCTATCGTATCGCCTGAAATAGAGAACGATCCACTTCCGAAAGGGGCTGACCTTGAGCGGGCTGTGGTTGTGCTCGCTCCGGCTAATCGCGGACCACTTCGGTATTCTCTCCCACAACGGACATTCGCATAACCTTGAATTGATCGTCGAGCCAGAGTTGCCACGTTCCCGCGTCGCTCTTCAGTTCCAGTTTGTTCAGTTCCTGCTGCCCGCTCTTCAGGCTCACCTTTTCCCGGCCGAGGAACTCCATGCTGAGCGGCGCCGAAGAATGTTGGCGTGGATTCATGGTTCCGAACTGGGCGCGCTGTTTGAGTGGGCACTGCACTTGCCCTTTTTCCTGTTTGCAGGCTGCGCCTAGAAACTTCCAGGCCAGCACTTCGCGGTGGACGAAGAAGTAGTCGTCCAGGATGCTGGTTGACACCGGCAGCAGGTAGGGCTGTTCATGTTCTTTCTCCTGCGGTCCAGTGCTCCACTTCTGAGTCAGAAAATCAGCATTGGGAAGCACCACTGATTCCGCTTTATCCGGGCTCAGTTCCTTCCACTCGTAACGCCGGATGTCCCCGCCGGCGGTAAGCTGCATCTCGGAAGTTTGCACGGCCTGGGTGGGAGCATTCTCCGTCTTGAACTCGGACTGGATGACGCTGCCGTTGGCGGTCTGATAGATCGAAAACGTCTCGGTTCCTACACGATGACCATTCTGGAATACGCCGAAGGAACCGGAGTCGACTTTCTGCCCCTCCTGTTCCTTCTCCTTTTCTTTGGGCATGGGAGCGGCGGATGCCGCAATGCACCCAACCAGTGTCATCATGAAAGCGAGCATCCGATAAGACAACTTCACTGTGATTCTCCTGTTCCGGAACTTGAGAGATCAATCCGGGATAAGCCCGACCCCGTGTCTTCCGGAGTTCGTCTGAGTTGCAATGCGCCTTCGATCTCGACGCAAATCGAAGCCAACGGCTTGCCCGCGGTCTCCACCACCACGCTCGCCTGACGGTAGAAGGGAAGGCGTTCTGCGTACAGTTGGGCGAACGTGTCTGGATCTTCTCGCAGCGGCCGTTCCACGCCATCCTTCAGGCTCCGTTGCCAGAGTTCAGGCACGGGCGCTTCCAGGAAAACCGATGGCCACTGCCGAAGCAACTCGCGGTTCCTTTCCTGCACGAAAGCTCCGCCGCCGAGCGCGATCACACGGTTGCGTTTCAGCGGCTCGGTCAGCAGATCGCGAAGAGCGTTGGTTTCGGCGAACCGAAACCCGGGTTCCCCTCTGTCCCGAAAAATCTCGGAAATGGTTTGCCGCTCGCGGGACTCGATTCGGGCATCCAGATCCACAAAATCCCAATCCAGCCGCCGGGCAAGCTCCTGCCCCACGCTGCTCTTTCCGGAAGCCATGAATCCCACAAGAAACACCGCGCGCACTCCCATGGCGCTCCCGGGCACGTAAGAGGCGATGTTGTCAGGCGATGTTGTCAGCCCAAGGTCCGCGCCCATCTGCTCCCAATTTATTTTCTGTGGTTCAGCGTTGCTTGAGGCGGATTTTACCACTGAAAGAGCGCAGCACGACTTTCGATGCTGCCTTACCGACCGTGCCAAAGAAGGAACGTCCCTCTTCCACGGAAAAACGGGAGTGCCTGGGTTGGAGTTTAAAGTCGTTCTGGACACGGCCCAGCACCGAGTGCGCGCTGAAATCAGCCGAGACTTCGGCGGGCGCCAGGGCCTCGATATCCCCGGTGTGGGTGGTAAACCGATAGTCGCCTCCGGAGCTGAAATCACCGTCGTAGAAAATCTTTCCGCTGCCGGAATTTGCCTGCACCAGCGGTCCACTGACCGACTTCAAGTGGACGTCGCCACTGATGGAAGCGATCTCCACGTGGCCGTTGCGCACATCGGTCAGCGTGATCGACCCGCGCATCGTCCGGACGTGCACATGGCCGTTATTGACGTTGCGCACATTTACTTCCGCATCCGTGCCTTCCAGGGTTAAGTCTCCCTGCAAGCGCTCCGCCGACAGCGGACCGGTGGAGGAACGGAGATTGAGGGTAGCGTCGGGCGGGATCAGCAGTTCATAGTCAACCCGGCCCGTTTGCTCGTTTGCGCCTTGCAAAAGGTGCGAAGCGATTTCAATCCGGTTGCCATTTTGCTGGTGGTCGACTTCCACGTTGTCCGACTTGAGCGTGGCCGTCACTACGACCTGATTGCCGCTCCCAGGCTTGACCGAAATCGCCCCATATTGCGCATCCACGGAAACATTCGCGTGGGGACCTACCGTGTAACGGTATTCCTTAATGGTCTCGGCCAAGGCCACCGACGACAGACAGGTTGCCAGAACCAGAGTTACCACCGTGGTTTGCCGAAGACTCGCTTGTTGAAGACTCGCCTGCTGCACACTCGCCATAAAACGTCGCCCCTGCGACCGGGAACTCCGGTCTACCTTCCCCTATTGAATCCGATCCAACGCGATCTGGTAAAGCAGTGCTTTTTGTTGATAAGCATCCATCAGATGCTGCCGGGCGTCTGTATCCCCCGGATTCCGATTCACGTACGCCTGCGTTTCCCGGATGTCGGCATTCACCGCTTGCAGTTGATTTACATACGTAGCCCGCATCGAAGGGGCACGGGAGGAAACCACACTCAGAAACTGCTGATCTTCCGCGCTCGGCTCGGGTTCTACCGCGGGCCCTACCGCAGGTCCTACGATGTCCGTTGGCTTAGCCGACTTCTGTGCAAGTTGTTGAGGAGCCGGGGAAGGCACGGGAGCCGAGGTAGTCGCAGGAGTTACTGGAGGCGGGGACGTCACTGGCGTTGCCGGAGCTTGCTGCTTCGCCACTTGCGGGGCTGGCTTATGGCTTACCACATAAGAGCCTGCCGCCACCAGCGCAGCCGCGACTGGCGCCAGCCACCACGCGCTCCATCGCGGTCGTGGAGAAGTTGGGACAAGGATGGGCCGGGGTTCCGAATCCCGATCATGGATCAGCCCTTCGGCGCGCAATTCAGCGGCAATTCGCACCCACACCCGCGGCGCCGGTTCTTCGGTTGCTGCCAGTTGCCGGGCTTTGATCGAGATCAGCTTCAGGTCCGACACCAGATCCGAGCAAGCTGGACAGGACTTCACATGAGTAGCAAAATCAGTCTGAAACGCACCGTCTGGCGCGCCGTCGAGGAACTCCGGCAGAACTCGCTGTACATCTGAACACGTCATAGCCAACCCTCTCCCCAATACCGCAACTTCCACTACCCCGTCTTGGCCTTTTCGGCTCTCATAACCTTCAGGTAATCCCGCAGCTTCAATCGCGCCTTGTGGAGCTGCGACTTGCTGTTGCCAATCGAGCATCCCACGATTTCAGCAATCTCGTTATGCTCGAAACCTTCGATATCGTGCAACACAAAAACCGTTCTATAGCCCGGCGGGAGCCGGTCAATCGCCCGCTGCAGTTGCAGGCGATCGAGCGAGCCCGTCAGCTTCACATCCTTGGTGCCAAATTCTTTCCTGGGAGCTTCGTCGTCGGCTTCCAGAGTCTCTTCGAGCGATACCACCGGCAGGCCCTTCTTGCGCAGTTGCATCAGGACCACGTTGACCGTCATACGGTGCAGCCAGGTGGAGAAGGCGGACTCGCCGCGAAAGGTGCTGATCTTGCGAAATAGCTGCAGGAATGCTTCCTGCGCCAGATCTTCGGCCTGCGCGGGATTGGAGACCATGCGCAAACATAGCGAGTACACGCGGCGTTTGTGCAGGTGATACAAGACCTCGAACGCAGCTTCGTGGCCTTGCTTTGCCTGCTCAATAGCCTCTGCTTCGGTGATGCGTTCCGTCGGGTCGGTCAAGTCGCCTTTTCCGGCCGCTACTGCTTCAGATGCGGCTTCGAACTCTTTTCGTTGTACAAATTTGCCGAGGGAGTCGCGGAGGCGCTCTCGACCGTTCCTAAGCTGTCAGAATACCAAAAACCGTAGCTTGCGGACTGATCCCATCGGACCAAAGCACCGGGCTACCTTCGCCTATGGGTCACTTTCGTAACGCCAGGTCATTTCGTGTAGAGACGGGGCTTGCCCCGTCTCACTCTGCGGGCGGAGACGCGGCAAGCCGCGTCTCTACGCTCGGGTTCCTAGCCTTTTGCCGTGATCGTCTCCAGCCCATGCCCGTGCGGACCGGTTTCGCGAATTCGCAGGAGAATAGCGAAAGTAAGCCCGACGAAGCCGAGGATCGAGAAAATCCACATGCCAAGCCCGTATCCTCCCGGGTTGTTCAGCCCGGCGTGAGAGTAATCGTTCGCCTTGCCAATCAGCAGGTTCAGGATGAAAAAGCCGATCTGCTGAATCAGGGTCATTAAGGCATATGCGGTGCCCAGCCGGTTCTGGTCCACGATATAGGCCACCGACGGCCACATGACCGCGGGAATCAGCGAGAAGGCCACCCCCATCATGCAGACCGGCACGTACAGCGATATATCGGTGTATCCCATCATCAGATAGACCGGCATCAACAGGATCGAGCCGAACATCATCAAGAGTGCACGCTTCCCGATCTTGTCGGAGAGCAGTCCGAAAAGAGGGGTCGCGATCATGGCTGAAAGGGGAAGCAGGCTGTTGAACATCCCCGCCCGTTCGTGTGCCAGGACCCGCATGGCTTCCGAAGCGCTTATGCCGCCATGGGTTGCCAAAATCTTATTGGTAAAGAGGTCGATGGCGAACGTGCGGAAGGGAAAAATGGCGGAATAGAAGGTGAAGCAGAGCCCGACCACAAACCAGTACGACGGGTTAAATCGGAAAATCTGCCCGACCTCCAGCTTATCGATGGAACCGGCCTGTCCCAGTTCATAGCGGCCTTCGGCCCGGCTTTCGAGCACCCAGTAAACTGCCGAGCAGACTACCGCCAGGACTCCGGCCCCGACGGCTAGCAAGAGCGGCCCCTGCCAACTCGGCTCACCCGCCGGGCCCTGAGGATAGAAAACCGAATTCGCCCAAGTCGGCGAGTTGTCAGCCGCCACCGAGGCGAGACGCGCGATGGTGAGGTTGATCCCAAAGGCGAAGCTCAGCTCTTTGCCTTTGAACCACTTGGCAAGGACGGTCGTGACCGCGACGATCATCGATTCCGCCCCCAGACCAAGTACGGTGCGGCCGGCGATCATCACGCCCGGCCGCCCGCGCGCGGCGGTGAGCGCGGCTCCCAGCAGGCAAAGCCCGGCAAAGAACGTGATCGCCTTTTTCGTGCCAATTCGGTCAATGACGATGCCGCCGATCAGCAGGGTCAAAACCGCTGCCACGCTATAGGACGAGTTTAACCACCCGAATGCCGTGGCAGAAAAACCCAGCTTGTCGATAAAAATTCGCTCCAGCGGATTGATGCTGTCGTAGATGTAGTAGTTACCGCCCATCGCCAGGCTGACGAACAGCAGCACCGTCCAGCGGTAAAGACGAGACGGTTCCGGACGTGCAAGCTCAGGCATGAAGACACTCATCCTCGGCGCCGAGCGGCGCCCGGCGTTCATTTGTGAAGAAGAGCAACCGCAAGAAGATAACAGATTGGAGGGATCGGGTCATCGGGTGATCGGGCCATCGGGTCATCTAAGATCAAGTGCCGTATCCTTGATCTTCCATGACCCGATGACCCGATGTTCCGATCACCCGATGGAAGTTACATCTTTTCCGTCTTGCCGTCGTATTTCACGGTACCGTTTTTGTCGTTTTGGCGCGTGACGTCGTCGTTGTTATAGACGCGACCCGCCTTCTTGAACCCCTTCGCTTCACTCGCCGCTTGCCCCGCGTCCGCGATGTGTTCCCGTCCAGTGAGGTACGTCCAGCCGCCACGCTCTTCTTCGCGAGCGCCATGTTCTTCACGCCCACGTTCTTCGCGCATCGTATCGTGCATCGGACGACCTTCGCGTCCAACCGGCTCTGGCCACAGGTGGACCTGCGACGTCATCAACGGAGCGCCGCCGCCCTGGTACCACACGGGCACGGTGTAAACGGCGCTCGTCGATCCCTCAATCTGCGAAAGTGTCGCATCGGTCGCGCCGGCGCTTAGTCCCGTGGTGGCATTGCTCGCTCCCACCGGATTCGGCGAAACCTGTTGCAGGGACACCATCGGCGTGGTCACAAGCGGGATAAACGGGCCGTATCCATAAAGGCGAGGGCCGTAACCTGGGTGAGGAATGGGCTGTTGCCCAAAGGCTGCTACTGCCATCAAAACTACCGCCATCAGAACCAAATAGGGTCGCATACTGCCTCCACGGGGGTTTAACACCTTCCCGCTACAAGTGCAGTTTGCTGGCCAGTTGCCGCTGGGCCGAAGACAGCCAGGATGTTCGGAGATTCGCGGCGCTCTCGGCTAAACAGCCGAGATTCAGGCGAGGCCCGGCGCCCGGCTGGTGAAAACTGGTGCGCACAACCTGCAACGGATTAACCTGCAATGGACTCGTAGCGCGACCGCGTGGCTGTTACAACGACCCCTTTGAGAGATTGCTGGTGGAGAGCCGGGCGTCCCCGCCCGGCTGGACCCTTCGACTTCGCTCAGGGCAGGCTCGCGAGACGCCCGTCGCTCCATTCTTAACTGCCTATATACCGCGCGTACAGACTGCGCGCAATGGCCGTGTCGGTGGTTCCCTTGATGATCGCCCGGCCGTCAGGAAACAGCGTCATTTCATACGGCTCGCGCCAGAACTTCAGCACAAACTCGTTATGGCGAACGTTGCCGTGAGGCTGAAGGCGAGTGCTCAGTTCGACAAAGTCCACCGGGCGCTGCCGCTCGTGGATCTGCACTGAATTCCGACCGCACAGCGTAATATGAGGACGCCCCTCACCCGCCAGATGAACAAAGTCTCCCGAGCAGGTGCGGCATCCTGCCCGAGGATGGATGGCTGCCAACTCTGCCCGTTCGTTCGTCCAGGCATCCCAGGAAAGGAGCGTGCGCCGCATTTTCGAACGGGCGCCCACCAGAAACTTCAACGACTCGGTAGCCGCAATCGAAGCCACCAGGTTCACGGCAGAATTCAAAATGCCGGCGGTCTCACAGGTCTCCACGGTCCCACGGGGGGACTCTGGAAAGATACAGGCCAGGCATGCCGTTTCGCCGGGCAGGATGTTCATGGTCACGGCATAACTGCCGACCGCTGCTGAATAAATCCAGGCCACGGAGTTTTTCACCGCGTAGTCGTTGACCAGGTAGCGGGTTTCAAAATTGTCGGTACCATCCAGGATCAGGTCGCAGCCGCCGAGCAGGGAGTCAACATTCGCCGGGGTCAGGTCGGCGACCTGGGGCTCGACGACGATTTGCGAGTTGAAACGCGCGATTTGCCGCGCCGCCGCGATTGCCTTGGGCACCGATTCGCGCGCGTCCTCCTCATCAAATAAAGCCTGCCGCTGCAGATTGCTCCGCTCGACGTAGTCGCGGTCCAGAATCCGCAGCGTCCCGATGCCCGAACGTGCCAACAACGAGGCCAGTGCAGAACCAGTGGCGCCGCATCCAACGAGGACCACGCGGGACCTCGCCAGCTTCTTCTGCCCCTCGGCTCCGATCTCCTTAAACAACACCTGCCGCGAGTATCGGTCGTCTGTTTCCAACACGCTCACCTTAGCGATTAACCTTTCGTGGGCCTTCTAGCCAGTATTATAGGTGCCGGTCGTCAAACTTTATTCTTGCGAGCAACGTGTGCCGTTTCGCGATTCATCGAACCCGAAAGGTTTCATGGTTGACCGGCCTGAATTTCGGGTGGAAGTTTTGCTCGTGTGGGGATGGGGGCCCTCGCCCGTCCAAGCCGAGCGAAGCTCGGCAGTTCGCTGCGGTCACAGCAACTCAGGATTCGCTATAAGCGGGGCCGCTCGGGTTGTGCTGGTAATTTTGTTGGTGCTGGCGCAGCGGGCAAGTTGGGCGGCCGGTTCGCCACCCGCCGGGCAGCAACCCCCCGAATCACCCTCGCAGTTCGGAACCATCGCGCCCTATCTTGGTTTAGCGATTGATCAGATCGAGTTGCCGGGCGTTCCGCCGGAAGAGGCGGCTGCGCTGCTGGCGGCCACGCCGCTCAAGATCGGCGAACCTCTCACGCGCGAAACACTGCACGACGCGATGCGGGCTCTTTTTGCCACCGGACGGTTCTCCGATATTCAGGCCGAAGTGGATCGTACCGACACAGCCGGCGTCAGGCTGCGCTTTCTGACGACCGCCAATTATTTCGTGGGCATGGTGGCGATGGAAGGCGTTTCCACCAATCCGTCCGCGAACCAACTGGCAAGCGCTACCCGTTTACAACTCGGCGAACTCTACGCTAAGGAGAAACTCGACCGTGCTCTGGCAGGCATCCAACGAGTGATGGAAGAAAATGGATTCCACCAGTCGAAAGTGACGATCTCCGAACAGCGCGACGAGCAGCAACACCAGGTCAATATAACCTTCCATGTCGTCCACGGGCCGCGTGCCGTAGTCGGAGAGATCACGCTGGAAGGGGACGCCGGCTACTCCAAGGAAGAGATCAAGGAGATTGCCAAGCTGCATTCCGGCGATCCGGTGGTCTCGAATCGCATTACGCGCGCTCTGCAACGAATTCGCCGTCGTTATCAGAAGCAGGACCGTCTGCTCGCCCAGGTCTCGGTGGCCAGCCGCACCTACCATTCCGAGCGCAACACTGTGGACTACGTCTTCAAAGTGGACCGCGGCCCGGTGGTGCAGATTGCTGCCGAGGGTTTTAGACTCAGCCATCGCGTGCTGCGAAAGCTGGTGCCAATCTATGAAGAAGGCGCGGTCGACGATGATTTACTCAACGAAGGCCGGCGCAACATCCAGAACCATCTTCAAACTCTTGGATACTTCGAGGCCTCCGTGAGCGTGAGCCAGCACGGCGCGCAGGACGGCAAGAATTTGCAGGTGGTTTACGCCCTAAATCCCGGCGATCGCCACAAACTCGCTGCCATACGTATTTCTGGCAATCGTTTTTTCTCCGACGACCTGATTCGCTCCCGCATGCAAAACCAATCCGCCGGAGGCCTGTTCAGTCACGGGCGCTACAGCGAAGTGCTGCTTGAGGAAGATGTACGAGGTATCGAGAGCCTCTATCGGGCGAGTGGTTACCGGCAGGCCGCGGTCAGTAGCAAACTCGTCAGCAAGTACCAGGGTGATCCTTCGCAGCTTGCCATCGAGATCACTGTCAAAGAGGGTCCGCAGACGCGCGTGGCATGGGTCCGCATCGAGGGCAGTTATACGCTCCCCCAGGAACAACTTCCCGAAATTTCCACTTCTGAAGGGCAGGGCTTTGATGAATCGAGCCTGGCGGACGACCGCGACACGATTCTGAGTAAGTACTTCAATAATGGGTTTCCCAATGCCACCGTCGACGTCGCCTATGTTCCAATTCCGTCAACGGACAACTTGCCGCGCGTGGGTGTGACCTTCTCGATTCATGAAGGCGAGCAATTTTTTGTCAATCGAGTTTTTCTCGATGGGCTGGACCACACCCGCCTCGGAGTCGCGCGCCGGGAAATGCGGGTGCAGCCGGGCGCACCCCTGAGCCAGCAGGACATGCTGGAGAGCCAGCGCCGCCTGTACGACCTTGGCCTTTTCAAGCAGGTGGATACGGCCATCCAGAACCCGGAGGGCACCGAGTCGCGCAAGAACGTGCTGGTCACCGCGCGCGAGGCGGATCGCTACACCTTCGATTACGGCATCGGTTTTGAGTTCCAGACCGGACAGCCCTCCTTCGGGACCAACCAGCCACTCGGGCAGACGGGAGTCAGCCCCCGGGTGTCCTTCGGCGTCAGCCGCATCAACGTGGGTGGACGCCATCAGACCCTCACCATGAAGAGCAACGTCAGCCGCCTGCAACAGAGAGGGCTAATCAGCTTCGACGTTCCCAAACTACTGAACCGGGACCTTCGCTTCTCCGCCACGGCGTTTTACGACAACACCGTAGATGTCTCCACCTTTACTTCGGAACGTCTGGAGGGCATTTTGCAAGCCTTACAAGTGCTGAAACGAGACCCGACAACTGGCCGCGAACTGACGAGTATGGCTTACCGTTTTTCCTACCGCCGCGTAAAGGCCAGCAACATTGAGGTGACCGACAACCTCATCCCGCTCCTCTCACACCCGACCCGAGTAGGAACCCCCAATTTTGTCTACGTGCGCAACCGGCGCGATTTCGATTTGGAAAGCACGCGCGGCAGCTACACCACCGTCGAAGGCGGTGTTGCCGCTAGCTATTTTGGCTCCGAGGCCGACTTCAGCCGGTTGCTGGTCAAGAACGCCACCTATCACACGTTTTTGCGAAATCGCAACACGGGACGAGGATTCGTCTTCGCCCGTTCCACCAGCGTCGGGATTGAGAACCCTTTCGGAAGTACGGTTTTGCTGGATCCATCGCAACTGGCGACAGCAGGCGAAACTCTTGTTCCCCTACCGGAGCGATTTTTCAGCGGCGGAGGCAACTCCCATCGCGGGTTCGGGTTAAATCAGGCAGGACCACGCGACCCGTTCACCGGATTTCCCGTCGGTGGCAGCGCGGTGTTCCTCAACAATCTGGAGATGCGCTTTCCAAACGTTACCGTGCCTTACCTTCAGGACAACATCGGCTTTACGATTTTTCACGATATGGGCAACGTTTTTGCGCGGCCACAAGAGATGCTCCCCAGCCTGGGGCGCTTTCACCAACCCGACCAAGAGCTCTGTTTCCATGATCTCACCCACCTGAAGTGCAATTACAACTATGCTTCGCACGCGGTTGGCGTAGGGGTGCGCTATCAGACTCCGATCGGACCGTTGCGCTTCGACTTCGGATACAATTTAAATCCGCCGTACTTTCCCAGCTACACCAACATCACGACCAATACGAAGACTGGGCATTCGGTCGGGCAGTTTGGGTTCCAACGCGCCGGGCATTTTAACTTTTCGTTCAGCGTCGGGCAGTCGTTCTGATGAAACTTCGGCGGATCCAACTCGGAAACTATTGCGCCGCTGCAATCGCGCTGAGCCTGGCTCTGGCGAGCTCATCGTTCGGCGGCCAGATCGTCGATCGGGTAGTCACCAATGTTAACGGCCACGTGCTGTTGCAGAGCGATTGGGAACAGGAAATCGCCGTCGAGGCCTTCTCGAATGGCCGCGATCCGGACTCGTTCACCGCGGCCGAGCGGAACGCGGCCCTCGACCGTCTGATCGATCAGGAATTGCTTCGGGAACAGGTTCGGCCATCTCAGCCAGCTCCCGCCGATCAGGTCGCCGCCCGGGTCGCTGAAGTCCGCACGCTCCATCCGGATTGCGTCTCCGACGACGGATGGCATGCCACGCTGCAACGTTATGGGCTGACTCAAAGCTCGCTTGAGAAGCGTCTGGGCGCCCAGATCCAGCTAATGAAGCTGGTGGAAGACCGTCTGCGGCCCTCGATCCAGATTGATCAGCGCGCGGTGGAGTCCTACTACCACGATCAGTTGCTGCCGGATATGAAACGAGCCGGCAGTCGCGCAACGCCGTTAACCGAAGTCTTTGGCCGAATTAAAGATTTACTAGCCGAGCGAAAAATGAACGAGCTGCTCTCTGGATGGCTGGCAAGTCTGCGCTCTGGGAGCCATATCGCGATCCCGGAATCCAGTGCCGGAGAGAGCAACCGTTGACCGAGCCTCCTCCTCCTCAGCGCCGGCGCATTCTGTGGAAACTCTTTCTGCTGTTCTGCGTTTTCAGCCTGATTGGGTTCGGCCTGCTCAGCTGGTACGTCACTACTGATTCCTTTCAGCAGATGGCCCGCCGCCGAGTGGTCGCGTCGGTTGAGAAAATGACCGGCGGCCGCGTCGAACTCGGGGAACTTCACACCATCCCGTTCCGCCTGCGCGTGGACGCTCGCAACCTCACCATCCACGGTCGCGAAGCTTCGGATCAGGTCCCATTTCTGCGGGTGGACCGCCTGCAGGCGGAAATGAAAATCATTTCGCTCCTCAGCACCACCATCGGATTGCATTCTCTGGTGCTCGAACATCCTGTCGTCCACATCATTGACTATCCCGATGGCACCACCAACGCTCCCGTGCCGCAGGCGAGCCTTTCCTCGAACCGGGGGCCGATCGAGCATCTCATCTCGCTTTCCGTTTCGCATATCGCGGTGCAGCACGGCGAGCTTCTGTGGGAAGACAGGAAAGTGCCATTCGAGTTTGCCGCGCGTGACGTGGCGCTGCTCTTGAACTACTCCTTGCTGCGGCGGCAATACGAAGCCCATGTCGTTGCTGGAAGCGTCGCCACGCGCTTTCAGGATTACCCCTCGTTTGTGTGGCACGCGGATGCTTCGCTGATTCTGGCCCGCGGACGCGCCGACATCAGCAGTTTGACAGTGGCTTCAGGAAAATCTGAAATTCACTTCGCCGGCCGCCTGCAGGACTTTCACAACCCCCAGGTAAGCGGTGATTATCATGGCGTTGCGGACCTCGGCGAACTCGCGTTTCTGGCCCGGCGGGCCCAAGTCCGCAAAGGTACCGCACAGTTCGAGGGCAAAGGTGCCTGGAGCCTGCAGAAGTTCTCCACCCAGGGAACCGTGCAGGCCAAAGAGATCGAATGGTCGAACGGTAAGCTGTCGATGCGGAATGGCCGCATCACCGCAGGGTTCTCCGTCACTCCGGAGCGCTTCCATGTTTCCTCGATCAAGGCGAACCTGCTCGGTGGCGACCTGTTGGGCGATGCCGATGTGACGAACTGGCAGAGTTCGCTCCAGAGTTCGCTGCAAAGTTCGCTCCAAAGTTCGCACAAAAGTTCGCTCGAACCGTCGCCGGCTCCAGGGCGGCGCCATGTGATCGGCCGAGTTCCGCCGGGAAGTCTGCAGCGCGGCTCGGTGCGTCTGCAATTGGCGGGCTTCCCCCTGCTCCCGGCCCTGCAATTGCTGAGCTCAAAAGAGCTTCCACTGGATCAACTCAATCTTTCCGGAAATGCGAGCGGTAATGTCGACATGCTCTGGGTTGGCTCGATCCGCGACGCGGAGACTCGCCTGAACCTTGGCATTGCGCCACCGCTAAAGCCGACCCCCAACGAGATCCCAGTGCGCGGCCAGGTTGATGGCATCTATCGCGGATCGCGCGACGAATTGGAGGTCAGCGAACTTCACCTGACAACCGGCGGCTCGGAAATCACCGCCACCGGCAATCTGGCCGCGACCTCATCGCTACGATTCTCGTTCACCAGCCACAACCTGAAGGAGTGGACGCCGCTGCTCGAAGCGGCCTACGGATCCCGGGATTTGCCCTTTAGCGTTCACGGCTGGGCGAGCCTTACCGGCAACGCCAGCGGCAGACTCTCGGCGCTTTCGGTCAGCGGAAATCTCGAAGTCTACGACTTTGACACTACCTTGCCGGCGACCGAACGAGTCTCCTCTCGAGTCGTTCACTGGGACGCACTCTCCACCGCCCTCCAGTATTCCAGCAATAATTTCGCCGCGCGCAATGGGTCCCTCATTCATGGCCACACCACGGCGCACTTCGACACCAGTACCGCACTGACCGGGGGTGCCCTTCCGGAGAGCGCTCCTTTTACTTTGCACGTTGACATCCGCAACGCCGATGTGGCGGAGCTTGTTCAATTGGCCGGAGTTCAACAGCCGTTTGCCGGCACTCTCGATATGTCCACCACTGTTTCGGGCACGCGCGCCAATCCTCATGGAGATGGTCACCTCGAGCTTCGCAATGGCATGGCCTACGGAGTGGGCGTTCCTTTGTTGAAGAGCGATCTCCGCCTCGCCGGTGGTGAGCTTCAGTTCAACAACATCGATGCCAGCGCCTACGATGCCCCACTTTCCGGGAGCGCCGTCGTCAGTACGTCGAACCATGATTGGTCGAAGAACGAGTTTCACCTGAATCTTTCCGGACGTAACCTCGATCTCGCCCGTTTCCCGCGCTTGCAGACCGGCCGGCTCACGGCGGATGGAGTCGCCGATTTCACGCTGCGAGTCAGCGGCACTCCCCAGCAGCCTTCGATCGAGGCCCACGTTCATCTCAAGGACCTCGCCCTGGACAAGGAGCGCGCCGGAGATTTCTACGTCGACGCGGTCACCCACGGACGGCAGCTCGATCTCAAGGCACACTCGGATTTCGATACAGCTGACATGACCATTCTGGGAAGCGTCGGATTAGAGCATGACTTTCCTGCGGATCTGAACCTGGCCTTCCATCATCTGGATGCCGATTCGCTTCTGCGCACTTACTTGCCGGGAAAGATCACGGGACACTCTCCTCTGGACGGGACGCTCCACGTTCGCGGTCCCTTGCGCACGCCACGCGATTTAAAAGCGGCCGCCGAGCTCCAGTCTTTCAGCGTCGAGGTCGGGCATGTGCAGATACAAAGTGTCGACCCCATTCGCTTCGAGGTCGCGGATCAAGTCCTGCTGGTCGAAAACCTCCACCTGGCAGGAAGTGGAAGCGATTTCACAGCCCACGGCCGGGCGCATTTGACCGGCGCTCAAGAGCTCGACATTCGTCTGGATGGTTCGGTCAATATGACGCTTTTGCAGTCTCTCAACCCCAAAATTCTGGCGCGGGGCAATTTGGGCGCAAACCTCAACGCAGGCGGTACGCTCGCGCGGCCCGTGCTGCAAGGACGGCTGGAAGTGAAGAACACCTTCGTCAGTCACAACGACTTTCCCAGCGGCCTTAGCGAGCTGAACGGCGTCTTGTTGTTCGATCGCAATCGCATCGAGATCGAGAGCCTCAGCGGCACCACCGGCGGCGGCACCGTGGCGCTGACCGGCTCAGCGACCTACCAGAGCGGCGTGTTCCTCCTCGATTTTGGCGCGACAGCGCACGATGTTCGCCTGCGTTATCCGCCGGGGGTAAGTTCCACCGCCAACGCGGATCTCCGGCTGACCGGCGGTACGAATTCCGCTGTGCTGAGCGGCGATGTGGTGGTCACCAAGCTGGCCGTCACTCCAGGATTTGACTTCGCTGCCTATATCGAAAAGAGCAGACAGACGACCGTCCTGACGCTGAGCGATAGTCTGCAGAGCCGCCTTAAACTCGATGTCCACGTCGTGACGACTCCCGAACTGCAGATGCAAACCGCCATCGCCAGGCTCTCTGGTAACGCCGACCTCAGGGTGCGGGGCACCGCCGACCGTCCGGCAATTCTGGGAAGAGTGGAAGTTCTGGAAGGAGAAATTTCTTTCAACGGGACCAAGTACAAGCTGGAGCGCGGCGATGTTACCTTCGCGAATCCAGCCAAGACGCAGCCGATCATCGACATGCGGGCGACCACGCGAGTGCGCGATTACGACATCACGGTGCAATTCCGCGGTGACGCCAGCGTTGCCAACGGCTTGAAAGTCACCTGGCAATCCGAGCCTCAGCTTCCAGAAGCCGACGTCATCGCCCTGTTGGCCCTGGGCCGCACGCGGGAAGAGTCGGCGTCCGCGGCGTCGAGCGGATCTTTTGGGTTTGGCGGAGAGGCCTCCAACCTGCTGATCAATCAGGCCCTCAACAGCACCGTCAACAGCCGTCTGCAGCGTCTGTTCGGAGCGAGCCGCGTCAAGATCGATCCCCAGGGACTAGCCAGTGAAACCAACGTGGTTCGAGGGCCGCAGGTCACTGTCGAGCAACAAGTGGCGAGCAATCTCACCTTGACCTACAGCACCAACGTCTCAGTTTCTAACCAGCAGATCATCCAGGTGGAGTACAACGTAACGCGGACAATTTCGATCGTAGCCCTACGCGACCAGAATGGAGTGGTCAGTTTCGACTTTAAGATACGCCGCCGGAAGAAGTGATCGCAGGCGAAAATCCTTTGGGATTTTGCTTCGTGTACCTTAGTGCCCTTGGTGGTTCAAGATCCGCCTTGACATAATTCTCCAAACCAGCAACTCTATTTGTTTTTCACTACACGCCCGGGAAGACGGGTAAAGGGAAGCCAATTTGCGAGTTCGGGTCTTTTATCACGACAAGTGTTTTGATGGGGCTTGCTCGGCGGCCCTGTTTTCCCGTTTCTACCGGGAACGAATCCGCAGCGATGTGGACTTCGTTTATTCCGGCCTGTTGCATCGCGCCGGCTCTCTTTTCGACGAGAAGCAGTTTGACGGCGACGAGAATGCCATCGTCGATTTCAAGTATTCCAGTTCGCCCAAGATCACTTGGTGGTTCGATCACCACGAAAGCGCGTTTCTTTCAACGGCCGATGCCGCTCACTTCGAGCAGGAACAGAGCAACCGCAAGTTCTACGATCCGGATTTCAAGTCCTGCACCAGTTTCATTGCGATGATCGCGAAAGAACACTTCGGCTTCGACTCTGGGCCCGTGTCGGAACTGGTCCACTGGACCGACATCGTCGATGGCGCCATGTACGAAGATGCGAAGTCGGCGGTGGAAATGAATGCTCCGGCCATGAAGCTGACCATGGCCATCGAAGCCTCGCGTGACCGAAACTTCGTTAAGAGCCTGATTCCACTGCTCGCTTACAATCCTCTCGCTAGGATTCTAGAGGAGCCATTCGTCGCCGCCGTCCTGCCGCCACTGCTCGACCGCCACCAGCGTTCCATTGATATTTTGCGGCAGCGCACGCAGGAAAAAGACGGCACGGTTTTTTTCGACATCACCGACCTCGACCTCGAAGGCTACAACAAGTTCATACCGTACTATCTGCATCCCGATTCGGTCTACAGTATCGGTGTCAGCAAAAGTTCATTCCGGGTGAAGGTTTCGGTTGGGTCGAACCCCTGGTCGAAACGCGAGCCTGCCGTCAATCTCGCCAGGGTCTGTGAGCGCTACGGCGGAGGCGGCCACGCCCGCGTCGGGGCGATCTCGTTCGAGGTCACCCAAAGTGACGCTGCCCACAAAGCCGCACTGGAAATCGTCGAGGAATTGCGCGCCAGCGTCCGCCAGCAGACGTGATTTTGGGTGGCGCAGCGGTTACCCCTGCGATAGCTGCATTGTTTTGAAGGGGTGCGGCTTCACAGGTTGCTGAAAAATGTCGTGTAGAGACGGGGCTTGCCCCGTCTTGGGCTACCCAGGAACTATGTTCGAGCACGAACGGTAGGGCACGGCTTTAAGCCGCGCCGTTGGCTTCGAAATCAAATGCCCCTTTAGGGGCCGCGCTTTAGAATGAATCCGCGTCAAAGATTCGTCGGCTTTCCTTATTCGATATGCATCCCACCATCCACGATCCCGGACACATCAAAGGCGTGCGTACCATCGCCACCGTTGAGTTTACGAAAGGGTTCATCGTCGTTCTCGCGGGCCTGGGTGTGCTCTCCATGCGCCACAAAGACATTTGGGGAGTGGCCGAGAGCTTCCTGGAATTTCTTCACGTCAATCCTCACCACCATCACCTCGTTGGGGTCTTTATCAACCTCATGCACCGGGTCAGCGACGTGCGCCTGTGGAAGATCGCCACCGTGGCGGCCATTTATGTGACGCTGCGCTTCGTTGAGGCCTATGGATTGTGGTACATCCGCCCGTGGGCGGAATGGCTGGCGTTCGCCTCCGGCGCCATCTACATCCCGTTTGAGGCGGCCGACCTGTTGCGGCGCCCAACCTGGTTTCGATTATTGGTGATCGTCGTCAACGTCGGGATCGTGCTCTACATGCTGATGCTGCGACTGGAAGCAGCAAAGAAGCACCACGCGGCGCAGCACTCGGCGGAATCCGGATAAATCGCGTGTGTAGAGACGGGGCTTGCCCCGTCTCTCGTAAACCCGTGCCATAACGATAGCAAGCCGCGCGGGGGCACAGCAGCTATGAGGTGGCGGAGTTTAACGTTTGGCGGCGATGAGAGCTTGTTTAAGAAGAAGCCCGGCAGCATCGGACAGGCTTAAATTGTCCGGGACAGGTTGAAAATTGCGGTGAAGCTCTTTCTGTCGTACGGAGATGGTCTTGAACAGAAGCGCTTTGCCTCGCATGTCCACGGCCATCTCCGTTAGTTCCCAATGGCCAGGGGTGATCTCGGTCCGTTTTACCGTGAACTGGCCGCCCTTTTCGAGGTGCCCCAGCAAGCCCCGAGCGAACTTGACTTCATTGATGAGCTGGCTGTTGATGCTCACCAGGCGCCGCTGCTTGGCGTCAACCCAGATCTCGCCCGCCATTTCGTGAAGAACCTTCCCCTCGCGGGAAGGAGGCTGGAAGCGAGGATTGGGCTTGAAGATCAGTTTGATTCGGCCGCCGCTGTCCCCGGCGTACTCAAAGAGGAACGCGTCAGGGATCATCTGGAGAAACCGATTGCATTGTTCAGCATCTTTTCGGTGGGTTTGTTCGAACTTGTGCTGCTCTTCAGGATTATGCGAGAGCCTCAGGATGCGTTCGGTTTCGCCGCGCTGCTGGGCGTCGGTCAAAGGTTCACCCGCAATGGCGATCAAGCGGTCAAGCGAGCCAGATTTGGTTTCGACCACTTCTCTGGTTTCTTGTTTACCGTCCACTTCTTTGACCAACAGATACTTCCAGCGGATCTCGGTAAGGTCCGAGATGTTCAGTTCGCTGCGGATCACCGCCTTGACCAGATCGACGGGGGAGGACCGTGCCTCGGATTGGGATTCTGCCGATGCTATCCGGGAAACCAAAAGCAAGATCACGCCGGCAAACATCATTCGTGATTGTGTAATGGTCACGTGGTCTCCGCTCCTGGAAACACTTCTCAGCGTGAGGACCTGGGGCCTCTGGAACAATCGCACAACAAGCCAGCAAACCACGGGCCAAACGTAAGTGTCTGCTATTCCTGAGTGGTGGTCCGGCTACCACGGTAATTTAGCTCCGTAAAGTGTAGCTTCTGCCGCCGCAGGCAGGGTCCCAGTCGTGTCAAACCGTGTCCGGGGGGACAACCGAGGCATCGCAAAGCAGTCAGGCGACGATGTTTTCGTGCATTTCTCGGCTATCTAGGCAAACGGGTCTCGCAGCTTGCCGGTAGGCCAAGCGGTCGCGTTCTCCGTCACGAGGGGCCCCAAAGGCTTCCAGGCAGTGAACGTCCAGCTCCTCTGAGGAAAGCACGGACCTGCCCGGAACGAGAAGTCGTTGCCGGACAGTTGTTTTTTTTTAAAAAAAACATCATTCTCGTGGAAATGTAAGGGAGAAGCCTGGTCAGTCAGGACTCAAGACAGGCGCAAACTCTTGAGCGAAGCGCGAGCGGCTCCGCCACTTATATTTGGCACAACGATCAATTCGAGTGCGGTGACATTTGAAAGCTCAACTTGATATTCCTCGACCTCGCGTGTAGTTTCGGGCGGGCTGAAATTCCACTGCTGGCGCACAATTTCTTCAGATGAGCTTCCACCATCCGGAGACCACCGCAAAACGAACTCTTGCGTGCGCGCCGTTTCGTTCTCCTCAAAAACTAGGGATATGTGTTTCAGCCTTTGCGGCTGGTCGAAAACCAGTCGAATCGTTTGAGGGCCCGGCGCAGCCGCGCGCCAGCCCCGCGCCTGTCCTGAGACGAAAGCTGACTCGACCGGATAGTCCTTGTCTTCCGACGTGACCTCAACAATGGCTGCCCGCTCGACATCTAGCCACCCTTCGCCGCGAGATCGAGCAGTTTCTGGCGTTGGAGTAATAAGCCGCTTGCGCATACAAACCAGTTTACCGCTGGTGCCCCATCCTTGCGCGTTCTTGGCGCAAGGGTGGGATTCCACAGTCACCTCCCGCTTGGGATTTCCGAACCAAACCTCCGAATCATCCGCTACTCATTCAGCGAGCAGCCGCAATCCGCGGGCGGAACGTGCGCTTTCAGAAAGTCAGCCACGCGCTTGTAGGCGTCGATTTGATTTTCAACGCGAGCGAAGCCGTGGCCTTCGTTTTCGTAGACCTTGTATTCGACCACGCCGCCGCGCTTCTTGACCGCTTCCACGACCTGCTGCGCTTCGGTCTTAGGGCAGCGGGGATCATGGCCTCCCGCAAGCAAATAAAGCGGCGCCTTGATCTGGTCCACGAAGTTGATGGGCGAACGATCTTCGTAAAGCGCCTTGTTCTTCTCGAGGTCGCCCATGGTCGCAAGGTCGCTCTGTTGCAGCACGGGGTCTTCATTCTGAATCTCGGTGAACCAGTTCACAAAAGGCACAATCGGCACGCCCGCCGCCCACAGCTCCGGAGCCTTGGTGACGCCCATCATCGTCATGTAGCCACCGTAGCTGCCGCCCATCAGAATGAGCTTCTTGGGGTCGACGTAGCCAGTCTGTTTGATCCAGTCGGCGGCCGCGAGCACATCCTGCAAATCGCCACCGCCCATGTCGAAAAGATTCGCCTGCTGGAATTCTTTTCCGTAGCCAGTCGATCCGCGATAGTTGGGCGCGATCACGATGTAGCCCTGATTGGCCATGTACTGAACGAAGCGATTGAACGTGTTCATCGTCTGTGCCCTAGGACCGCCATGAATATAGACGATCGCAGGATGTTCGCCATTGCGCGGCAGGTTGTAGGGCACATAGACGAACGCTGAGATCGTCCACTTACCATCCTTGCTGGGATAGTGGACGAGGTAAGGTTCGACCATGTCCTCAGATCGCACGCCGCCCACCAGCGAATGTGTAAGTTGATGCGATTGCTCGTGTGGCGCGGGCGCCCCCGCCCGCGTGCTCTTGATCTTGTTTTTTGCTTCTTGATCAGTCAATGCTTCTTCACCGCTTAAGGTGTAGACCCACAAATCGCCGGGAGCGGTCGGGCCGGTGTGGTAATAAAGCAGCCGCGCGTTGTCGCGCGTGAAGGGCGAAGTCCTGCCCGCAACCTGGTTCACCCCTTTGGGCAAGGGAAGTGCATGTGCTTTTCCGGATGCGACGTCATACAGGTAGATGTCGGTGTTGCCATCTACGTTTGCGGTGTAGGTCAGAAACTTGCCGTCGGGAGAGAAGCTCTCGCCAGAAATTTCCCACTTATCTTGCGTGAGCCAGCGGATTTTCTTGCTCGCGATGTCGAGCAAGCCAACGTTGTCGTAGCCGTCGCCGGCATTGGAGGTGATGAGAACGTTCTTGCCATCGGGCGAAACGTCATTTGCCGAGTAAGTGTGTTCGCCATCATGCGGCGTCAGAAGCGTGCTTTGGGCGCTCGCCACCTCGACCAGAAACACATTCGAGTCGGTCCCCTTCGCCTGCTCCTGCGTGTAGACGATGAACTTGCCGTCCGCCGCCCAGATGGGCGCGACGTTCATGCGATCTTTGGCAGTGCCCGAAGTCAGGTGTTTCACCTCGCGCAGGACCGTGTCGTAAACGTCAATCTCGAACACTGACGACGTCTTCGGCTTGACCATGTAGGCGAGATAGCGCCCATCGTGCGACCAGGCGGGCCTTTCCTCGGCAATCTCGCGCGTGTTGGTGAGGTTCACGACCTGCCCGGTCTTCGGCGACACCAGAAAAATGTCCCATTGCTCGTCGCCGTCGTAATCGGACATATAGGCGATCCACTTGCCGTCCGGTGACCAGGTCGGGCTGGTCTGGCGCTGATCGCTGACCGTGAGTTGCATCGGCCATCCACCTTCGGACGCTACGAGCCAAAGATTATTGCGGCCACTCAGGTTGCTGACGAAGGCGACTGTCTTGCCGTCCGGCGACCAGGTTGAACCGCCTACCTGGCGCGTCATGTAGAGCTTCTCGATGGAGAGATTCTTCTCCACCCGGGCATCGGGCTTGGACGTGATCTGCTTGGGATCGGTGATGGCCTGGGGTGCGGGCAGAGTCTGGGACGTAGTCAGGACAGTCATTACTACGACCATAACAAACGGGCTAAGAATGCGCATCGTGCCTCGAATGAAGTCGGGAATAGGGTAAGTCTAGCAGTGTCGCCCGCGAGCGAGGTGCTGAAAACTCAGCTGCGGGTTACACCGGTCTGGCTCACGATCAGTAGTACAAATCGGGCGGGCTTTGTACTCCTGGAGGGCATTGCCGCCGTCAATGACGAGCAGTTGGCCGGTGATGTAGGAGGCGGATTCGGAGGCGAGAAACGCGATGGCAGCGGCGACTTCGTCGGGGCGGCCGGGGCGACCTACGGGAGTGTTTCTACCAGCGATGATTTCGTGTCCGGTGGAGGATGCGGTTTCGATCCAGCCAGGAGCGACGGCGTTCACAGTGATTCCCTGGCGGGCAACCTCGAGGCTGCGACTAAGCCCGACCATGCCCGCTTTGGCCGCACTGTAGGCGGTTTCGCGAGGGTTGCTGACGACTGGGCCGGTGGTAGAAGAAACGTTCACGATCCGCCCATAGTTCGCTCTCAGCATGAAAGGCAGAACGGCTTTCGTGACATTGAAAGCGGTCTTGAGGTTGATGGCGATGCCGTAATCCCACTCCTCTTCGGAAAGCTCGGCCAGAGGTAACGAGGTCGTCTCGGTCGGACCGCCGACCTGAGTCATGCCGGCGTTGTTGATGAGGATGTCGAGGCGGCCATAACGGGCGAAGACTTCCTGAACCAGCACGTGTGTGCGCGCGAGATCCCGCAGGTCGGCGTGGAAGGCAAAGACATCGGCGCCTTCCGCTGCCAGTTCGCCGGCGCGATCTTCGATTCTTTCTGTCGTGGAAGTGATTGCGATTTTCGATCCTTGTTTTGCCAGCAAACGAGCGGTTGCGAACCCTATCCCCTGCGGGCTGCCCGCGCCCGTGATGAGCGCCACTTTCCCGGAAAAGTTCATCGATTCGATTACACCAGTTCAGATTCGACCAATTCTTGCTACTCAACGGTTACCTGGTAGTCTCGTCCCTCCCACCGCGCGCCAATTTTCCAGAAGAACGTGAAAATGATCTGGCGGCCCACAGGGAGAGTTTCTGCTGGCAGATCCAAGTGGTGCAGGTTCCAACCGCTCTCTTCGGAATCGCTGTCGTGCACAGTCTGCCAGCCATCGAAACTCCAGTGCACCAGGGCTGGCTCCAACATCAAGAGCCGCAGCTTCTTTCCGCACGGCATGGTGCGCGGCTTGTTGTTAAAGCGCCAGTTGAAGTATTGCGCTGATATTTTCTTCGTCAAATAACGTTCCACCGTTTGTGGAGGTTGATCAAAAATCTTTCCGTCGAGCAGCGACCTTCGCAGCTTGATGTATTCGGAATGAGCCCACACCAGCGGGCACGCCGATCCCGACGCTTTTCCTGCGAACAACTCGCGCTCCGGGATGTCGTCCGTGTCCCATACTTGTTCGGGAATCAGGCGGCTCGCTCCCGTCGAATTTTCCATCACGCCCAACAAGGTCTCGGCGGAAGCGGCGCGTCCAGCGGCCAGTTCGTAGTGGGCTCGTTCACCGGCCAGCAGCGGCCATGGGCGGCCAATCCCCGTGCCGTCGAACGGAGATCCGTCCTCGTGCTCCCCGTATCCGTCGCAATTGTAGCGGTACCAACCCGGACCTTGGGGAAGTTTGACGCGCAGCAGTTTATCGACGACCTTGATCGTGTTGACCATTCGAGGATCGTCGGGCGCGCGCAAGCCGAAGCGCACCAGAGCCAGCGCGTCCGGACTGACGATCTCCACCGCTGGCGCAGTCCCACTCGCACGATTCTTGATGGGAACAAATCCCTGCAGGGGCGAGGCGGCTCCGTCGCCGTCTGGGGGCGTGATGCGCACGTAGTAGCCTTCCACGCCCATCTGCCGGGCGAGATCGCTGTTCACCGCGTACGTCCAGCGTTCGATGTTGTCGTTCCATGAGTCCGCCATCTGGCGCAGAAATTCGGCGGGCTGCGTCTGGCCCATCGACTGCGCGAGATCGGCGGCAACCAGCAAGGAAGAGACTTCGGCCGCCAGCGTGAACGGTGAATAGCCGCCGTCCTCTTCCCAGCGGTCCTGCTGCGTAACCGGACCGTTGGTCACAATGAATGCGGCCGCTTTGCGCACCATCGGCCACCAGCGGCGGCTTTCACCAAAGCAGCGGGGCGATTCGCGGCGCAGCAGATCGACCAGCAGAATGGGAAAGGCGGTCTCGTCCATCTGCGAGCCGCTCCAGTACGGACGCCCGTCCAACCACATGTTCTGCGCCCAGTGTCCATCGGCTTCCTGTGTGGCCTCGAGATAATGCAATACGCGGAGAGCGTCGTCGTGAGCGCCGGCGGCCAGCAATCCGCCAGCACTCTCGACCAGATCGCGTGGCCAGATGAGGTGGTAGCCACCCAGGTCCTCGTCGCCCTTGTTGAAGCCCCAGGGAATGGAGAGGCTGGCGATGATTCCGCCAAGGAAGTCCTTGGATTCGTGGGTGCGCAGAACTGCCGTGCTGGCGCGGTACAAATCTTTTTCCCGCGGCTTCTCGTCGAGCTTCTTCAGTGTCCGCTGCCAGTTTTGCCAGTGCAAGACGTAATCTTTGAGGGTCGTTTCGTAAGAAGAGAGCAGGGAAGAGAGGGCTTGCTGACCGGCTTCCGCCCAGATTCCTCCAAAGCCGAGCGCGAGGATGAACTCGCCGTCGCACGCGGCCAGGTCAATTTCAGCGGTCAGCGCGATGTTTCCGTTTTCCGCGCGGTCGTACTCCCACGTCATTTGGAAATGTTGCGACAGGTCCTGCCAGCCGTCCGATACGCCGGCAAATCCGACGGAACGTTTTAACCACGGCGCGGAGCAGGCCAAGGCGAGCGCGAGGGAATCGCGCTGGGCGAAAAGCATCGGCTTGCCCTTGTATTCACCCAGCCAACCGGTATTGCCATATCCAAAATTGCCCAGGTGCGACGCCAAGAGCGCATACAGCCGGTAGTCGCGCAGATTTCCCTGAAGCGGCACAAACCGAATTTTCTGCAACACCACGTTTCGCCATGGATCGGTCAGCACTTCCTTTTCGATCCGGTAGCGGCCTTGCATGCAGGTATTGGTCAGTTCGTAGGCGGGGACTCCTGGTTCGATGGGAAGATTTTGGAAGGTACAATGGCGTTTTTCTTCCGAGAAGAAATCACGGCCGGTGACCAGCAGGCCGAAATCGCGGGTGCAGGCTTGGTCCACCCGGGGAAAATAAATCTCATTGAGAATGCCATGGCTCAGCGTGAACCAAACCCTGCTGTGGAGGTTCAGGGCGGTGCCGGCGCCGGTCTTGGCGCTCGAAGTCCAGCGGGGTTCGATTCCGGGCCAGCCCGGCGCATAACGTAGGTCATCGCTCACAGAGGGTCACCGCCAAGCAGTTTGCCAGAAGATGGGGATTTGTGCTTCGATAATCAGAAACGCAGGAAAGGCGCATCTAATTCAATACATGATGGGATGCCACCTCATTCGGGTTCTACCGCGGCTTCGACCTCGTGCGAAAGGGAACCGGGTCGCAGTCTTAGCTATTGCCGCTCTTGTGCTGTTGATGACTGTTCCCTGGGCGGTTGCCGATCTGCCCTCGGCGGGGCTCGATCGCGGATTTCGCCGGCTCTACGATCTGGATTTTAACGGCGCGCAAAAAGAATTCGAGGCGTGGGAAAAACTCAATCCTGAAAATCCCATGGGGCCGGTGAGCGAAGCGGCGGCCATCTTGTTTTCCGAGTTCAACCGCCTCGGCGTACTGGAATCTCAGTTCTATGAGGACAACTCCATCTTCGCCGCGCGCAAGAAGTACGCAACCGACCCGCGACAACGCGTGCGCTTCGAGCAGCAACTCAGCCGTGCGGAAGACTTGGCAATCTCCAGGCTGGGCCGGGACGCTCGCGACCGCGACGCGCTGCTGGCGATGACGCTGGCCAACGGTCTGCGCTCCGATTTCGCCGGGCTCATCGAGAAGCGGAATATGGCGTCGCTGCATTACGCCAGGGAGGCAACGGCCTGGGCGCAGCGACTGCTCGTGGCCGATCCCAGTTGCTACGACGCTCACCTGGCCAGCGGCGTCAGCCGTTACATCATTGGATCGATGGCCGCTCCCGTGCGCTGGATCCTGCGCCTCGGCGGGGTTGCAGGAGATAAGGCTGGCGGCATTGCCGAACTCCAGACGACCGCAGCGCAAGGCCATCTGCTCGCCCCATTCGCGCGCATCCTGCTGGCCATCGCTTACGTCCGCGAGAAAAACTTGCCGCGCGCTCGCGAGCTCTTGCTGGCGCTGCAACGAGACTTCCCCGACAACACTCTTTTTGGCCGGGAGTTGACGCGACTCGACAAGAACGGCAGCCGCTAACCAGTCACACGTGCAGACGCAGATTACTCCCCGATTATCGGCGCAATGGCGCAGAATTTGACGGGCCTGGCTCAGCGGTGCCCCGGCAAGAAGGCCGCTAAGTACTTGGAAACCAAGTCCGTTCACCAGAAATTCACCCCGTTGTAACCTTCCCTTAACACTTTGCCCGTAAAAGAAGATTGCATACCTAAAAATAAGTACGAGGAGGACTCATCTAGTGACGCGTCTGAGACATCGCATTCTGCTGCTGTTGGCAGGTCTCGCCTTGGCCCTTCCGGCTATGGGGCAGATTCAACTGAACGGCGCAGGGGCTACTTTTCCGTATCCGATGTATTCCAAATGGTTCAGCGAATACAACAAGCTTCACTCGGACGTGCAGATCAACTACCAATCGATTGGCAGCGGTGGCGGCATCCGTCAGGTGCTGAATGGCACGGTTGATTTCGGTGCCAGTGATGGTCCGATGACCGATGAGCAGCTAAAGGAGGCGAAGACGAAAATCCTGCACATCCCCACCGTGTTAGGGTCTGACGTTCCCGCCTACAACGTTCCTGGAATCACCGGAGAAATCAAGTTTACTCCGGAAGCTCTGGCGGGCATTTTTCTGGGCAAGATTCAGAACTGGAACGATCCGGCGCTCACCAAAGTCAACCCGGGCGTGAATTTCCCGAACCAGCAAATTGTCGTCGTTCACCGTTCGGACGGCAGCGGCACAACCTACATCTTCACCGACTATCTCTCGAAGGTCAGCAAGGAGTGGGAAGCGGCGGTAGGGAAGGGAACCTCGGTGAAATGGCCGGTCGGATTAGGCGGAAAGGGTAACGAAGGAGTGGCGGGACAGATCCGGCAGTTGCAAGGATCAATCGGCTACATCGAACTGATCTACGCGGTGGAAAACAAAATTACCTACGGATCGGTCAGGAACGCGGCGGGGAATTTTGTGAAAGCCTCGCTAGAAGGTGTGACCGAAGCGGCGGCCTCGGCGCCAAAAATGCCCGCGGATTTCCGCGTGTCGATAACGAACGCGCCGGGCAAGACGGCGTATCCGATTTCGAGCTTTACCTGGCTATTGATTCCGGAGCAGGCCAAGGATCCGAAGAAAGGCAAGGTCATTGCCGATTTTCTGAGCTGGATGGTCACCGACGGCCAGAAGATGACGAACCAACTCAGCTACGCGCCGCTACCGGACAGCGTAGTCGAGAAGGTCAAAGCGGCCATCAAGCAGATCCACTAGATTGCACCACCGGCCCGGAAAAGGAGAGTAAGCCAGAACCGGGCCGGAGGTGATTCTGAAGGGAAAGCGCCCCTCAGAAAGTTGAGAGGCCGTTAAAACCTTGTCTGTCAAGAGTAATGGTCCCGCGTCGAATGATGACGCGGGACCATTTTCGGTTTTACGGCAAGTAGTAGCGGAACGAGGTGAAGACCATCCCGTCCAGCCCTTCCGGCGAGAGTGCTCCTGGGACGGGCGTGGTGCCGCCGCTGGCGCCAGACCAGGTCTGACGAGTCACATAGGAGTACTGCGTGCCGAACCGGAACCGGCCCTTGGCCCCGTTGTAGAAGGTGTACCAGAAGCCGGCTGTGCCCTCTATCGCCGCCCGCGTGTCGCCGGTGCAGTTGGCGAGAGCGCCGGGTGTGAAGCCGGTGTTTACTATGGGAGCCGTTTCGATGTAGCAGCCGTAATTCTTGAAGGTCGGCGCTCCGTAGCCGACATTCGCTCCCTTTCCCGCGTTCGCGAGAGGATCGAAGCTATACGTGCGGCCGGCGTACTCCGCTCCGGTGTAAAGGTACACGTCGAGTTTCTTGCCGTGATATTCGAGCGTGGTTAAACCCTGGTAGCCCTTGATCAGATGCAACGCTCCATCAGCATTAATTGATAGATCGGAAAGTTGAGCTGCCCCGTAACGTCCGATTCCGCTGCCTCCAAAGCCATGTAAGCCAAAAACGATGTGCTTGTTGGCGAGGGTCCAGCGAGCGTTGGCGCCAAAGCCACCGCCTTCTTTCGAAGCGTTGTAGGCTCCCGTTGCAGAAGTGGCGCCCGTGGCCGTACACAAGGGTGAGCCGGCAGCAAACTCCACGCACGGGAAGATCCGGTCCGTGAAGCGGTCGACCAAGCCGAAGACCTCGTAGTGCCCAAAGCCGGGATCAAAGGCAATCTTGGCGATGATATCGGGTGAAGGATTGGCGGTGTAAGTCCCTCCCGTGTTGTAGCTTTTGCTGTCGCCCAGCTCGCCGAGCAGGAAATTGGTTGCATTTCCGTGGGTCGTGAGCGTACCTTCCGCGTTCTCTAGGGCGACTGCGACTGAAAATTTATCGCCGAAGTCCTTGGTCAGGCGAATCCCGTACTGCCGCGCGAAAGTAAAGCCGACGTTGTATCCCGAGTCGATCGTACTGGGCCGGGCATCGTTGACTCTGCCCACGTCGTCGCTCGGGGCGATTCCCTCTTTGCCCTCGGTCACCAGGCTCCACATCTGGCCGCCGAGAAATTTCCAGCCATTGTCAAACTTGGCTTGCCCCCACGCCTGGCGAAGACGGAGAGTGTAGCTGTTGGTCTGCGTAGCACTGGAGGTCACGCCAGCCGAAAGAAAGTCGGCCGATATGTAGCTGGAGAGTTCCACATTATTCAAGCGCCCCACGACAAAGAGCGTAGGCCGCGACTGCCGGGCGGAGCCGAAGAACTCCGACAGGTTGCTCTGCGAAGCGCCGGGCATTGTGAGCGAATTGAAGGGAGTCGTAACGTCACTTCCCAGCTCTCGCGAACGCCGCACAAATTCGGCGGCCACAAAGCCCCCTGGGGTTAAGGTGATTCCTTTGAAGTGAAGCGACAGCGGGTTCTGCAGCGTTGAGTCGATAGTCTTCTGGGCTTCCTGCAACGACATCGAGGCGGTAGTGAGGTTCGTCTTGAGGTCGGCCACGTCGCCCTTTAACTCGCCAACCGTTTGCTGCTGTTGGTTGGCCTGGGTTTGAGCGGCAGCGGCCTTGTTGGCGGCGTCGGTCGCGGCGGCCTGCGCCTGCTGCCAGTTCTGCTGCGCCTGTTGCAATTGCTGGGTCAGTTGCTGGATTTGCTGCTGCTGGGTGGCCAGGCCGTCCTTCAAGGCCTGAACGTCGGCAGCGGTTATCGCCGGCTGCGCTGGCGCCGCTGCTACGGGCTTGTGCTTCTTCTGGGAAGCCGGCGAAGTTGAATCCGAGGTTTGGGCCCAAGCGCCGGCTAAAAGTACCGTCAGCGCCAGGAGCGTGAGAAACAGGTTCCTGGTTGATTTCATAAAATGCAATCCTCTCCTTTTTGAGTTCTTAGTCGACCGACACATCGCGGGCGAGCAACAAAAACGTTTCGCAATTGGCGGTCGCGGCGAGGCGACCTTATCGCTGAGTATTCCATAAAGTCTATTGTTGTAATCGACTTTATTTACATTATCGAGTTAGCAACCGGTGCTCCATTCTGCAATGGATCGGCAGGATCCACTAACCATTGTGTTCTCAATAACGTACCGACCCAACTGCAAGCTCGGAGTAAAGCGCGGGTGTGCATCAAGTTGCAGTTCCAAGAACGAAACATTCTCAGCCAGCCAGCGGCTCGCCGCCTGCTTGGTATACTGTTTTGGGCCGGATTCCGCACCGAGACGCCTCCCGAACAGCGATCGACGTTCTACCTTGACGATAGGGTTTGACAAAGTGGGCTCGGGAAACTGAGTTCAACAAACTGGGTTCAATAAGCATGGTTGGACAAAATCTGAGCAATCGTGTACCCCTCCTGAACCGCGAAGCATCGTGGCTGAAGTTTAATTGGCGCGTCCTCGAAGAAGCGGGGGATCTCCGCAATCCGCTGCTCGAACGCGTGAAATTTCTGGCCATCTCCGCCAGCAATCTGGACGAATTCTTTGAGGTCCGGGTCGGCGGCCTGTTGCAACAACTCGAAGACGGCCAGAACTCCACCACCGCCGACGGACTCACCATGGTGGAGGAGCGGGAACTGATCAAAGACGCAACTCACGAGTTCGTCGAAGAACAATATTCATGCTGGAACGAGCGCCTGCGGCTGGAGCTGGCGGAGCAGGGCATTCGCGTCCTCGGTATCGAGGAACTGGATGACGCGGCATTGGCCTTCGCGGACGACTACTGCGAACGGGAGCTCGATCCGCTGCTCACCCCGGTAACGGTGGACCCGGCACATCCATTTCCTCGTGTGATCAACAAAGCGCTGTGCGTGGCGTTGTTGCTGCGCCGCCGCCGCCGCTCCTCGCTGACATATACGGGAGTCGTAACCGTTCCGCGGGCGCTTCCGCGACTGGTCCGGCTGCCATCCCAGGGGACCATCGATTTCATTTTTCTCGCCGACCTCGTCGTCCACCATGCGGTGCGGATGTATCAGGGCTACGACATCGTTTCTTCCGCCGCCTTCCGCGTCACCCGCAACAGCAACCTCTATTTACAGGAGGAAGAATCGCGCAGCCTGCTGGAATCGGTGCGCGCAGAATTGCACAACCGGCGCAAGGGAGACGCGGTACGGATGGAGATCGAATCCGAGGCCGACCCCGAGATCATTGAGCGCCTGGGCACGGTGTTCGAGCTCGACCCCTGGCAGATTTTCCCGGTCAACGGCCCGGTGAATCTTTCACGGCTGTTCAACATTTACGACGCAGCGGCGCGCCCGGATTTGAAGTTCCGCCCCTTTGTGCCGCGGGAGTTGCGCCTGACCGCGAAGTCCCGCGATCTGTTTGAAGAGTTGCGCCGCCACGACATTCTGCTGCACCATCCCTACGACTCTTACGATGCAGTCATATCCTTCATTCAGTCGGCCGCCGAAGACGAGCGCGTGCTCTCCATCAAGCAGACCCTTTACCGGACCAGCGAGCATTCGCTGATTGTTCCGTCTCTGATGGCTGCCGCGTCACACAAGGAAGTCACCGCCGTCGTGGAACTGAAAGCGCGCTTCGATGAGGCGCCGAACATCCGCTGGGCGCGCGATCTGGAAGATGCCGGCGTGCAGGTCTTCCACGGACTGGTGGGTCTGAAGACGCACTGCAAGCTTTCTCTGCTGGTGCGGCGCGATCCCGACGGCGTAGCCCGCCAATACGCGCACCTGGGCACCGGAAACTATAACGCGACCACGGCCCGAGTCTATACCGATCTCAGCCTGCTTACCGCCGACCCGGAGATTACCAGCGCCGTTCACGATGTTTTCAGTTTTCTGACTGCCTACGCTGAGCACCCCAGCTACGGGCCGCTGCTGGTAGCGCCTCTGGATTTGGCCGAAAAGTGCATGAGCCTGGTTGAGCGGGAGGCCGAGCATGCCCGCCTGGGGCGTCCGGCGCGAATGATTGTCAAGATCAACTCGCTGGTCGACAAAAATATTGTCCAGTCTCTGTACCGCGCTTCGCAGGCAGGAGTGGATATTGATCTGCTCGTGCGCGGCATTTGCTCGCTGCGGCCGGGGATTCGCGGTCTCAGCGAGCGCATCCGCGTGCGCAGTATCGTGGGCCGGTTCCTTGAGCACAGCCGCATCTTTTACTTCGAGAACGGCGGCGAGCCTGAAGTCTACCTCGGCAGCGCCGATTGGATGTCACGCAATCTGCACGAGCGCGTGGAAGTCCTGTTCCCGCTCAAGAACCCGTTGCTGCGCGACCGCGTGGTGCATGAGATTTTGGCGGCCTACCTCGCCGACAATGTGAAGGCAAGATTTTTGCAAAAGGACGGCCGCTATCTGCGCCCCTGGCAATCTCCGCGCGGACGCAGCAAGAGGCCTCCTCGCGGCTCGGCCGCCTTCAGCGCCCAAGATTTTCTCATCGGTCTGGCGGAAGGCAACAAGACTCCCGAGGAGATTCCCGTTTCCCTCCCACGGCGCTCCTCGCGATCTTCGTTCGGACGAGCTTTGATAGGAAAGGAATAAGCACTGCGAAATGTTTCTCTATTTTTTACGCCACGCCAGCGCCGGGCAACAGTTGAGTTCCGCGAAGAAGGACGAAAAGCGCGGCCTCGATAAAGATGGCATCGAGCAATGCGGATATATCGGACGCGCCCTAGCCGCGCTCGGCGTACAGGTGGAAATCATCGTCTCCAGCCCGCTCAAGCGATCCACGCAAACCGCCGCTTTGGTGGGAAACGAAATGGGCCATGAGGGTAAACTGATCATCGAGAATGCACTGCGTCCGCAGGCGAGCTTTTCGGAATTTCAGAAGATGCTGGAAAAGTACGCCCGGCAGGATTCCATGCTCTTGGTGGGGCACAACCCGAACCTGCAAGATTTTCTGGGACGCGTGATCAGCGACAGCGGATGCGAAGCTGTGGTTGACCTTAAAAAAGGAGCCGTAGCGAAAGTCGAAATGCGGCGCAATTCCGGCTCGCTGAGCTGGTGCATCACGCCCCGCATCCTGCGCACGCTTCACGCCGCGGCTACGGAGAGTTCCCGCCCGAAAACATCGCGGAAGTAGAATCGATCCTTCTCAATCGACCATACCTCCAGGTCCACGCTCGCCTTTCCGCGCGGAGTCAGTTTCATGGAGACCCTGCCGCTGCGCGCCGAGACGGCAACTCTCTCCACGGATTGGCTTCTTCCCATATGCAAAGCACGCGCGATGCGGAGCAGCACCGACGCTTTCTCCACATTTTCCTGATCCTCGGGGCTCAGGCCACCCATCGGGCCATCGCCCGGCGTGGGCCGCGACTTTCCCAGGTAGCGCGCGATTGAGCCAATAATCCGCCGCTGTTGCGGCGTGTAGCCGAGAATTTCCGAGTTCGCGATGATGTAGTAGGTGTGCCGGTGGTGGCCGTTGCGGTTCACGTAATCGCCCACCTCGTACAGCATCGCTGCCGCCGATAGCCATTCGCGATACTCGGCGGGAAGCTGGTGTACCGATTTCAACGAAGAAAACAGCAGCAATGCCGACTCGCGCACGTGCAAAGCATGATGCAGGTCGACGCGGTAATGTTCGACGGCGTGCTTGATCGACTCCCAGCGTTCCGATTCAATCGCCCGGCCCGATCTTGTGCTGCGATCGTAGTCCGCCGCCATCTGGGCCAGGATGCCATCGCGCAGCCCCAGCGCGGAGTAGCGAAAGCCGGGGAGATGGCAGCGCTCCAGCAATTCCGCATACGCCACGGCGCCGGCGCAAATAATTTCAGCGCGGCGCGGACCGATTCCGGGGACCTTCCGACGCTGTTCCAAGGTCAGGCGCGCGATCTGTTTGGCAATCCGGCGTATCATCTCGCGGGTAACGTAGGTCGCCGGCCGGCGCTTGCTCAGACGCGACAGGTGGCTGGCTATGCCCGCGAGTGCGGCGGCGGTGCCGGAGGTGGCAATCACTGCGCCCACATGTGCGGACTTGATCCGATCCTGAATGCGTGTAATCTCCCGTGCCACAAATCCCTGGAGCCGCTTCAGTTCGCTCTTGCGCGGCGGATCGTGCTGCAGGAATTCGCCGGTCAGGCGTACGGCTCCGAGCGGCAAGCTCACCGTCTCCCGGAGTTGTCCATCGCGTGAAAGCGTGACCTCGCAACTGCCGCCGCCGAGGTCCAGCAACAGAACGCTGTGCGCGCCCACACGGCCCAGGGAAACAATGCCCAGATGAATGAGGCGGGCCTCTTCCAGTCCGGAGATGATTTCGATCGTCCAGCCCGTGGTCGAGCGTACCCACTCCAGAAATGCGCGCGAATTGCGGGCATCGCGCAGCGCCGCTGTTGCCACCACCTTCACCGAATCCGTCCCGCATTCCTGGATGGCACGATTGAAGCGTCGCAACACGCGCACCGTTTCCGACATTGCCTCGGGCGAAAGCAGTCCGCCGCTGAAGACGCCTTCCCCTAAGCGAGTGACTTCGCGATCTTCGTGGATTCCTTTCAGCCGCCCGGCTTGCAGGCGCGAAATCTTCAGACGGACGGAATTCGAACCGATGTCGATGGCGGCAAAGGTGGGCATCGAGTGACGATCGAAGGTGAACCATCAGTATTCTCACACACGGGTGGATTCGCGCAAGCTTGCGCGCTTCCCGGTAGTGGTCTAATTTTTTTCACCACGGAGACGTCTCCACGCTCAACGATGTGGGCCAACCGGCGGGTGAATTCAGAAATTTGTGGGGGGGGTACCCCTCCCCCCAAAATGAGTTAAGTCAATGATAGCAAAATAGTTAGAGGCAAAGTATTCAAAAGATGGTACTTAGCCTTGAATTTTGCTGTTTGGCGTGCACTTGCGGGGGCGCTGACCGGGGCCATATGTTGTCAAATAGCGGTGAAAAGTTTGCGGCCGGAAATGGGTTCGTCTCTGGAGACGGGCACAGTTCTCTGCCTTGGCCAATCCGATTTCATTTTCGCGGATGGCGCGCGGGATGTCTGTGAGGGTGATCACTCGCTGGATGTGATGAATCCGTGGGATGCGCTTACGATGAAGATCCGGTGTCGGCGGTTCGGAGAATCCCGCCCTTCGGTTCGCGATAGGACGGTGACCCGCGGACGATTCTGGGGTTGTGAGTGATATGGCGATTTAATGCTAACTACGACCCGACAAGCTAACTTCCGCATTGCCGACGATCCGGAAGTACTCCCATGGAGGCTCGAATCGAAATGCCGAGTAAGCATTTGATCCTCCTCGATAGCGCTCACTCCGAGAAATTAGGAGCACGCGGGTGCGTGCTCCTGGTGCAAAAGACGAAGATTATTTTCCGGGCACATAACTGAGATCCGCGCGATACGCCGCTGCTTCCGTGAACTGGTGGGCCGTGCAGTCGCGAACAGTCTTCTGGATCTGATCGGCCGTTTCCTTCCCATACGTATCATTGAGCACATCTGCCAGAGTTTTGGGTAATGGCGCGAAATCCGCCCAATTCTTTCGGGCACTAAGCAGAACAAACGTGGGTCCCTCGCCTCCGTTGACCAGTTGCAGCCAGCCACTGGTTTTCGGCCAGTCCGCTTGCTTGCCCAATGCATCATTCACCTTTTTTATCGCGGCTATAAAGTCAGGACCTGATCCGGGGTGAAGAACGAAGACCGTCACCGCGGTCATGGGCGCTGGGGGTTGGTTCGCCGGGGCGAGGCTCATATCCGAACGATATACATAAAAACCATTGCGGCCACCCTGGACATAAGGAGTCAGATTTGTGGCTCCGTCGGCAGTATCGGCCTTCCCCATGCGCGCCTCCCATTCGTCAAAGTCTTTCCAGGCATGCCCGCAGGAGGAAGTAACGTAAGTACCGGCGTTGTCGCCGGTCTCGATAGCAAAGGTGTTCCATGTCCATGTGTCTTTCTGGTCGCGATGGAACTGCATATGTTTTTTTCTTCCGGCTTCATACTGTTGGCCCATACCGGGCTTTGGCGTGGAGAAGTAAACGCGGCATACATTGTTGGCGTTCTGCACATTGATTTCTTGCGTGCTCGATCCTGCACTGGAACCAGTTTGGGCCAGCGTTGAAGCTACGCAAAGACAGCTCACAACCAAACCTGCTATTGGGATTCGCATGGCATGCTCCTGTGGCGAGATTCTGTATCGGCGAAACTCTATGCTAGGCTCTCCGCAATGTCAAAGGATGAGGCTGTAATCATGCGGGCTCGGACGCTCCCTACAGTGGTTCTCTTTCTCAGCGAGTGATCATTCGCCTTCCTACTCAGAGAACGCCGTAGGGTGCCGTGGGTGCCATTTCCTCGTATTGAGGTCGAGTGACGTAAGTGCTTTATCGGAGGCGCGCCCTCACGATAAAGGTGGGGTGTGAGTGAGGGCATCGGGGCGCGCGTTCGATAAAGCCGTCAGAAGGA
>Ga0209117_1000089_pt1 | contig 65520 bp, 60 predicted proteins | sample BlaSpr_A8_OM2_M2_FD_187978 | JGI IMG/M metagenome (GOLD analysis project Ga0209117, IMG submission 187978) | Forest soil microbial communities from Thunder Bay, Ontario, Canada - Black Spruce, Ontario site 2_A8_OM2_M2 (SPAdes) (version 2) | ecosystem: Environmental > Terrestrial > Soil > Boreal... | reverse complement strand
TCACCCGCCGAAATACCCAGACTGTCATTCACGACTTTGAATCGGTCCATGTCCACGGATAACACCGCAAATTTATACTCGGGATGGAGCATTCCCCAGTTTACGGACAGCCTTAATCGTTCCAGAAAAAAAGAGCGGTTCGGCAGGTGGGTGAGCGGGTCGTGAAGAGCATCGTAGGTTAGTTTGTCTTCCAGTTGCAGAATTCGTTCACCGGACCGCAATCGCGCTTTCAGTTCTTCCGTATCGCAAGGCTTGGTAATATAGTCGTCCGCGCCCGCTTCGAGACCAGTGACCACGTCCACCTTGGAAGTTTTTGTCGTCAGCAAAACGATATAGGTATATGGATATTCGGAATGCCTGCGTATTTCACGGCAAACTTCCACCCCGTCGAGCCCCGGCATCAGCCAATCCAGGAGTGCCAACCGCGGCCCATCGACGCGAGACAGATATTCCAGAGCCTTGCGCCCGTCCTCGACGACAACAACTTCATAACCCGAATGCTCCAACGTTTTTTCCAGAAGGCGCCGCGTGAGGGCGTCATCGTCGGCGATAAGTATTCTCGTTGCCCCACGCGTTCGTGCTGACCGCGATCTCAACTGCATGGCAGCCTCCGCGGGTGCTCGGAGTATCCACGTAATCTGCCAGTTTTCGTCTTCATGTACCCTTCCCAAACGTCCAGTGACGGGGACTCACGTGCGTCAGCTTGCAAGCGGATGATACCAATTACATTTGGGACATTCAGTTCCTATAAGCTGAGGAAAACAGAGAGACGGAGCGGCAGCCTGAGAAACAGATTGTTGAAGGGGTAGAGCCAGTATCGCCCCGCGCATAACGAGAGTCAACGGTTACTTCACGGATCTTTCCTAAGGTTATTCACTTGTGGACGATACTCTAGGGGCCTCAAACATATAACCCCCGCGTAAAACAACGTTCGTAATTTTCCGGATAGGAACTGGCCGCGAAACAAATTGGCTGCCTGGATGGCGGAGAGGGTGGGATACTCACCCAGGCCATTTTGCTATCTGGACATGTTTTCAGCAATATGCACGACAACCACATGAATACAGGCTATTTCTATGATTTCGCATCCCTCAAATCTTTCCACTGTTTCGCATAAGTAGGACCAAGTTCGGCCCTAAACAGACACCAAAGACACCAAGAGCCTCGGATCGCAAGGATCATCCTCTGAAAGGTGACATGGGTCTCCGTCGGACTGCGCTTGTGATCGCCACTGCCGGATTTAAGGCAGGCCGAATCCTTCGGTAGCTCGAATTTCCGGCGCTTGGGAACGATGGAGCATTCGGTTCTGAGCCGAATAGTCGAAGAGAGTCTCGAAGCAATTCAAAATCTAATCACCGCAACCATCTCAAATTCCTTCGGCTGACGTTCCGGACTCATCGATGGGGAGGAACGCAGCGGAGGAATTGCTGAACCGCTGTCCCCGCACGTAATCAGGCCGAGTTGTCTCAAGATTACCGAGTGTACGGTGGCCCAAGAGCTATCGAGGTGTAGGACATGGTCTTCGTCTTTCAGAACATACCAGTGCTTGTCGAGAGGGGCTAAGGCATCGGGCCCGAAGGCGCTTTCGATGAATCGTTGTGCGAAGATCGGCGGCACAAGGCGATCGTTCTCTCCGTGAAGCGCCAGTACTTGTAGTTCTCCCCTCTTGTTAAATCCAAAGGATTGCCATCCACGCGGCGGCCCTGGCAGCGAGGCTATCACCAGCACTCCCATGTGGGAGGGTTGGAGAAGAGCTGTCCCGACCGCGATCGTCGCGCCACTGCTGTGACCCAAAACGACGATTCGATCATATGGTATGCCTAGGACGGAATGTGCATACTCGCATGCAGCAAGAACGTCCCGCGCTCGTTGTTCATCATCTCCGGCTTGTTGAAATGCACTCCCGTATCCTGAAGAGCCTCTATAGTTGACGCCGATGAAATCCACCCCATGCTTTAAGTACATCTGGATGTCTTCTTGCCACACTGGAGCTTCCGCTCCGTGCAAGTTGCCGTGAACTCGTATAACCACAGCTCTTGATTTCTGGTTAGTGTTGGGTGAGCGCCAGACCAGCAGCGGGATCTTCATTCCGTCAAATGAACTAATGAAAAGTTTCTCAGGGATAACCGTCGTTACTCCGGAAAGATTTGCAGTTGCAAGAACTTCTGGCTTGTTCCCGTCCAACGGAACTTTCAATATTTCCACAGGGCCTGCACTCCGATGGGTAACGAGAAGGTTCTTTCCTTCTGGAAGAATTCCGCGAAAATCTGAGATCCCATCCAGAGGCAATCTTCTCGGTTGAATACCATCCTGGTCAGAACCTACGAAAAGATCCCCTGTTCCATCTAGTTCACGCTGGAATATATATCCCTGTCCGGGAGGCAGCCATGCGGGCCCCCTCATGTCGAAATTCCATGAAAACAGGATGCGCTCCGCACTTTTACTGACGTCATAATCGACAAGGTAACGCGAACCGTCCTTATGTTGGAGCAAGAGCAGCATGTTCTTCCGCGGCTGCCACGCCACATCGACCAATCTCCCGGGAGTTTTTGTACTAAACCGTTGAACAACGCGAAGAGAAGAACCGTCTACCACCAAGATTTCGTGTGATTCGTCATCCGGCACCAGAGCTAGTTGCGCTGAATCGCTGCTCCAGGCAAAAGTCGCAAACTTACCGGTGTAGATAATCGGCTTCGCAGAACCGGTGGAACTAACAATCACGATTGCTTTTGTCTCTTGGCTAAAGGCGAGTCTGGATCCATCTGGCGACCACAACGCGTGGGGCTGATTGAACGTTACAGGGGTTGGAATCTCTCGCGTCGTTCCATCGTCGAGACTCCAAATTATCAGATGACGTAAGTTATTGCCTGCCTCCTGCGAAAAGAAAGACAAGAAGTGACTGCTCAGCCACAGAACATGAACCATGGGGTCAGACCATTTCAAGGTACGGATGACCTTTTGAGTCTGGGCGTCAGTTACAATGAGACCGCTATCGCTTGATCCTTCTGGCTTCGCGCGAGCCAGAATACGCTTCCCGTCGGGTGACGCGCTTATCGGGAGAGGATAATACGAACGCATCTCTGAAAGAACCGAGGAAGTCGGGCAAGGATCATTTCCGTTCGCAGCGGATAAATCTGAGATTAGGCATAAAGGAATCCAAATCAAGACCGAAGACAGCAAGGCTCGCTTCATAAGTTCTCCCTAGGGCACAAGTGCGGAGCAGGAATTTGCTCACAGGTATTGATGCGCGATAAATACCGAACACGCTGGGTTGGAGGTGCCAATTCCGCTAGGCCGCGGTACGCTTCGGAAACTTCGCACGGGGTCACGTACCACACCAAAGTGGTCGGTAAAAGATCGTCGATTCTTTGCCGAGGGCCGTTATAGAGGCGGTTGTTATGCGACGCGGTTATAGGGGTTCTATGCTCCCACTTCTCTGCGGCCAGCCGCAAATTAGAGGATTCGAGGTGTTTCTGACCAGCCTGAAGGTATAACTGGCCCAACCTTAGATAAGGGCCCGCCAAAGAGCCATCAATGAAATTCGCTTTCTTGTAGCAGTCTATCGCCCGCCCATTGTCGCCTAAATTAGCGTAGGCCTCCCCAAGGTTGAACCACACGAGTGCGAGGTTAGGAAGTTGTTCGGCTGCGTCCTGTAGCAGTTCTATGGAACGAGGGAAATTGCGAGAGTAGAGATATAGCTTCCCCAATCTTGCCTGCAGAATAGGGTCTTTCCCAGTGCGCAGTTCTCCCTGAAGTTTTGCCACACAGTGAGAGATAATAGAATCAGCGGCGTCAGGGGAGAGTTTTCGATATCGCAAAAAAAAAGGGGAATCAATTATCGAGGGTGACAAGTTGATCGCCGCTTCGATTTGATCCCGCCCCGCCTGAACATTGCCGCTTTCTTCCAAAAACATTCCGTAACTCAGGTGGAGGACAGGGTTGTTGGGGTCAATGAATGTAGCCTCGCGCCAGTCCCTTGCAGCGGCGTCGTCGTCTCCAAGCAAATGTTCGAGCCAAGCCAAATTGTGGTGAGCCACGGCATCTCGACTGTTCAGTCCAAGAGCGCGTCGGTAGTTGGCTATTGCTTCCTGCGCTACATGTTGATCGACGGCACCCAAAGCCGAGCCAGAGCAGCGAGGGCACTGCGCCGGCAACTGCTGGCTGAAGCTGTATCCACGCCAGGCGTAGTAGCGCGCGTTCCCGGGCCAAAGAAGGATTGCCTCGTCAATGCTCCGATGCGCCCCGGAAAAATCTGCGACGAGCATTTGCGCATAGAAGAAGTTCAATTTGGAATCTGCCTGGTCGTAGTCCCCGATAACGAAGCGGATAATCAAAACGAACACAGCGAAAACGACTGCGATGGGCTTCATCCTCATGTCACGTGCCTCGCTCTGGCGAACAAATAAGGGCAGAGAGCACTGCCACCAACACGACGGTCAGGACATGCTCCAGCAAAGATGAATAGAAAAGCTCTCGAAATAGCACCGCTACCAGACCCGCCGCGAAACAGCAAGTCGTGGCTATGTGCGCGGAGTGATAAGGCACGGCAGCAGGTATTAAACGACTGGAGGATTTGGCAATCGAGGCATCCTGAGCAATGGTCAGTCGTCCAGCGGAAGATCGTATGTTCAAGAGGAATTCCCGAGCCAGCAGCGTTAGGAATACGGCATAAACTAGAACGCCGATCATTCCCTTTTCAACAAGGATTTGAAGCGGAAGGCTAAACGTGCGGCTCGCGAAGCCCGTCGTCTCTTCCTGATCAGCGGTTGATGTGAGAGCGAGGGCAGCATTGGCGGAGCCGACTCCCCACAGCGGATGGGCGCGAACCACGTCAAAGGACCGATGCCATATAGCAAGCCGTCCTTCAGTGCTCCGAACCTGTGAGGTCTGGTGCCCCGCGTAAGCCGTAAAAATGCCGGGAAAGAAAACGGATTCGCACGCAACTATCAGAATCAAAGCACCGAGCATCGAACCGAGAAGCACCGCGCCCGCACGAATCGTAACGACCCGACCCGTAACCATGAGTCCACAAACGACGACGCAGAACACGACTACGCTCCAGGAGATAGCGCGCGACAACGATAGGTTCAATGTTGCGACAATTAGACAGGGGACCAACATGGCTGCGCCCGCAAGCAACTTCCGTTGCCGTTCCAATAGATATATGGGGAGAACACAAGCAAACGGCACGGCGATTAAGAGTAACGTAAACCACTCACCGGCAATCCACGGACTGGGAGGGGATATGAGCCGTGATCGGAACGCCACCAAGTTGGTAAGCCCAAAGGATCTCAAAAGCTTCACATTCTCGTCAAACTGAGGCTGCCCGGAAAACGCGAGCAACGCACCGCCGAGTCCGAGGAGCCCACACAACAATACCATTTGGGCCGACGTGCGAATTGTTAGCCGCACTGTAGAGTAGACCAAGACGAAAATAGCGATTGCCAATGCTGTACGGACGCCGTTAGCGCGATACTGGGAGAGCAAAAATGAGGGGATTTCGAACGCGCCAAGTAGCAGAATGCTCCAATCGATCGGCCGCATGCGCAGACGGTCCGTGGCAACAAAAGCAATCGCGACTAATGAAGCAAGGGTAAGCCAGAGAGTGTTGTTCGGGACAGCGGAGTACAAGTTTCCGACCAGACCGGCGAGAATACATGCCCAGGCGGATTCGACGTAGAGGTCGCGGTGAAGCGATTCTGCCTTATGTTTAGAAATCCTGTGACTTGGATTGTCAAGTTGCAGCTCTTCGTCTCCAATTTCCCTGAATCATAGACACTTTGCGACGCCGTCATCTAATCAGCCAATTTCAATAATATGGCTCGTAGGAAATATGCTTGGTTTTCCTCATGGGGTAAAGCCACCAGAAAATCTGATGGCCCCAGATGCGAATCTTTCGTTCGCCAACGCGCAGTATTATTCGCGAGCGAAGTACCCAGTTGTCCGCGTGATTATAGATTAAGTCTTCCGAGAAATGTGTAGTAAAGACGGCTTGGCAAATGTCGAAAAAATGGTCCTCTTCTTTTTTGTTACTCTTACTCCTCCAGCTCGCGAGATAGATTTCACCAGTAGTGGCTTCCCCGATTGTGAAATAAATTCCAAATCCGTTAGAAACCGAACCTCGGATGGGTGCCGAATGTGGATTCGTTGGGGTAATTCGGAAACACGGGCCGGGTGCCGTAGGGTAATTGGTCTCTAGATCTAAGACGGCAGTTTTCTCAGGAAGGGCCGCCACCGTCGCCTTTAAGCGGTCTAGAATTCGTATTTCTAACTCCCCCTTACACATGTTGCCTACCATGCTGACGGAGGCCAAAGATCTAAGTGTCCACCTCCGAGTAACTTACCACCAATTCTAAATACATTCCCAGTAAATCCATTGGCATCCCTCCATCCCCAGCCGACCCTAAGCCAAGGGTTACTATTCAACAAAGCTGGACTACCGAGTTTGGTTCTCCCAAACAAGAGGGAGTCTGCCGGACCGGCCGCTGCATCTACTGCTGCCCCTACGACACTTGCCATGGCGAAATTTGCCGCGTTGTCACTCTCTATGCCGGTAACTGGACGACTCCAGTCTATCCTTCCTTGACTGTCACAGATAAACTCCCCTCCCTTGCACGGAGTTCCGCAGCCTTCAGCCGTGAACTCACAGGGAACCTGATGAGGCGCGTCAACTACGACCGCCTTTATCACGCTGCAACTTCCCGGCACTCCTCCATAGTCGAGGCATTGTGTTCCATTAACCCAGGTTCCCCCAGCCATACTACAGGCTGATATCCAGGAACCTTCTTCAGTGTCGCCTCCCAAGATTCTACCGTCGGGCATTTGGCAATCGAGACCAAGTGGGTCGGTGAGCTGCAGAGGGTTGTTCAAAACGTATGCGTACCGATTCCAAGATTGTGGATACGCCAGATTTACCGCTGCGAGGCCCGCCGGATCTGGAGAAGACCAACGCCCCTGTGTACTGTATTCGCGGAACAGGAAATCGTAATCGCCCGGTGAAGTATCTTGATTCTCTCCGGTGAATGAGACATCGGCGGTTCCAGACTGGGCATACGTTTCCCCGAACGGACCGTAAGCAGTGGTCGAGGACACCGTGCGCGCGGGTGTTGAATCCAGGCGCGCACTGCCAAGCCAATCTTTATGACGGTAATTACCCAACCCGCTGGCAGTATAGACTGCTTCCTCCTGTCCTCCAGGCAGGGAGATGATTGCCTTCTGCAAAGTTTGCCCGTTCATCAATGCGAGCTTCTGTCCCGTCGGAGAGTACACGATCTGTGTGTACCCCCCCGCTCGATTCTGCTCCACCATGCGGTCCAGCGCATCGTATTTCAGCCCGACGGAGTCGATCGCGACGGAATTCCCGTCCGCGTCCCAATTGTATATGTGAGAGCCATCGCCCATCACGTTTCCGTTAGAATCGTAAGACACGGTGGTGCCTGGGATACTGAGGAATCGGTTCGTATTCTGACCTGTCGTTGGACTCGTGTAGGTGGGTTGGAATTGCATGCTGCCACTCTTCGCGAGGTTGCCGAATGCATCGTACCCAAACGTCTGAGACCACACCGAACCACAATTCGCACTGGCAATACGACTTAAGTCATCAGCCGTATAATTACAGGTCTGATTATCGGTGCTGTTGAAGGGATCGGCGATCACCAGCTTCTGCAAAGAGGCATTGGCGTTCCAAGTCGGACTTCCCACCAGCGCCTGACCGTTCACGTTAAACTTATATTGTGTCATTCGACCGGTGTTCGAGTCGTAGCCGAAGGTATCCGAGTCCAACGAACCAAGATTAACTTGATAAGGCTGACCAAAAACATTGTAAAGCGTACTCGTCACGGGATTCTGCCCGGAACTCGCTGAAGCCGAATTGGGGCGGCCCTTCCCGTCAACCCCATACGTGAAGGTAGGCAAAGTGGCCAGATTGCCGCTCAATTGCTTCGATGCACCGTTTTCCCAGTAGGTCTGGCCCAGATGGTAATAACCCCCGGAATTTGGAGTGGACTGGTAAACATCCGCCACTTCTCCGCGCGCTGAGTAGCTAAAACCTTCATCAGTGATCTTAGTTCCGGCCTGGGTCGTGGCGGTGTACGCTTCGACCAGTCGCGTTTTACCATTGGCCATTGAGACCAAGTTAACTGTGGCCCTGTCGTAGACGAAATATTTGTTCGGCGTGCTTGCCGAGTACGGGCCAGTATAGGTGACGCTAATCACCCGATGGAGAGCATCATACGCCAAACAGGTGGTGTTTCCGACGGCGTCTACGCGCTTTACCTGATCGCCTGACGAAGAGCCGCAGGTTGCGTCAGTGTCATACGTGTAGTTCGTGGTTCCCGTCTCGGGGTTATTTTCCGATGTCTGGCGACTCAACCAATCATAATTGTATGTCCGGCTCTGCCGGTAGCCCGACGAGGCCTGAGCATTCTGCGTGACCGTCAATAGATTGCCCAGCAAGTCATACGTATAATTCGTTAAGTAGCCGGTCTGGGAAACCGTTTGACCGCACGCTCCGCTTCCTGCTGCGGTCGTTATTTCACAAACAGATGTAAGCCGGCCAAGGCCGTCATATTCCAATTGGCGGCTCTTGGGGTTCTCGCCCGCGGGCGCGGGCCCAGCGGTCACCAGGACATCGTTCTGAGTGTAAGAGTAAGTTGTGGAACCTCCTCCGGCATCTGTCACAGATTTTATGCGTCCAAGCGCATCATAGGTCTTCACGATTGCGGGGCCGTTCGAATTCAACTGGCCCGCCGTTCCGCTGTACGGCAGCGTGGTTCGATTCGGCCTCCCAAGACTATCGAAATCCTGTTCGACGGAATCGAAATTCGAGGAGCCGGGAGATTGACGTGCCTGCTGAATATGAACGCGGCCGAGCCCATCTCCTGTCGTCAACGCATCCACAGCTGAGCTGCCTGCATTGAAGGAGAGATTGGATTCGATCGAGGTCCGTGCGTTATACGTCAAGTTTATAACAGCACTTGCGGGATCCGTGGTTGAAGCCGGACGCCAGAAATAAGGATCTGAGTATGCGACTGTCGTTTGCTTTCCGTTTTGGTCCGTAAAAGAAGTCAGAACCGCGCCTGTACAGTTCCAAGCTCCTGAAACATAGAGAGTCAATGAGCCACTGACATTTGTGGGAAACGAATTACCACACGCACCATAAGTGGATGTGGTCTGGGCACTATTTACATCTGTGGCCGTTTGGAGGGTTCCGGTATCAAAATAAGTGGCGTTGCTCATCAAGAAGTTGATGGCATCCTTGTAGCTCTTGATGGTAGTCGCATTGCCGCGAGCGCCAGAAACTGCGACGAGCTGTGGCGCACCAGTAGTCCCTACAGCCGTCTCGTCGTATGCGAAAGTCGTTTGCGCGACTGGAGTCCCTGCTCCATTGCACGAGTTCCAGTTGCCAGATAGGCTGCAAACCGCAACTGTTGCCGGGGCCAGGATACCGTTTCCTAAGGAAGCATACGTCGTAACCGTTTTCTTGATAAGAGAACCTGTGCCTGCACCACTAGCGCCGTAGTCGTAGTCGTCAACCTCATTACTCAGACCATACGAATTGTAGAAAGAATCGCGCTTGGACTGTTTCCCCGTGCCGTCCGGAACCTGGACCACCTGAGTCTGTCGCAGAATCGGCCGAGAAACCGGGGTCCCTGTACAAGGCGAAGCGCTGCCGTTATAGCAACTGCTGCTGGTTTGCAGCAGCGTACCTGCCGTCGAAGTACCCTGGTAAACCTGCCGCTGAGTTTCATAGATTCCCTGAAATTGTATGAGACTATCGCTTCCCGCTGGATCGGTCACCTTCGTGGTGGAAGCGGCCCCAGTGCCTGGGGTTCGCGCGTAGTTCCAATAGTTCGCTGCCGTATCCGGTGTATATCTCTGAAGTCCCGCCGTGCTACCGTCTGAGCAAGTTATATGGCCGGTGCTGCCGCCCGTGTACACATACCTGATCATGCCGCCCGTGGGGAGCGTGACGGAGGCGATACGGCCGGTAACAAAACCGGAGTGGCCCGGTGTGGCTTCATAAGCAAAAATGTACTTGCTGCTCGGGTTTACTGCGAAGTCTGGCAGGTCGATTTCGCTGACCAGATTTGCGGTCATGGTACCGTCTGTTCCGTAGTCTGAAATTCCGGCACAGCCAAAATTTGTCTGAACGCTATAGTTCGTGTATTTCATAGTAAACCTAGCGGACCCGCCAGGCGCGGTGTAGCTGAAGGTTGTGTTGCTTGGAGCTACGCCAGCGATTGTTAAAACGGTGGTGCCCAAAGTATCTGTAAATGCGCCCCCGGTGTTCGCGTTGATCTGGTTTCCATTGCGATCAGTCGCACTTGCGGCGTATGCACCCCCCGTCGGGTTGACGGGTGGGTAGAAAGACGCGCCCTGGGGCGTTGTTATAGGGCCGGTCGGCCCCGTAATCGATAACCCGTCCGCGGAACCAGGGTATGTGTTCACATAGCTATTGCCGCAGCTACCCGATTTGGATTCGACATAATAACCGCTGAAATCATGGAGCAAACCCCAAGGATCGACATACTTTGAAGAGCCGATGTACTGATCGGCGCCGCTGATATGTCCCAGCCCGTCGTAACAATACGAAGTAGTCGACGAGTACGTGAGGTAGCCAAAATTGCCGCTCGCGAAAGCACTTCTAAAACTCCAGCCCCAGTTGGCGTTGGTCGTCCAAAACTTCGAAGAACCAGAACCTGTAACAGACCAGATTGAAGAATCGAACGTGATGTCGTAGTTGAAATTTGTGCCTCGACCTGGTTTGTGTATGACCGGAACTGTCCAGTGAGCATTGAGATTAGCGAGATTTATGACCTCAGGACCACCGCCGAAGGACCCGAAGGCCGGAGTGCCCGTGACGGGCCCTTGGGCTAAAGCCGGCAAACCGATAACGAAAAGGAGGATCGATAAGCAGGCCTTTGTCGCCCAGGCACTTTTCGCGTTCGAAATGACGAGCAGAGAGGTCATGAGACACCTATCTGGGTAGCAGCAATGTCGGCGTTGAACGTGGCATTTTCAAATTGAAGATCTAGAGTCAGGGAACTGTTGACGAACTTCTGTACGTGAAATGGAACCCTACCACCGCTCACTGCGCGATAGTCGAGAAATCGGAGTTCGAGAGGAATATCAGAAAGCGCGTTGTCGTCGGGGTGAATGTTGTAAACGAAGGAGACAGGCAGGTGGGTTGTGGCGTCGAGAAAGATATCAATTTGGCTGAGATGCTGCGTTAGGGAGGCGACATCGCTTGAGAGTGCGGGGAATTTTTGTGAAGCAACTATATGAATAACCGCTTGGCCGTTCCTTGTTTCCGAGCCGACGAGCGTGACAACGGAATTTTGACCATCTGCCGCGGCCGCAAGAGTGAACGCCGGAGACCAGCCCCAATCATTGACGAGATTGTGGTCGGGGATCGAATGACTGACGCCGTCGGGGCCTGACCAGCCGCCGACGGAGGCATTCGAACTGAAAGACCTGAATTCGCTGCGCGCGCCAGAGGGAAAGATAAAATCAAGCCGCGTGGCACCAGAGGACAGGATCTTGACCGTAACAGAGCCGGACTCGTCATCAGAACCAGCAATGCGGCGGGCGGTGCCAGTCAGAGTCACGTTCGTCACCGGCAGACCTGCCGTGAGTACGCTAAGAGATTGTTGGAGCAGGAGGTGCGCCTGCACTTCGTTTGCCGCGGAAGTACCGGCTTGCGGCGTCGACTCTGCGGCGGGAACCCCTACCCATAAGACGATAACCGCGAACCACAGGAGTTTCTTCATTACTCTCTCCTCCGGCGAGCCAAGTGTTTGGACACACACCAGCGGCGTCGTCGAACTATGTCGAATCGAATCTCAACAAATTTTCGATTAGAAAGCGGGGGAATAAACCCCTCGAGCGAATGCAAGCTTTGCTAGTCGGAATACACGACGGATAGTGCGGGGGGGATATGCTGCGAGCGAACCTATGCGGTTTTTGAGATGATGTCAAGTGATTTCGAAGTTACTATAAATCTATTTTGAGTCGGGATCCCAGTCGCAAGGGGGTTTGCATAACATAGGTATCTTAGGACGCGTGGGTTTTGGGTGTCGGAGACCGTCGCCACAATGTAATTACAAAGAGTAGACCGGCGGGGAGGGTCAAGGAGACCCTGAATTTTACAATCGGATCCTATATGTGCTAGGAAGGCATATCTACCCTCTTTCCTATACCATACGATGCTTATCGAGATGCCCAAAATATTAGAGATCTTGGTCTAATGGGTCCAATCATTCACCTAATTGAGGCCTCACAGGGGCTCAAGTGATCTGGCCTTTAGTCAGTAGAGAAGATTCTTTGTTGGCAGCGGAAAGAAGATGTTCGGAGTGAATCGGAGTTTCCGGTTGGAGGACATGAGAAGGTGCGGAAAACGATTCGATTATCAGCCACTTCCGCCTTCATGATCGTAGTTCTATCGGTATGTACGGTATGGATTCTGTTTACGCTTTGGCAATCCAATAGAATATCAATTCAGTTTGGGACGCTGAGCAGGCTCGCCTATCGCTCGGTTCGAGAATGCCACTATAAAGTAGGTGAAGAAGATTTTTTGTTCTCCAAGTGCTATGAGACTGCTCAAATGTTGGTTATCCGCGTGGGCCAATCGGCAAAAACGCAACACGAGAGGAGGCAATACGCTGATCTGCACAATTTTCTGACTGACGTGCGTGAATATCATCAAAAGTTGCTAGGGTCCGCTGATCCAAGCCAGGTCCGCGAGAGTGGGGACAATCTGAATAGATTTCGTGATCGTTTGGACCAAATGTTCAAGAACGCCTCCGAGGACCGGCAAGGATACAGTGAATAATCTTCTTCCACCGGGACGGGTGGCCCGGACGAAAAGTTCTAAGACGAATCTGGGTGCCCTGCCCTCGGTTTTTTGAGGGCGGGGATTTTTCTTCGACGTAGCGCGTTTACTCATGACCAGTTGAACCGGCCGACGAAGATCATGTATCCCGATACGACATTTACGCAATTCGGATGCGACATTCGTGGTCGCCGAACCACGGTTACCGACCAAAACAATAAGGTCACCACCTTGGGTACGATGACGCGGATCGCTTGGTTACCGTCACGGACGCGGCTAGCCCTGCTAATGTCACGACTTACGGCTACGACACGGAAAGCAACCTTACGAGCATCAAGGACGCGAATAAAAACCGGACGCGCCAATTTCAGCGTTGAATCGATATTTCCGCCAGCCGCCCGGAACAATATTGGTGGTGCTAGACGTCGCTCATTCGCGTACTGCCCCAGTTCCTGAGGCACAACTCCACCCATTGAAGCCAACGCTCATAGCCCCGCCAAGAAATTCATCAATGCCGCGTTATCACGCCACCGTTTCTTCCTCCGTTGCGGACTCAACTTCACGAGTTGCTTGCGAAAACGTTCCGGGGTCAGCGACAAATACTTTTCCGTGGACCCCAGTCCAGCCTGCCCCATGTACGCTGCAAGCGCCGGGAGCATCCTGTTCAAGTCAGCTCCTTGCTTGAACCACGCCGTGAGACGGTGAACAGCGAAGGTATGGCGTAAGTCATGCATGCGGGGCTGGTAGCGAGCCCCGTCATGACGTGCAACTCCCGCAATCCGGCGAAGCCTTTGGAAACTCTTGCTCAGAGTGTTAACGTTCAGCGATTTGCCATCTCTCGTCACAAAGAAATTCGAGCTTTGGATCTTCTTTCGAGCGGGCGAATGGAGATATCGTCGCATGACCTTGTGCAGGTCGGAACTGATCGGGATGCGCCTCACTCGATTGAATCTGCCACCTTGAATTGTGACCAACGCGTTCTTCAGGTCGACGCCTTCGCGAAGCAGTTTCAGCGTCTCGCCTGTCTGGGCTCCCGTCCCGTACAAGAACAAGAGCAGTGCGCGCAGAGTTCGCGCGTCTATCATGCACGCGGCCCGTTTCTGACTGTAGCGTGTTGCCCTGAAAAGGAGCCCGAGTTCTGTTCGAGAATAGACGTAGGGAACAAATGTTTGAGGGCAGGGTGGACGAATCTGCGGCATCGGCAACGACTGCAATCCACCCCGCGCTGCCCAGAACTCGAAAAAGTTCTTGAGCAAGTTGTATTTCTGTCGCCATGTAGCGGTTGAAGTCTGTGGGCCGATCAGAAACGCCCCTACTTGTCGCGGAGTTATGTAGCCAAGTGGCACATCTCCTATTTGCCTGCAAAAGGCGGAAAGAATCGACGCTGACTTAACGTAGGTGAACCCCGCTGACCGTTTTCGTTCGACATAGCTCCTAATGCTTTCGAGCAGAGTCATCGCAATCCCGACAAACGAAAGGCGGCGACCTTTCGCAGAGAGCGCGTGTCATACTTGGCATAGATTCCGATCGACCGGGAGTCGCGGTGACCAAGGAAATCGGCAATCTCCTTCAATGAGGTGCCTTTTCTCAGCAAGCGTGTCGCGCAGGCATGACGCAGGGCATGTGGGCCGCGGTGTGCCGACTCAATTCCCAGTTGCCTCATACGAAGACTCGTGATCTGCCACATTGAGCTCGCCTTGACGGGGCGATATGGCGGATGCAGCGTCACGAAGACATGACGGCAGGGGCAACGAGGTCTCCCCTTAGTGAGATACCGAAGGATCGCCTCTCCCACTTCAAACTGAATCGGAAAGTGTTGCACCCCGCCTCGCTTTGCACGTTGCACGGCAAACCTTTCGTCCCGCCAATCAAAGTCGCTCAGGCGCAGCCGCGCGACTTCACTACTGCGGAGCGCATAGATCGAACACAGCGACAATATGGCCCGCGCGCGAAGCGTCGCCGGCTTCGTCCCACTCGTGGAGTGGAGCAATCGCCGGACTTCCTTCCACGTTGGTCCTTTGAGTAAGCCGTCATATTTCGGGATAGCGGGACTTTGGATGCCCCGACCAATCCCCGGCGCGCACCAACCTCGGGTCGCCGCGTGCCCAAAGAAAGCTCGAAGAGCTTGGCCTTGCGACGCCAGTGTCATTGGACGCCATCCGCCTGCCGCCTTGCTCGCAAGAAAGTCATCCACATCACGGAGGGAGACCGAGCCGAGCGCCTCGTGTCGGCTTCCCAGCCACTTCAGAAAGATTCCGGCTCTCGAACTGTATGAGCGAATGGTGTCCGGTGACAGTCCTTGCGTCGATCGCATGCACTCTATGAAGTCCCTGATGAATTCACTGAACGGATGTGCGGGCGTGGGAGGAACCGTCAATTGACCGTGGAAACGTAACCACTTCTTAGCCACACTTGTGAAACAGAACGCTGCTGCCCTTCCCGCTTTCCTTCTTCGGTGCGGCCCTCGATAACTCGCCCAGCACTTGCCGGCCCTTTCGATTTCCTCGAGCTTCACGCTACGCAAACTCGTTAGTTCCATCAGGCGGACGATGTGAATCAAGTAGGCCGCAATCGACCGGACACGATGGTGACTTGTCCCTTGTCTGAGTAAATAGGAGAGGAATTGCTCGCGTTCTCTTAGGAGTGGTGCCGTTCGATGACGGGTCAAAGCGAGTGGTTCTTCTAAGATGCCTTCTATCATCGGTCCGCGTCCTCAACACCAAGTGAAATCAGCCGTGCGCAGCCAGCTTGGATTTTCATGCACGCGACTCTCACTCGTTCGTGTTCGGCCCGAACAGAATGGTAAGCCAGAGCAAGGTTACGGTTCAATAGACGCTCCTGTCCCGTTCGTTCCTAACGAAGACTCGGAGCTGCTCAAAGTCGCCAGATTTCCAATCGCTGAGGTCGCCTTCCTCGATCGTCATTCGCGTGGCAATGCGCCAGCAAAGCTCAGTCTTGTCCGTGAACCGAACGTGGAGATATAAGAGGCCTTCCTCAAATTTGTGTTCAACCCAGTCCACAACCTTGCCATGTAAGACCCGATATCGACGGCCGGGAACGAAGTTGCGGGAGTTCGGCCTGGTGGGGTTGTGCTTGCTCATGGACGGTGTCCTCCTTTTTTGGGTGTAGCGTGATGCCTCAATCCTCGCGATGTCGCTCTCGCCTTCTTGGAGGATCTACGATTCGTGCGATGCCGTCTGGTTGCAGCATTTTTTCTCTTTAAGGATTGCTCCCGGTCGTAAAAATCTTCATCGGACATGTCCCAATTGGGCAGGATGACAACGCGAGGCGGAAGTCCTTTCCGCTTTCGTCTTCCTTCCGAGTCCCGGACTTCGAGATAAATATCGTCTGGGTCGTTTAGCTTTTGGCTGAAGGCGCGCTGAAATTTGTAGGCCCACTTAGCGTCGTTCTCGACGATGGCTTCAAAGTTGTCGAAGAATTCGCGGTTGGCGTAAACCCGCGCAATTTCCACGTCGGAACGAGCATGCTGAATGAGATCACGCTGGAAGAATGGAACGGACTCCAACTTCTCCAGGCCAACAATGAGCCGATCAAATGATTGATTGAGATCAAGGAGCTGCTGAAAAAGTCCCAGCTTCATTGGCCGCCTCTGCGTCTTACCGACAGGCCCCAAGGGCATTCAGCGCCAGGAAGCGAGCAAGGGCATTGAGGGGGCATATTGGGAGGGAATAAACTGACGGGTTCAAAGGGGATTTGAGTCGGAAACAGTAGTCGCAGGCCGAGTTGCACCCACAATTGGAAATGGATAACTTCTCTTACAGCCATCGTTGCACCTCCGGTGCGACTTTGGTCAGGGCCGCGTTGGTGCTTGCTACACCAGCGCGGCCCGCTTCCTTACGCTTGTTCGACCCTGGAACTCTTTTTATCTTTTTTGGCCTTGCCCCTGCCCCAAAAGCGTGCGGCCTTGTACTGCCTGAGCTTGGCCATGCCTTTTTCAGTCCAGAATCTGATTCGTGTCCCAGCTACCACGCGTGTCGATGGAGCAGGAACATGCTTTTCATGAATCCATTTGTAAAGCGTTCGGCGTTGAATTCCCAACTGACGTGCCGCTTCGGAAATGGAATAGTCTGCCATAAGAATACACAGCCTGTGTACTTTGTCAATCTAAAAAACTCAACCCGGAAAAGCCCTCATTGCGCCCATCCGGGTCATTGTGAAGAGTATCTCATTTCGCCCGAGATTCTGGAGGTGCGCGGGGACGAGATTCGTGAGAATCAACGCCCGGCAATTTGGTCTCGGCCCGGTGACGCCATCAGAACTAACAAAGGATTGTTCACCGGGCGATTCCCGGCTTATCACAATCATGGTCCAGAAGTTCGGAGGCTAGACTAGAAATGGAAACAAAGAGAACACATGGCCGGTATGCAGGACACAACGCTGGAAGTGCATGTGCGTACGAATGTTGGATTTTCGGCCGTTTGTGCAGCCTTGTCCGCAACTACAGTCAGGTCGAGAAAATTCGCCGGATACCAACATCTCCCTCCTACAATAGGCGCCCCGATCGAACGCTGGACGTCTTGTGCAGCACACATAAGACCGATCGTGCAGTATCAAAGAACTGCGCAGGCCCAAGATACAGATTTCGTCCGCGCGAATGTATGGTCCGGCAGCGCATACGCAGGGCGATCGCATGAACGATTCTGTTGGCTGCTCGATGTCCCCGCGCGGCCCAAACTGCCAGGCGAGAGTGCATGTACCCAGGAATTGAACTTCGACTGTATCGCTATGTCTCTGCCCTCGCGGAGGAATTAAATTTCACCCATGCGGCCTTTCGACTACACCTGTCACAGCCCACCCTTAGCGCACAGATTCGTGATTTGGAAATGGAGCTCGGTCTCAGGTTATTCGAACGAACGAAAGGGGGACAGCACATGACGCTGACCGCGGCGGGAGAGGCTTTTGCTGAGGAAGCTCGCCTCGCTCTCCTCCACGCTGACCGGGCAGTCGAAGGAGCGCGCGCTGCGAATGGTCGACACAGAGGGCCTTGGAGTCTTGGGTATTCGCCTCTGATTGATCTCCGCGTTTTGTCCAAAGTGCGCCAACACTTGTCAGAAACGCACCCTAGCGCGGAAGTTCGGCTCGTTAGCGCACATACCTCCGAACAAGCGAACGGATTGACGCGGGGAAAGCTTCAAGCGGGTCTAGTGATTCTACCTATGCGAGGAAACGGACTGACGTCCGAGGGACTCTATCGGGAGGCGCTCGTTCTTGCCTTGCCCGAGCGTCATCCGCTAACCAGCAAAGCTGAGATCGAGATCACGGATTTACACGAGCTGCCCCTGGTGATGATACGCAGTGATATCGAACCTCGCTTCGGTGACGACTTGACCCGAGTCTTCAGAATGGCGCGTATCAGGCCGAGAATATTCCACGAGACAACAACGCAGGCTGAGGCTCTTGAGTTCGCGGCGGAAGTAGGTGCGGCAGCGCTGACGATACCTTCGGCACGGTATCCTGGGCATACTAAAACTGTCTTCCGAAGTTTCGTCGATGAACTACTGACCGCCGAAATCGGACTAGCGTATGTTGGCCACAATGGATCGGCTATTTTGACGTCCCTCAAGAAATTCCTGTTCGATACGTTTCACCCCCTGGCTGCGCGGCGATCCCACGATGACCCCGCCGGGCAGATGAACCTGTTTTGAAGTGCGTGGGCTGTAGGTCCGCTTTGCAGAAGGTCGCTGAGGTTGGATCGAATGCTCGCACTCTCCCCAAGCCCCCGCCTACGGCCTTCTTTTCATCGCGTTACCGCCAGACGACCCTCCAGGGTCGCTTCAATAGTTTCAATGGTCGCAAATGCTTGAAACAGATTTTGACTGGAAACCCCTTTTCGGAGACACCAAACCAGACTCCACGCCTCTTCTTCCGGGTCTGCTACAGGCACGGCGCTACGGCACCTCGTCTCCCACCACCGTGCCATGTTCTCTTCCTATCCCCGCCACTTCGAATCGCAGCCAATTTTCCCGAGCGAACTCCAGTGCTTTGACCTGTACCACTCCGTAGAAAAAATGGAAATAATAGCGTAAGCCGCTTAGTGAGGTGCGGCTGCGGAGAGATCAGAGAGTGAGCACATTGCTTGCGTAAGAATGACATCGACAACGTCGCTCGGATCGATATCCCGGGGCCCGTCTGGAGCTACAAACGATATCTTTTTAAACCGAACATCACCGTACTTGTAGACCAAGTTCTCTCCTTCGACCATCGTAACCCGGGCCATTGTTCCTGTCTTACCCGGTTCAGAATAGTTGAGCAGGATTCTGTACACGTTGCGGAGGGCAAGATCGTTGGTTTCCGTAGAAAGGCGGAAGGTGTAGGCGTCGCGCAACTCGATGCAACCTCGGAGTAAGCCGCTCTTTGTCTTAATGATGTCGTGCCGAAGATCGAGCGCGTTGGCGATGTTCAATTTGCCTGCGCTCGAGACCTTATGGACCAGTGCTGGGACGAAGTCAGTGGTCGAGATGATTCGCCTCTTGATCTCATTCGCGGTGACACCCTCGGAAGCCAACAGAGCGGCAGCTAGACTGACTAAGGCGGTGGCTTGTGAGGTGCCGTCCAGTTTTTTGGTGGCCTTTAGGTCGACAATCGATTCGATCTGGGACCCTGGCGCGGCGAGGTCAATAGACTTCTCGCTGTAGTTAGAGAAGTTACTCAACTGGTCGTCGGCGTCGTGAGCCGCCACAGAAATCAAGTTTTTCAAGTTCTCGTCGGTCGGGTTTGACCACCTTGCCGGGTACCCGATGTCGTCTGTGTTAAGTCTGTGATCTTCGAAGTTGCTCCCTGGCCCGCTGTCGGCGTTGCCCGCAGCGGCTACGAAGACCACGCTTGGAAGACTGCTAATCTCGTCTAGGACAAGATTATTCGGTGCGCCAGTAAGGCTGAGGTTGATGACCTTTGCGTCTCGGTTCCCCGCGTACTTAATGGCACGCGGCAGTTCATAGGGTGAAACGCGTCCCTGATCGTCGGCAATTTTCACAATCATGAGGTCAATGCGCCTGTCCAGCTCGGAGAGATCGGCCGAGAGGAGGCGAGCAGAAACAAGTCCCGCGATGTGAGTTCCATGATGATAGCGAGATGCGACTTTACAGTCGTCCTCGGGAAAGAGCGCGGGACTCAAGAAATTGCACCCATGTTCGTCCTTTCGGCACGGATTGTCATAATGTTGATTGTGGCCGACCATTTTGTTTCTCCAGAGTTGGAACCGAGGGTCATCTCTCACGAGCCCGGTATCTAGGACCGCAACCGTAACTCTTCCTCGCAAAGCCTTGCTTAGATCGTCCCACCTTGGCGGTACAGTCTGAAACCACCAAGCCGACGACCCCACTACCGATGGCTGCGTGTTCGCCGCCCTGGTCATGCTTGCCACACTCCAACTGGGCACTACATAAAAGCCGTATTCAGCCTCGGCGGAGGCAACAGCTTCCGGGTCCATTTCCTTCAGGAGATCGGCGCCTTTCTTGGCTTCGTCGATGGAGCGAGTCCGCATGGGAATAGACCTAAAGCGCGTGACGTAAGGAAAATGGACCTTTTCGCTCGGACTAATGAAGTCTTCCCAGCGGCCCTTCAAAGAGGGATTCGCGGCTTCAATCGATTCCTTTGTTTTCTCTCCGGCAAAGCCGATTTCTAAAAGCGCCAGATCCTTGAGCTTAATGGGCTCGGGCGGAGAGATTTCAGTCGGTCCGGACCAGAGAGGTCCGGGAGGTAGGGAGACATTTTCCACATTCAGAGGACCGTCAACTGAGAGCTCAGGTCTCAGGTAATTTACAATCGTTCGAAAGGTCTTGTTGCTGAATCCATAGATTCGCCGAGATAACGCGGCCAGGGTCTCCCCTTTCTTGACGCGTGTTTTCTCGCCTTCGGCGATTTGATCGAGGTATTTAGCAGTTGCGCGTTTGACATTGGGCGTCAGTCGCACTTTGAGATAGATTGGTGGCGTTTGCGACGCGTCGGTGTTGTACCCGGCCGTGCTCTCCTGCGGCGGCATGCACCAGGATACCTGTGTGCCTAGGCTGAGGCCTAGGCACACGGTCAGATTAATAAATCTCAATTGCCTATGAACTCGGGAAGTTAGAAGGCAGGGAAGCATCAGGCCAGCTAGCCCTACTTCACGTAGGCCAGTTTGATAGTGTGGGTCTTCGCTTGTTCGAGCTTGCCGGTTCCTTTCAATTCCACGGGAATCAGTTTGGCAGTGTCGACACCCCCTTCGACTTCCCACTTGACGGCAAAGCCCACCTGAAGTTCGACCTTATTGGTTTTTAGATATTCGCTGGCTTTCTCTGCCTGCAAAAAAGCGAGTTGGGCAAGCTGGATCTGCTTCGCAAGGGCATGCTTGAAGTTCTCGATCTCCGTGCTAGACAACGTGGTTGCCTTGCCCGCCGTCGGCGGCTTTAGCTCCAGCGTGAGCGACGTGGTGCCCTCGGATGATCGTTTCGAACCGATCGTGAAAATGAGCAGCTTAACCTCGCCTCCTGCTTCCTTTGTCCTATCAGCTTTCAATTCGATGGTCACCCCTGCAAGCTCCGGGAATCCTGCCGCCGGCTTCTCTGCCGATTCCTTGACTACCTCCTCGATCGCCTTTACCACGTCGCCGACATCAATGGCATCCTTCGTTGCTTTGCTTTTGTCTTTTTTCCCGGCCAGGCAGGCTGAATCAAAGACGAACCCCATCGAAAGTCCCAGTAGCAACAAGAGTGTCGTAAATCGCTTGCCATCGTGCGCTCGCTTTGAACCTATCGAATGCATTCAAGCCTCCTCTCTATATCTCGGGAACGGGTCGCGCGTATAAGCGGCGTCGGGCTCGGAAACGCCCGACACCTGTTGTGCCGCCCTGAGGTCTTCGCGCGTTTGTCGCTCGGGTGGTTACCGGTTGATTACGGTATTCAACATAAAAAAAAGCTCAAGTCAAGCTTTTTTTGTCTGATATAAGTCGTGGACATTGACCACTGTTGCGGTTAAATGTGGAAACTGTTCCACCGGAACCCACTGGTCATCGATGGCCACGTTCCAGAGACCCAGGATCACGGGATAGCACGCGCGACAGTAATCGTGCCCCCAGACCTTTCGGGTTTCCCGCGTCTCAAAGCACGGTCACAGGTGATCGTTACGTGGCTGTAGATGATTTCACGGCGCATTGGCGAGAACTAAGACGGAAATTCCGGATTACTTAGTGAAGCTTCGGACAGCCGCCGTCTCGGAATCATAAACGTCGAACATCGTCAGTAGCTTGGTGATCTGCAACACTTCCTGGAATTTCGATCCCAGGTGGGAAAGCTTAAGCGACGCTTTCTGCAAGCGGGCGCTGTGGTGGGCGGCCACCAGCGCGCCCAAACCGGCGCTATCGATAAAGGTGACCTTGTCCATGTTTAGCACAATCTTCTTCTGATTGCTTGCCAGCAGACTCTTGACGTGCTCGCGAAGAGCGTTGCTTTCCTGACCGAGCACGATGCGGCCATCCAGATCAACGACCACCGCGCCACGTACTTCCCGGTTCGTCATCTTCAGACCCACGTGCAAACCTGCTTCCGAAGGCAATCCGGACTTGAAGTCGAACGTGTCACGACCGTAGTCTTCAAAAAGCGGCTGTCTCGCCTGCTCGGTCGCGGTGCCTGCTAGAAACACTGAACGATCTACGAAGTCTTTTTCCTTCGTATAGGAAGCGCCGAAGAGTCTTTTGAAGTCCTTCGACCCAAGAATTCTTCTGCATTCCTCAAACTCTTCACCGATAAGTGAATTAAGCGAGTTCATGTATTCGTCGGCGTTCAAGTCCCCCGCACGAAATCTGTTGGCAAGGAGTTCTTGCTTGTTATGCAGATCCGCTTGGACTCTCGTAATTTCGACCTTCCTCGCTTTATCGTATGTCTCACCGAGGAACAGATCGAACATGGTCGACAGTTCCTCAGAACGGAGATCGCCAGCGTCAGCTCCCCGCTTCTCATAAAGCCCCTTGATCCGGCGTGCAAACTCCCGGTCTTTCTTCATCGAATCCCCGTCGGTCGGCCTCGATTACTCCTTCTGGGCTCCCGATACTCCACCAACCGTAGTGCATTTCTCCCGCTGGGGCCAGCTCCCGCGGCCGTAGGTTCCCCAGACGAAAATCGACTGTAGACACCCCTTGGCCAAGCTCACGAGAACTCCACCAGGGTACAAGATTCGATTCGCCGTCTGGTGGCAAACCCCAGTAACACCATAGAAGATTCCGGCGTGCGATTCCGCCTGCGAAAGGCACTGGGCCACCGCTGAATCGCCCCGTCCCGAGCAAATCGACCTACCGCCGGCGTCCCGTCCCCAGCATGGCCAACGACGCCCGTCGCTACTCCGCACGTACGTATGATCCCAGCGGAGTCCACGCATCTTGACCGCATAGCCAGTGAGTGTGGCCATCGCGTTCCTCCCTAGACTCCATTCGGCACCTTGCTACTGATTCTAGCAGTTTGGGCTCTTCCTGAGCATCGCCCGTGATCTTCAGAATGCCAATTCTTCGCGCAGCGTGGCCGTATCCCCGAAGGATGGTAAGTTCCTCGCCAATTCGACGTCAAGAGGAGCCGTGCGCAGGAAGACTAAGAAACCTAGATACAATAATGAGTATGTGGTACCCCAATCGCTTTCACGAGTGATTCCCGTAGCTCGGCCCTGACTCAATGAGACCTAGGCAGCGACCCTTGGTGAACCAATCCGCCGCGAAGCGGCAGCCGGGGCCTGCTTTTCCTTCAACCAGGCGGCCACCTCATCGGGATCGAAGCGCACCGACCCTGAAATTCGAAACGACGGAATGCTTCCGCTCGCCGCCATCTTGTAGATATGTTGTGGAGTCACACCGAACAGCTTCGCAACCTCAACTACCTTGAGAGCCCCGGTTCTGCTTTTCAATGTCTCGACGAGTCTCATCGCAACACCCCGTTTCTGGCTAACGAAGGGATAGGAACTCCTATCACCTCGAAGACTCACTCAGGCTGTTCCCGGTGTCTAATACTTCTCTGTCTCGGACCGATAGCTCAGAACTATATGCGGGGTTCTGTTCGGGTTCCTCCGAATTCCGAAGGTCGGCCTCCGTTAGCACACGGCCCTGCCAGGGGAAAAGCTTTCCTGTCATGGCCGTTGCCATCCACTCCGGCCTCAACAAATCGCGACAAGTCTCTCCGCCCTTTCGGTTAATCGCATTCCGGTTTGGTTCCTGTGCCTGTTCGAAGGAACCAACCTTCATACACCGAAAGGACAAAGAAAATGAATTCAGAAAACATCAAGAAAGTTACAAATCAAGCCATCGAGCAACTCGTTGAGGCGCTAAACGCTGGACACAGCGAGGCACTCACGCAGTATCTCGCGGCAATGGCGAAGTTCAGAGCATACTCGTTTTTGAACGTCCTTCTTATTCTCAAGCAGTGTCCCAACGCCGGTCGCGTCGCTGGTTACCGGACCTGGCAGTCGTTCGGACGCCAAGTAAAGCAGGGCGAAAAGGGCATCATGATTCTTGCTCCGATGTTTCGCAAGCGGACCGAAGTTGCCGACGAATCAAACACCACGGACGAATCTCGTAAAGTTGCGGGCTTTCGCGCGGTATACGTGTGGGACGAACAGCAGACGACTGGAAAGGAGCTACCTCAAATCGGTACCGTGACCGGCGATCCGAGCCGTTACGTTAAGCGGCTCGAAGAATTTGTTCGAGCGAGCGGCATTCGTCTCGACTATTCCGCCGACATCGCCCCGGCGAGAGGAATGGCTGAGAAAGGTAAAATCACCCTGTTACCTGACCAAACTCCGGCGGAAACCTTCGCGACGTTAGTGCATGAATTGGCGCACGCGGATATGCACTTCGGAGAGCGCCGAGCCGATACGAACAAGCGCATCCGCGAGACGGAAGCAGAGGCCGTTGCTTACGTTGTTTGCTCGGCCATCGGACTTGAGACGGGCACGAGCGCTGCCGACTACGTCGGTCTCTATGGAGGGGACTCCAAGCTGCTTTTGGAGAGTCTCGAGTACGTGCAAGCGACCGCTTCGCGCATTCTTGATGCGATTGAAACTAAACCGCAGCAGCAAGCTGCATAGCCCCGTTTTCGAGAGGGCCTCGGCTTCACCGCCGAGGCCCTTTTTGTTCGTCTGCCGAGCATGTCCGACAGCTGGGAGGTGTAAGTCCTCTTCACAACCAGATGGAGGTGAAGTGATAGCGAAGCTCAAGGGCCGAACCGTGAGGTGAGGTCTGAAAGAAGCGTGGAGCAAAGACGCGAGCCGATGAACAAGAACTGGATGTGAGGCAGGCAGTGTTCGGGCGAGCTGGCGAATGGCAGCGAAGCCCTAATCCATCAAGGGCACTGAATGTAAATCCAGCGGTTGCGCGTCGAAGGCGGTCGAACTTACCTCGGGAGATCTGCTACCGGTCTCGAATTCGAGACTGAGAGGCGAGAGATCGCTTCTGATCCGGTGGCAGAAGTCAGCAGAGGGCGTAGTAGCTGCGCAAGCAGCGAAGGCCCGAACGGTCCCCGCAAGGGGATAAAGGGAGCGATGAGTACGCGGCGCGACACAACCACCGACAAGCGGCAGAAAAACCAGTACTGTCTGGCCTTTCCGGAGGAGAGTAGGGGTGCAGCCCCGACGGCCTTCGAGGAAGGGACCGAATCGGAGTTGGCGAAGCGTAAAGCAGAAAGTCCGGCTACCGAGCAGTGGATGGAAGAAGTCTGCGAGCGGGAAAACTGCAAGCAAGCGTTACGACGAGTGAAGGCCAACAAAGGCAGTCCAGGCATCGACGGGAGGACCGTCGAGGAATTGTCTGGACACCTGAAAGAGCACTGGCCAGGCATCCGCGAACAACTCCTCAACGGAACCTACACACCACAACCAGTGAAACGGGTGGAAATCCCGAAGCCGAACGGCGGGGTGCGCAAGCTGGGCATTCCGACGGTGCTGGATCGGTTCATTCAGCAAGCGGTGATGCAGGCGCTGCAAAGGAGCTGGGACGGAACGTTCTCCGAACACAGCTATGGGTTTCGGCCCAAGCGATCGGCACATCAGGCGGTGGCGAAGGCGCAGCAATATCAAGCCGAAGGCTACCGCTGGGTGGTGGATCTGGACCTCGAGAAATTCTTCGACCGGGTCAACCACGACCGATTGCTCGCGAAGATCGCCGAAAGGGTCAGCGATAAGCGGGTGCTGAAACTAATTCGTGCGTTCTTGCGAGCCGGAGTAATGGAGAACGGGCTGGTGAGTCCGGCTGAGGAAGGAACACCGCAAGGTGGACCTCTCTCGCCCGTGCTATCGAACATGGTACTCAACGAACTGGATCAGGAGCTGGAGCGGCGCGGGCACCGGTTCACCCGATATGCGGATGACTGCAACATTTACGTCCGCAGTCGACGAGCCGGCGAACGAGTGATGAGCAGCGTGACGCGACTCCTCACGACGAAGCTCAAGCTGCGAGTGAATAGCGAGAAGAGTGCGGTGGCCCGACCATGGGAACGGAAATTCCTGGGGTTCAGCTTCACGAATCACAAGCCACCGAAGAGGCGCTTGGCGCCGAAAGCGGTGGCGCGGTTCAAGGAGCAAGTTCGGGAACTTACGGGTCGGACACGGGGGATAAGTCTCGCCCAGATGGTCCATGAGTTAGCGGAATATCTCCGCGGATGGATCGGCTATTTCGGGCGATGCGAAACCCCGAGCGTGCTCGAGGAACTGGAAAAATGGCTCCGACGTCGACTTCGGTCGATGGTCTGGAAACAGTGGAAACGAGGCACTACAAGATATCGAGAGCTCCGCAAGCGCGGCATCGCTGCGCAGGAAGCCGCGCAAACCGCAGCTAGCTCCGATGGACCGTGGCACCTCGCGAACACTCCAGGGTTGAAACTCGCCCTGTCGAACGCTTACTTCGCCTCGCTCGGGCTTCCCGAGCTCACGGCTCATGGTTAGTTCAACCCGCCGAACCGCCGGATGCGGACCCGCATGTCCGGTCGTGTGGCAGGGGAGAGTGGGCGACCACTCCCCCTATGCCGATTGAGGGCAATGAAGGAACGGCACCGAAAACATGCCCCTATAGATGTGAGCTATGGCACACCGACGACAAGGTATTGGACGAATGGATTCGACAGAACTATTCTCCGCCGCGTATTCGGCGCGACTTTCAGTCGCGCCACTTAAATGACGCAGGAGAGGCGGAGGAACCAATGAAGAATCTTCGACCAATGCGCTGGCAATCGTTCAGACCAGTCGTTCGCAATACGACAATCGGGTTTAGTGCAGCCCTTCTTCTGGCCGGCAACGCTTTCGCTCGAGCCGCCGGAAACTCACCTTGGGAGAATGCCGTAAACGTCTTGCAGACCGCGTTCACCGGCCCCATCGCCAAGGGGCTCGCCCTGGTTGCCATCGTTGTTGGCGGCCTGACTTTCGCCTTCGGCGAAGGCGGAGGAAAGAAAACCTTCGCAGGCATTGTCTTCGGCTTGGGAATGGCGGTGCTGGCCGTCAACTTCCTCTCTTGGCTTTTCGGGGTTTAGCACTTCCGAGGCAACCACCATGCAGACTAACCCCGTCTTTCGGTCATTGAATCGCCCGCTCACCATCCTGGGAGCCGAGCGGAAGCTGTTCTTCTTCGCGCTGGTAATGGGCGCGTGCGTATTCAATCTGCTGGATAGTCTAGCAGGGGCAGTGGGAATGTTTTTTGCCCTCTACCACTTCGCTCGATGGGCAACGAGGACCGACCCGCAAATCCTCCGGTTTTTGCTCAACTCCACGAAGATTCGTTCACAGTACGACGCAATGAAATTCGAGCCTGTGCAAGTGCGGAGGCTCCGCCGTGTTTAAGTTGAACCGAATCACGAAGGACTACCGCGAGGCAGCCGCACTTTGCGCGCAAGTGAATTTGTTCGGATTTGTGGATGACGAAATCTTTCTCACCAAAAGTGGGGATGTCGGAATCGTTCTGAGCGTCGACGGCGTGGACTACGAATGCCTGGACACGAATACCATCGACAACCTGACGCGACGGCTGACGGCAGCGTTCCGGGTTTTTGATGAGAAATGCCGTGTCTACCAGTACCTCTTCAAACGCAATCGGGAAAACATCCCGTTCAAGACCTACCAGAACCCCATCGTGAACGCGGCGATCCGGAACCGAATGGAGTACCTCAAGACAAAAACCGAATCGCTCTATTCGTTTCAGATTTGCTATGTCGTCCTCTATGAAGGCCTCCGCTACAACGCCTCCATTCTAAACAGTCTCGCCAACATCGCTTCTCAACCTCGTGAAGCGGTTCGTGAGTTGCAGGCATTTGTTTCCACCCGCAAACAAGTGGTGCTGATTGAGGATGAGCTGCAGCAATCGCTGTCGGCGCTGCGTGCCAGAGCACGCAGCTTTGTCGGACAGGTTAGCGACTTTGTGGGAACGCGGGTGCTATCGAAGGACGAAGCGTTCCGCGTTTTTAAGCAAATCCTCAATTTCTCACCCTTGAAGATTGAAAACGCGCATCTGCGACGCGACACGTTCCTGGACTATTACCTCTGCGAATCCCACATCGAGTGCCACAGAGGATTCCTTCGCGTTGACGACTACTACGTGAAAGTGCTGTCACTCAAAGAGCCATCGGCGCAGACCTTCCCCTTGATCTTCAAACAGCTACTCGAAGTCGAAGCCAACTATTTCATTTGCACCGAGTGGCAAAAGCAAGACCCGGCGATGAGCCGGAGTTTCATCCATTCGCGCCGGCGGCACTTTCACAACACGAAGCGTTCGCTGGCAAGTTACGCAACCACGTCGGACCAGCCACAGCGCAGCGATGATGTTCTCGTGGACGAGTCCAAGGAAGCGCAGATTCACGATTTGGGCGAAGCGCTCAAGGAGCTGGAAATCAAGGGCAACTACTTTGGGAACTATTCTCTGACCGTCGCGGTCTACGATCAGGACCTGGCAAAAGTGGAATCGGCGTGCGCCGATTTTTACAAAGTCTTCAATGTCCACGATGCCCAGCTCTACGACGAGAAATACAACCTGTTTAATGCGTATCTGGCGACGGTTCCCGGCAACTATGCGTTCAATCTCCGGTCGATGCTCATCCTCAACACGAATTACGCCGACTATTCGCTGCTCTTTACCTTGCACTCCGGGCACAAGGTCAACAGCCATCTGAAGCAGGAGTACCTCGCGGTGCTCGAAACTAATCACCGCACACCCTACTACCTGAATCTCCATTGCAAGGACACGGCCCACACCGTGATCCTTGGGCGCACCGGCTCCGGCAAGTCGTTTACGCTCAACTTCCTGATCACCAACTTACAGAAATACGATCCCTACACATTTATATTCGACCTTGGCGGTAGCTTTGAACATCTGACCCGATTGTTTGGAGGCACGTACGTCAAGGTTGGCCCGCACAGTGCCGCGTTCAAAATCAATCCCTTCTGCCTGCCCAAAACAAAATCCAATCTGGATTTTCTGGCGCTCTTTGTCCAAGTTCTTGCCGATAACCACGGCGGTGAAAGGCTTTCGCTTGAAGAAGAGCAAGAGCTTTATCAGCAAATCGAGAATCTCTACAGCGTTGACCCCGAGCTGCGCACTCTGGGTGTGCTCGCGAATACGCTGCCACGTGGCCTGTCATTAAAGCTCCAAAAATGGACGGCGAGTGGGCAGTTCGGATTCCTCTTCGACAATGCCGAAGACACGGTAAGTTTTTCCAGCTTTCAGTGCTTCGATTTTCAGGGCATGGAGCAGTACCCGCAGATTCTTGAGCCGCTTCTTTTCTACATCCTCCATCGGGCAAATCACGTCATCACCAACCGCGAGATTACACACATCTTCAAGGCGTTCTTCATTGATGAAGCGTGGACATTCTTTCGAAATCCACGCATCAAGGGCTACATCGTGGAAGCTCTCAAGACCTGGCGCAAACAGAACGCAGCGATGATTCTGTCCACTCAATCGCTCGACGAGCTGCGGAAATCAGACATCGTGGACGTAATTATCGAGACGTGTGCCACAAAGATTTTTCTCGCCAACCCGGATATGGATCGCGAGCTGTACCGGAACCAGTTCCATCTAAATGAGACCGAAATCAACCTGATCGCCTCGCTAATTCCAAAGCGGCAATTTCTGATCAAGAACCACGAGATCGCCAAGGTCGCGAACTTGGAAGTAGACCCGAGAAGCTACTGGCTCTACACGAACGATCCGTTTGACAACCGGAGGCGGGCTGAGGCTTTCGAGAAACATGGCTTCGAGAGGGGCCTAGAGGTTTTGGCGGGAGAGAAACGATGAGCCAAAGGACCCGTGGTTTCGATATCTGCGTCCCAGGAATCACGGCGGGACTAATCCTGGCGGCGGTGGTGCTAGCGATGGGCAATGCCGTATTTCCCGATCCCGTCCAGCAAGTATTTCCGCACCAAACCTTCATGGTGTTGTCCGTCGCAATCGGTGCAGCCAACGCCGTCGGGCTGGTGAGTCTCTTCTTGCACTCCCGAGGGGACGAAGAAAAAGCCCGGCCGCATATTCCGTCAGACGATTCGAAAAATAAGAATTGCTTTCCGTTAGGAGGAACCGATGTTTTCTAGAATCACTCGTTTTGCAGTGCTTGCCTCTCTTCTCTTCACTTGTGTCGGGACGTTGGCATGGGCACAGCCGATCCACGCGGATTCCGGCGCGAGGACCGTTAAGTACGCCGAGACCGACATCATTCCCGTTCACGCCAAGATTCGCTATTCGACACTCATCGTGCTGCCAATGAACGAGGAGATTCTGGACGCCACTACCGGAGACAAGGAATTCTGGATCATCAATGGCGCTCACAATCTCTGCTATCTCCATCCCGCGCAGCAAGGGATTCGCAGCAACTTGAATCTCATCACCTCGACGGGCCACGTCTATTCGTTCCTTCTGATTGAAATCAGCAAGGACACGGACGCCGAGCCGGATCTTAAGATCTTCGTCGAACGCAAAGAAGAGTCGACGATCAATGGGGCCGCCGGAGCGCCACCGCTTGCTCGTGCCTCAGAAGTGCAAGCGTACAAAACTGCCGTCGATGCGGCGAGAGCGGAGTCGGCGCAGGCAGTGCAGGCGGCCGAAGAACGAGCGCAAAAGGAAATCAGCCAGTACCGCGAGCAGTATGCCGGAAAGCTGCAATTCGACTACACCTACAGCGTAAAAGCGGCGCGGCCCCCGTTTTCAGTCACCGCGATCTACCACGACGACAAATTCACTTACATCAAGTGCACCGCTCAAGAGAAACCCACGATCTATGAAGTCAAGGACGGCAAACCGAATCTGATCAATTTCGAGCTGGCCAATGGCGTCTACGTGATTCCAAAGATTGTGGATCAGGGCTATTTGGCTCTCGGCAAAAAGAAGTTGAGTTTTGAGCGCGTCGCGCATAACGCAGCATCTTGAATTTCGTGTGGGAGGGTTCGATGGCCGACGAACAGGTTCAAAGCAGCACGCCGTTGCGCAGTGCGGTTGAAAACAAAGCGCCGAAACCAGCCGGCCTGCTTCCGAAGAACACGCAGCAACTCGTGATTCTGGGAGTTGCTGTCGTCATGGTGCTGATCATGTGGCTGACGGGCGGCGGAAAGCGCAGAGCGACTTCCACCACGGCTCCGCCAGCAGGAGCACGTATCCAGCCTCCGAACGCCGCGACTGTCGAGGATTTCAAACAAACCATCCAGCAGGAACAGGCAGCGACGCGGCAACCAATCTCGCCTTCGAACCTTGCACGGCTTCAGGCAATCGGCCTTGCTGGCGACATACCTCCAGGCGGCGCGGGAGTACCTCCCGATGGAACGATGCCGCAACCGGGCGGAATCGTTGGCGGCGGAGCAGGAGCGCAACAGCCTCCGCCGCCCGATCCAGTCAAAGAAGACAAGAAGAAACGCGAATACCTTTCCCTGTTTGCGCCGAATGTCGCCTTCACGTATCGAAAGGCCCAAGAAGCCGAGCAGCTCGTGGGATCACACGGGGTAAGCAGTGCTTCGGCCGAGAACACGCCGCAAGTACCCGCGACAACAGACTTGGACGCGCAAGTCCGTCAGGCAGAAGCGCAGCTTGCGGCGGCGGGGCAAACAGCAGCACACGATGCGAAGGGAGTGACGCCCACCGCTAGCGACCACCAGAGGCCGTCTGCTACCAAAACAGAGCGATTAAATCCGGACGCCTCCCGGCCCGAAGCATTCAACTCGTTCATCGGGAAGAAATACGTTGTCTTCGAAGGCACGATCCTCGAGGCATTGCTCATCAACCGCCTGAATGGATCGTTTTCCGGCCCGGTCAATTGTCTCGTGACGACGGACATTTACTCTCACGACCGTCAGCAAGTCCTTATCCCTGCTGGCACGAAAGTGCTTGGCGAAGCCAAGAAAGTCGAAGCGCTCGGCCAGCAGCGGCTGGCAGTCTTCTTTCACCGGCTGATTATGCCCGACGGTTACTCCGTCAGCCTCGACCAGTTCAAGGGATTGAATCAGATCGGCGAGACGGCGCTGCACGATAAAGTGAACAACCATTATCTGCAAATCTTCGGTGCGTCCCTGGCCGTCGGGATTCTTGACGGGATCTCACAGGCTGGAACCGGCAACGCGTTCACGAACTCGCCGCTAGACCGCGCACGTGCGGGGCTTGGTTCGAGCCTCGCCAATTCGTCTACGGAAATTCTGGACCGCTTCCTGAACATCTTGCCCACGGTGACCATCCGGGAGGGCAGTCGCGTAAAGGTGTATCTATCGGGAGATTTGTTGTTGCCGGACTATGCCCAGCACACCGTACAGCCTGACCTGTGATTTGAGGGAGTCGAATGAAACATCTCGGTTATACAGCAGTTGTGCTTCTCACGCTGACGCTAGTGGCGTGCAGTAAGAAAGTCCAAGAAAGCGAAGCCATTCCGCCGGGCTTTTGTAAGACCGAATCCGAGTGTCAACCAATGGCGAACCGCGAAAACGAACGTCAGGAGGAACTTCGTCAAAAACGAATCGCGCAAGGTGTCCATGACCAATATCTGCCATGCGGCATCTACAAGCCCACGAAGGCCCCGAACGGTTACTGGAACATCGAGCGGGACCCGGCCGGGTGTCCTCCCACCGCGAGCCAACAGGACCCGCATCCCGATCTTGGCAAAGCCAAGCAGTTGAAACACTAGAGAGGAGGATGTCTCGGATGAAATACATCACAAAGAAGAGCGCGGCTATCCTTATTGTAGCCGCTTTGCTTTTGGTTCCGGCAGTATCACGCGCACAATTCGGAGGGGTGGTGTTCGACCCGACGAATTACAAGAACGCGTTGCTCCGGTACCTTCAACTTCAACAGCAGCTTATCCAACTCAAGCACACATACCAGCAGGTCTTGAGCCATTATCAACTCGCGCTGCAGATGTCACGGAATCTGCAGAATATGCCGGCGAGGTATCGGGCCAAGTTCTCACAATGGCGCACTTTCACCGCAAAAGACTTGTACGGAAACACGACGGGATGGGTCGGCGCGGTAAACGGCGGTGGCGCTCAGAGCGTAAGCCCTGCGTACCAGCGCGCAACAATTCCACTGCTAACTTACAACCAGGCAGACCTCAACGCCATCAATGCAACGGATGCCCAGAACCTGAGATCCGTTTACGCGTCGCTCGAACTTGCCGATGGCGCAAATGTGTCCGCATTGACGACTGTTGGGAACATCCGCGCTAACTCGCAGACCGTCCAGCAGCAGATCGCGAACCTCGAACAAGACTCACTCTCCGGTGACGCTGGGCTCAACACCGAGGTCGGTGTACTAAACAAGATCAACGCCAGCAACGTGCTGACGTTACGCACGCTCCAAGACGCAAACAACCTCAGGGTCGCTGCATTGGAACAACAAGTTCTCCAGGCCAAACAGCAACGAGATATTGAGGCGGCGAACCTGAATTTCGCCATTCAGATGCGACAGCGGGTGACGCAAAACCTCGCTCCATTTAACGGCAATCTCACCCAATCACTTGGCAACCACCGACTGCCGTAAAGCGAACGAAGACCCGGAATCAGGAACAACGGAGAAACCATGAACTTCTTCGACGAAGTGCTGCAAGCAGTTGACGCGCTCGTGCAACAGAATCTTGGAATCTTCGATGGAATGGGTCAAAACCTCTTCCGGGCCTTCGCCACCATCTTGGTGGTTTGGTATGGCATCAAGGCTGCGCTCGCCGCTGGAGAGCATCGCGGCGGGTTCCACTTCGCTAACTTTGTGACCCTGATTTTGATGATCAGTTTTGCCTTCGCGATGGTGAATTACTACGATGCGCCGATTCCCGGCTTTGGCCGTGACTTCCATCACCTGATCACCGACGAAGCCGCCAATCTTTCTAATCAAATCGGCCAGGCCAATGCCCAGCGCATCGCCGACGACACGCAATATGTCCTGAGCAATCTCGAAGCACCGGGAATCACCCAGCCGATTGCAACTTTTCTCTATGCGTTGCTGTGGTTGGCAGCAGTCTTGACCGAGGGCCTGGCCCTGATTGTGGTGGCGTTCGGGGTAATTGCGACGGCGGTTTGCATCCTGCTTGGACCGGTCTTTATTCCATTCTTTATCGTTCCCCAACTCGACTGGCTGTTTTGGGGATGGCTCAAGGCATTCATTCAGTATTCGTTCTACCAAGTCGTCGCCGCAGGCGTACTTTATATCGTCAGCCAGTTCACTTTCGGAATCATCCACGCCCAAATAACGGGACTCATTTCACCAACCGATCTCATCAAGATATCGCCTGTGTTGGTGGTCATGTACCTCGCCGCAATCTACGCGATTATCAAAGTCCCGATGCTGACGAGCCACATCTTCAGCGGCACGTCGGGTGGCTCGGCGACGGTGATTTTCGAGAAGGTCGCAGGCGCGCTGGGAGCCGAAGCATGAAGGACAACACCTTCAATGAAGCCAAGCAGCTTTACCTTGAACAGTATGCGTCCGCGATTGTCACTAGCGGCTATCTGAAGATTGCGGTGACCCTGCTGTCACTGGTGGTTTTGGGCTTGGTTTTGATGAATCTGAAGATTGTCCGCACGCTGGAGAGCTTCAAGCCAATGGTCGTTCGGATCGACGAGATTGGCCGGGCCCAAGCCGTTCCCTACGAAACTCTCGCCTACAAACCAGAATACAAAGAGACGAAATACTTCCTCATGCGCTTCTGCCAGCTTTACTACCGTCGCAACCGTTCGACGATCAACGACGACTTCAGCCAGGCACTGTATTTTCTCGACGGCAAGCTCGCCGGTGACACCATTCAACAGTTCAAACAGAAGAACATCATCAAGACATTTCTTTCCGACAGCCTCGCGCCAGAGCGTGACATCGATGTGCAGCAGGTGGTCATAGAGCCGATGGACAAAGCTCCGTTTAAAGCGACCGTAGACTTTTTCGAAATTGAATATTCCCCGGCAGATCACTCGGTGGCAAAGCGGACGTTGTACACGGCAAGCTTTTTGTTTTCCTTCCGGGATCACATTCCGAACGAAGACATTCTGACAAATCCGCTGGGCCTGACGATCACCTATTTCCGGGAAGACGAGGCGTTCATCAAGTGATTCGCAATTCTCTATTCGTCTCGGCAACAGCCCTCATTCTGGTGCTGTTTGGGCTTATGAGCCGCCTCAATTTCCTGGCTGCGTCGAAGAAGGCTCTCTTCCTCCACTGTGGCGCAAGCATGGCGATTTTCATCGGCATCTTGGGCCTGAATCTATTTGCGGCGGCGCTGGCAATCAACCGCAAGATCCTGCTCAAAGATACTGGTAGAAAGCTATCGCACTTCGACAACCAGATGCAGGCGGGAAGCCCCGAAGGTCTTCCGCCGTTCCTGGCGGAGAGGCGGTAGCGCATGGCTCGTTGGGACATTCTCCACCGCGATAATGTGCGCGACGCCGAGCCGGAGTCCGCCAACGAAAGCCGCCCCCAAGGGACAAATAGCACGACTCCTTCCGTTGGGCGCGGGCCTACAGAAATTTCTTCAACAACGACGCCCGAAAGACCCGAGAGGCCATGGCCAAGCTCCCCAGAGCGGTCGCCAGATCGCAGGACGCGACATCGACAAGGAGGCCGAAGCTATTCTCTACGTGGCTCAGAGATCGTGGCGATGAGGGACATCGGTACGTTTCGCACCGTGGACGTTCGCGATTTGGCTCGATTCGTCTACGGCGGTGATGAGGCGCGTCTGAAGTACGACCTCGGAAGCCTTCGCGCGCAAGGATTGGTGAAGGAAAAGACCCTATTCCGAGCGCACAAGAGTGCACGCAAACTGGTGGCCTTGACCGCAGAAGGCCACCGGATGGTCAGGAAAGCGAGTGGCCTTCCAGAGGACCAAAGGATTTATCACGGTTTCGTCAAGCCCAAGGAGCACGACCACGACGCTGACCTTTATAAGGTCTATCAGAAGGCCGCCGAAGAGATTCGGGAAAGAGGCGGAAAGCCAACGCGAGTGAAGCTCGATTTCGAACTTAAGGAGTCGATCAATCGCGCGAAAGAGGCCGCGGGACGCCTTCCCGAAGGCGAGCGGAGGAGATTGCTAGCAGAGGTGGCGGAAGAGCATGAATTGACTATCGACGAGACGACCATCCACCTTCCGGATATTCAGGTTGAGTACGAAACGCGGGATGGTGGGATCGAGAGACAGAATTTAGAACTTCTGTCCCGTAATTACCGCGAAGACGGCATTCGGGGCAAGGCCGCCGCAGGTTTCAAAATCTATGCGAGAAGCGGGGACGCTAGCCGCGTGCGTCGCGCTTTGCGCGACAGCGGCATGGTTCAAGAGGTTTTGTCGGTATGACAATGACAGCATTCCAACGCGAAGGGCTTCACCTTCTGGGCTACACGAGGCGCGAGAGTGAGTTTCTTTTCCTTGTGGCCACACATTCCGGTTACTTCACAAACCGCCAGTTCAAATCGTTCGCTCAAACGGAATCGGGGTCGGTGTCCCATGCCTTTATTCGCAAGCTCCTTGATCGGAAGCACGCCAGTTATCACGCGTACCGCTCCGGCGGGCGTGTCTATCATCTTTTCGCCCGGAAGGTATATCAGGCCATCGAACGGGAGAATCTGCGCACGCGCAAGAAGCACGAACTGGATTATGTCAAGACGCGGTTGGTCGCGTTGGATTTCGTTCTGGAGAATCCGCAACACCGCTATCTGGAAACGGAAGCGGACAAGGTTGCGTTCTTTGAAAAGGAATGGAGTGTGAACAGAGAGACCCTTCCGGTGAAGCAGTATAGGGCCAGAAGGTCTGCCGAAATTACGCCCCGCTATTTTGTAGATCGATTTCCGATGTTTGTGGATCGTCTGTCCTCGTCCCCTGTCGTCACCTTCACCTATGTGGACGCGGGAGCGGTATCTCTCGAAGCCTTCGGCACGCACTTGCGCGGGTATCTTGGATTATTCCAGGCACTTCCCAAGCTGGAGTTTATCTATCTCGCTCCCACTGCCCGGTTGTTCCAGGCGGCCGAGTCGGAGTTCTACCACGTGTTGTACGGGGTGCGCGGCCACGCCAAATCCGCGAACGTCTTGGATTACTTCCGCTTCCGCAGGGCTTGGGAAGCAAAGGAGCGCGTGGCGAGCGCTGACGTGGTTTTGTTGAAAGAAGCGCAGGCCCGGTACGCAGGCTGCCAGTTCGAGGAGCTGTACGAAAAGTGGCGCAAAGGGGCGGTCGCAGACCGCGAAGTGCCGCTAGGTACAGAGCAAGCTCGGGCGTATGCGAAGGGTGTTTTTCAAACGATGGTAGGCGGCTCATCGCTCGCAATCTTTACCGACAGGCAAGCTAATGGCGCGGAAAACTGTGCGGAGAACGACGTTGCTGGCGGTTTAGCGCAGATTTCCGCTAATCGATCTATACAGATTTCTGAAGCGTGACGAGCGAACTGCCATGTATTCAACGATATTGAATCGAGGCCTGAGAAGTTTCGAGGTGGCGCAAAAGGATGCTTCCGGGACGCGCAGACATCCCGAAGCGGCTTATCGTCTGGATTTGCAGCCAGGGTTCCGGTGGCCGCAAATAGAAGTGGCAACGAAATAAGGGAGATGGACGGCGACGGAGCGAGGGATTGGAGCGAGGAGAAAACCGAATTTTGGGCGGTAGCGACCCCACTTTGAGCGGCTTGGCAGCCGCCCAACGCCTTCGGCGCCGCGGGTCGCTACCGCCCAAGGGGTCCAACAGCCTTCCTCGCTCCGTCGCCGGCAGAGTTGTAGGAGACGCGGCCAGCAGAAATTGAAAGAGCATAAGCAAAGGAGACAGCAGATGGCTCTGATTCCGAAAGTAGAACCAAAGTTGGACAAGAAAGTGGTCTCAGCCCGGCTCGACGAGGAGGCGCATGCGATGCTTCAACGGTATGCGGCTTTTCTCGGAGGAGCCACCCACGAATACATTATCGGCGAATCCCTCAAACGCTTATTCCGGCGAGACAAGGAGTTCAACGAGTGGCTTGAAAAGAATCATAGCGGTTCGAATTCAACCTCTGACGCGCCTCAACCCGCAAACCCAACTCCCAAGAACACAACAAGGACAGCGCCAACGGCAGCATGATTCAACGTATCCTCAACTCGAAAAACTTCCTTGCAGTGTTGTTAGCACTGGTGACCGGGACAGCTCTGTACTTCAAAATGCCTTGGCCGATGACGACCGTCCTTGCTCCAGCCACGTGGAATGAATACTTCCTCCGTGTAATCGCTCTCAGAGACCCTTGGACGTATGCGGTGCTGAAAGCTTCCTATCACATCATGCTTTTCACGACTCCCTACATCGGCTATACATTTTTGCTGTCCGCGCTCTACATCTTTACGTTGCGCCCGAGACGATCAGCAAAGCCGCAGCCTTTGCCGCTCTACCCGGTTCTGGAATCTCGGAATCAGCTCAGCGTCGTCATCGGCGAGATTCATAATCCGCGCCTTCCCATCCCCGCAGAGAATCCCAGTTGGCTCATCATCCCTGAGCGCGGGCTGTTTACCGGCACGATCATGATTGGTGCCACCGGTAGTGGAAAGACGGCTGGTGGCATGTATCCGTTCACCGACCAATTGTTGGGATATCGGGCAGCAGATGCGAATGCAAAAGCGAGTGCGCTGGTGCTTGAAGTTAAGGGCGACTTTTGCGGCAAGGTTAAAGATATCCTGCTGAAGCGAGGCCGCGCCAGCGACTACATCGAAATCGGCTTGGATTCCGAGTGGGCTTACAACCCGCTTTACAACGATCTCGAAGGCTACGCACTGGCCTACGGAATCGCATCCTTATTAAACAATCTGTTTGGCAAGGGCAAAGAACCCTTTTGGCAGCAGGCGTACACGAACCTCGTCAAGTTCATCATCATCCTGCACCAGGTCGGCTTCGGTTACGTCACCCTGTTCGACGTCTATGAGTCGGCCATCTCGGCTCAAGTGCTTGAAAGAAAGATGCGGCTGGCCGACGAAAACATCGTGGGGAAGTCCTTTCTCACCCTCTCGCGCGAATCCTTCCAATCTTACGCCCGAGAACTTGCCGAAGTTGGCTTCGAAGCAGATGTGAGTGGGCAGCAATACCGAGTGCCGGATTCGCCCGCAGTCAGGGAGGTTTTGCAGAAGCTCGGGATCGAACCGACTGTGCAGCACGAATCGGGTCCAGACGGTGTGGACCAAGATCGAAAGGAGCAGATGGAAGCGGTCAAGCGCTGGTATAACGACGACTGGAAAAACCTCGATAAGAAGTTGCAAAGCTCCGTTGTCGAAGGTATTTCGGTTTTTCTCTCACTCTTTGACGACAATCCTCGCGTCAAACGTATGTTCTGTCCGCCTCTCGAACTGTATCAACAACCCGAAGCACAAACATCTGGACGAAAGCCGCTCCCTCAGATCGCGACCCTATTAGAGCAAGGCAAGGTAGTTGCCCTCAACTTTCCCGCCAGCATGAACCCGGGGTTAGCGCGGGCCATCGGCGTGATGCTCAAGATGGATTTTCAACGGGCCGTCTTGAATCGAATCCCACATATTGCGAAGAATCCCGGCAAAGAGTGGCGTCCCATTGTGTTTGTCTGCGATGAATACCAAGAGCTTGCTACCGTCGGAGTCAACGAGCCGAGTGGCGACGAAAAATTCTTCTCGCTCTCGCGCCAAGCAAAGTGCGTTCCTCTTGTAGCGACGCAGAGCATCAGTTCCTTGCAATCAAGTCTGCCCGGAGAAACGTGGCGAACTCTGCTGCAAACCTTCCGCACGAAAATCTTCCTGTCCCTGTCGGACGACTTCTCCGCAAAGATTGCGAGTGAACTCTGCGGCCAGGAAGAAAAGTGGCGCGTCAATTACAACATCTCGGAAAGCGGCCACGATTCGAGAGTCAGCTATCTGACCGGCAAACCGCTGGCTGACAAAGCCCACATCAGTACTTCCAAAACCTACAGCCAGCAGCGGGACTACAGGTTCGATATGAAGACCTTCACGGAATTGAAGAACGCACAGTCCATCACTTTGGCTTACGACGGGCTCAACCCGCTGCCGCCGCTGTACTGTTATTTGAAGCCGTACCTGAACGACGTAAATAAATCCTACTTTCGCCAGCTTGCCGACGGACAACTCTAATGAACGGATTCGAGCTGATTCTCCCGTTTCTTCGTCCGATCCAGCACTTGATTCTGGACCCGGACATCAGCGAAATCATGGTCAACGGCCCAGAGCGAATCTTCATTGAGAAAGCCGGATACCTTCAAGCAGTTGCCGGAGTGAAACTCACACCCGAATCTCTCATCGTGGCAGTAAAAAACATTGCCAGGCGACTGGGCGACGATATTTCGGAAGCAAAGCCTATCCTCGATTCGCGACTGCCAGATGGCAGCCGTGTTGCCGCCGTAATTCCACCATGCAGTATCCACGGTGTGGCATTAACCATTCGCAAGTTCAACTCCCACAAATTCAAAATGAAGGACCTCATTGAAGTGGGAACCGTAACCGCTGAACTCGCAAAACAGTTGGAAGAATACGTCGCACAGAGAAAGAACATTCTAATTTGTGGGGGAACATCGAGTGGCAAGACGACTCTCGCTAATGTACTAACAGAATTCATTCCCAACCACGAGCGCATTGTCGTGATAGAGGACACTGCGGAGATACAGATTCAAAAGGAGAATGTTCTCCGATTCGAAGCCCGCCGCGAACAGAATGCACTACCCGCAGTGACGATTCGAGACCTTCTCAAAGCAACCCTGCGGCACCGGCCTGACCGAATCATCTTGGGCGAGATTCGCGGCGGCGAAGCGTTTGACCTTCTACAGCTCCTAAACACCGGCCACAGCGGAACGCTTTCGACCGTTCATGCCAATTCTGCCGCACAGGGTATCTCTCGGTTCACAACGTGCGTGCTTCAGAGTGGCGTCGAAATGCCATATCGCGCCATCAAGACCAACATCGCGGATTCCTTGAATATCATCATTCAGATTGAGCGGCGGCCTGGGAGCCGCTTCGTCTCCGAAGTGCTTGAAATCGAGGGATACAACCCGGAGCGTGATCAATATGACCTTCACGAGATCTATACAGCTCACCACCAATAGGAAAGCAGATAGGACACTGAAAGTGTCAATACGTTATCTCGACAATCGAACAAATACCTCAAACACGAGTCCACAGAATCCCCTTGTGTGTTATGCCCGTTTAGGCATAGAATCATAATGGCTGCCACACCCAGCATTAAGCCGGTTGTTTGGATCGGGAGCGCCAAAGCCGACCTTTCGACTTTCCCAGAAGAGGTTAAGGATTCAATAGGCTTCGCACTCTATGTGGCTCAGCAAGGAGGAAAGCACCCAGGCGCTAAACCACTCAGGGGCTTCGACGGAGCAGGAGTCGTAGAAATTGTCGAGGACCATCACGGAGACACATATCGCGCTGTCTACACGGTGCGATTCGCCGGGAGGATTTATGTGCTCCACAGTTTTCAAAAGAAGTCCAAACGTGCGAGTGAAACACCGAAAGCCGAGATCAACTTGATCAAGTCGCGCCTCAAACGAGCCGAGACCGAGCACGCCGCATGGCTAGAGCGTCAGAAGGGAACAAAAGAACATGAGTAGAGTAATCGACGTAGAGGAAGGCAGCGGTAATGTTTTCACTGACCTTGGCCTGCCAAATCCAGAAGAGCGTCTCGCGAAAGCTGATCTTGCTATTCGTATCGCCGGGGTCATTCGTTCCCGACGACTCACCCAGGCAAATGCTGCCCGCATCCTAAAGATTGACCAGCCAAAGATTTCCCGCCTTCTCCGCGGGCAGCTCTCTGGTTTCTCCACCGAACGACTCATGCACTTCTTGACCTTGCTTGGCCGGGATATCGAAATCGTCGTAAAGCCCGCGCCTCGCTCACGGCGACTGGGACACATGCGCGTCGTCGCGACTGCGTAGAAGACCGGCTTTGATCTCTCCATCAGACCCGGCCCAACTGCATTGACGCATTTTGCTCTTAAGTGAAGCTAAGTAGCGCGGATCAGCCTCGAACGGTCGGTGAGGTACTCTTCTGGTGACCGCGCTCCAGGCCGGACGCTGTCTGGTACTGGGGACTTGAACAAAGTCGGAGGATTGGATTGGGCCGGGTATCGGACTTAAGATATCCTCGCCGCCATGCCTTCGATTTAGACAGCCTGAGGATCCGTTTTGCTGCGCCTCCTGTGTCATTGATTCGCAGGAGGAGAGAGGACTGGGGCCCCGGAATCGCAAATGACCAATGCCTGAAAAATTGCCAAATGGCTGGGTGAAAACGACGCTTGGTGAGGTTTGCGCCGTGAACCCACGCATGCCCTTCCATCAATCTTTGCCTGACGAAACTGAAATCAGCTTTGTGCCCATGGCCGCGGTCGAGGAGGAGACTGGCCGACTCGATGCTTCACAGATTCGAACGCTTGGTTCAGTCCGCAGAGGCTACACCCCATTCATTGAGAACGACGTCATCTTCGCCAAAATTACACCGTGCATGGAGAATGGGAAAATTGCATTGGCGACGGGCCTTAAAAACAGCCTTGCTTACGGCTCGACGGAGTTTTTCGTATTCCGACCCTATGACGGGTTATTGCCCCGATTTGTTCTTCATTTTCTACTTCAACCATCGTTGCGCGAAGACGCCGAACGCCACATGGCTGGTGCAAGCGGGCAAAAGCGCGTTCCCGCCAGCTATCTTCTCAACCACGAGTTCTCGCTCCCTCCCACCCGCGAGCAAGAGCGAATTCTAGCAAAGCTGGATGCCACGTTGTCGAGATTGGAGAGAGCGGAAACCGCATCGCGCCGGGCCCGTGAACGGGTCCCGGATCACCGTGCCGCCGTCCTACAGGCTGCTTTCACAGGCGAACTCACAAGCGCCTGGCGCGAAGCTCACAGGAAGAATACAAAGGGCAAAATCGAAACCGGCGAAGCCCTAGTGCAGCGTTTATTGGTTAACCGACGCGCTCGCTGGGAGAAAGTAGAATACGAGCGTCTTAGCTCAAGCGGCAAAGCACCGAAAGACGATAGGTGGAAATCCCGTTACCTGGAACCCGCGCAACTGGACACAACGGATTTACCCAAACTGCCCAAGACGTGGGCTTGGGCATCCCTCGAAATGATTGCTGAAATCGGATCAGGCATCTCCGTCAGTCAGAATCGTCACGTTGAAAATCCAGTGGAACTGCCATATCTCCGAGTCGCGAACGTTCTGCGGGGGCATCTCGACCTTACCGAAATCAAGACAATCCGAGTTGAGAAAGATCGTGTACCCGATTATCTCCTGCACGTTGGCGACATCCTGTTTAACGAAGGCGGCGACAGGGATAAACTCGGGCGCGGGTGGGTTTGGGAAGGTCAAATCCCGAAGTGTGTACACCAGAATCATGTCTTTCGTGCGCGTCTTATTGATCCTTCGCTAATAAATGCCAAGTTGGTGTCTCATTGGGGAAATACATTTGGACAGCCCTTTTTTATCAAGCATGGAAAACAGACCACAAACTTAGCGTCCATCAACCGAACTGTGCTGGGCATGTTGCCCGTGCCGATTGCCCCGAGCGAAGAGCAAGCTGCAATTCTCCGCGAAGTGGAACAACGTTTATCGGCGGCGGATCGGCTGAGGGCGACGCTGGAGCAACAACGAACCCGCACTGCCACCACGCGCAGGTCGCTCTTGAGTGAGGCCTTCGCGGGCCGCCTCGTCACCCAACACCCGAATGACGAACCGGCTTCGGTGCTGCTTGACCGGATGCGCACCGGGAAAGTTCGGAAAGAAACCGAACAGAGACAGAGCCGCCTGGACGCCCGGCCATCTACCCAGAAGAAGAGGGATTCCATGAGAGAACATCCGCCGTCGCACGAATCCTTGACTGTCGCGTGGGAAAAGACGGGCCGAAAGGCCAATGCTCGCCGCCTATTCGAGGAATCTGGATTTAGCTCCGATCAGGTCGTGCAATTTTACGAAGCACTGCGTTCTACACCAAAAGTGCGGGCCGCCTTTCAAGAAGCAGCGCAGGGAAGTGTAAAGCGCCAGAAGCCGAGGAGTCATGCCAAGGAGAAACACCAACAGCCCAGCGGTCGGTTCCGCCTTATCGAGCTTTGGCTAGAGGATTTCAAGAACCTGAAGGACTACACGGTCCGTTTCGACCCTGCTCAGGGTCTGGACGTGATCCTCGGATGGAATGGTACTGGCAAGTCAAATCTATTTGAGGCTCTACTTATCATCTTCCGCGACTTGCATGAATGGTGGGAGAGAAATCGTTGGCCTGACAAGCCCATGAATGGTTTTCGTCTCAGTTATGAAGTGGACGAACACACCATGGAAGTCATCTGGCAGCAGGACCAAATGAAACGCCCCGAATTGAGGAGCGGGCTGTTGTCCCGGAACACGAAGGGCGATCCCAAACTTGAACTCATCAAGCGAGAAGAGTTGCTCTTGCCGCACTTTGTATTCGGCTACTACTCGGGTCCAACCAACCGTCTGGCTGAGCATTTCCTGCCAATGAAGCAAGCCCATTACGTACGCCTGCGCGAGGCGAAGTCAGACGACGCTGAGACACTGGCCAAGCTGCTGGAGCAACGGCGTTTCTTCTGTGCCGAAACTCATCATGCCAAATACGTGCTGCTCGCCTTCTCTTACAAGGAAGATCCGAAAATCAAGGAGTTCTTAGAGAATCGGCTGAGGATCGTGGGCTTTGAGTCTGCCCTTTTCGTCATTCGCAAACCGCGTTGGGCAAGGTCGGGAAGTAAGGCCGAGGATTTCTGGGGTGCCACGGGTATCATGCGCCGAGTGATGGAACGGCTCCGTCAGTATGCGATCGCGCCGATGGTTTTGCAACAGACTGTCAGCTATGGTTATCGATCAACCACCGAAGACCACTATTATTTCTTCTTACCAGATCTGGCGAGCCTGCATTCCTTCGCGGCAGAGTATCTGGATGCCCGAACATTTTTTCTCGCCTTGGAGAGCACCGACTTCTCGGAACTGATTCACGACGTCAAGATTCAAGTCCGCATCAAAGCGACTAACACCGAGCAGGCTCCGATCACGTTCCACCAGCTGAGTGAGGGAGAGCAGCAACTGCTGATGGTCCTAGGCCTGATGCGATTCACCAAGTCGCATCAGTCGCTCGTGCTCCTGGACGAACCAGATACGCATCTGAACCCCCATTGGAGTGTCCACTACCTCAAAGACCTCGCGGAGGTGATGAGCGACAACGCCGGTGAGTCTGCTGAGCAGCACACGAGCCAAATTTTAATGGCGACGCACGACCCCCTTGTCATCGCGAGCCTCATCAAGGAACAGGTTCTCCTCTTGAAGAGAGACTCGCAGACTGGCGCTTGCAAGTGGTTTCCCGCCACTGTCAACCCACGCGGACTGGGATTTACAGGCATCCTCACCAGTGAGATGTTTGGGTTTCGAAGTGATCTTGACCCGGAAACGCTGGCCGACTTGGACAATAGGGTTCGGTTGGTGGCCAAGGAAAGTTCTCTAAGCACGCAAGAAACAAAGGAATTGGAGGAAATCGACAAGAGACTGGCTGGTGCCGGTTTCTCGAAAGCGTTCAGTGACCCCTACTACGCTGCGTTCACCCGGGCATGGGGTCGACGGCATAGTGAGTTAATGGCCGGACAGCAATTTGTGACCCCGGAAAAGAGGCAGGAGATTGACCGAATCGCCAGCGAAGTGCTGAAGGAAGCGGTCGAAGAGGTGGAAAAAGGGGCCGGGAACTGATGCGCTTTGTTGACATCGGCCTCCTACAGTTCCCGGCCGGCTGGCAAGGTCGCGCTGACCAAGCACTAGCGGAGTTGCGCAATGAGATCGCGGCGGCGGATGCCGCTGCACGCGCTGGGGCACAGGACCCAGCCGCCTCTAGAAAAGCCGCAATCACAACGGGCTTAAGTCAGGCCGCTCGGCAACAGATCTGGCGAGACTTAAGTCCTCATCTCTCAACCTTGACTAAGGGTAAGTGTTGGTATTCCGAGAGCCTGAATCCGACATCGGACAAGAACGTGGATCATTTTCGCCCCAAGGGCCGGGTCGAAGAAGACCCCGGTCATGAAGGTTATTGGTGGCTCGCATTTACATCGCGGAATTTCCGCTACTCGAGCCAGTGGTGCAACCAGCGTCGCGTGGACGGCATGCATGGCACGAGCGGCGGTAAATCCGACCACTTCCCTCTACTTGCGAATGGTGTTAGGGCGAGACAGGAAGCCGACGATCTGGAACTAGAGGACCCTGAACTCCTTGACCCGATTGATCCTGATGATTGGAAGCTCCTGACATTTCTTCCTGATGGATACCCGACGCCCGCCAAGCCGGAGGGCACCGCAGAACACTCTCGGGCTGCAAAATCGATTGAGATTTACCACCTTCATTGCAAACCACTCGTGAATGGCCGCCTCGCGGTGGCGGGCGCAATTCAACGCATAGTCCAAGACCTGGAAAGACTTCGTCCCAAAATCGACGATCTACAAGTGCGAGCGTTTTACAAGAGTCGACACGTCGAACTTCTCCGGGCGATCCATCCCGACTCTGAATACTCGGCGGCGGCGCGGGCATATGCCCGTGCAGAGACCTATAAACTAGAAGGCGGACATCAGGTCAAGCGCCAATGGTTGGAAGAAATATTGGGCTAATTTAAATGACGAAGAGTCAAAACACATCGGCCTCAGCTCTCGTCCAAAGAGTCTGGAATTACGCGCACGTCCTCAAGGATGACGGGCTGGCGTTCATGGACTACACCGAGCAGATCACTTATCTTCTTTTTCTCAAAATGGCATGGGAACAACGGCAGGCTGGAGCGAGCGGGATTCCATCCCGCTACACCTGGGGCGCGTTGAAGAATATTCCTGACAAGCCAAAGCTCTGGGAGCGGTATCATCAGGCTCTGCGCAAGTTGAGCGAGCTCCCGGGTTTAATAGGCCTGATCTTCACAAAGCCTCAGAGCAAGATAAACGATCCAGCAAAACTTCACCTCCTTATCCAGATGATTGATAGCGAGGATTGGTCCCGCCTCGACCTGGATGTGAAGGGTGACGTTTACGAAGGATTGCTAGCGAGAAACGCTGACGATGTTCGAGGGGGGGCGGGACAATACTTCACGCCGCGACCAGTCATACGAGCAATCGTAGAAGTGATGCGCCCTGAGCCTATGATGCGGATTTCCGATCCAGCATGTGGCACAGGTGGCTTTTTGTTAGGAGCGTTTGAGTACCTTAGAGGTCGGACGACAAGTGCCGAGGAGGCTGCCTACCTCCGGACGAGGACATTACATGGAGTCGAACTAGTCCCCAACGTCGCTCGCCTGTGTGCTATGAACCTTTTTCTTCACGGGATTGGGACGGATCATAAACATCCGGTGGTCAAGATATCTGACAGCCTCGAATCGAAGGCGGGACCGGTGGACATGGTTCTTACGAATCCACCGTTTGGGAAAAAAAGCAGCTTCACTATCGTTGGCGCTGGCGGAAAGAACGAGACTGACAAGATGTCCTACGAGCGACCAGATTTCTGGGCTACCACGAGCAATAAGCAGCTCAACTTTGTCCAACACGTTTATTCAATGCTCGGAGAGAATGGTCGCGCCGCAGTGGTGGTTCCGGACAATGTGCTGTTTGAAGGTGGGGCTGGCGAAAGGATTCGCCGCGCGTTGCTCCAGCAGTGCGAGGTTCACACCTTGTTGAGGCTACCGACCGGGATTTGGTATTCGCCCGGCGTAAAAGCAAACGTGCTTTTCTTTAATAAGAAGCCACCAGCGAAGACTTCGGCCACGAAAGACGTTTGGGTTTATGACCTGCGTTCAAACAAGAAGTTTTCAGTCAGGCAGAGCCCGATCGAGGCTGATGACCTGACGGATTTCATTCACTGCTACAGCGCTGACGATCCAAGTCAGCGTAAGGAAACCGCTCACTTTCGACGATTCAAATATTCGGAGATCATCCTGAGGGACAAAGCAAGTCTCGACATTCAATGGTTAGACCAAACGATTGATGCCACGCAAGACGAGACTCCTCAGGCGCTAATGAAAAAGATTTTGAGAGACCTAGAAGAGGCGATGAAAGAATTCGCCGCTGCCGAATCCGAAATTGATCGATAGGCCACATCTACCCTTAGGCTCGTAAATGGCCGGCCACGCAGGAGTTCAACAACTAAATAGGGTCAGGATCAGGGAATTCCAGGGCACCTTTTCTGTCCAGAATCGTCTTGAGGATGACTCGCTCGCGGATCTTAAACTCGAAATCATGCCGGTAGACTGCCAGCATTTCCTTGTCCGCGTGCGGGCCACTTAATGGCTTGCGTTTTTCAGGAGGTTGTATATATTTGCCGACCGCTGCGTCGAAGCTTTCAATGTCGATCCAAATGCCGATGTTTATATACGTTGTGTAAGCCTTGTCGGTAATGCTGAACGTATTGAATTTCGGGTCCTCCGCTTGCACTGGCCGCGTCAGCACTTCTCGATAGAGGCCTGTATTTGGCTGAATGGTCATTTTCTTCCACATGGCCTCAAACGCTTCCTCGTTTTCGATCCCCTTCTTTATCAGCCAGTGAACCATGATTACGATCATAGGTACTCTCCGACGTGAAGGTCCGGAATGGATGACTCAGCTCCCGCAGCGCGCAGCGACAATCCACGGGAGGTCATGATCCCATCTAGCCCTCAGTCCCAGTTAGCCGACTTTCTCGTTTCGTCATAACGCGCTTCTGCGAGCGAAGGTTCGTTTCCGATCCGTAGTACATTAGTAATGCGAATATCAACGTGACACCGCCAACTGCGACGTGCTTCTTGGTTATCCCCCACACGCCGTTACCATCCCTGAGCGAGTGGTAAAGCAGTGCGAGCCACATACATATCGTGAAAACGCTGACCCATTGATTTATTCGGGATACAGAGAGGGCCTTCGGCCCAATGATGCTCATGGTTTCTGGTCTATGCAACACCGTTTTGTATAATGGGCCAACCACCTCGTCTTCGAGCATGTCAACATGGTTTTCCCAGTTTTCCTGCCAATATTTGCTCCCCCGATTCACCAGGAACCACGCCCACGTAAACATCAGCCCGATGCAACTCACGACGTAAGCAAGGTATTGTTTGCCGTCTAAATGTTCGCTGGCTAAGATGGCAAAGTAGCCGGCGAATGCCACTGCGATTAGGGCCCAGAAATACGCAGCGCGCTGCCAGTAAAGCCCAATCTCAAACTTTCGAATATCCAAAGCAAGGTTGAGAGCCTTTTCCGCTTTGGTCTTGTCCGGTGGGGTTCCGAGACCAAACGAATTCCTGTAATTCTCTTCTGCGTTACGCATTCTCTTCAACCGTTCAACTCTCCATCAGAACACGGTACGTTTCTGACTTTGGTGGCACCGGTTCATCTCCGCTTGCTTACACCCGATCAACTACCAAAATCTGATCTACTCCGTGGGGCTGGCGACGGAGCGTACACTTCAATGAAGTAGAAGCCAAGAGCCGCAACGATCAGCGCAGCCTCTGCAAACCCAAGAATTTTAGTCAGCGCTTTCATTCATTCCGTTCGTGTCCCACTTTCCTCCTCCAATCGCCCAAGCTCCAATGCCAATCGTTAAAAGGCCCTCCGGAGCCGACGGTCCATGCGACTACCGCCAAACAAACAGCCCTTAATCAATGCGTTGCGCGGGGACAATTGTCGTCCCCCCTCAATCGCGCAACAGCTCTAGATGTCTAACTCGTCGGGGCCCAAGGAAAACTTCATAGCTGAATTTTTGAAATGGTCGATGCCTTCTTGAATTTTACTCAAGACATATGCACGGCCGGTCTCTGCGGTTTGCAGGAAAACGTTGGATAGGAACTTTTCTTCGTCAACCAGATATAGAAAGAACGTTTCGACCGCTGTCACCGTTTGGTAGGAAGAAACCCCGCCACGCAACGACTCGTTCTTAACCACGTCTGCCAAACGGTCTGCGACCCGCTTATCTGTCAGTGGTGTCGTCGGCAAAATACCGTAGAGGTACTCGATTCGCCCAGACAAGACACGTAGATGAATAAATCCCGATGCCAAAATTCGAACGCAATCGTCGAATTCGACTTGCCGAAAGTTCATGTGATCTGCGGCGATAAGTTGCCGCCTCAGCAAGAGATTCAGTCCCTTTAATGTGTCGGTAGGCGTATATCCGAATTTCTGCAAGTCTTGCGCAAGGCTTCGGCAAGTAAAATATCCTTCAAGCCCAATCTGTCCAACTCGCTTCCGATTCCGTTGTAAGGTGTAGAGAATTTCAATGAGCAGGAAATTGTCAGGCTTTTCCCAATCCGGATCGTAACTAAATATATTTGTGACAAACCCGCTGTGGTCACTAAAGAACGCATATTCAGTTCGCATCAGTATCTTTATTATCTGGCGTTCACTGATTGCCACAGCTCCACCGCCGATAGCTGTCGAGGTGATAGCCGAGGGACTGAGATGACCAGACATTATGATGCTAACGAACATCTCCAGCGCTCTTCTAACGTCCCTGCCAACCAATGATTCGAGGACGCGTGAGATGTTGCGTTTCCTGTCGAACAATTCCACGTACAATCCGCGCAGGAAAGCCTGCAAATCCGATTTGTGATAGCTGATACGGGCGCCACTCTCAATCGTATAGGATTGTTGGTTCTTCGCTTCCGCCGCTAGATATTCAAGACTCAGCTCCAGACGCTTTTTCACGACATCTAGAAACCTCGGCGGAGTGATGTGGAAAGTAATGCCGGTTCTGAATGTATCGAGGGGCGGTTGATTCTTGTACCTCTCATACGTCTCGTCGCGCATTTGCAAGATAACGAATGCTCGTGTCTTGTACATAAACCAAAGGGCTAGTTGAAAGGCATCCAGTTGGTTCTTGAGGTCAAGGCGATCGACGTTGTCTAGGACAACAACCAAGGTGTCCTTTCTGACTCCTAGGACATAATTTGCAATTCCTTCCGTCATCTCACTGGCATCGTCTTGCCACTTAGCTAGGTCCGTCGCCTTCAGGACTGCCGCTTGGTCCGGTGCTTTCTTCTCTAAATCATCGTAAATCACCTTACGTTTTTGGATGTTCCTCGAGAAGACGCCTCGCAAGACGCCCTTAGACGCGAGGTCCAATGTTGGATTCTCTTGCTCAAAACCCTCAATAAACGCCTTACATAGCCATTCCTCTGCATGAGACAAGTCCGGAGGGCTAGCGTTGAAATCTATGAACGACCATCGACAACGCTCCGAATGTTCTTTTGGTTGTAATAGCTCTTTGTAACGACGCGCAAAAAGGGATTTACCGCTTCCCACGGCCCCCTGAATTATCTGGAGCTGTCCGCTTTCGGGCCGAACTCGGGAAAAATCGTCGATAGCACGGCGGACATGCTCTTCACCATGTCGGTCTGGCTGCAGTTGTTGGGCTAAGGTGCCGGTCCTTGTGTAAAGCCTTTCCTTGAGCAAAGATTCCAGAATTCTGTCGTACTCAGTGATTTCAGATGTTGAAACATACGCACGTTCGATAATTTCCTTTGTATTTTCCTGATTGGACGAGAAGAAATAGCGGCGAAGGAGTGGTGAGAGTTCAGCGGCAAAAGAATTTGGCGCGCGCCTCGCGTTCAACAGTGCCGGTCCGTCGGCGAGATTATATGGGTAATACGAACGAGAGGCTCGCGCACGAACGACGCATCCAAGGGCAAACGTATCGAGTGCTTTTGAATGACACTGCTCTGCCAACTTCGCAAAGTCAGCGACACCAGGACGGACGTTGCCCACGGACATCGTTAAGATCGGTGAGCAATCCCAATGGCCAAAAAGCAATTCGCGTCCATTACTACTGATAATGAAGCGGCACGGGTTTAGATCCGTCGCATAGTTCTGGTTCAGATGCCGAGCGTACAAACTTGCTTCCCGATAGCCCATCTCACTAGAAACATCTGGAGCCTTTACCTCAACTATTAAGATTGGGAAGCCATGCATCCAGACAGAATAATCAGGGTAGTATCCAGTCGTCTTCTCTGCTGATTTGTCCAAAACGGAAGGAGCGAGGTAACTCTTGGTGAATATGCAATTCTGAGGAATGTCGAGATAAGCCGAGCCCGACAAGAGTGGCATGATTATTTTCTGCTCGACATCGCTCTCGTTGGCGATGAGAAGATTGTCATGGTCGATGTGCATCTTCTTAAGTGCGCTTTCTCATGAGCGAATCTTATCGCGAACTAGCCGACAAGTACCACATACGGGTGTTGAGTCCTGCCTTTCAAGAAACGAAGATGTGGCGTCAGCCGCCCAAGCGTGCTTCAGACCGCAAGAGCTGCGAGTTCGCTAGAGTTTACGCGTGCCATCACATCTTTGTTTCTCACCGCTTTTAGATAAACCATGGTTGAAGCCAAGTCTTTGTGTCCCATCCAATTTTGCAACGTCTTGATGTCGCAGACGTGATCTTGGAGATTCCGTGTGGCAAATGTGTGCCGGAATTTGTGCAGAAAGAAATTCGAGCAGTACGGCCCTTCCGAGCATTTGTTGCCATGCTTCGAAACGCATTGCCCGCAATTCATTTTCGCGTGAAAGGCGATGCGCTTCAGTTTGAATTCGTGCCGCTTGTCTGGCCGACCCGATTCGTTCGGAAAGACTAAGGTGTCCGAGTTTGGCTTCTTTGATCCTTTGTATTTTTTGAGCGCGGCAATCAGCGACTCAGGCACGGGCACTTCTCGCTCCTCTTTGTTCTTGGGTTTGAATCCGTAGAGCGGTTTTCTGGTTACGCGGATCACGTGCGTTCGGAAGTCTATGTCCCGCCAAGTCAGATGGCGGATTTCCTTGTCTCGAAGCCCCGTCAACAGATAGCAGAGATACAAAACGCGCTCACCTGCATCGCAGGCTTTGAAGAGCGCCTGGATTTCTTCGTCCTCGTACATCGGACGGATCGGTTCAACGTATTCCGGCCAGTCGCGGTTGTGGAGCAACTTCGTGATCCCGTTCGCTTTTAGCAGCTGTGAAACAATCACTGCCCGGTTGTAAGCGGTGCGCGGGCCACAGCCGAGTTCATACAGCTTACGAATGAACACCAGGACATCTTCGCGTTTCACATCCTGGATAAACTTTTTCGCGCAATTATTTGCGAAGACTTCCAAGCAATGCTTATAGGCTTGGTAAGTCCTCGGCTCTCGCTGCGGTGGCTCCATGTCCTTAAGGTAGGAGGCAACTGCCTCAGCTACAGTGAGGGCTGTGCCGTTACCGTTTGCCTGAACGGTTTCGATTCCGGCACGGTTGGCTACGAGTTCGAGGGCCTTGCGACGCGCGCGGTCCACAACTTCCGCGCGATCTTTGATTTGCTCGCGCTTTCTTCCGTCCTGCCACCACTCGATGTAGTAGTATCCCTCGGGATGAAGCTCAACCTTGCCGCGCACGCGAACCTTATCGCGGAGTTTACCGTTAGGCTCCACGACGGCGGGGTAAAGGTTCCAGTTTCTGCCGACTTTCACTTTTTTGAGGATATTGACGCGAGTTTCACTGCCGTAGCCGTTGCCTCGTTTAGACATGTCCGCAAGCCTCTTTTCCGCCGATAATTGGCCGGAAACCAGTGCAAAGCAGACACCATGATAGACACCAAGGCTTGTAAATACAAGAAAATAAAGGAAGTGGCGGAGAGGGTGGGATTCGAACCCACGGTAGGGGTTAACCTACACACGCTTTCCAAGCGTGCTCCTTAAACCGCTCGGACACCTCTCCTGGGGAGGAAACAACCTTTCTAATTTAGCAGAAACTTTCTGTTCGCGCACTGCGCATCCCTGTTCAGTTCCGCGAGCCTCTGCTAAACTATTTTTATCCATTCCGGGGTCGTCTAATTGGTAGGACTCCAGACTTTGAATCTGGCTATTCTGGTTCGAGTCCAGGCCCCGGAGCCAATTTCCCGAACGGCACGTTCATTTTTTTGAGATTTTTTTCCCACCAGATTAATTCGCGCGAAATTAATTTATTACCCAAGTGTCCGGCTTTTCATCGAATCGAATCGCATACTTCGGATACTCGCTGCCCAAGCCTTCCGAACGAGCGACGCGCGCTTTTCCAGCATGCTCTTCGGGCGAACCAACCAAATAGACATCCACGGCGGTGCCGTTGGCAAGTTGCAACGCGCAAGCGCACAAAAAACTATTGCGGCCCACATTTTCCGTGGTGGTCACCGCGGAAGATCCGTTGCTTTTTCCGGTTTCCATAACGCGAAGCTTGACCGTTACGCGAAGATGTACGCGCGCTTCGCTGCGCCGTTCGACCCGGCGCGTTTTTAGATATTCCGCAATCGAAGTGCGTAACCGATCGAAATTTACCGGCTTTTCAAAAAAAGCCACCGCCCCCAGTTTGTGACAACGTTCCTTGGTTTTTTCGCCCACTTCTCCGCTGATCACAAAAACCGGAGTCAATTGCGTGGAATTAAAAGACGTAAATGTTTGGCACAGTTCGTAGCCCGAATAACTGGGCATCCGCAAATCGAGAAGTATGGCGTCCGGTTTGTGTTGCAAAGCCAGCGCCAGCGCATGTTCCGGCTCTCCGGTATCGATCACCTCATAATCGCCTTCAAGATTCAAGCGGATCAGCCGGCGCATCGCGTCATCGTCGTCAACAATCAAGATCTTGGTCATTATCTAAAATTCTCCGAACTATAATTTAATGGCGTACCAGCGCGGGCTCCGTCGATGGCAAAATCTTGGGGATCTCCGCGCCCAATACTTCCAAAACTTTGTGAATCAGCGCTTCCTCGGTGAACGGCTTGTTCAGCAGAAAAGATCCTTTTTCCAAAACACCGTGCCCCGCGATAAAAGAGTCCGTGTAACCCGAGATGTACAGGATTTTCATCCGGCGATCTTTGGCAAGCAGTTGTTCGCCGAGAACTCTTCCGTTTATTCCCGGCATGATCACGTCGGTAACCAGCAAATGTATTTGGCCGGAATGATTTTCCGCGACGCGAAGGGCATCCGCGCCATCGCACGCGGACAAAACTGTAAAGCCGTGTCCTTCCAAAAATGATTTAGCCAGCCGTCTTAGTGGTTCTGAGTCTTCTGCGAGAAGAATGGTTTCTGTCCTGGTAAGGTTTTCCACCGTGCCGGGCGCTTGCGCGGAATTTGCAATGGCCTCGACCGTATGCGGCAGAAAAACTTTGAAAGAAGCGCCTTTGCCAGGCTGGCTGTCAACCCATATGTACCCGCCACTCTGTTTCACCACGCCGTAAACCGTGGCAAGCCCCAGCCCGGTTCCCTTTCCCAATTCTTTGGTCGTGAAAAATGGCTCGAAAATGTGCGCTTGCGTTTCGGCGTCCATGCCCATTCCGGAATCCGTAACCGACAGCATCACGTAAGACCCCAGCTTCGCTCCGGCATGTTGTCGAACATATTGCGCATCGAATTGTACGTTTTCGGTTTCAATCAGCAGTTTGCCGCCTTCCGGCATGGCGTCCCGCGAGTTGACCGCCAGGTTCATTACAATCTGCTCGATCTGCCCGCGATCCGCTTTCACCATTCCAAGTGCGGGAGCGAGCCGAATGATCACGGAAATATCTTCGCCAATCAGCCGCGGAAGCATTTTTTCCATGTCCGTGACCAGGTCATTCAAATTCAAAACCGTCGGCGATAATATTTGCTGGCGGCTGAAGGCCAGCAGTTGGCGTGTCAACGTCGCCGCGCGTTCGCCAGCCTTCTCAATCTCCTCGGCATGTTCATAAAGGGGATTTGCGGCACCGAGGCGGCGCTTCAGAACCTGCCCGTAACCGATAATTACGCCCAGCAAATTATTAAAGTCGTGCGCGATGCCGCCCGAGAGCCGCCCGACCGCTTCCATCTTCGCGGCCATGCGCAATTGCCCCTCAAGGATGCGTTTCTCCGTGATGTCTTCTACGAACACCTCAAAATATTCCGCTGATTGATCTCCGCCTTTGCGGCCGGAACAACGCACCGAAAGCGCCGCGCCGTCTTTTTTGCTCCACTCCACTTCCATATCCTTAAATTCGTTAGTACTGCCCAACAGCTTGCTCACGCGTTCGAATTCAGCTTGATTGCGGAAAACACCGGTTCCCAGATTTACGCCAACAAGTTCCTCCGAGGTCGCATAGCCCAGCATGTTGCGCAACGCCGGATTGACTAGCAAAAAACGCCCCTTGCTGTCCGCCCGGTAGATGCCGTAGGGGGCGTCTTCCACCGCGGTGCGAAAACTTGTCTCCGACCGCCGCAACGCCTCAACCACCTTTATGCGTTCGGTGATGTCGCGATTTACGATTACCAATTTCTCGGAAACGCCAGTGCTGCCGCGAATGACGCTGGCCGTGGATTCAAAGACCCGCCACGTTCCATCCTTATGGCGGATGCGGTATTCGATGGTTTCTCCAATGCCGGTCAGGCGTGCTTCTTCCGCGGCTTGACCGACCCGCGCACGATCCTCGGGGTGGATTTGCTCCAGCGAGGACGACCGTTGCAGTTCTTCGGGCGTGTAACCTAAAACCCTTTGGTAGGAAAGACTGTTGTAAATACGAGCGCCGTCCGTGCCGACCACCGCAATCATGTCCGCGACATTCTCGCTGATGAGCCGAAAAAGTTCTTCGCGCTCCGACATCTTCCGCCGCACGTAATGTATTTGGAGCTGCTGATAAATGGCGTAAATATCAAACAAAAGTACAACGGCAATCAGCCCACGAACGGGATGCGGTATCAGCGCCCAGGAGAGTAAACCTCCCTCGCCGTCCAGCTCCGGCAAAATATAAGAAATCACGCCAAAGGTGAGCAGCAGGGTGACCAAAATCGTGGCTATCCACAGACCCCATTCGCGCCTTTCCAATCTAAGCGTGTTGCTTCTCCCTGGCTGGAATGCCAACTTATTCCGGCCCTTTGTTTTGCCGCTGGATGGAGCCAATCGAGTCACCTTCGAATTCGCGTGACGACGAGAACCGACGGACGGGACTGCAGCAATCGGAAAGCCAATGGCCAAAATCGTAAACTACTGAAAGGAAAGGATCCCTCAAATGCCCAGCGGAGCCGACTGGTGCAAAATGGAACACTCACCAGATTCTGAAACGATTCAGTCGCGCTTCAGCGTCCTCGAATGGAATGACCACATCGCTAAGAGCAGACAGACCAACGCATAATCAAGCCCATACGCGATGACCGTCAAATGCTCAATCCAGCTCGTTTTTTTGAGCGTGGCATGAGTAATCACCAAAAACTTCTCTTCGGACAAAAGTGCGGTCGAAGGCAGCACCACGTACAAAACGTTGCGCACCCAGGTCCAAAACATGTTGGAGTAATGCTGTGCGGGATCAACGACATTTGCCGCAACGGAGATGGCCATCACCGCGGCAAAGGCGAGCACCGGGTGTATTACCGTAACCAGCAGCATCGCCATGGCCCCATAAATCGCGTAACGTACCAGCGGGTATACCAGCAAAACCCAGGGACTCGCCTGAATTGTCTCGCCGCCCATCCACGCCAGCAAATAACTCAGCGCAAACATCATCGCGACGTATACGGCCATCAACAGCATCACACCCAAAAATTTTCCGGCCAGAAATTCCCAGCGGTGCACCGGTCTGGCCATTACCGCCAGTATGGTTCCGGACTTCATTTCCGAAGCCACCGTATCCGCCGCGGCCCAGGCAGCCAGCAAGCTTCCGCACCCGCTCACCAGGCTCATAATCGCAGCGACAAAGCTCAGCACATAAGATTGCATCTGGTGCGCGTTGGCCCCTGAGTTCAGAGCCTTCATTCCCAGAAGCGAGGTCATCATCAGCAGCACCACGCACGCAAACAAAATGCCGAAAAGAATAATAAGTTTATCCCGCAGAAAACTGCTGAAAGTATTGAGTGCAATGGTGACGATTTTCATGAAGGTTGCCCGCCGCCAACGACTTTAAGGAAAAGATCTTCCAGAGAACTCCGAACCGGCGTAATGCTGATCACGTCACTGCCCTCGGCCCAAAGCGTTTCCGCCAGTTGGCGTTTGTATGCAACTGGAATAGAGATGCGCACGCCGTGCGCGTCGCGTTCGAAGATGGCGCCCCATTCCGCAAGATTTGGCTCCAACGTTTCGGGCAAAAGATTCGTGAGCACCTCGACTCGGTCCCCCGCGGTAAGCAACTCATCCACCGTTCCGGTGCGAAGCAAGCGGCCGCGATCGACTATGACCACGCGATCGCAAATCTGTTCCACTTCGGAAAGAATATGAGAACTGAGAAAAATGGTTTTCCCGGCGCGCTTGAGCGAAAGAATCAGGTCGCGCACATCCTTGCGGCCGGCGGGATCAAGACCGGAGGTCGGTTCATCGAGAATAAGCAGTTGCGGGTCGCCAAGAAGCGCTTGAGCGATTCCCAGGCGCTGCACCATGCCGCATGAATATTTTGCAATTTTTAGTTTTTCGTATCCGCTCAATTTCACCTGGTTCAGAAGCTCCGGTACTAAACGGTCCGCAACCGGAGCCTTCACCCCGGCTAAAGCCGCGTGAAACTTCATGAGTTTGCTGGCGGTCAAATATTTGTAGAAGGCGAAATTCTCCGGCAAAAAGCCGATGTGTTGTTTGGCTCGTACATCGCCGGGCGCGAAATCCAGTACGCGAATTTCTCCGGAGTCCGCGCGCAAAAATCCCATCAGAATGCTGATACTCGTGGTTTTCCCCGCCCCATTCGGCCCAAGGAAGGCGCAGACTTCGCCGGGCAAAACAGAAAAGGACACATCCGAGAGCGCGGGGATCAGCTGTCCGCCCAGGGGCTTCCGGTACGTTTTCGTTACCGCTAGAAACTCAATGGCTGGAGTCGCCATCCGCGGAATCTCCTTCCCCGGAATTGTCATTCAATCCGAGTTGTCGAGCGAGTTGCAGCGCGATCGCACCATCGTATCCGGTATGTTCGTAGGTTATTTTGCCGCGCTCATCAATCACGAATAAAGCGGGAATCGCATTGACGCCAAATGCATGGGAAGCCGTAGTGTTCAGATCCAGCAGCACCGGAAAAGGCATTCTGGACTCCGCGGCGTAGGCTTCGGCGTCGGCGCGATCGCTGTCGATGCTCACCGCGAGCAACTCAAAGTTTTCGGAGTCGTTGTGGTGTTTTTCGTAAAACTCCTTGAGCGCGGGCGTTTCCAGCCGGCATGGCGCGCACCAACTGGCCCAGAAGCTGACCACAATTTTTTTCTTGCCGCGATAATCCGCAAGCGAGATGGTGCGTCCTCCAACCGCGGGCAACGAAAAGTCCGGGGCCATTTGGCCGGTCAGAGAAGGATTCTCGCCCGACTTACGCAGCGACAAGTCGAGTTTTTTAGCGCGCCAGGTAATGAAGATGGTGAAGGCCACAAGAACAACGATAGCGGCAATCAAGGCTAGAGATAATTTCGGGCGCATGACCACCGAGAGTGTATCTCAATGACAAACTTTCATCCAAAAATTGCACCTGCGTGAGGTCGCCCTCGGAGCTTTTCAAGCGTTTAGCACTTCGCCGACGGCGCGCCAGGCTTGATCGATCGCGACATCCGTATAAGCGCTGGCGCCGGCATCCGAATTGGCAATGGCGATTTTTCCGAAGGGTTTGCGCCCCAAAACCCAAGGCTGCTCTTCTTCTTTCCACGGTGGATCAAAAAGCGGGTTGGGCGTAAACGCATAGCCGTGCGCCCAACGGTTTACGGTGATCCCCGCGATGTCTCGAGCCGCATCGAATCCCGCTCCGCCGAGCATTCTGGAAAGTTGCTCGCGAGTATTTTTTTCAAATTTAGCGAACGGTGTCGCCAGCAATTCCGCACGGCCGGCGCGATGCTGCTCACGCGGCGGCAAACCGGGATGGCATGGGGTGCGCAGCATGAACAGCACCGCGGGCTCTTCCGGCTTGGATGGAAACGCGTAGTTTCCCAGGCTCACCGGAAAATCCAGCGCGGTGTAGGTGTAAAACCCGCCCGGCGACACAATGTGATGCATTCCCAGCTTCGCGAAAGAAGTCCAATTGCGCAGCGCCACGTGCGTATATACCAGAGGCGCTTTCACCAGGTACGCCAGCGCCTGCTTTTGCCCTTCAGGAAGATCCGGGCAAAGGTAAGGAATCATGCCGTTGTAACAAGCCAGGATGCATTTTTTCGCGCGCACTTCATACGGCCGGTTGCCACGGATGTAGGTCACGCGCACGTCGCCCTGATTTGTTTGCGGCCCGGCATGCCGCACGTTTAGCACCGTGCTGTTCAGGCGAATGCGCACCGGCGAATGCTCGTCGTCCAATTTTGCATAATCCGCAAGCGCGGTGACTACATCTTCCATGCTGTGACCGGGAATCGCGGATGGAATCAAGGAACGCACCAGCAGTCGCGCCACGGAAGCATTGCCATCCGGAAAATGAAAAATGTACGGCTCTTCTTTCTCGCGTGGTGGAAAACCCAGGCCTTCGAAACCCGCATAGGTAAAGGAACCGTAGTCGTCACCCGCTTCATAACAGGCGAGAGCGGAAACACTTTCGATCCCAACGCAAAAAAGATCGTGAGTAAAGGTCTGGAAAAATGGCAGCGCTTCGGGAATGAGCTTGCAATATTTCGTGAGGTACTCGGCGTAGCTTATTTTGCCGAGCAGCGTCAGCTTATCTTCACGCGATAAACCGGCGAGGTAATCCTTCTTTTCGATGTATACGCGCGCAATGTCTTTGCGAACCACATCGCTAAGTGGCGCGCGCGCGAAAAATTCCGTCCACGGGGTGCTGTTCATTCCCGTCAACAGACGGTCTTCGCCGAAAGTTTCCCTGTCGAAAAAAGCGGCGGTGCCAAGTTTTGCGTAGAGTTCGCGATCGTAGGCTTTGTAAAATTTATTTGTATCGATGCCAAGTTCGGCGAGCAAGCCCTTTGCAACCGGACTGTATCTCCCCGGACTTTCAATAGACTGGGTGCCGCCGTTCGCGAGCATCAGACGGTTGCCAACGCGAAATTCATTGCGCTTCGCGTGACCGCCAAAATCATCATGATTATCCAGGATCAGGATTCGCGCGTTTTTCCCCGCGCGCTTGCGGTAAAAATGGGCGGCGGCAAGTCCGCTGATTCCCGCTCCGACGACGATTAAATCGTACAGTTCGCCGGTGTTGCCGGGTTCGCCCCACGCTGCGCTGTCGGCTCCATCGCGCATGCGGTGCGCAAACGTAAAAGAGCCGTCATGATTTCCGCGCATGCCGGTGCGTGCGGGAGGATAGTAATCACCAGATTTTTCCGGTGCGAACTCATCGAGCGCGGCCGCCGCAAGCAACGTTTCCGCTCCGAACGCCGTGCCGGCAATCCCCGCGGAGATTCCTACCGCAACACCGTTTAGAAAATCACGCCGGGTAATGGCGCAGTCCATCCCCAGGTCCTGGTTTTTTCTTTTATCGCCCATGAGCTGCTTTCCCGGCCATTGCGCTGCCGATTATAACCAATCTCGACCTAACCTTACACATTTCAAGCAAAGTCAGTGCGATTAGGAGTCGCGGTTGCAAAGCGCCGCGGGACCATCTACTCTTTTTGTTCCATGCCCCCCCTCGGACCGCAAGACTTGGTACTTGGATTTATTGCCTTTGTTGTTTTCCTTTTTTCGACTACCTGTCACGAAGCGGCCCACGCCTTGGCCGCGAAAATTGGCGGAGACCCGACCGCGGCGGCCGGCGGCCAGGTTTCGCTGAATCCTGTCCCGCATATTCTGCGCTCGCCGTTTGGCATGGTGGTGGTCCCCATACTTTCCTTTCTATTTTTTCGCAGCATGATGGGTTGGGCCAGCGCGCCGTTCGACCCCACGTGGGAACGCCGGCAGCCTCATCGTTCCGCATGGATGGCGCTCGCCGGCCCGGCCGCTAACTTCACGCTGATGTTGCTGGCGGCTGCAGGCCTGTGGTGGCTGAACGCCGCGGGCATGATTCGTTATGACCCGGAAACAGGTCACATAAATTTTCTCGCCCACATTTTCTATGTGTTTTTCTCGCTCAATTTATTGTTGGGAACTTTCAATTTGCTTCCGGTGCCTCCGCTGGATGGCAGCACTGCGATCATGCTGTTGATGAGCGAAGAGCGGGCGCATCGCTATCTGGATTGGCTGCGCGGCAGCAGTTACGCAATGGCCGGACTGATCGTGGGAATGCTAATTTTTCGACGAATATTCCCGTTTATCAGCGGCTTCGCATCGCAATGGCTTCTGCCCAGTCATTTTTGACGATCTGTTCCGAATCGAAACGCAAATAGAGAAAACGTCTCGCGCGTGGACTTCGCCGCGCGTCCGCAACCGCTAAGTCGTGCCTTCTCAACTCCGCGAAACGGATGGAAGTGGTCCCCCGCCTGCCTTTACCAGCGCAGGAGGCCGCACATGCAGCTTTCTGTCGAGCAGCCGGTTACAGGCGGTTATCAAGTGGAAGTGTCGGGGTGGGATCTGCACGCAACATTTTTTGTCGAGAATTCGGAGCTATCGTGGGACGAAAAAGCGGGAAAGCGCGTGGGCCTACGCCACATGCTGAATAAAGATTCCATGGTATTTGTACGCTTGCTGCAGCGCACCACCATTGAGCGAACGCACCCCGTGCCCTATACCACCGAGTACGTGGGGATAGATGCGCGAAAAAACTATCAATTTTTGCTGAAACCGACCTGCCCGCACGTGTAAGTGTTTCGTCGCATCGCGCGGGAATGAGCATGGTGTGCGGGATTTTGCCCCAAAACGGCGTGCAGCCCCATTTTGGTGTTCCGTTTTTGACGAGCGGCCTCCCTTCAAACCCGCAATTTCTACTCGGAAGCTAAGGATAGGAAATACTCACGCGCCCGCATAGTGCTGCCACATAACGTGTTGCCCTCGAAAAAATCGCGAATCAGAAATAATGCCTGGATGTTCACGCCACCGGGAAAGTGGCCGCAACATTGGCCGCCTATGTGCCTTTACAAGAATGTGGCAAATTCAGCCTACGGCACCATGGAAGCAACCCGCGCGGTAAATTCGCTGACCCCGTGCATACTCGACGACGACCCTGAACAATTGGAGATGCTGGCTGGGCTGGTTCACGAGATGGGCTACGATCCCATCCCGACGTCTGATCCTGCGGAGGCGCTGCGTCTGATTCGGCTGGGGCACTGCCGGCTGGTGCTGGCGGACATGCATATGCCGGGCTTTACCGGGTACGAATTTTTGGACCAGGCGCTGCGTTGCGATCCTGGTGTACACGTTATTGTGATGACCGTGGAATATACGCTGGAGTCCGCGCTGGAAGCGATACGGCGGGGAGCGACGGATTTTTTGCCGAAGCCAGTGGACTTGGTGCGCTTGCGGCGGACGCTGGCGGAAGTGGCCGCGCTATACGACCAGCGCCGCAGAGTGCGTGCGCTCGAAGAGCAGTTACTCAAGGACCTGGAATTTCACGGCATTGTGGGCCGCGGCCCGGCGATGCTGGAAGTTTTTGATTTTGCGCGCAAGGTGGCGCGGCATTATTCCAACGTTTTGCTGATTGGCTCGACTGGCACGGGGAAAGAACTGGTCGCGCGGGCTATTCACAAAATCAGCCCGGTCGGACAACAGCGGCTGGCGGTGTGCAACTGTTCGGCGCTGGTGGACACTTTGCTGGAAAGCCAGCTTTTTGGACACGTGCGTGGCTCGTTTACCGGAGCGACGGATTCGCGTCCAGGCCTTTTTGAATACGCCAACGGTGGCACCGTTTTCTTGGACGAAGTGGGCGAAACTTCCCTGGCGATGCAGGCAAAATTGCTGCGCGTCATTCAGAATCGCGAAATACAACGCGTCGGTTCGCCGGAAATTCGGCATGTGAACGTGCGGTTGATTGCCGCAACGAATCGCGATTTGCGCGCGGAGGTTCTCGCAGGCCGATTTCGCGAGGATTTATTTTACCGGCTGAACACCATTCAGATACGCATACCGTCGCTGACCGAGCGCCTTGAAGATATTCCGCTGCTGATTCAATTTTTCCTGAAAAAATATAACGAAGCATACGGAAAAAATATTTCGGGGCTGACGCGGCGCGCGCAAAGCGTGATGCTGCAGCATCCTTGGCCGGGAAATGTGCGCGAACTGGAAAACGTAATCTCCAGCGCGAGCATTACTGCCACCGGAGAGTTCATCGATATCGCCGATTTGCCGGAGCAACTGCAACATCGCATGACGCGCGAAGAAGAAAGCGAAGACTGGCGTCCGTTGTCCCTGGACGTGGTGCGAAAAAATCACATTCAAAAAGTGCTGGGAATCTGCCACGGCAACCGGCTGCGCGCCGCGCACATTTTAGGAATTGGGCGAACCAGCTTATATCGTTACCTCAAACGCGACGGCTGGGAAACGTCCGCGCGACCCAAACCCGCTTCCACCGAACTATAAGCCTCGCGCCAACCAAACATCGCCGTCTGAACTGGATCCGCTTGCGTTCCAGCTAAGTCTAATGATTTATACCCCCCTCCCCCGTTTTTCATAAGTGTTCATTCTAAAGGAACTTAAAGTCTATTGTTTTGATACAGTTTTGCAAGTGTTAACCAAGTGGTTAGCTTGGCGACGATATTTCGGCGCAAAAATTCTCAAACGAGCCTATCGGATGATACCAGATACGATTAACGAAGTCTATAAATAACTACAAAGTATCTATTCGAACGGCATCCTCTCAGGTTCGTGACAGGCTAAAAGAATCTCCAAAAAGCCGGCCCGTGAAAGAAACAAAGGTGCAACGATCCGCCGCGCAGTGCACCACCCACCCTGCCGCCGGTTCAACTTTTTGTTATCGATTTGAGAACCAATCGCAGATCGTCCACGGTTTCGAAAGGCATTTCATGTTCGTTAGCATACATATTCAACTCAACCCAATCGATGCCATCTATGTGAGAACGCCATCCCCTTGGTTCCACAAATTTCGTTGCTGTTTGTCTCTTATTCAACGGGCTTAATTTTTCTGAGCGAATTGCTTCCTCAATTGCTAAAAGCGCTGCCTTATAATCAGCTCGATCAGAAAAGGCAGCAATGAGTCGATTGAAAAGCCTCATATGTCGGTTTCCTAACGGACCGGGATCGTCGCGGCGGCTCGCAAGCTAGGCATCCGGCTGTGGATTATGCTGCGCGACGAAATCGATTACAGGGAATTCTGTCGCCGAGGTCAACTGCGGCGCCAGTGTAGCAATGCGGTCCGTGCGGGAATGCCTGCCGGGGACAGTGGTCCGAACTGACCGTCCGTCTGATTAGGCTACCCGCTTCCCTCGTGGTTGGAGGGAGTTCGAATACATCATCATGGTCCTCAGTGACCGAAGACATGTTTGGTGGGCTGCACCACAGCGATGAAGTGACACGGATCGAGCAATTGGGTTCGAGCACAAAAACAAAACGGCGACCCAGGGGAGAGTCCTGCATCACAGAGTGC
>Ga0209117_1000088_pt1 | contig 65522 bp, 46 predicted proteins | sample BlaSpr_A8_OM2_M2_FD_187978 | JGI IMG/M metagenome (GOLD analysis project Ga0209117, IMG submission 187978) | Forest soil microbial communities from Thunder Bay, Ontario, Canada - Black Spruce, Ontario site 2_A8_OM2_M2 (SPAdes) (version 2) | ecosystem: Environmental > Terrestrial > Soil > Boreal... | reverse complement strand
ACGTCGTAATTACTCGCAACATACCACACGCTACTACATCCGCACAGTGGAAGATTTTGCTCGACGATTCAACCTTCCGCCGGATCGCTTGGGCCCGCGACACATTCGCGAATATCAAGCCGAGCTGTTTCAAAAGCGGAAGTTGTCGGCCGGTACAGTTACGAACCGCCTGGCGGCGCTGCGGTTCTTCTACATCAAAACTCTCAAGAAGGCCTGGAGCATCGCCGAGACTCCCTATCCGAAAAAGACCCACCGCCTCCCAACGATCCTCAGCCAGGAAGAAGTCGCGCGACTCATCGATGCCGCGGGCACTTCTTTCCATCGAACTCTACTGATCACGCTCTACGCAACTGGCCTGCGGTGCGCCGAGTTGACGCGCCTGAAGGTCAGCGATGTCGACAGCAAGCGCATGGTGATTCGCGTCCAAGGCGGCAAATGGCGCAAAGACCGGGATGTAATGCTTAGCCCCAAGCTACTCGAGGAACTTCGCAAACACTGGCATCGGTTGCGGAGAAAACCCAGCGACTGGCTCTTCCCCGGTAACCGTTGGCATACTGCTCACTACCCCATCAACACGAAAACGGTTTGGCATGCCTGTGACGGAGCCGCCAAGCGCGCGGACCTCAAAAAAGCCGTCCATCCACACACCTTGCGTCATTGTTTCGCCACACACCTTCTTGAGGCCGGCGCCGACCTCCACACCATTCAGATCCTGTTAGGCCATCGCGATCTCAAAGAGACCACCATCTACCTCCATCTTTCCGAGCGTCATCTCCACGCGACCGCGAGTCCTCTGGACTCGCTGAAGCTGAAAGACCGGTCAACGCAGGAGAAATAGATGAGCCGGCCGCCCCTCGAGGTGGCCGATCTCATCCGCAGCGTGGGAGCTGCCTTCGTCGAACGAAATCGCCACTGGCTCAGCTGGAAGCACATCAAAGTGTTGCTGGCCATTGCGCGCTGTCGAACCGCCGCACTCGGCGGTTATCTCGATGAATGCACCCGCTGCGGGCATCGTGCCACTATTTCCTACAACAGCTGCCGCAATAGACACTGCCCGAAGTGTCAGACCGCGGCCCGAGAACGTTGGATCGCCGCACGTCAAAGAGAACTTCTCCCGACGCGCTACGTCCATGTGGTCTTCACATTTCCTCCGCAGCTTGCTCCACTGGCTTTGCAAAACAAGAAAGTCATCTACGATCTGCTGTTCCGTGCCAGTGCGGAAACACTTCTCGAAGTCGCTTGCGATCCGAAACACCTCGGCGCGGAAATCGGCTTCTTCACCGTGCTGCATACCTGGAATCAAAAGCTCGGGCTCCATATTCGGTGTTACATCGTCAGGACGGCGCGGAATCGGGCCTTGCCTTCCACAACGCGCTGATATGCCTTCGGAGCCTCCGCCAACGGGTACGTCTCGACTATCGTTTTAACTTTTCCTTGCGCTACGAAATCAAGGGCTTCGTAGAGGTATTCGGGGCCGTTTTGCTGGCTTCCAATTATCCGAATGCGCTTCATGATAAGGTCCATCAGCGAGATCGAAAGCGGCTCCGCGTCGGCTCCCATTGTGATGAGCCGGCCGTCTGGCCGCAGCCCCTGAATGCTGTCCACCATCGATTTGGTCGAATTGGAAGTACTGAGGATCACGTCTGCGCCACCCGCTGCGGCAAGGCTCTTTCCGTCGCGCACAATTTCATCCGCGCCGAGATCGTGGATCATCTTGTCTTTATCGGGGGAGTGCGAAATCGCGATGGTCTCGAAGCCCGCAGCCTTCGCGTATTGCACCGCTAGGTGCCCAAGCCCGCCAATCCCGAGCACGGCCACGCGCTCATGCGGCTTGGGATCGGCCCAGCGGAGCCCGCTATAGACGGTGTAACCGGCGCAGAAGATCGGGGCCGCTTGCTCATAGGAAACCTTGTCCGGAATCAGGTAGGTAGCGTCGGCATTCATCAACATGTACTCGGCGTGACCGCCCTGTACATCGATCCCCGTGCCCTTCAGATAGGGACAGAACATCCTGCGGCCGCGCTGGCACCATTCGCAGCGCCCGCACGTGGATTGAATCCATGCGGTGCCCACACGGTCGCCTATCTTTCGCGTTGTGACGTCGGGAGCCACGGCGACGATCTCGCCGACCGGCTCGTGGCCTAGAATTCGGGGAAATTGTCCTGGAATGTGTCCGAGGGTTTCATGCACGTCGGTATAACAGATGCCGCTAGCGTGCATCTTCACCAGCACTTGATTGGGCCCGGGTTGAGGCTGGGGCACGTCTTTGATCTGCCACGAACTGCTCACAGCGGGTACGACTGCAGCTTGCATAATGTCTTCCTCCCTGCGTGATTCGATGCCCACACCTCCGGGTTTGGCGCATGATTTTTGCGTGTGCGAACCCCCTAGCCGGAATTCCGATTTAAACACCTGTCTCGCGCATCGTACGTTTCTCCTGCCCTGGACGCAAAGAATTAGCCACCAGAGCTGGCCCCCATTCACACCACGTAAACACGCTAGGTACATCCGACTTATCGGGACTTGCTGAATGTACGCAGATGGCCCATGCATGGCTTCCGAGCGGACAAACGCACGCGAAGAGGCGCACCCCGATGATAATGTCCCCTTTTGTCCCAAATAGAAATGTCCCCCTAAACTAGACCTCCGAAAGGAGGTCAGATTGGGGCGGACCGAGATGAGCAAGAGGGAGTTGCGAAGGGTGGAAGTGCTGGCGCGAGTTCGGAGCCAGAAATTGCGGATCGTCGATGCGGGCCGATTGATCGGGGTTAGCTATCGGCAGGCGAAGCGGCTGTGGAAGCTCTATCGGGAAGAAGGTGCTGCGGGGCTGAAGCATCGCAGTGCGGGGCGGCCGTCGAATCGTGCGCACGAGCCGAAGTTTCGGCGGAAGGCGCTGCGGCTGGTGCGGGAGAAGTACAGCGGGGCGGTGGGCGAGCGATTTGGGCCGACGCTGACGGCGGAACACTTGGAAACGGAAGATGGCGTGAAGGTGGCTGCGGAGACGCTGCGGCAGTGGATGCTGGCGGAAGGGTTGTGGAGTCGGGAGCGGAAGCGGCGACGGCACCGGAAGCGGCGGGCGCGCAAGGAACACTTTGGTGAGCTGGTGCAGATGGACGGCAGCTTTCACGCGTGGTTGGAAGAGCGCAGACCGGAGGGCTGCTTGATCGACATGGTGGATGACGCGACCAACACGACGTGGGCGCAGTTGGGCGAGCAAGAAACGATCTGGGCAGCGGTCGATGCCTTGCGCGCATGGATCGAGCGCTATGGGGTGCCGCTGGCGCTGTATGTGGACTGGAAGAACTTGTACAAGCGGCCGGCCACGCCAGGGGAGCTATTGCGCGGGGAAGAGCCCGTCACGCAGTTTGGGCGTATGTGCGGGAAGTTGGGGATCGAGCTGATCGCCGCCAGTTCGCCGCAAGCGAAGGGGCGCGTGGAGCGGATGCACGGGACGCATCAGGATCGCTTGGTGAAGAAGCTGCGGCGGAAGGGGGTCGTCAGCCACGAAGCCGCGAACGTGTATCTGCGGAGCGAGTATCTGGCGGAACACAATCGGCGCTTTGCGCGGGCCGCGGCAAGGACGGAAGACTATCACCGGAGCGCGCCGCGCACGGCAGAGCTGGAGCGGATTGTCCAGCTAGAGACGGAACGTACGGTGAGCGAGGACTGGGTGGTGCGCTACGGCAATCGCTTTTTCCAACTCGAGCCGCAGAGGGGGAACTATGCGCCGGCGCGGAGCAAAGGGTTGGTGTGCGAGGGACGGGGAGCCTGGCGATCGAATACCGTGGTCGCCCGCTGTGCTGGCGAGAGATCGCCGCGCCCGCTAAGCCGCAGGTTCTCGATACCTCGGTCCGCAACGCGCCCCCGCGCGTGCCGATTTCCGTGAAGAAACGTAAGTGGGCGCCGGCGGCAAACCATCCGTGGCATCAAGCGGTCCGCCGCGAGGTGCAGAAGCGAGCCTCCAAGTTGGCCGGCACCGCAGCGCGGTCGCCGTTGGCCTAGTCCTCCGCTGCGCCCTAAACGCTCCGCCCTGCGGGCTCCGCAGGGCTGCGCTGCGGACCAGGCCAACAAAACAGGGGATGCCGTAGGTCGAGAGAGATGGGAATCGTCGCTCCTGGGGCTTGCTGGCGCTAAATTTTTCAAGGAAAACCACAAGGAAAGAAAAAGAAGAGGCAGAACACAAAAAAGGGGACATTTCTAATGGGGTAAGGAAGGGGACATTTCTAAATTGCTTTGACACTGTTGCAAAGAGGCGGATTGTTGACAGACCACGCGACGTGTCGTTACACTTCGGGCCAATCGGTCAAGGACCTCAAATTCCCAGTCTCTAGCCGACGATGGTCCTGCCGAATATCAACAAGCTAAGAAACGGAGGGTACCAGCTATGGCAAACATCGTTCTAGTCCACGGTGGTTTTGTGGATGGCGCTGGCTGGGAGGGCGTTTACAAAATCCTGAAGGGGAACGGCCACAATGTCAGGATTGTCCAAAATCCAACGATAACATTGAAGGACGACGTTGCGGTTACTAAGCGTGTCCTTGCAGCGGTGGAAGGACCCGCAATTCTTGTGGGCCACTCCTATGGCGGAGCGGTGGTCACCGAAGCAGGAAATGATTCAAAGGTGGCTGGGCTCGTATACATCACCGCATTCGCTCCGGACAAAGGTGAATCCGTGGCCAAGCTTATTCAGAACCCACCGCCCGGCGCACCCGTACCGCCGATACTGCCGCCGCAAGATGGCTTCTTGTTCCTAGACAGGGCGAAGTTTGCTGCCTCTTTTGCGGCTGACGTGGAACCAGGAAAGGCCGCGTTCATGGCAGACTCTCAAGTCCCGTGGGGCGTGGCGGCTCTCAGCGGAGAGGTCAGTGAACCAGCGTGGAAGACCAAGCCGAGTTGGTACTTGGTCGTTACCGACGACAAGATGATACCGCCTGACGCCCAGCGTGCCATGTCGAAGCGGGCGGGCTCTACGGTCGTTGAGGTCAAGGGTAGCCATGCCATATATGTGTCTCAGCCCGGTGCTGTCGCAGCTCTTATTGAACAGGCCGCCAAGAATGCGAGGGCTGCGACCGCTTAGTAAGTTCGAAGTCAGATTCTGGGTTGGAAGATAGGGAATCTTGAAATGGTTGCGGGGGCGTGCAACCATCCGATTTTGTTAGTCCTCTCGTTTAGACTGGAGCTGATCCGGCTCACGGCGTAGCGGATGCCCCATCAGACGCAGAGGAGTTGTTTATGACAGAAGCCGAGTACGAAGTGTTTGAAGCTCTCAATCCCTTCTTCAAAGTCGTACTCAAAGGGCTACGGGGACTCGTCGACGGCAAACACTATTTCGACACGTTTGCCGAAGACGCATTCTTCGAATCTCGCTATCACTTTCCCGGCTGGCCCACGACGATTCGAGGACGCGCCAATCTGATGGCTAGCTTCTCCGGATACGGCAAGACGATCAAGCTTCACTCCGGCGACGCGCTTGTTGTGCACCGCTCTCAAGATCGTCGCGTCGTGATCCTTGAGTACGACGTGCACGGCAAGATTCTTTCCAGCGGGGCACCCTATGACAATAGGCTCATCTCGGTCATTACGATTGAGAACAGAAAGATCATCCATTGGAGAGACTACATGGACTCTCTGGCTGCCTGGACAGCGTTGAATAGTCGCTAGCGAATCCTAAAATCCCGTCTTCGTCCTCACCGCCCACTGGGACAGATTGTTCAGTGGCAAAGTCAATCCGTATGAGAGTTAGTGATCGCCGCCGCGGATTGCTGTGGCCGCTGAATTTGAGCGTTTATCCTTGGTTGTGTCGGCTTGATTTGAACTGACGATCTCGAGTGGATAGGGCTCCTGCTCACGAGGCAGGTGGGCTCATCTAACTGTGGTCAAAGTGCGCCTTTGGACCGAATGGACCGAGAATCAAAGTTAAAACCGATCAGGAAATCGTTGTAAATACCTTGCACGGTGGAGGTTGGGCGAGATGGGTGGGGGGATCACTTTGCGAGAGCACCTGCGAACAGAGCAGGTAGTCATTGTCATGAAATTCTATTAGACTCACTATTAGAATCATATAGTTGTAGGGGGCGTGTAGCTCAGCTGGGAGAGCACCTGCTTTGCAAGCACCCCTTCATCTCACCTAAGCCGTTGAATCGGCGTCTCTTAAGAGTGCAAACCCTTCTGCTAGTTGGGCTACTCATTGGGCTACATTTAATAAGGATATATTGTTCGAGTCTGGACTCCGAAAAATGAACTTGATTCGAGCACGGCCGGAAGGACGATCTCGGCTTGCTTTTCTGCAATCGCCGAAGCGACTCGTGGCGAAATTCAAAACCCTGAAAATACGACGGCCCGGAAATTCGAAAGAGCTTCCGGGCCGTTTTGCGTTCTCTCTTTTATATCGATTTGTTTTCGGCGCTGGGTTCGACTCTCCTCAATGCCAATATTTGACAAATGCAGTCAATAAGTTATTTAGATAACGAAATTACTTGACAAGCTTACCAATTTCGGTTATTCCCTTCGACCAAGTCGTGGGCCCAAGATTGAAATCAGTCAGCGGGAGGTCGCAGAGGCGCTTTCAGTTACCACGTCCCCCTTCGCGGTCTCAGGAGGATCTACAATGAAGAGGTTCGCATCGGCCATTCTGGGCTTGGGTTTCTTGATCGCCATATTGGCTTTCCCGACCTTCGCGCAAATCAGCGGCTCTATGAGGGGAAGCGTCCGCGATAGTTCGGGCGCGAGCGTACCTCAAGCAACCCTCACGTTGACCAACAAAGATACGAACGTAACACAGCAGATCGAATCCAACGATGTCGGGGATTACCTGTTCCCGATTGTTCCTGTCGGGAACTACAGACTGTCCGTGGAAAAGACAGGCTTCGAAAGTAGCAACGTTTCCGACATTGTAGTTGCCCTGGGGCAAGCCACGAGGGTTGATACCGTGCTTCGTGTGGCTGCGGCTCTCACTACGGTAGAAGTCAAGGGTCAGGTCTCGACCTTACAAACGGAATCGGGGGAAGTCAGAGGCCTGGTTGCTCATCGCGATATCGTGGATCTGCCTCTAAACGGGCGCAACTTCATTCAGCTGGTGGCACTACAGCCTCACGCGGTGCCGGCTCCACACACTTCGTTTTTCCGCAACCTGGGAGGATACAACGTCATTGCCGGGGCGCCCGTATCCGGAGAAAGCGTGACGATCGACGGGGTTAACATCAAGGATATAAACGATCCCAGAATCAACATATCACTGACTCCGGATGCTATCCAGGAATTCCAGGAGCAACAAAGCAACTATTCCGCCGGAAAAGGCATGGGGTCCGGTGCCCAGGTCAACCTCGTGACGAAATCGGGAACCAATACATTTCACGGCAGTCTCTTTGAATTCCTGAGGAACGAGAAGCTAGATGCCAAGAACTTCTTCGCCACGAAAAAACCCGCCTATCGACAAAATCAGTTCGGCGGCAGTCTTGGGGGACCGATTATCAAGAACAAAACGTTCTTCTTCGGGGCCTACGAAGGGCTCCGCATTGTGCAAAGCGAAAGCTTTCTCTACACGGTTCCGACAGAGGCCCAGCGAGGGGGCAATTTCACGGGTAGCCCACCGATCTTCGATCCATCGAATGTGGATCCGACTACGGGTTTGAGGCGACCGTTTCCGGGTAACATGATCCCCCCCAACAAAATATCTCCCGTAGCGACGAAAGCTCTGCAGTTGCTGTTCCCGCTTCCAAACCTGCCAGGATCCGTAAACAATCTGGCGAGCATTGCCCCAAATAACAGCACTAACGATCAATGGATCGCCCGGATAGATCACACGATCGGTCCCAGAGACACTCTCTGGGGGCGCTTTATCTCATATGATTATCGGAGAGTGACGAGCATTTTCGCCGCACTCCCCAATTTTTCGGACAACTTCAATACACCGTCGAAGAACCTCGCGATGGGCTATGTGCATACCTTTAGCGGACGAGCTGTCAATCAGTTTCGTCTCGGTTATCACCGGATGACGCAGCTCCTCCAAGATGTGGACATCAAGGTCCCAATTAATCAGCAAATCGGGATCACCGGCACCTCGACGCTCTTCCTCGGGAATCCCACGATTAGCATTGCCGGCCTGTCCCGTACGGGTGCGATTGGAAACGCGCCCAATAACCGTTCCGACAACGGTTACTACCTCTATGATGATTTCGCCTTCCAGCGGGGTAATCACTCAATGAGCGTAGGTTTCAGTTTGGCTAAAGAGGAGGTTAATGGCGGGTACAACCCTAATGTTCGCGGCAGCTTCTCCTACCAGCCGCGTTACACTGCGCAAATAGGCGTCCCCAGTACGGGGTCCGCGGTCGCCGATTTTGTGTTGGGATTCCCCTCCAGCTCTGTCCGAGGTCTGGGAGTCGGATTTCGAAATCTTCGGCAAGACCGGTGGGGCGCTTACTACCATGATGACTGGAAGATAAATTCACAATTATTCGTAAACTTAGGTATTCGCTGGGAATATTATCAGCCCGGCTATGAGAAGAGGAACCGTTTGAGTGCATTTGACCGAGCTACGGGTAAAATCGTAATTGCGGGGCAAAATGGTGTAAGTCGCTCGTTTCGCGAGTCCAGGTACAAGGATTTCCAACCGCGTATCGGGATTGCCTATCACATTCCGGGACACAAAACGGTCCTCCGGGGTGGCTACGGCCTGTTTTTCTCCCCTTTGAACATGAATATGACCCCCTTGGGACACCTTGTGAACGAGCCGTTCTTTACCTTGGAATCTTTCTTCGGAGACCCGGTTACACCTACCCTGACACTGGCGAATGCCTTCCCGACGGGGCTGGGCGTTCCTTCCCTCTCGCTCGAGACTGTGCAAAAAGACATGGACGATGGGCGCCTCCAAACATGGAATTTCACCATCGAGCAGGAATTGGCCCCGTCGCTGATTATGGAAGTCGGATACCTGGGAAACCGCGGCACCAACTTGTACACGTCAGGCAATATCAATGCCCCGACTGCCGGCCCTGGTTCCTTGGTGAGTAAGCGGCCCTTCCCAGCCTTTTCTACCATCACCGAAATCTCAAGCGCCGCGCGCTCCAGGTACGACAGCTTATTTGTAAGGGCCACTAAACAGTTTAGAGGCGGTCTGTCGTTCAACTTCTCCTACACGTGGTCCAAACTGCTCTCGACAGGCGGTATCCAAGACCGGGGTGACCAGGGTGTTGCGCTTAGGCGGAACCCATTGGATCTCAATGCCGAATATGGTCGAGATATCTTCGACGCCCAACATCGGTTCGTAGGCAGCTACGTGTGGGTCCTGCCGGTTGGGAAAGGCAAGAGGTTCGGACGTGATTGGTCCGGCCCCTTGCAGCAAGCGCTTGGAGATTGGCAAGTCAACGGGATCATCGTCCTGCAAAGCGGTCTTCCGATTACTCCGCGATTGGCTTTTGATAATAGTAATACGGGGAATGGCCTAGACCGGCCGGACGTAGCCAAGAATCCGAACAATGGGCCAAGGACTGTGGAAAAATGGTTCGATATCAGCGCTTTTGTTCTTCCAGCACGGTACAGCTACGGCAATGCCGGCCGAAACATAATTGACGGGCCGCCCATCAAGACCGTGGATTTGTCATTGATCAAGCTGTTTACTTTGACAGAGAGAGTGCAGCTTCAGTTCCGCGTTGAGTTTTTCAACTTATTCAACCACCCAAACTTTGATCCGCCAAGCACGACATTCGGGACCGGGACTTTCGGGGTGATCAGCGGTGCAGCAGATCCCAGGCAGGTCCAATTCGGGCTAAGAATAGTGTTCTAAGTCGGCTCAGAAACGCAGAGGAGGATACCATGGGGAAATCCACCCTTTACTGGTGTAGGTATTCGAGTGTTCTGGCGGTTCTCTTGTTGGCCCTGGGTTCTGCTTCTGCGCAAACATTCATGAACGACTGGCAAGACAAACTTTCGAAACCTACTTATCCCAATACCAGATTCCAGTTCTTTGAGGTACCCATGCCAGACGGCGTGAAACTAGCTGTCGCGGTATGGAGGCCTTATGTGGAAGGCAAGAAATTTCCCGTGATTCTGATCGCCACCCCCTACAACAAGTTGAGCGAAGTTAACATGCAAGATGCTGTGTACTTCGTCCCTCGTGGATACGTCTACGTGGCGTACGACCTACGGGGTCGATACGACTCAGAGGGTTACGCATACCTCTACGGTCCCCAAGATGGCAAAGACCTGAACGTCATGCAATCCTGGGTCGCTCATCAACCCTGGTCAGACGGGAAGATTGGCATGTACCAGGGTTCCTATCTGGGGTTCATTCAGTGGGAGGGGGCGCTGCAACAGAACCCGAACCTGACTGCCCTGATCCCAGAAACTTCTCCGGATGACCATTACGACAATGTTTATCCCTCGGGCGCCTTCCAACTATCGAACAGCTTCGGTTTCCTGTGGTCTTGCTGCGGCGGTCGTACCAATGAGCCGGGGGGCGTAATGGATTGGGCAAAGTGGTACGAGCAGCTCCCCATCAAGGATGACGCCAAGTGGGCAGGCATTATTAATACCAAGGTGTGGGATGATTTAGTGGCCCACACTAACAGCGACAGCTACTACCACACGTTTGTCCGTAGCCCTGGCGAGCGGATTGCGCCTGGCAAAAATGGGCCAGGGAAATACGGGGACGTGAAGGTCCCCACGTTCAACCTCTCGGGCTGGTATGACCAAGTCAGCCAAGCAACGATAAACAATTTTGTGGGAATGGTCACTTACGGTCCTGCTGACCTGAGGAAGTATCATAAGTTGATGATGGGGCCTTGGACGCATGGCGGCAAATTCAAAGCACAACAAGGTCAGGTTACATTTCCGAATCAAGCTGCCCTGAACGGTAGTGAATGGCGACTCAGGTGGTTCGACCATTGGCTGAAAGGCATGGACAACGGCTTTGAGAGTCAACCTCCTGTTACCATTTATGTGATGGGTGCGGACCTTTGGCGGAATGAATGCGAGTGGCCCCTCAAGCGCACCCAGGATACGAAGTATTACTTACACAGCGGCGGTAGAGCCAACAGCCTGTTGGGCGACGGGACGTTGGACACGACGCCGCCGGCGCCGGAACCGAACGATCACTTTATCTATAATCCTGCAAAGCCCGTCCCGACGCTCGGCGGAAATGTTGCGATGCAACCGTCACGGGTGGGTCCGTACGACCAGACGACGCTCGAATTGCGAAGTGACGTATTAGTATTTACTACTCCACCGCTGAAGGAAGATGTGGAGATCACCGGCCCAATCATACTCCATTTGTTCGCTTCCACCGATCGCACCGACACGGATTTCACTGGGAAGCTTGTCGATGTTTATCCTGATGGGAATGCGCAGATTTTGCTAGAGGGGGTTATAAGGGGCCGTCATTGGAAGAGCTTTCAGTCGGAGGACCTGCTCACACCCGGTAAGATCTACGATTTCTATGTGGATTTGTGGTCGACCAGCAACGTGTTCCAGAAGGGGCATCGCATTCGAATTGACGTATCTAGCAGTAATTTCCCGAAGTATGACCGCAACCCGAATACCGGACATAAGTTTGGGGAAGACGCTGAGCTCCTTGTAGCACACCAGACGATCTACCACGACGCGGCGCATCCATCTCACGTTGTATTACCGATTATCCCGGCCGGGAGCAAGCCGTGCGATGACAGTGCGAGGACCGCAAGTCACTGAGTGAGAGGGAGAGGCACTAATCGGTACGCGGGAAACCTTGAGCCTTTAGTTCTCAACGGCGCTGTTAGGTGGCTTTCAACTAAAGCATCGGGGCGCCGTGTAAGGTTGGGTGAGATCCTGGAGGGGCTCGGGGTGAAATTCCCCGGGCCTACTCGACCACCACGGTGCTTTAATTCGAATCGGGCAGGATGGTGCGAATCAGCTCCATCCATCCTGGCAGACCGTCAGATCGAAGGAAAACGCGAGACATGTCATTCAGTCCGGATCCGATCACGCTGCAAGTGTTGACCAGTGCAGCCTATTCCATTGCCGAAGAGATGTCCGTGGCCCTTATTCGGACTTCCCGCTCGACAAACATCAAAGATCGCCGCGACGCATCGTGCGCGCTCTATGATGCTGCCGGTGAAATTGCCGTTATTTCTCAAAGCGAAATCGGAACTCCGTTGCATTTGGGAGTAATGGGCGCCGCTGTCGGGACGGCCTTGCAAAGGATTCCGCCCTCCAGCCTCGAGCCTGGGGATGACATAGTGATGAACAATCCCTACCCGGCCGGCCCTGGCCACCTGAATGACATCTGCGTGATTTCCCCGGTTTTCTACAAGGGGGAGTTGGTTGCAGTGGTTGCGAATCAGGCGCATCACGTCGACGTTGGAGGATACGCGCCGGGCAGCATGCCGTTTGGCGTGACGCAGATCTATCAGGAAGGCCTGCAGATACCTCCTTTGAAGCTATCGCGCCGCGGAGAGCTGAACCATGACGTCCTTGATCTGGTGATGGAGAATGTGCGCGACCCGAAGGACCTCAAAGGGGACCTCATGGCGCAGATCGCTGCTAATAATGTCGGCGAGCGGCGCGTGTGCGAACTCATGGATCGCCACGGCAAAGAAACCGTCCAGCGCTACATGCAGGAGATCATGAACTACTCCGAGCAGCGCATGCGGTCAGCGCTGAAGAAGCTGCCAAAAGGGAAGTATTCATTCGAGGATTACTTGGAAGGCGACGGCTGGACCGACGACCCCATCAAGATAAAAGTCACCATCGAAATCACAGGGGACAAGTTTATTGTCGATTTCACCGGGACCAATAAACAGGTGCAAGGTCCGCTGAACTGCCGTCCTGCGTCAGCGGCGGCTTGCGTCTATTACGTGCTGAAAGCGGTCCTGGATCCGGATTTGCCGGCCAACGCGGGCGCGTTCCGGCCTGTAGAGGTGATTACGCAGCCGGGGTCTCTCGTAGAGGTGCAGTATCCTGGCGCCCTGGCAAACGCAAATATCATTACAACGATGAGAATCGTGGACACGATTCTCGGTGCGCTGAAAGATGTGATTCCCGAACGCATCGTAGCTGCATGCCAATCCAATCAGCTGTTCAATATTGGCGGCCTGAATCCACGCACCAATGAGAGGTACAGCTATATCGAGACCTACGGCGGTGGCCAGGGCGGTTTGTTCGACCGCGACGGCATGTCCGGTGTTCAGATGCACATGACGAACACGCGCAACGCTCCGATTGAAGTGTTCGAAGCTAGCCACCCGATGTTCATCGAACGCTATGCATTGATACCCGATTCAGGTGGCGCAGGAAAATTCCGTGGTGGCTTCGGAAAACGCCGGGACATCCTTATTCTCAGCAGTGACAACACGGCCACCATGTCCACCGACCGTGCACGAAATCGGCCTTGGGGTCTTTTTGGTGGTGGATCTGGTGAATGCAGTAAATTCGTCTTGCGCGATGCAAAAGGAAAAACCACAGAACTGCCCTCCAAGGGTACACGGCGAATCGAACAGGGATCTGTGATCTCCTGTATTACCGCCGGTGGCGGGGGCTACGGCGATCCGCTGGAACGCGATCCTGGCCGGGTGAGCTTTGATGTACTCGAAGGGCTAGTGAGCCGCCGCAATGCTCGTGAACTCTATGGCGTGGTTCTGGAGGGAAACGGGAACGTCAATGTCCAGAAGACGGCCGAGTTGCGCCGGTTTATAAGGGGCAAGAAGAAGGGCGGAAGTGGCGCCAGATCGAACGTGATGAAGGCCGCAGGAGCCCGACAGGGATGACATTGATGCTGTCAAAGCCGGACGTTGCGGGTTTGCTAGTCATGAATGAAATGATCGCCGAGATGCAGGCGGGATTTCTAGCTTTCGCAAAGGGGGAAATACAGCAGCCCCAGCGTTTGCGTATTGCGACCAGCGATGGCTGTGGATATGGCGCATTCATGCCCTGCTACATTCCCGGCGAGGGAATGGCAGTCAAGATCAACACCAACTTCCGCGGAAATCCGGCGCTCGGATTGCCGCGCATCCTGGGGTTGCTTGTGCTGCTTGATACTAGCACCGGAGCACCGCTCGCCATCATGGACAGCACCGCCATAACCGCCTTCCGTACGGCTGCGGCTTCGGGAGTCGCCATGCGCCATTTGTCTCGGGAAGATGCTTCCACACTGGGCGTACTGGGGTCGGGGACCCTGGCGCTGCCTCACATCCTGGCGGCAACTTCCGTAAGGGACATTCGCAGGATACGGGTGTACTCGCCGCATATCTCCAGCCGGCGGGACGAGTTTCTTGCCGCGGCCCGGGAAGCTGTGGGCGTTCCAGTTGATATTGCAGACTCAGCGAAAGAAGTTGTGAGTAGCTCCGACATTCTTATTATCTGCACGAGCTCCTCAGAGCCAGTGTTGGATGGAAGCTGGATTCGTCCGGCTACGTGCATTGTGGCAGTCGGCAATGCCACTCCTGACTCGCGAGAACTCGACAGCATGGTTGTTAAGCGTTCCCGCGTAATTTGCGACTCGAGCAGGGCTTGCCTGGTTGAAGCCGGCGATCTGCTGATTCCGCTGAATGAAGGGTGTATCTCCACGGCTCATGTGGCGCATGATCTCGGCGATATTTTGCTCGGCCGCGAGCCTGCAGTGAGGAATGCCGATGACATCGTATTGTTCAAGAGCGTGGGGCTTGCATTCGAGGACTTGGTGGCGAGTCGTTTTGTGTATTTGAAGGCGGTGGCCGCGGGGATTGGTGAATCTTTCGATTTCCTGAGGGTGCGAGCAAGAGCTTTGGTCAATGAGCTGGGAGGCGGTTGATGGGTCTGCGGATAGGAGTGGATGTCGGTGGTACGTTCACTGATCTTTGCCTGTTTGACGACCGAAGCAAATTGCTGAGCATTGCAAAGGTGCCATCGACGCCGAACTCTCCGGACCAGGGAGTCCTTGAGGGCGTGCGAAGGATTCTCGCAGACACTCAATGCAGGCCTGAGGACGTGGAATTCTTCGTCCACGGGACGACGATTGCCACCAACGCGATTATTGAATACAAAGGTGCAAAAGTCGGTTTGTTGGTGACCGAAGGATTTCGCGACGTGCTGCAGATCGTTCGTCAGGACAGGCCAAAGCTTTACGACTATTTTGCACAGCACGCCACGCCGCTGGTGCCACGGCGGCATACCTTCGAAGTTCGTGGCCGGATGCTCTTTGACGGACAGATAAAAACAGCGCTCGACGAACCTCGCACCCGTGCCTTGATCCGGCAAATCAAGAAAGCAAAGGAAGTGGACATCCTTGCTGTCTGCCTGCTGCACTCTTACGCGAATCCCGCACATGAGCTCAGGGTCCGCGAACTGATTAAGGAAGAGATGCCCCATATTAAAGTGTCTCTTTCGTGCGAAATTCTCCCCGAGATCAAGGAATACGAGCGGACTATTACCACGGTAGTGAATGCGTACGTGTCGCCCACCGTAAATAAGTATCTTTCCAAGCTCAAGAACAAGTTGGGGGAGGAGAAAATCGGTTCAGACCTCTACATTATGCAATCGAGTGGCGGCGTAATGACGGCCGTCACAGCAGTCGAGAAGAGTGTCCACACGGTCCTCTCGGGACCTGCCGCGGGAGCCTTAGCTGCGATGTGGATGGGCAAGAAAGCAGGTTTTGACAATCTCATATCGATCGATATGGGCGGGACCAGCGCGGACGTTTCACTCATGAATGCCGGGAAGCTGGCCTACGCGAAGGAAAGTACGGTCGCAGGACATGTGATTAAAGTTCCAACCATCGACATCAACTCGGTCGGAGCTGGAGGTGGAAGCATCGCCTGGGTTGATTCGGGTGGCGCTTTGCAGGTGGGGCCGGCCAGCGCGGGAGCGTCTCCGGGACCGGCTTGCTATAAGCGGGGCGGGACGCTACCAACAGTCACTGATGCGAATGTAATCCTGGGGCGGATGAATCCAGAGTGCATTCTTGGCGGCGAGATGAAAATCGATGTCGAAGCCGCGCGCCGTGCGATTCACGATCACATCGCTGCTCCTCTCAAGCTAAGCCTGGAAAAGAGCGCGGAAGGGATTATTCAGGTTGTCAACGCCACCATGGTCCGCGGCATCCGGCGCGTTTCTGTGGAAAAAGGCTACGACCCCCGCGAGTTTACACTGTACGCCTTCGGAGGCGGCGGGCCGCTGCATGCCGCGTCTCTCGCTGTAGAGCTGAACATACCAAAAATTCTTATTCCGACTGCTGCGGGCGTCGGTTCGGCGATGGGTTGCATTGTTGCCGATTTCCGGCACGACTACACCCAAACCCATATTGCCAAGACGCTCGATCTTCCTGCGTCGCAACTGCAAAGATTGTTTGGAGGACTGGAGAAAAAGGCGCTCACCCAGATGCAGAAGGAAGGCGTCTCGGCAGATCGTCTGTTGATCCTGCGCAATATTGATATGCGCTACTCCGGCCAGGGCTATGAACTCGAGGTTCCGGTACCATCCGGGCCGATTACTTCGGACACGGTGAAGCAAGTTGAATCAATCTTCCGGGGGATCTTTCGCAGGGCTTACGGGTATGAGCCGGACGATCCTACCCAAGTCGTTACCTTCCACGTAATCGCCGTCGGCAATTTGCCTGAGGTGGAATTGCCGTCATTGAGCTCGCATGGTAAGGACCCAAGCCATGCGGTGAAGGGCAGGCGCAAAGTATATTTCGACGGTCAGTATCAGGACGCAGTAATTTACGACGGCCAAAAACTTGGATTCGGCAATGAGTTTCATGGGCCAGCGATCATCGAACAACGGGAATCGACCACTCTAGTGCTAAACGGGCAGCACGCGGAAAAAGGAAGTCACGGCGAGCTCGTGATTACTGCCGCCACGAAGTAAGAAAGAGAGTTTGTGAACACAAAAACCACAGGGCAAAGAAAAGAACAAACCAAAGAAGTTTCCATCACTGTGGATCTCGGACCACAAATTGCGCGAGTTGCCATTTCGGACGAAGTTATCGCGCGATTTAAAGACCTGATCGCGCGTCGAGTATTTGTGCCGGGAGGAAAACTGCCGCCCGAGCGCGATTTGGCGGCCGCTCTTGCCGTGAGCCGCCCCACCCTCCGCCAGGCCTTGCGCGCGCTGCAAATCCTGGGAGTAATCCGTTCCCGGCAAGGATCAGGATCTTATTTGGCGGAAACGGCCGCGGACATTCTCCGGGAACCGCTGGAATTCGCGCTCGCGATGAAGGGAGTCGTCAAAACCGACCTCTTCGAAACCCGATGCACGCTGGAAGTAAAACTGGCCAGCTTGGCGGCCGATCGCCGGTCGGAAGAAGATCTCGCGGCCATGCGTGAAGCATTGGCCAGGATGCGGCAATCATTTGGCAATCCGGAAAAGTGGTGCGAACACGAGATTCACTTCCACGATTGCATCGTCCGCGCGGCTCGCAATGCCGTGATGAGCACAGTCATGGAAATGCTCTCCTACATGTTGATGGAGAGCCGCATGGAAACGGTGCGATTGCTCGCGGATTACGCGACTTCGTATGAGGCGCACGAGAAGGTTTTTGTCCAAATCGAGAAGAGGGATGCGAGGGCAGCTGCCCGAGCCATGACCCAACACTTCGAGATGATGGAGACGAGAGCCAAGGAGTGCCAGATATTACGGCCGGGTGAAGACCAAGATCAAAGTCCGAAAAGAGAAGTGAATTCGAAACGCTAGGAGATATGACTATGGCTCTATCGAAACTGTCGATGGGGGTGCTCTTGCTTGCTTGTGGGCACTTGGCTGCAGGTCAATCCCTGGATCCTGATTGGCAAAAGAAACTATCGCAACCAAAATATGCAGATATGCGCTTCCGCATGTATCAAGTTGCGATGCCGGATGGCGTGAAGTTGAGCGTCGCAGTGTGGAGCCCGGAGCCATATAAGGAAGAGAAACTCCCCACGGTGCTGGTCGCCAGTCCTTACAACAAACTGAGCCCCAGCAATATCAAGGATGCGGAGTTTTTCGTTCTGCGGGGCTATGTCTATGTGGCCTATGACCTGAGGGGTCGTTACGACTCCGAGGGCCAGGCATATTTGTACGGCGAGTATGACGGTAAGGACCTGGATGCCATGCAGAGCTGGATTGGCAAGCAGCCCTGGTCGAGCGGAAAAATCGGCATGTACGGTGGCTCCTATCTGGGATTCATCCAGTGGTCAGGCGCGTTCTATCAGAATCCGAATCTCACCGCCCTCGTACCGCAGGTTTCGCCGGACGATCACTACGACAACGTCTATCCCTCAGGCGCCTTTCAGTTGTCCAACAGCCTTGACTTTCTGTGGTTCTGCTGTGGCGGCAGGACAAACACTCCCATCGAGGTGATGAATTGGGAGAAATGGTACAAGCATCTGCCCATTAGGGACATGGCAAATTGGGCGGGCATCCAGAACACTAAGCTGTGGAATGATTTGGTCTCGCATCCCAATCGGGACGACTACTGGCCAGGGCCAGGCGAGCGTATCTCGCCGGGAAAGAACGGTCCGGGAAAGTACGACAAGATTCTAGTGCCTACCTTCAACATCTCAGGTTGGTACGACCAGGTGAGCCAGGCCACAATCAACAACTACATTGGCATGTCGAAGTACGGGCCGACAGAGCGCCGCAATCAACATAAATTGATGATGGGACCGTGGGTGCATGGAGGATTGTTTCGCACCGAGCAGGGGGAACTGAAGTTTCCCAATCAAGCGGCCCCGAACGGAAACGAATGGCGTTTGCGCTGGTTCGACCATTTGCTGAAGGGCATGGACAACGGCTTTGAAAAAGAACCGCCAGTCTACATCTACGTGATGGGCGCCGACCAGTGGCGGAATGAGTGTGAATGGCCGTTGCAGCGGACGCAGTACACCAAGTATTACCTCCATAGCAAAGGGCAGGCGAACAGTCTGGTGGGCAGCGGCACGCTGAGCACCGAAGCGCCCGGACACGAGCCAGTGGATAGTTACATATACGACCCGAAACATCCTGTGCCCACATTGGGTGGGAACGTGGCGATGCACCCGCCACGAGTAGGCCCGTACGACCAAACTGCTACTGAGTTGCGCAGCGACGTGTTGGTTTATACCACCGAACCGTTGAAAGAAGATGTCGAAGTGACCGGACCAGTAGTGCTGTACCTGCATGCCGCAACTGACCGGACCGACACCGACTTCACAGGGAAGATCGTGGATGTGTCTCCGAGCGGCTACGCGCAGATACTGCAGGAAGGCATCATTCGCGGACGCTATGCGAAGACATTTAAAGAACAGAATCTGCTGACACCGGGAAAGATCTACGAGTTCTATGTAGATCTTTGGTCCGCCAGCAATGTGTTCCAGAAGGGCCACAGGATACGGCTCGAGGTGTCGAGCAGTAATTTTCCGAAATACGATCCCAACCCGAATACGGGTCATAAGTTTGGAGAGGATACGGAGACCTTGGTGGCGACGCAGAAGATTTATCACGACAAGGATCATCCCTCACACATGCTGCTGCCGGTGATCGCAACGGGAAGTAAGCCGTGCGCAAACACTGCTGTCGCGCAAAAATGAGTATAGGTTTTCAGAGAACGTGACAAGAAGTTGCCGACATGGAGATCGCGGTGACCTCAGAAACCGGGGCGACAGGCTTATCTTCGGCAATCACCGGCGTCGGACGTCTCCGCTGGTGGATCTGCCTGATGCTCTTTCTGGTTACTGTTACTAATTATGTTGATCGGCAGGCGATATCCATTGTTGCCCCAGTAATAGCCGCAGAGTTTAAGTTCACCAATTCTCAGATAGCCATCATGGTCAACGCATTCCTGGTGGCCTACACCTTTGGTCAACTTTTTTCTGGCGCCTTCATGGATTGGGTGGGATCGAAGCGGGGGTTCAACATCTTGGTGGTGGTCTGGTCGCTGGCTAGCATGATTACGTCGCTGGCCCGTGGCATCTTCTCTTTTAGCTTTTTCCGTTTTCTGCTCGGGCTTTCAGAGTCAGGCAATTTCCCAGGTGGCATCAAGGTTGTTTCGGAGTGGTTTCCTTTACGCGAACGCTCCACCGCTGTCGGCCTATTCATCAGTGGCGCCAGTATCGGCGCAATTATCACTCCTCCCATCGTCGCCTCCCTGGTCGTTCATATGGGCTGGCGTCTCGCTTTTGTAGTTATCGGCATTCCCGGCATCCTCTGGGTGTTGATCTGGAGAATTGTGTATGCCCCGGTAGCCTCGCATCCCCAACTGTCTGCTGCCGAGCGCCAGTACATTCAAGCGGGGCAAATCGAGATGGCCTCTGTGCCCAATTCCGGATTGCCGTGGCTCCCATTCTTGAAGCAAAGAATGTTCTGGGGAGTTTTCCTCGGGCGCTTCGTGGAAGAGCCCGCCTCATGGTTCTACCTCACCTGGCTGCCGCTTTACCTCAAGGGCTTTCGCGGAGTTTCGCTCATCGACATTGGCTTCCTTTTAATCATTCCATTTCTCTCGCTGGATCTTGGATATATGGGAGGAGGTTGGATTGCTTCACAACTCATCAAGCGCGGCTGGTCGCTGGATCAGGCTCGCAAGAGGGTAATGGTGGTCAGTGCTGTGTTGATGGTTGCAGCCATTCCGGCGATATTCGCGCCATCGACGATTGGGTTCGTAGCGTTGGTCAGCCTCGCGACCTTCGGCCATGGCGGATGGGCAGCCAACATCATGACCCTGCCCGGCGATATGGTTCCGCACAACTTGGTGGGAACGCTCTATGGCGTCACGGCTTGTGGTGGTGGTCTGGGCTCGATTCTGTTCATGCAGATTACCGGCAAGCTTGTGGACATGCAGCAGTCGTTTAACACAGTTTTTGTGATCGCCGGCATTCTACCGGTAATTGCGGCATGCATTATTTTGACGGTGACCGGGAAGATCGGACAGATGCGGCTTCCCGGCATCACGGACGGTTGGGCAGTAAAACATTCATCTTCGGCCTAATTAAGGAGACTTGGTTCATGCATAACGTCGATGCGATCGTGATTGGTGCCGGCATTAATGGCGCCAGTATCGCTTACAACCTCGCCAAGCGCGGCTACAAGAACGTAGCCATCGTGGAGCGTTCCACGATTGCTTCTGGGGGAACTGGAAAGTCAGCCGCCATTGTGCGGCAGCACTACTCCAATGAAGTGCTCATCCGGATGGTCAAACGCTCCCGTGATGTATTCGAGTTTTTTGCGGACGAGATAGGTGGCAGCGCTGGTTTTGTAAAGACCGGGTGGTTATTTTTTGTCCCGGATCAGGTAGTGGAAGGCTTCAAGAAAAATATCGAAATGCAGAAGAAATTTGGCATCAAGACCAGCGTGGTCTCGAAAGATGAGGCATTGCAGATCGCCCCGCAGGTGGATCCTACCGATGCCGCAGGGATTGCGTATGAACCAGATTCGGGCTACGCCGATCCATACGAAAGTACAGTTTCATACATCCATGCAGCAAGAGCACTGGGGGCGCGCCTGTTTCAAAGCTCACCCGTTCAAGCTATTCGGCTTAACAATGGAAAAATCGCAGGTGTCGTGACGGCGAAAGCAGAATTTTCCACCAGGATCGTAGTCAACGCTTCTGGGCCGTGGGCCAATGTTATCGGCAAGATGGTGGGCCTCAGCTACCCCATTCAGGTCACGCGCGAGCAAGAAGTCCTGCTGCGGCCGCAGAAGCCCACGGACTGTCCGAAAGTTTCGGTTTCGGATATGTGCAATGCCATCTATTTCCATCCCTTCGGAAAGGAATTGCTAGTAGGTCGAGGTTTCCCCAAAGAGTACGAGGAAGTCGATCCGGACAACTATCGGGAAGGCAGCGACTCAGAATTTCTCGAAGAGGCCGCGGAACGCGTCGCAAAGCGCATCCCGGCAATGGCCTCAGCGATGATTCTGAAGGGATACAGCGGTCTTTACGATGTGACTCCGGACTGGCATCCGATCATTTGCGGGCATCCGGAACTGGAAGGTTTTTTCACGGCTGTGGGTTTTAGCGGCCACGGATTCAAACTGGCGCCCGCTGTGGGAGAGGCACTCGCCGAACTCATAACTACGGGCAAGAACACGATCATCGATCTGTCGCCCTTTCGTGCAGAGCGCTTCGCCACCGGAGAGGTGTTCACGGCCGCATACGGCGGAAATCGGGCTTAGAGACAATTATGTCATTCCTACTTCCATGTCCTAACTGTGGCCCCCGCAGCGCCTACGAATTTCGCTTCGGCGGCGAGCTGCGCAGCCGCCCGCAACCCGCTGCATCCGACAGCGAGTGGGTGAACTACGTCTACACGCGGACTAATATGAATGGCATCCAGCAGGAGTGGTGGTATCACCGCGACGGTTGTGGCAAGTGGTTTGTGGCGGAGCGCGACACGACGTCAAATCTGGTGGAGAAGACTTATTGGATCGAAGAGATTATTCGATGAGCGGCAAAGGGAATCGCTTATCGCCCCAGGCCAGTCAGCAGCTAAACCACAGCCGCAGCGTAACCTTTTATTTTGAAGGCCGGCCGGTTCATGCGCTCGAAGGGGACACGGTTGCATCGGCTTTGCTTGCTGGAGGCCGTCGGATTCTTTCCAGAAGTTTCAAGTATCACCGGCCGCGTGGGTTGTTGTGCAGTTCTGGTGATTGTCCTAACTGTCTGATGGAGATTGACGGCAAGCCGAACCAGCGTTCTTGCCGAGCTCCTGTCCAAGAAGGAATGCGGGTTCTCTCCCAACACGCGTGGCCCTCACTGGATCACGATGTGTTCCGTGTAATTGAGCTTTTTGACCGTTTCCTCCCGATTGGTTTTTATTACAAAACACTGCACAAGCCCAGGCTACTATGGAAAATCGCCGAGCCCATTATTCGAAGGCTGGCTGGCTTGGGTCGAGTCCGTGACGATGCGAGCCCTGCCGAATACCAGCACCGATATGAACACGCCGATGTGCTGATCGTTGGTGGCGGACCTGCGGGCATGGAGGCTGCCAGACAGGCATCGGCCACTGGTGCTGCCGTCTTCTTAATAGAGTGCGAGCCGGAGCTCGGGGGACATCTACGATTTGAAACCAGGACGCATAAACACGAAGGGAAAGACCGGCCCGGCTATGAGATTGCGCGGCTCATGGCGTCGGCTACCACCGCCCTGCCCAATGTGCGCATCCTGGTGGGCGCCACCGTCTTTGGAAGCTACGAAGGCAGCCTCGTGCCGGTGCTGCAAGACCAGACCCTCATTCATGTGCGCGCTAAGAGTCTGGTGGTGGCGACCGGCTGTCATCAATATCCACCGGTGTTCCGCAATAACGACTTGCCCGGAGTGATGCTCTCACGGGCCGCACTTCGTCTCATCAACCTGTACGGTATCCGCCCTGGTAAACGGGTTGCCATAATGACTACGAATGACGAAGGCTATTTCACGGCCTTAGAGTGCCTGCGGAAAGGGATTGAAATTGTCGCAGTCGTAGATGCGCGCTCCACTCCCAGTGCTCTTCCGGAAGCGGCAGAGTTGCGGGCGGCTGATCTGCCACTATTTACAGGCATGACCATACGCGAAGCGCTCGGTTCGAAAGCGGTATCGGCGATCAAGATAGGCTCTGTCGCGGACGACTCCGAATCAAGCAAGTCTGTCACGATTGGGTGCGACGCAGTGTTGTTGTCCACTGCCTGGCAGGCAAACGCCTCATTGCTATTGCAATCCGGATGTCAGCTCGGTCTCGACCGTGTGCTGGGGCAACCTGTCCCCGTCCGCATGAGTCCTGGAGTACTCGTAGCGGGTGAGGTGCTCGGTCTCCGCTCTCTGAAAGAAATTCTCCGCTCTGGTCGGTTAGCGGGTCAAGGTGCAGCGCAATGGGTTTATCTCAAAACGAACAGCTGGTGGGATGAAGTACAGGAGTTGCTGGTGGATGCACGCGCCAAGTCCACATCGTGCGGAATCGCGCCAACCGGCCAGTCCAAGAACTTTGTCTGTATTTGTGAAGACGTTACCGAAAAGGATCTGTATCAGGGAGTGGAAGAAGGCTTCGACGATATTGAGACGCTGAAGCGCTACAGCACAGTCTCCATGGGCCCTTGCCAGGGCCGTATGTGTTCGCGCACTTCGACCGAAATCTGCGGCCACGCTACCGCCATGGATTTAGGCGCGGTTGGCACCACAACGGCCCGGCCCCCAATTGTTCCGGTTCCTTTGGGTGCCTTGGCGGGGCCGGAATTTCATCCGGTCAAGCAGACTGCCATGCACTACCAGCATCTGAAATCTAACGCTCAGATGATGAACATGGGCGTATGGAAACGCCCTTTTCTGTATACCTCGGTTTCTGAGGAGTACGAAGCTGTTCGTAAGTATGCTGGCCTGATTGATGTAAGCACTTTGGGCAAGCTGGTCGTGGAGGGGAAAGACGCGCCGAATCTGCTGGACAAGATTTACACGCATTGGATGTCAAACCTGCCGCTAGGCCGCGCTCGCTACGGAGTGATTTGCGACGATAGCGGAACCCTTCTCGATGATGGGACCGTGGCCCGCTTGGCTTCCGATCGTTTCTATGTCTCCACGTCCACCGGCAACATTGACTTTGTTGAGCAATGGATGAAGTGGTGGATTGCCGGAACAGGCTGGTGTGTGCACATCCTTAATATGACGGCAGGTCTTGCCGCCATGAATCTCGCCGGCCCTAAGTCTCGCGAAATACTCGCCGGACTGACGGATTTGGATTTTTCATCGTTTCCTTATATGGGCTGCCGCGAGGCCACCGTCGCCGGCGTTCCTGCTCTGCTTCTTCGTGTGGGCTTTGTGGGAGAAACGGGGTGGGAAATCCATTTCCCAGCGGAATTCGGCGAGTACATGTGGGATGCGCTACTCGAGGCCGGAAAGCCTTTCAACATCAAGCCATTTGGCGTCGAGACCCAGCGGCTTCTCCGTTTGGAGAAGAAGCACATCATCGTCGGCCAGGACACGGATGCATTGTCGAACCCCTACGATGTGGGCCTTAAGTGGGTCGTAAAACTCGACAAGCCCGACTTTATCGGTCGGCACGCTTTGCAGAAGATGCAGGACCAACCTGGCCAGAACCGGTTAGTAGGTTTGCGGTGCCTAGACGACGGCCGCCCGGACGATGGTAGTGCCGTCGTTATCGACGGGCAGCTTGCCGGCCGTGTTACCAGTGCGCGATACAGCCCTCACTTGAATACTTATATTGGCTTGGCGTGGGTACCCGCGGGCCATGCGAACCCAGGCTCCCGAATCGGATTCAGAGCCAACGGCAAACTTCATTCTGCCATCGTCATAGAGAAGCCTTTCTATGACCCTGAAGGCGAGAGATTGAAATGACAGCGCCCTACAAAGTCACTCCGCTTCACAATTGGCATCAACGACACAACGCTCGCATGGACACGGTGAGTGAATGGAGATGCGTTCTAAGTTATGGTGATTCGAAAGCCGAAATGGAAGCCAGCCGATCTGCGGTTGGAATCGGTGACGTAACACCTCTAGCCAAGATCAATGTGCAGGGAGAACACAGCGAGGAGTTGTTGGAGCAGAACTCAGACAGACGAATTCCTAAAGTGGGTCACTGTTTACCGATCATGCCGTCGAGCCACGGTCGGATCCCGACCCACCTCGCGCGTTTGACCGATGACCGCTTCCTGCTTCTGGCGGATCCAGCTGATCGCGTAGATCTATACAGCTCGATGGAAGCCGCCGCAAACAGCCCAGGGTGTGCCCATGTGACCGATCTCACTTCATCATTTGCCGCGATGCTTCTGCTGGGACCGAAATCACTGGAATTATTGAAGAAGCTTGGTTCTGCAAACGTGGGGGGAATTCCTGTGGATGGTTGCGTGCAAACCTCCATCGCCCGCGTTTGGAGCTTCCTGGTTCGTTGGAATATCGAGGAAGCTCCCGGATGGCTACTGCTTGTCTCCCGGGATTATGGCGAGTATGTGTGGGAATGCATTCTGTCTGCTGGGCACGAGTTAGGAATTCAGCCGTTTGGACTTGAGACGCAGCATGCGATTACAAGAAGAGGAGTGCATTGATGTGGCAGTTGTTCAGCCGTCAGCGCATGTGGCACAAGAGGGAACTGCAGCCTAAGTACGACATCGTCATCATTGGTGCCGGTATTCACGGGCTAGCGATTGCTTACTATCTCTGTAAGCGCGGAGTCCGCAGCATTGCGCTAATTGAAAAATCATATCTCGGGGCTGGCAATAGCGGCCGCAACACCGCCATTCTACGTTCCAACTACCGAACCCCCGAGGGCATTCCGTTTTACGACGAAAGCATCCGGATGTGGGAAGGGCTTTCCGGGGAATTGGATTACAACCTGCTCTTCTCCCAGCAGGGACACATAACGCTTGCACACACGGATGCCTCCCTTGTGGGATTGCGAATACGCGCGGAGGCGAATCGAGTACTCGGTGTAGATAGCCGCATGGTGGATCCGGGTGAAATCAAAAAGATGGTACCCTCCCTCTACATTGGACCAAGTACGCGCTATCCCATTATGGGGGGCCTCTATCATCCCCCCGGGGGGAATATCCGGCATGATGCCGTGGTGTGGGGCTACGCCCGCGGTGCTGACAGACTGGGAGCGGAGATTCACACGCGGACTGAAGTTACCGGCATCGAACGCACCAACGGCAGGATCACTGGGGTCTGCACCACGCGCGGCAACATCAAAACCGGTATCGTGGTGAATGCGACTTCCGGTTGGTGCACCACGATTGCGCGTCTCGCCGGCGTTTCGCTGCCCGTCACCTCGCATCCCTTACAGGCATGTGTCACCGAGCCCTTGAAGCCTTTTCTCGACAAGGTCATTGTGTCGGCGAATCTGCACGTGTATGTGAACCAGAGTGATCGGGGAGAGTTAGTGCTGGGCTCGGAGATCGACCCCTACACGTCGTACAGCCAGCGTTCGACGCTGCCCACCTTGGAAATGATCGCCGGACACACGCTGGAACTCTTCCCTTCGCTAAAACATGTCTCGATCATGCGCCAGTGGACTGGAGTCTGCGACATGACGCCCGACTATAGCCCGATTATGGGCGAATCGCCGGAATTGAAAGGTTTCATTCTTGATGTCGGCTGGGGCACCTACGGATTCAAGGCTGGCCCAGTCGCTGGTGCTCGCATTGCCGAATTGATTGATACAGGCCGGACGCCTGAGCTGATTCGCCCGTTTTTGCCGGACCGCTTCGCTACGAACCGTCTGGTAGGGGAAAAAGCTGCGGCTGCAGTCTCAACGTAAATATTGAATTCGGTAGTCGTCGTTGCGGGGGACGAGTGAGTATTGCAGATACACGGGAGCTGCTCCTTCAGTTGGCCAGGGTATCTGTGTGCCAGATTTCTGATGCGTGTCCGTCACTGCCGGTAGAAACGGAAATTCGGCCTTTGGATCTTTCTTTCCGCGTATGTGCTCCTGCCTTTACCGTGCTCTGCCCCGCGGATGACAACCTTACTCTTCACCACGCTCTTCACGTCGCCGAGCCCGGCCTGGTGCTGGTGGTAGCTGGTTCAGGCGGCAAGGGCGCCGCGTTTTGGGGAGAAATCATGTCCATCTCGGCTCAAGCCCGTGGTCTGAGCGGCACTCTGGTGGATGGACCTGCACGCGACCCTCTTGAAATTGCCGCCTTGAGATATCCGGTGTTTGCACGCTCCATCTTCCCACGTAGAGCAAATAAGCGAGAGTATGGCAGCATCGGTGAACCCATCCGGTGGGGCAATTTGACCATCAATCAGGGCGATATCGTAGTGGCCGATTGCAATGGTGTCCTGACATTTCCGGACAACCAGCTCCCACGCGTGCTTGAGCAGGCGCTTGCCGTGGTTCGTAAAGAAGAGGAACTGAAAGACGCCATGCGGAAGGGGAAATCATTTTTCGACTTAGCTTCGTTATCTTCTTTAATCCCTCCCACGCGAAACCGAGTCTGAGGAGCTTGCGCATTGCTAGGGCCCACAGCTGTCTTGCTTATCTCCTGCCCTGACCAGAAAGGGTTATTGGCCGAAGTTTCGTCATTCATCTTCCGTCACGGCGGCAATATCGTGCATGCTGAACAACACATTGACATTCCTCAGGGGATCTTCTTTCACCGAGTGGAGTGGGAACTTAATGGATTCAGTATTGATGCCGGTGAGCTATCTGCATGTTTCAAAAATATTGCAGACCGGCTTCATATGCAGTGGCGCCTGTCGTATTCCTCTGTTCGCCGCAAAATGGCAATCTTTGTTTCCAAATATGATCATTGCCTGATGGATCTGCTTTACCGGCACCGTATTGGTGAACTCTCCGCTGAGGTCATGGCTGTAATCAGCAATCATCCCGATCTCAAGTCCCTTTCGGATTTCTACGGAATTCCATTTTACGTATTCCCCATTACGTCCGAAAGCAAAGCGGCCCAGGAGAAGCGTGAGCTCGAATTGTTGGCCGAGCTCAAAGTTGACCTGGTCGTGCTAGCGCGATATATGCAGGTACTCTCGCCGCAGTTCGTCAGCACGTATTGCAACCGCATCATCAATATCCACCATTCTTTTCTTCCCGCATTTATTGGGAGCAAACCCTATGACCAGGCCTACCTGCGTGGCGTAAAGCTGATCGGGGCCACCGCTCACTATGTCACCGAAGAACTCGACGAGGGTCCGATTATCAGCCAGGATGTTATTCAAGTCACCCACCGCGACTCAATCGAAGACTTGATTGCAAAAGGCCGGGACGTTGAAAGTCAGGCGCTCGGCCGGGCGGTGCGCTTGCATCTGCTGGACCGTGTTCTACCTTATGGCAAAAAGACAGTTGTATTCGTCTAAGAAACCAGTTCCGGAGGAGTGTTCATGGCAAACGCCCCATTAGAGGTCTTCAGTGAGCGCATCAACTCAATGGAGATATCCAGCACGAGCGCCATGGTGAATACGGCCGCCCAGTTGAAGCGACAGGGCGTTGATATTGTGGATCTTGCCCCGGGTGAACCCCATTTCCCCACGCCTTTACACATCAAGGATGCAGGCATTCACGCGATCCAGAACAATTTCACTAAGTATACCGCTGTTGCCGGGCTGGCAGATTTGCGTGAAGCCATCTGTGACCGGCACCGGCAGGATTTTGGCTCTGATTATCGCTGGGAGGAGGTAATCGCCAGCCCGGGTGGAAAGTATGCACTTTTCGCAGCGCTGCAGGTACTGGTGAGCGCCGGAGACGAGGTAGTAATTCCAGTCCCATACTGGGTTTCCTTTAAAGACATGGTGCGTTTTGCTGGTGGGAAGTGCGTATTTCTGGACACCGCGCCGAGTGATTTTGTTCTCACGGCCGGGATGGTGGAAAACGTACTGACCCCTAAGACCAGAGCTATCATCCTCAACTATCCGAACAATCCTTCCGGTGCCCTGCTGGATTCCAACGAATTGGAAAAGATCGTGGACATGGCAGCGAAACGGAACATCTGGGTAATTTTGGATGAGTGTTACCTTTACTTGACCTACGCCGGGGACCGTGTTTCAGCCGGCCAGTTCAAGCCCCGGCGGCCGAATATTGTCATCGCCGGCTCTGTGTCCAAGACGTACGCAATGACAGGATGGCGTTTGGGATACGCCATGGCGCCAGCGGCAGTCATAGCGGCCATTCAGAAGCTTCAGAGTCAGGAGATATCGTGTCCCTCTTCAATTACCCAGGCGGCCGCGCTTGCCGCGCTCTCTGGGCCGCAAGACTGCGTCGAGGAGATGAGATTGGAATATCTCCGTATGCGTGACCTTGCCGTGGCAGAGCTCGCAACTGCTCCTGGAATACGAATCGTGCTACCGGGAGGCGGCTTTTTTGTATTTCCTGAAATATCAGAACAGCTCCTACGCCGAAATATGAAAACCGCACGGGAATTTACCGCTGCTTTGCTCCAAAAAACCGGTGTCCTGACGGTTTCTGGAGAAGGCTTTGGATTGTCTAATTACATGCGAATCTCTTTTTCGGTATCCGAAATGCAACTCCACCGCGGCATAAACAAACTCCGGGAATTTCTGGCAGCCTGATATACCCAGGTATCCCGTGCGCGGTGTTCCTGGGAGACAGTCTTCGAGCTCGGGTTCCCATCGTCCCATCCAGGTTTTCTCTTCAAATTATCGCGACAGGGAATCGCGCGATTTTCGACGCGGATGGAGTTTTGGCGAAGAACAGCCACTAACTGCATTTAAATATCGCTCCCACTCTCGTCGAAGGCATACACGCCCTCTCTACGCAACGCGTAAGGATACTCGCGGCCGAAACTGCGCGGGAATATCGCACCGGAACTCATGTGCGGCGCATCTCTGCGCTATTGTCATGTGGCGTACTCGGGCTCCTCTCGGTTTAGAATCCTTTTCACCGCTTCGAAATGGAGTCGGGCCTGCTCGACGATTTCGTCTACCTGGCTAGAGAACTTTTCACAAACAGCAGGCGGCACGATGCGGAGCGGGAGCCCCGTTGACTGCGCCAATACTTGATGCATGCACGCGCGCTCCAAGTAGTACAGATCATCGAAAGCCACATCCACCGCGGTACCGGTCACGATCACACCGTGATGGGAAAGAAAAACAATAGTGTTCTTACCCTGTAAGGCTGCCGAAATGCGGTTTCCTTCTGCTTTGTCGAGTGCTTGACCGTTGTAATTGGCGTCGTAGGCAGTCCGTCCGTAAAACCGCAATGAATTTTGGTGGACCCATGCCAATCCCTCTCCCTCAGTGCAACAAAGCGCAGTTGCATATGGCATATGCGTGTGCAGCACACATTTCGCTTCCGGTTTCGACGCGTGAATGCGTGAGTGAATGTAAAAGGCTGTCGGCTCGGCCTCATACTTGCCTTCAATCAATCTTCCCGAGGAATCCACGACAATCAAATCGCTAGCACGGATTTCCGACCAGTGAAGTCCTCGTGGGTTCAGTAGAAATCGATTGGGACTGCCTGGCACGACCACACTGAAGTGATTGCAAATGCCCTCACTGAAACCGAGCCTATGAGCAAAACGCAACGCCGCCGCGAGATCAACCCGCTTTTGCCAAATGGCATCTTGAGACAATCCTGAAGCTGGCTGATCGGTCATTGCTTAGCTCCATCTGGTAAGATTCCAACCGTGCGACCGCTCTAACATGTTTTTTTAAGAATAGAAGAGAAGAGAATAAACAATGCAGCCTGAAATTCCGGAAATGATGGATGAGCACTTAAAGAACAAAGTGCTTCCCGACGATCTCATCGCTCAGATCGTACACCAGCATATCTACTGTCTCCCGCTAATCTCCTTTGCGAAAATCTGGGTAAAATTCCTTAAACATCCAGAGCTTCTCAACGACCCTTATTATATTGCAACCGCCCCAGCCGATCTTGTCGAAGAAGCTCGCCATACGGAAGAATCGTTTTCGAGAACACAGCATCACCGGTCCTCGCCAGCTCGACGATTCCGAAGAAATGTCTTGACAAACCCCCGTCCATATAATTAACTTCGCGTCTGATATCTGAAATTTCAGATATCAGATTTTAGATCGGCAGTACGCGAATTCCACTGGTGGACCGTTGCATGGGTCTTCTGGTGGCTCGCTTGGCGCGGGCCTCCTGCGCCGGGCAGGAAAAACAGGGGTGAATCTCATTTCTCAGTGAATGGAGAGAGTGATGCGCGAAATAAGCATTTGGCTGGTTGGGCGGTTCGCTCAGGTTCTTCTTCTGGTCGGCGTGGTAGCTGTGTTTCTGGCACTTCCGATCCGCGCCCAGGTCAACGCCGACACTTCTGGCATTTATGGCAACGTGCGGGACTCCAGCGATGCGGCTGTCGCCGGTGGCCAGGTGGAGGCGACGAACCTCCAGACCGGCGCGATCCGGAGAACGGTCACGACGCAAAGCGGGGACTTTGCTATCGAGCACCTGCAGACCGGTCAATACGTTTTGACAATCAGTATGCAAGGCTTCAAAACCTTCACCCGTGAAGCAATCGACCTCGAGGTCAATCAGCGGTTGATGGTGAACGCGGTGCTCGAAATCGGCACCACGAGCGAGCAGGTCGTGGTCAGGGGGGAAGTATCGCAATTGGAAACCAGCCGGCAAACGCTAGGGACCGTGCTGAACCAGAAGCAGGTCTCCGAACTCCCGTTGCTGGGACGCAACATTCTCAGTCTGACGCTTCTCGCTCCTGGCGTGCAACCGACACCTGGAAGCTTCTTCAATCAGGTTTACACGGCTCCGAACCAGATCTTCATTTCGGCGAGTGGTAGCCGGGGCAACATGACCGTCTACAACCTCGACGGTGTGGATAACAGCGATACCTACACGAACGTTGCCAACTCCTATCCGAATCCCGACGCGGTGCAGGCCTTGAAAATCGAGACGAACAATTACTCGGCCGAAAGCGGACGCCGTTCCGGGGCCGTGGTGGACGTCATTACAAAGTCAGGAAGCAATGAATTCCATGGCAGCGCCTTCGAATTTGTGCGCAACTACGCTCTGAATGCCACGAACTTCTTCACGCCCGGAAAGCCTGACTTCCTGAAGCGTCACCAATTTGGCGGGAGCATTGGTGGACCAGTCCGGAAGGACAAGACCTTCTTCTTCTTCGATTTCCAGCGCACCACATTGCGGCAGCTATCAGGCTTTTCGACGGTGGTCGTGCCGACGGCAGCACAGAAGAACGGGGACTTTTCTAACCTGCGGCGGGCGGATGGCACTCTGATCCCAGTGACGAATCCGTCTACCGGCCAGCCGTTCCCAAACAACCAAATCGACCCGAAACTGTTCGACCCGATTGCCATGGGTGTGTTGAAATACATCCCCACGGCGACGAATGCTGACGGATCGTTACTGATCGCCACGCCCAACTCCAACAACGACAATCAGTTCATCACTCGGATCGACCAAAAAATCACGAATTCCAACCGCTTGACCGGCCGTATGGTAGTTGACAGACTGAACGGCGGTCTGTTGGTGGATCCGACCAACATCCTCACGGCGAGTTTTAAAGTAAATTACCATACGTATAATATATCTATAAGTGATACAGAAACGTTTACGCCGCGTTTGTTGGGGGTCTTCAGCGCAACGCTGAATCGGCTGTGGTCGTCCTCCGGTGGCAACTACCCAACCACGTTCAAGGATCTGGGCGCGAACATCGTAAATCTGTCTCCCTTCAAGACGATGGAGGTCGTGGTCGCGAACTATTTCAGTTTGCCGCGCCTGGACCCCGTGATCCTGGTGCGCAACAATTACCAATACCAGGGCGCGTTCATTTACATGACCGGGTCGCACGAATTGAAATTTGGCGCCGACGTCATCCGCCAGCAATTTAACGTTCCGATTGCCGCGCTGGTTTCTAACGGCCTGTTCATCTACTCGAGCGCATCCACGGGAAGTAACCTGACCGATTTCATGCTGGGGAAGTCGAATCTTTACATCCAATCGACAGGCTGGGGTGAGGCTCTGCGAGCCACCCAGCCGGGCTTCTACTTCCAGGACAACTACAAGGTTCGACCGCACTTAACGCTCAACATGGGTTTCCGGTGGGAGCCCTACTTGCCTTGGGTCGAGGTCCAGGCGGACAAGACTCTGAAATTCCTGCCAGGCGTACAGTCGACAGTAGCCCCCGGGTTGCCTAAAGGGATCGTGATTGCCGGAGAAGCGGGAGTGCCGAAGGGGGCGCAGCGGGTTGTGAAGGGAAAACTGGCGCCCCGGATCGGCTTCGCGTATGTGTTGCCGGACGAGAAGACAACCGTTCGAGGTGGGTATGGGGTCTTCTTCGATTATCCCAACGCAGTGATCAACAACCGCTTCGCCTCGAATGTGCCGTTTACGGTTCGCATCGACGTCGTAGATCCACCGAATATGACGAATCCATTCACCGCATCACAGCCGAACCCATTCCCCGCGAAGATTCCAACGCCGACCGGCTTCGTGTTCCCCCGTCCGGTGCTCGGCGTGACCTATGCGGACAACTTTACCAACGGCTACCTTCAGCAATGGAATCTGACTCTGGAACACCAGTTAACCAACGACTGGGTGGCTCGGGCGTCCTACGTCGGGTCCAAGGGTACGAAACTGATGGCGTTGAACGAACTCAATCCAGCGGTTTATATCCCCGGCCAGTCCACGCTCGCCAACGTGAATGCGCGCAGACCCCTGGCCCCTGACTTTAGCTCGGTCCAATCGCTGAACTCGGACGGCAATTCCAGTTACAATTCGCTGGTCCTGAGCTTGGATAAGAAATACGCTCACGGATACATCATTAATGCGAGCTACACGTTCGGCAAGTCGACGGACTACCAGTCGAACATTGTGTCCCAAGGACAGAATACCTACACGAATCCGAACAATTACTCCTACGACCACGCGCTGTCTGACTTCGACCATACCCATCGCCTGGTGGGCTCGGTGATCTACGAGTTGCCGTTCTTCAAGAAGGACGCAAACCCGGTTGCCCGTTACATCCTGGGCGATTGGCAGGCAAACACCATTTTCACATTCCAATCGGGTGCGCCCGTCACCATTTTTACCGGCGTGAATCAGGCGCTGAACGGCGTCGGACAGGACAGGCCGGATATTGTTGGGAACCCTAACCTCGATACAAGCCGGCCGAAGGCTGACAAAGTCCAGCAGTATTTCAACAAGTCCGCCTTCCAAAAGGAGGCGTTGGGTACATTCGGAACGGCGGGGCGGAACATCCTGCGGGGGCCAGGCCAGGCCAACGTAGACCTGTCCCTATTCAAGAACATCCCGGTCAAGGAGCGCTATAACCTGCAGATACGCGCGGAAGCCTTCAATGCGTTCAATCGCACGAACTTTTTTGCTCCGAACACCTCGCTGTCGTCACCACTGTTCGGTCGCATCACGACCGCAGATGCGGCTCGAATTCTACAACTAGCCCTTCGAGTGACGTTCTGAACGTCGCGCTGTCCCTGACTCTGGCGGCTTCTGCAAACGGTGCTTGCCGAGGCTGGGGGAAAATGGGGCTCGCTGCCAAGGAGCATATGCGAACTTTTATCTCTTGCCTGGGCTGTCTCATGATCGGGGTCTTGAGCGTCACTGCGGCCGGTGCACAGATCACCCGGCAAGATTTCTTCGATGGGTTTGAAGGAGCCTGGCTGAGCAATATCAAGGAACTCGGCCGCAACCACTTTTCAATTGAGGCCCAGCAGCGGGAGCGATTCGGCTACCAGGGCACGCTCGGGACCTGGGTTTGCGCCGGAATTCACTTGAAGGGAAAGAAGGTGAGCGCAGGCGATACGGTTCGCATTGTGGTGCCCAACGGCAATAGCATCGCAAAGCTGCGCGCTGTCTACAGCTATGACCGTGAGACCTGGCAGCCGGTGCTGACCCAGCGCGCACCGTTCGATTTTGATGTACCTCTGAAGTCTGGATACTCGGAGGTGTACTTCGCCACCTTCTATCCTTACTTCCATTCGCAGATGGTGGCGCACAATCGGCAACTGCACGCCAGCCGCTACGTGGAATTCAGCATGCTCGGTGAGAGCGTGCATGGTCGCGAAATTCCGCTCGCCATCATTACCGATCCGGAAGTGCCCCCGGCGCAAAAGAGGCGGGCCTTCCTGATTGGCGGTACTCACGGAGCCGAAACGGCGAGCATCTACGGCGTCGAAGGAATGCTGGATTTTCTCGTGTTGGACGATCCGCTGGCGGCGGAAATGCGCCGCGCCGTCATCTGGAAGATCGTTCCGATTCTGAATGTTGATGCGGCGGCCGAAGGCCTCGATCGTCGCAACGCGGGCGGCGTCAACGTCTACATGGATTGGGAAGGACACTTTGGCTGGAAGCCGCCTTCGACGAACGGTAAGCCGCCCGAGCACGACAAATCCATCCCTTCAACCGATTTCACCCAGCCGGAAACCCAGGCGGTGCTCAAGGCCGTCCTGGAATTCCAGCCGCAAGTTTTTCTGGACGTGCATAGCTGGCACTTCGCGGGAGACGGCTTTTGGGGACCTGACCCGGTAGCAACGAACCCGTCCACCGAGGCGCTGAAGCAGAGTATTGCCAGGTATTTCAAGATCGCCCACTGGGACCACGAAGTGCTGCCCTTCACTTCCGCTCCGACGCTTATCCGAAAACTGGGGATCGCCGCCACGCTACCGGAGTTCGCGCTAAGCTTCGACTCAGACAATCAATTAAAGACGCCGGAATCGATGCGTCGGCAGGGTCAGGGAGTCCTGCGCGGAACTTATGAGCACCTCAAGGAAATGAAGTAACCGCAGGGAGACCACACGGATGCCAACGTTTGCACAGTCGAGTAGCGAGCGGCCCGTTCACAGCGACAGTCGAGTATCCTCGTTCCCGTTTCTTGCGTTTGTGTTAGCTCTGCTTGCCGGCCAGGCGATGTTTGCGGCCTCGCCAGCAGCAAAGAACGAGATCGGGCATCGAGCGGAACAAGGGCATCCTCACGGTCCCTACCTTCCGATCCGCCTCCTTGACCTCTGGACGTTCGGCGATTCAATCACGAAGTGGATTGAACCCGGAACGAAGAATTTCGCCCAGATCAACTGGAGGAACGCGAATATCTCCCGCTATGACTTCCACTCGAACGACCGGCCAGCCAGGTTCGCGGAAAACGTGGAATCATCAAGAGCCGCGCTGAAGGAAAAGGCTGACCAGGCGCACCGTCTGGGACTGTTGGCGTATTTGAACGAGTACGAACTCGATTTTCCGGATTTCATCGCGCGGCAATCGTTGCAAGCGGCAGCCGCGCGTCAGAAGTTCATGGAGGACAAGCTCCACGAGATCTTTGTCCAGTGCCCGTGGCTGGACGGCTACATGATCACGCCGACGGAATCGAAGCTCGGAGCCGCGAATCCCGAAGAGCTGAAAGCCGTGGCGCTCGGCGCGTACGCGGGTATGAAACGCGCCGAGAAGGAACTGGGCCAAAAGCGCTATCTCTTCATCCGTTCCTGGCTCTCGGCAGCTTCCAGTCTCGCCAAGGTGCGGAGCTATTTCCCCATCACGACGGATGCCGAGATCGCCAAAGACATCATCATTGTTTCCAAAGATGGGCTGGGCGATTTTGTGATGCGGCGGCCTTTGAATCCGCTGTTCGGCACCGTCCAGCCCCATTCGATCATCGCCGAGTTCGACGTTTCGGTAAGCGAGTACCGCAGCCTCGGCTGGTATCCCGAGGGTCCCGCGAAACTCTGGGGTTACCGCATGGAGCAACTTGCAACAACGCCCGGAGTGGTCGGCATCAATGTGCACACCGGCCGACTGAATGAAGTTTCAGGAATGACCCCGGAGCAGTTGTTTCCGCGCTTCAAACAGGACCTCGTCATCTATCCATTCGCGGGCGGGGTAAAGTGGAGTCCGTGGCACCACCTCAATGTGGTAACCATCTTCGAGTTGTTGCACGACCCTTGGAAACCGCCGCAGCAGATCTACGAGGAATGGGCCGCGCAAAACTACGGGAAGAAGGCGACGCGTCCGCTGGCCGATCTGCTGATACTCTCCGACGAAGCGCTCTATCACGGGATGCTGACGTTCGGCGTCAACTTGAACAATCACTCGAGTTTCATCTTCAACAAGAAGAACCCGATCGAGGGAATGCGCTCGGCGATAAAGTACCAGCTTCAATTGCAGCCCAATCTCACTTCTCTCTTCGAAAGCACACTCGACACTACGGATCGCGCGCTCGCCGAGAAACGCGAATCGATCGACCTGGTCAACACGATGATACAGATCCTCGATGGCCATGAGGCGGATTTTGTGCCCGCAGATTACATGTCGATTCGCAAGGACATGCTGCGTATGAAGAGCGCGATGAAGGGCTACGAGTTCGCGCAAGCTGGTTATTTCGCGTACGAGATGGTGGTCGCCGAGCCACCGCTGGTCAACCGGAGCTATTACCTGAAGATCTTGAAAAAGATGGTCGAGGACGCCGAAGAACTGGCTGTTTCCGAGCCCGACTTTCTGCACCAGAAGACAGATGGTTCGTTTGTGCACTTCACGCGCGCGGTGCGCGACTCTCTGAAGTCCATGGGTCTGTGGTGACGCGGCGTACAGAAATCAGAACAGTTAGCCACCGATAGGGGAGATTGAAGCATGAAAAGTATGTTATCGGCATTCGTCGTCGTACTGGCTGTCCTCGGGATGGCTACCGAAGCTCTGGACAAAGATCTGAGCAATACGCTGTACCGGGAACTACCACCGAGCCGCGCGGTGGCCGACCTCGGTGTTGGAGACTTTTTCGACAACATGCAGGCAGGCTTCTTCACTAACCTCGAAAAGACCGGGCCGGGCAGCTTTGTGTTCGACTTGCAGCAGCCTTCGATTTACGGCGAGCAGGGCACGCTGCGCGTGTGGTTTTACGTGCTATGCGACCTGCGCAACGTGAAGGTCGAATCCGGCGAAGCGCTGCACATGGCGCTTCGGTGGCCAGTCGGCAATACCTTCATGCGGCCAGTTTATTCCTATGACGCCGCGGAATGGAGTCTGGTCCCAGACGGTTGGGGAAGAAAGAGTGACGACGACAAGCTGTTTCGCTTCGACGTTCCATTGCGGGCGGGCGTCGATCGCGTTTACTTTGCCGCTCACTATCCCTACCCCGCCGATCGGGTGCTCGAGCGGGCCATCCAAGAGGCCAAAAATCCTTACGTGCGAAGCATTCAAATCCTCGGGCGCAGCGAGCGCGACCGCCCGATCGTGCTACTGACGATCACCGATCCAAAAACGTCTGACCTCACGAAGCACCGTGTGTTGCTAAGCAGCGGCGACCACGCCGGCGAGACAGCGAGCATGTGGGGTTTGGAGGGATCGATTGATTTCTTGTTGTCGAAGGATACCGTCGCCCGATCACTTCGCCGGTCAGTCGTTTTTTACGTTGTGCCGATGCTCAACGTCGACGGATTTGCAATCGGCACTGACCGTCGGCAGGCCACTGGAGTTAACCTTTACTTCGACTACCAGAAGTTCGAATCGCGAGAAGCGCGCCTGATGTGGAAGGAAGTAAACGCTATCAAACCGGCGCTCTGGCTCGACTACCATTCCTGGCATCTCGGGAAGGCGGAGGGGCTTTACGGCCCTCACCCAAAGTTCACGGGCGAGGAGAAATACCAGCAAGTGGTTCCACTGATCGACGCGATTGGGAAATACTTCCCGATCAATCACAGGGGTCCGGACACTCTGGACAGCCCGAACACACAGGCTTTGCTCAAGCTCGGTATCCCGGGTTTCTGCCCCGAGTTCAACTTCGGTAAGGGAGCCGACGGTAACTGGAAAAGCGCCGCTGATCAGAAAGCGCTCGGCGTAAAGATCCTTATGGGTGTCTCGGACTACCTGAAGACCGGGATCGCGACCAAGATCGGCGCAAAAGGAAAGCCGGAGGGAAAGAAATGACGCCCTCGATCACAAACGCTGAAACGGATCGCGGTGTGGCTGCATCACGTCCCCGGTGGAAAACGATAACCTTACTGGCCGGATTAGCCGGTGTGCTTTCGACAACGGTCGGAACGGTCGCCCGGAATCAGACCATCTGGCAGGTGGCCAGCCCTGTCCGGCCGTCGGCTGGTGGACTGGAGGCGGAGCGTGATACGTGGGTTCGCATTCCCCGCAAGTTCGAGCAGATGGCGGAAAGATCCGGGCAAGAGTGGGTGATTAAGGTTGCCGGCGACACACGCCCGACGATGCGGCGTCTTCGCCTGGAATCGCTCGGCGGCAAAGTCGATTCGCCATTCGTTCTGAGCGACAAGAACTACGATTTTCGCAGCGTTCCGCGCTTGGTCCAATCCATTCTCCATGGCGCGAAGACCGACGAAGAAAAGGCTCTCGCTGTGCGCGACCTGCTGATCGGCGAAGGCTTTTACTTCCATTTCATCCCGCCGCCAACGCCCGACCCGATCCACCGGATGACCAACGTTGGATACGGCTTCTGCGGTCATCACTCCCAGATCTTCGATGAACTTGCTCAGGCGGCTGGCTTGCGTTCCAGCATTTGCAGCCATCCTTTTGGATATGGCCACGCCAGTAACCAGTTCTTTTATGGCCAACAGTGGCACTTCATCGACACCGACGCCGAAACCTTCATCCGGCGGCCTGACGGCGTGATCCCCTCTTATGAAGACATCCGCAGCAATCCGAGTCTAATACCACCGGGCGATGCGTACGGCCAAGACAGCTTCGGGATAGACGGAACGCGCTACGCACGCGCCTTGTACACTTCCGACACGACCTGTTACGAGCGCAAGATTACCAGCGATAGCACCTACGGGTCCTTGACCTACCCTCTGCGGCCTGGCGAAGCGATTACCTGGGAATGGGAAGACGCGGACTTCACCCACAACCGTACCAATCAAATTCCCGTTTACGGCACTGGCCGGGTCGAGTTTCGGCCGCGGCTGGCTGACTTCACTGCGCGCGATGGTGGTGTTCGCGAGTCTTCAAACGCAATCACTCTAGATCCGGCAGCCGAGTCTGGGTTTTTGAGGATGCAAGTGCCGACCGCCTATCCGATCCTGGATGTGACGCTGTCCGCACGTCTGAAAGGCTCGGCGAGCGAGATTCGGGCGCGCGTATCGAAGAATGGGAGCGACCCTTGGCTCGAACTGAAGCCACGTGAGAGTGCATCACGAACCGCGTGGCACGTTGTGATCCCGGATCCGGACAAGTGGGAAGACCGCCTCGACAGCGAGAAGGTGGACAACCAATCGCGCAGCCTCGCTGCCGGGCATTACGGCTACTGGCTCGAGATTCAGCTGACTCGCTCTGGCGGCGCGGCGCCCGCACTCGACGCACTTGAGCTCGCCACCGTATTTCGGCAATACCCGCCAGCCCTGCCTTTCCTGAAATTCGGTGAGAACACCATCACGTACGTAGACGATGGAGCGTCGAGCCGCCAAGTTCGGGTCACGCTTGAATGGGAGGAACGAAGACGGGCGCCGGGTCTGAGCGAGCGTGCGGTAGACTGGGGCTGGGGCGAAACACGAGTCTTGTCGCAGGCGAACGGTTCAGCGCTACCGACGGTTGCCACCGGTGTAGCAGGCACGCTGCACACCGTTTATTCAGTTGGGCAACCCGGCTCCCGCCGGATTGCTTCCCGCCAGTACAAGAATGGCGCTTGGAGCCCAGAGGTATTGATCACCGCTCCTGGTCAGGATGCCAATCATCCCGTTGCTGCCCAGGATAGTGCTGGGACGCTATGGGTTGCCTATCAGAGTGGCGGGCTCTGGGAAGGGGCCGATGTTTACGTCGTCCAGGTGCGCGATGAGAAGCCAAGCCTACCCGAACGAATGAACACGACGGACACCCACCGCGTCGCGTTCTTCCCCTCGATCACGGCGCATGGCCGTATGGTGGCTGTTTCGTGGGAAGGCGGGCAGATCGACAAGGATGAGAAAACCGAATGGGGCACCGAAGTTGGCTGGCTCCGAATATACGACGGGTCCAATTGGAGTGCGCCACGGCTGATCAAGGGTATTCCTTTCACGAACCTCGGGCTTCCCAAGGTGTACTACGACCCGCGAGGCCATCTGCACCTAACGGCAACTAAGGGCCCGCGATACTACCGTGATCTGTCGGAAAACGCTAGCCCCTTTCAGTGGCTGACTCCCGATTGGACGTATCACTCTCGAGGCGCTTCTTTAGCTGCTGACAGTGCGGGTGACGTTTGGGCGGTGTTCGATGGGCAGAACAGTGGAACAACCAACGAAATTTATGTGCGCATGCTGCCCGCGTCGGCGCCCAGCGCGGCGATTGCCAATTGGACGCAGACCTTGCGAATTAGTGAAGACGACAAGCGGCCATCCATCTACCCGGACCTCCTGGCCGCAGATCCGTCACGGCTTGCTGTTATCTGGATGGACTATCGGCATAAGAACGCGGAAGTTTATTCCAAGATTTTTTCCGGCGGCCGCTGGAGCCCCGATCTGCTCGTCTCGGCACCGGCGGATGAGAATGCGCGGCGTGCGGCTGAAACGATGACACCGAACCAGATTCTGTGGGCCCGGCCCGAAGGCCTGCAGTCCGAGTATCCTCATCTGGCGCAGGTGGCGGACGGTAGCATCTGGGCCGTCTGGCAAGAGAGCATGGATGGGAAGCCCCACCGCGTGATGGCTAGGCCTCTTCACTGGCCGGGCGCGCATGCGGAGAACACAGTCGGCAGGTGGGCGGAATGAGAGAGGGGAGCCGTCGTAAGCATGTTCATCGCCCGCCAAGTGATCGATTAAAACGAGGCGTGCTCTTCGCTTCCGTTTTTCTTCTGTGCGTCTTTCTGTCGATGGGCTGGGGATGGCGATCCGGCGCCTCCGGACGGCAGCAACCAGCAGATGCGGCGTTCCCCGTTCCTGAACGCGATGTCCGCTTAGCGCCTGATTTTGCGGCGGAGCTGACCTCTTACAAGAAGGATTTCCGGTTGCCCGACTGGGCCACCCAGGGGCGCGCGCGACAGGTGCGTTTCGACGGCGGGCCGATGTTCGCCGCATGCCAGCTCGAATCCGGCTGGAAGTATCTGACCGATCCACAAACCCCGGGTTTCGTCGGTATCATCAAGAGCGTTTGGACCCTCACCAACCTCTACAGTCATGACATCGAGCGGCGGCTCGATGAAATTCGGGCAGCGGGTTACAACTGGGTATGGATCAGCTACCAACTCGGCTATGCGTTCGACGATGAGGCACGTCAGCGCGCCCAGGTTCGCCACTTGATTCAACTCGCTCACGCCCGAGGCATCCGCGTGACCGCTTATTTCTCTCTGACCAGCATCTTCACCAATAGCGCGTTCATCGGAACCCCCGAGTCCAAAAGCTGGGTGCAGGAAAATGCCGACGGTACTCCTGTTGCCTATTCGGGCATCCCCACACGCCTCATGGCCTGCGTGAATAAGCCCGGCCGGCTGGATTACTTGAAGAAAATTGTTCGTCTTGCAGTGGAGGACGGCGCGGACGATATTTTCTGGGACAGTATCTTCAACCGTTGCCACTGCTCCTACTGCGAGCGCGGATTCCGCGAGTATTCCAAACGCGTGCTCGGCACAGCGTTTGCAATTCCACGAAAAGGAGAGGACAAACAGCAAGAGCAGTTCGGCATCGAGGAGAATTACAAGTTCGCTGGTCTCACCGACACGGCGGTAACCGGGCTTTATGCCGAATACGGGCATTACACCGTGGCGAGGGCGATCGCGGAACTCGACCGGTATGCGAAGAGCCTCAATCCTAATGTACTGGTGAGCATAAATACGCACCGATTCCGCTATGTCGACGACGTGGCCGATGTCACCTGGAGCGAGGATTCGAACCAGCGGGGCGGACGAATTGATGAGAATGGCAAATTGACCACGCCGATCGGCATATACGCCTGGTGCCAGTCGGTGGCGCACGGCAGAAAGCCGATCGAACTAACGGTTGCGCCGCATGAATACTGGCAGGTGCAATCGCCGGCTTACTACAAGCAGACGATCGCCGAAGCCGCCGGTTTCCAAGCGAACTTCGTCATGCTGGCGAGCTACGCATTCGGTACCAGGTTCGATGACGGAGACCCCATCGCCCGCCAAGCCTGGATGGGCATCAGCGACGGGCTTCGTTTTATTGAGCGTCACCAGCAACTGTTCGAGAACTCGGAGCCGGTTGCCGACGTCGCTTTGTACTACTCTTACGCGTCGAGGCTGCGGCCGGCCGCGGGGCGGCAGGAAACGCCCGACTGGCAGGCGGTCACGCAGAACTTCATCCTCGCCGGTATTCCAGCGCGAGTGATTACCGACCAGAGTGCCGTCGGTATGGGCGCAAAGGGGCTCCTGGACCAGGCCAAGATGCTTGTCCTTGTCGGCGCCAGTTGTCTCAGCAACGAAGAAGTGGCCATTTTAAAGCAGTACACGAACCTCGGCGGCAAGCTGCTCCTGGCCCCGGACGCTGGAGCTTATACCGGCTTTTGGACTCGGCGGCGGGTGGCGCCCTGGGAGAAGGATTCGCCGGGTGTGAAAATTGTTACCGTCGCAGACCTGGCCTCCCCGCGGTCGCTGGCGGTTGTTACTCAAGCGCTGCTCAACCGCGAACCGATGATCAGCATTCAAGGAAACGGATATCAGATCGCCAACCTCGTGCGAAATAACAACCACCTGTTGTTCCATATTGTGAACTACGACAGGTCACGCGAATTCAAAAATCTCCCTGTCAGCCTGACGCCCGGCGGATATCCTGCGGTGGTTGGTAAAGTACTTGGCCGCAACAGCAAAGTTCGTTGGCTCACGCCCGACGAACAGACACAACAGGATGTGGCCATCACCTGGCAAGGACAGAAAGCACAGGTAACGATTCCGCGTTTAAACGTTTCGGGAATCCTTGTGGTTTCTCCGAATTAGGAATAGAGGGCATGCGAGTTGCACCGATCCACAAGCGAGGCGGCACCTGGTTAGTGTTACTGTGCGTGCTCGGTTCCTGCCCCCACGCTGTATCGGGCGCGGACCGCCCCGCGCTGCAAAACGAACGGTATCGGATTCAGGTTGCTCCCGACGGAACTTTGAAAATTCAGTCCGCAGGGCGCGAGGAAATGTTTTCACCACGATTCACCGTCCTTTACAGGGCCAACGACCCTGAGTTGAACGCACGAGTGAAGGCGAAGGAGGCGAATTTCGTCGTAGCTTCCTGGAAGCCCGCTGGTGGCGACCAACGGACGGCAGATCTGTTCCAGGCGGCTGAGACGTGGGTGATAAGCGGGCGCTCCGCTCAAGTCAAGGAAGGACGAATTGTCTGGACGTTCCCATCCGATCCGCGGTTCATCATTGACGCCGAGTTGACGTTGCCGCCCGGCCAGGCGGATCCCCAACTGTTGTTTCATTTCACACCCGGTAAAGATGCCTGGTATTCGGTGGGCTACACGGGAGCACCCGCGGTCGCTTCAGATATGGCCGAGTGGATCTGGCAGCCGCTGGTGTGGCAAGAGCGTCGCTTCCCGGAGCAATCCTACCTTTCGATGGAATTCATGGCGCCTCTGCCGGTGACCCTGGTGTCCCGCGATCGCGTCACAATCGGTGTCGTGGCCGACCCCGCTGAGATGCCCTACCGCATCCCGACCTTCGCCAACTCGCGCTTCGGCGTCCTGGTCCGCAACGAAAAGGGACAGGCGCAACCCATGCTCTTCGCGCCTGTGCTGGGCACAACCGACTCGCACATGATCGCGGGTACGCCGTACCAGTTCCGTGCTCGGTTTGTCATCCAGCCCGGCGACTGGTTTGAAGCCTTCCGCCATGTTGCGCGGGACATCTACAGCTTTCATGACTACCGGGAAAACGTGGGCGGCTCTCTGAACGACACTCTGAACAACATGATCGCCTTGGTTATGGACGATCACTACAGCGAATGGTCGCCGGAATACAAGGGATTCGGCTACAGCGATGTGGAAGGTACGGTCAAGATCGTATCGTCGCTTCATCCGTTTTCGATTGCGCTGCTGACTGACAATCAGGAAATGTACGTTCGCCGCGCTCTGCCAATGATCGAGTATGCGATGTCCCGCGAGAAATTCTTGTTCTCGCTGAAAGCGGACAACAAAGGACAGAGCGCGTCTCACCGAATGCGGGGACCCGCGGTGGAAGTGTCGGAACTCGCCGCTCTTTACTCGATGTCCGGTGGCCGCAGCCCGGTCTTTCGGCGTTACGCGACAGAAATGAACCGCATACCGCGGACGCTGAACCTCGACATGCTGAGCGAGGCAGGGAGTTGGCAGAACAATCTCGCGCTGTACCGAGCCTCGTCGGACAGCAAGTACCTGGACACTGCCCGCAGTGGCGCTGACCGGTACGTCGCTGAACGAATCGATCGGATGCAAACCGACTTCAGCGACGTGCATATCGAGCGGGGCGGGCAATTCTGGACCGACTTTGCGCCGAAGTGGATCGACCTGCTGGAACTTTATGAAGAAACAAAGGAACCGCGCTATCTGAAGGCGGCTTACGCCGGAGCGAAGATCTACGCGAGCTACGCCTGGCTGTCACCTGTGGTACCGCAAGGCGACATCGTCATTCACCAGGGTGGAATTTATCGCGGCCGGAGGTATGAAAAGCAGGCGCCGCAACAGGCTGTCCCCGCATGGCGAGTCGCGCATGTGGGTCTCGTGTCCGAGGCATCGACAACTTACCGCGAGAACTACGCTGTGTTTTTGTCCCATTTCGCTCCCTACATGCTTCGCCTTGCCTATTACACAGGCGACACTTTTTTTCGCGATATTGCGCGCGCCGCCGTCGTCGGACGCTATTCCACCTACGCGGGCTATACCATCGGCGTGGGCGATTGGACTACCTTGTATAACCGACCGGACTTTCCCTTGCGAACGTTTCGGCCATTCTTCCCGGATGATTGGAGCAATGCGACGGGCGGCTTCGGAAGCTATTACTCGAACCATATTTTCCCAAATATTGCGCTCGTTGCGGATTATTTAATCTCCGATGCATTCGTACGTTCCGCTGGACATATCCATTTCCCGTCCGAGTACGCCCAGGGTTACGCCTATTTGCAGAGCAAAGTCTACGGCAGCAAGTCCGGACATTTCTTCGGGAAGGATGGCGTTTACCTTTGGATGCCGCCCAAACTGCTTCACCTCGATGGCATCCAGGCCAATTGGGTCGCCGGATATGGAAATGGAGAGTTTTACTTGGCCCTATTGAATCAGTCCAACCAGCCAATCCGTGTAAAGGTCACTCTCAATCCCGACATGATTCCGATTGACGCGGGACGGTCGTACACGGTGCGGACCTACGAAGAGAATGCTCTGAGACCCAACTCGACTCTTTTGAATGGTGAAGTGACGGTGCCGGTCGCGGCAAATGGGATTACTGCTTTAGCCGTCGAAGGTCTCGTCGTGATGACGCGGTTCCAGTCAAAAGTCTTCGCCAAAGTTGCGAAACCGTTGTCCGACTCGAGCTATGCCACGGTCGAGACACCCTTTGGGAAAGTCAACAGTATGCTGATTTCCGTGGGAGATAACGTCGACAGCGGCTATGTGTGGCTCGAGGCCGACGACAAGGACCTGAAAGAGGCGCGGCTGCATTACAAAGAGGACAGTGCGTGGAAAGAGGTCGCCGACAAGCAATACCCGTTTGAATTCAGCCTGCCTATTAGTCCCAAGCAACTGGTATTCGAGTACTGGGTGGAAGGTATACGCGCGAATGCCGAACATGTTCGTTCGAGCGTAGTGGAGCTGCGCCGTTGAACCAGGAACTCATCACCAGAGTGGCCGCCAGGACAATGCGCTGGCCCTTTCGTATGTGGAACTTTGGCGAAGCCATTGCGCTGCGCGGGTTGTTGGCGGCATACGAAGCGACTGGCGATCGCGAACCGCTCGGTTATGTGAAGGCGCTGCTTCGATCTTACATCGGGCGCGGAGTAGCGAAAGGATTCGACGAGCACGTAGCGCCGGGAGCAGAACTATTGCAGCTGTATCAACTGACCGGCGAAGAAGAATTTCTGTGCGCCGCGCGCCAACTGGCTGCTTTTTTTGCTTCACTGCCGAAGAATGTCGAGGGCGCGCGAATGCACCGGCCCGATCTTCCAGGCTGGTGCCGTCAGATCTGGGTGGACTGCATGGATGTTGAGCCGCCATTCCTGGCCGTTCTGTCGAGCGTGACGGGCGAACCGGTTTACCGCGAATGGGCCGTTCAGGAAATCTGCGAATATGCGCGGCTGCTCCAGGACCCGGAAACGGGGCTGTTCTATCACGGTTATGAAGAGGGCTGCGGGCATAATGGGCAGCTATGGGCTCGCGGCAACGGCTGGGCCTTAATGGGCCTGGTCGAGACTCTCAAGTTGCTGCCGCGCGACCACGACCGCTACGCAGAGCTCCTCGCGAGGTTCAAAACTCTGGCTTCGGGCCTGGCACGCTATCAGCGCGAAACTGGTTTTTGGAATGTCGTGGTTCCCGATTCGTCAACCTCTGTCGAATCGACGCTTGCGGTGATGGTTGCTTACTCATTACGCGCGGCCTTCGCGGCCGGCATTCTCGATGAAACGCGGTACGGAGCTATGGAGCGCCGAGCACGCGCCGCGGTCATGGGTGCGATCAACGACGATGGCGCTCTTGACCTGGTGACCGAGGCGACGCCGGTCGGAGAATGGTCGATGTACGCGTCCCGTCCCTTTGGCGTTTTCCCATGGGGACAGGGACCGTTACTGTTGATGCTGAGGCAAATATGAAAATCACCGAAGTAAAAAGCTTCGCCCTGCAAGCTAAGCAGATCGATAAACGCAAGTATTGGGGAAGTCGCGCCTGGGGCCGCGAGGATACAGTACGCGGCGAGCTATCGAACGAATATCCGCCGCCTCAGCGCCGCCGCTGCATCTATTCGCCGACAATTGACACAGTACTGGTGAAAATCACTACAGACGATGGTCTGGTGGGCTACGGCGAAGCAAAAGCGCCGGTCGCGCCCCAGGCGACAAAGAACATCGTCGATCTCCTCCTTACCGACATCGTTCTGGGAGCGGACCCCCGCGACACCACCGTGCTATGGGAACGGATGTACGCGGGGATGCGCATCCGCGGACACCGTGCCGGCTTTTACCTGGAAGCAATTTCCGGTGTGGATATCGCGCTGTGGGACCTGGCGGGGAAGGCCGCCGGAGTTCCAATCTATCAGTTAACCGGCGGCTGCTTTCGCAATCCCGTGCGCGTTTATGCCTCCGGCCTACCCGCGCTCGATATCTCTGCACCCTCGGAGGCTTTTGAAGGCCTAGCCGAAGACGCCGAGGCCATACGGCGCCAGGGTTACACGGGCCTGAAGATGGCGCTCGGCAGGGGCCTTTCCGGCGACTTGAAAAGCGTGCGGACGGTGCGCGAGAAATTGGGGAGCGAATTCATCATCTATGCCGATGCGGCGGGAACTTATGATCGCGCGCAGGCTTTGCGCCTCGGCAGGGAATTGGAAGAGCTGGGCGTGGGCTTCTTCGAACTGCCTATCTTCCCGGAGGACATCGATGGCTACGTCGAATTGGCCAAGGCCCTCACGATTCCCATTGCAATGGACACCCTGACCTCAAGATACGAAACCCGCGATTTTGTCTCGCGCGGCGGCCTGGACATTGTACAGCCAGACGTCTGCCGGGCCGGTGGCGTTACCGAGTGCAAGCGAATCGCCGAGCTGGCTGACGCATTCGGTGTGGCCTTCGCGCCCCACGTGAGCATCGGGTCGGCAATCCACTTCGCCGCTACCGCGCATCTGGCAACCTCGATGCCCAACACTATAACCAGCGAGTATTGGATTGGCGAGAACCCACTTGGCAACTGCATCCTGAAGGGACCGCTCGTTCTTGAGAACGGGTATATGTATACGCCGAGCGGACCTGGCTTGGGAATTGAAATTAACGAGGAGACGTTACCGCTCTGAGCAGCCAGGGCCAATCCGGAGCCGTGCTGGTCGATGCCGGCGGACCCGTGTCCCCGCAGGGCAAGGCGGTGTGGAAGATTCCGCATCTTCGGTGGTGGATCGCCGGATTGTTGTTTACCTCGACAGTGATCAATTACGTAGACCGGCAGACGCTCTCGATTCTTGCTCGCAGGATTCAGGACGATCTGCGAATCAGCAACCTCCAATACTCCTACGTCCTTCAAGCCTTCCTGGCAGCATATACGGTGACGTTCCTGTTCGCGGGGAGAATCACCGACTGGCTGGGCACGCGGCTTAGCTTGGCCGCGTTCATTACTTGGTGGTCACTCGCTGACATGGCGACCGCGCTGGCGCAATCGGCATTCTCGTTGGGCGCTTTCCGGTTTCTGCTCGGCATTGGCGAGCCGGGAAATTTCACTGCGGCCCCGAAAGCGGTTTCGGAATGGTTCACGCCCGAGGAGCGGGGACTGGTCGTAGGCATTTACACGGCAGGAGCAACGCTCGGCGCCACCATTGCACCGCCTCTAATTGCGCTTCTCGCCGCCGGATGGGGTTGGCGTGCGGCTTTTGTCATGACCGGCGCGATCGGCCTGCTTTGGGTTATTCCCTGGGTGTGGCTTTATCGGAAGCCTGAGGAGCATCCTCGCATCACGGAAGCCGAATGGGCGAAGATCGCTCCCAGTGCGAAAGCACCAGCCAAACAACTGCCGGGAGGCGAGCAGGAACGCTGGATGTTGCTGCTCCGACGGCCTGACACATGGCTGCTGCTGCTCAGCCGCGTCATCACCGACCCGGTCTGGTATTTCTACCTGTTCTGGTTCCCGAAGTACCTCACGGATGCGCGGCACCTGACGTTGCTTCAACTGGGTAAAACGGTCTGGGTGGTGTACTTGGCTGCGGACATCGGCTCCATCCTCGGTGGCTGGGCGTCCGGACTCCTGATCAAACGCGGGATGCGTCCCGTGCCCAGCCGACTACGGGTGCTGACCGTGGCCGCTTGCTTCTTGCCGCTCAGTCCTTTGATTGCGCTGGTGCCTTCGGCACGCCTGGCCGTCGGGATCGCTGCTCTGGTAGTTCTGGCACACCTGACCTGGCAAGTGACAGTGGGAGTTTTGGTCGTCGATCTGTTCCCGCCCGCACTGGTTGCGACTGCCTGCGGTTTGGTGGCGGTAGGCAGCGGGATTGGCGGTGTCGTCTCGACGAACGTAGTGGGTCATCTCGTGACGTCGTACTCGTATCTTCCGGTCTTCGCGATCATGGGTGTGTTGCATCCAATCGCCCTTATTCTGGTGCTGCGCATCCGGGAGCAGCGGCAAACAATGGCCGTAGACTAGGGCTTGAGATGGATGGAATAAAAGATTATCGCTGCTATCAGACATACTGGCACGAGCGGAATTTCGGCTGCCGTATCCGCGAATTTGTCTATCGTGGTCATCGCTGCCTGTCGCTGGAGAACCAATTCCTCAGAATAGTGATCGCAGCCGGCAAGGGCACGGACATTCTCGAGTTTTTGTACAAGCCGCTGGATATGGAATTGTTGTGGCACTCGTACAACGGCCTTCGGGAATTCGACAGTTATCGGGCGAGCAGTCCGCTGTCCGTTGGACATTTCCGCGATTATTATGCTGGCGGGTGGCACGAAATACTTCCGAATGGCGCAGCACCCAGCGAACACCGTGGCGCGTCATTTGGGCAGCACGGCGAGGCGACGCATCTTCCGTGGAGCTACCAGATCGAGATGGATGAGCCGGAGCGAGTGCAAGTGCGGTTCTGGGTGCGGCTGGTCCGGTTGCCTCTCGTGGTGCAGAAAACCTTCACTCTCGAAAGTGGGTCGTCCACCCTGCAAATTCACGAGCGTCTTCACAACGACGCTGGCCAACCGGTGGAGGCTCTCTGGGGCCACCATCCTACGTTTGGCTGGCCATTCCTGGAGCGGGGCTGCCGAGTCTACCTCCCCCCCTGTGCCGCAGTGGTGAGCGATTCGCCGCTTGAAAACAGTCGGTTGGCTCCGTCGCAGCGTTGCCAGTGGCCTCGCGTCGCCGACCGCGGGGGCCATCCTCTGGATCTTTCTATGATTCCGGGGCCCGAGGCGGGTTCTCAGGATTTTGTTCGCTTGGAAGACCTAGCCGATGGATGGTTTGCGATCGTGAACCCTGGCCGGCAGGTCGGCTTCGCGTTCCGCTGGGATGTGCGCCTTTTTCCTGTCCTGGGATTCTGGCAGGTGTTTCGGGGTGCGCCGGACTACCCGTGGTACGGCATGAATTATTTAGCCGCGCTCGAACCCGCCTGCGACCTACCCTCTTTAAAGGAAGCGGCGGCGAGAGGGACCGCGATTCGCATAGAGCCGGGACGCTCGGTAGAAACGGAACTGGAAGCAACGGTTTTTCGGTCCCCATTGGAAGTGAAGACGGTGAAATCGAAAGGCATTCTCGAGTAAGAAGAGAGGAACGCCAAACGATGGTGGAGCTGAGCCAAATCAAGAGAGAACGTGCGGCAGACAGCATCTACGAGGCGCTGCGGCATGCCATCCTGAATCATGTTTTTCAGTCCGGCGAGCGCCTGGATGTTCGGTTGCTCGCCAGAAAGTTTGACGTGAGCGCTACGCCCGTGAAGAGTGCCATTCAAATGCTGGTGACGGTTGGGCTCGTAGAAATCAAGCCGCGCAGTGGTACTTTCGTTGCGCGTCTGACCGCAAGAGACGTGGCCGAGACGTTTGATCTCCGACGCGCGCTCGAGTGCCTTGCCGCAGAAAGCGCCGTACACAATGTGACCGATAACGCACTCCGGCACCTCTCGGATTTGATCGACAAGATGCGCGGATCACTGCGCACCGAAGATCATAGCAAGTACAACACCGACTTCCATCGAACGCTGATTCGGCTGTCAGGGAACCATAAACTCTTAGGAGTCTATGACGCATTGCATGCGCACATCCGTATTGCACGGATTCACAGCTCTCAAGAGAGCTGGCATGCGCGGCTCCCGTACGAGCAGGAGGAGCACGTGGAAATTTTAGATGCGCTCCGGAAGCGCGATGCCCCGGGAATGATCCGGGCGTTAACCAAACATATCAACCGGGCAAAGGAAGTATTGTTGGAGAGTCTTAAGGGGCAAAAACATGAACGGCGGGCCGATGGAAGGAGTTTTTCCGATACTCGCGACGACCTTCAACGATGACGGGAGCCTGGACCTGAAAAGCCAGGCGGAACTGCTGAATCACCTACTGGAGGCGGGCGCGCACGGACTGGGGCTGTTCGGGAACGCGAGCGAGGGTTACACCCTCATGCCGGAGGAAAAAGTCGCCCTCCTGAAGCTGATTGTTCGTGAAGCTGCTAATCGGGTCTCGATTGTTGTGAGCACCGGGCATACAGGTACGGATGCGGCCGTACGTAACAGCCAGGAAGCCGAAGCACTAGGCGCTTCGGCCCTCATGATTCTTCCTCCTTATTACCTGCGGCCGGACGCCGATGGCCTGATGTATTACTTTGAATCGATCAGCAAGGCGGTGCGGATTCCCATCATGGTGCAGGATGCACCGCTGATGACCCAGGTAACGATGCCCACGAGCTTGTTATTGCGCATGGCGGACGAACTGGAGAACGTCCGCTACGTGAAAGTAGAGGCGCCGCCGACACCATCGAAGGTCTCGAAGGTCGTTCAGGCCAGCAAGGGGAAGCTGACCGTGTTTGGTGGCCTCAACGGCCAGTTCTTGATCGAGGAATTCGAGCGCGGTGCTCGCGGGACCATGCCGGGGAGTGACATGACCTCGCTTTATGTCCGCCTGTGGCGGAAACTCGAGCGTGGAGACATGCCCGGTGCCTGGAAATTGTTCTCGCAGATGCTGCCGCTGATCCGCTTTGAACTCCAGCCCGGGATGGGTGTCTCGGCGATGAAGCACAACCTACACGCCCAGGGAGTGATCCGCAGCACGCGCGTCCGTCATCCCACCGTTTCTCTCGGCGCGGAAAGCCTGCGTGAACTCGAGTTTCTCAGGAACCTCGTCCAATGCGACTCGCCGGACACATTGCAGTAATTACGGGCGCGGCAAGCGGAATCGGCCGTGCGTGCGTCGACCTATTTACCCGAGAGGGAGCAGGAGTTGCACTGGTCGACCGCTGCCATGTTCGCCTCCCAGAGGCTGCCCGTTGTGTCGCTGCGACCGTTGACGTGACTTCAGCGGAGGAAGTGCGCGGCGCTGCAGAAATGGTTCGAGACAAGTTGGGCGAGCCGAATATTCTGGTAAATTGTGCCGCCGTAACTGCATTCGCCGATACTCTCTCGACTACAAAAGCTGACTTCCGGTCGGTGTTCGACGTGAATGTCCTCGGCATTCTGAATATCTGTCAAGCATTTGTTCCTGCCATGCAGGATCGAAAAGGCGGTTCGATTGTGAATGTTTCTTCGATCACCGGCATTGTCGGGGCGCCGGGACTGTCCGCCTATTCTGCTTCTAAGGGTGCGATTATCACGCTCACGCGAACCATGGCGCTCGAGTTGGCGGAAAGGTCGATCCGGGTGAATTGCGTCTGCCCAGCATCAGTTGATACCCCCCTGACTCAAGCGTCGTTCGACCGGACGCCAGACCCCGCTAGGACGCGCGAGTTGAATATCAAGCGCCATCCTCTTGGGCGCTTGGGTAAGCCCGAGGACGTTGCGAATCTCATCCTGTTTCTCGCTTCAGACGAAGCTTCTTGGATCACTGGTGGCACCTACGTTATCGACGGCGGTGCAAGTATCGCGCGGCGCTGGCAGGAGTAAGCAGGACAACTCGAGTCACGCCACCACACGGTCTGGGTCGGCGGCGGCAAGTGATCCGGAACGTGGCAAGGATTGGGAATCGGGTGAAGAAGGGCATTCCCGGTACGCCATGACCGAACTGCCCCAATTCCAAACAGCAATTATCGCGTAACTCCTTCAGAGAGGATAACCAGAAAGACGGGAGGAAATATGATTTCGAGGACGGATACATATCCGCGGTGCGTAGGGCCTCGCAGCGTGATCGCATTGACCATCGCCGGACTCTTGGGGTTGTTGTCCGCACAAGGGCAGACATCTAGTGTGAACCTCAAAGTTGCGGCAGTTCAGTTTCGCTCCTCGCTCGATATTAACGACAATTCCGAACGAATAACCAAGTCTCTGATGCAACTTGCTGCTGAGGGTGTTCAGGTCGCCGTGTTCCCTGAATGTGCGTTGACGGGCTATTACCAGGGTCCTGATATGCCGACTCCCGAATATGAGATTGTGGCTGCGGAAGAGCGACTGCGGCAAACCTGCCGTAATAGGAAAATTTCAGTGGTTTTTGGAAGCGTGCACAAAGTCAATGGCCACGCTTACGACACGGCAGTCGTCTTCAATTCGCACGGAGATCTTGTCGAGCGATACGGCAAGATATATTTAGCCGACGAAAAATGGGCAGTCCGCGGCAACCACATTGCGTATTTTGAACTGGAAGGCATCCCCTCAACGGTAATAATCTGCCACGATGAACGTTACCCTGAGCTGGTTCGCCTTCCAGCCATCGAAGGAGCGCGTGTCGTCTACTACATAAGCTCGGAATCTCCGCTGAAAGAAGAATCCAAGATTGCTCCATACCGCGCGCAGATGATGGCCAGGGCCGTAGAGAATTCAGTTTTTGTGGTAAATGCGAATGCACCCGCCAATTCCGACCTCACTGGTTCCCATGGGCAAAGCCGGATAATAGACATTGACGGCAATGTCCTCAGGGAGGCCTCGATCTTTGGAGAGGACGTGCTGATTTGGACTCTCAGTATCAAGCCTGAAAGGTCCGCGTGGCCGACGAATTCGCTGAAAAGTCCAACTGCCGATTGGTGGCGTTCTGGTGTCGACTGGATGATGAAAAACCGCAAACGGCAACTCGAGTAATCCTTCTCGGGCAAATCTCTCTGAAGGGCCCTAGGTTTTCCGCCGTCAAGCCGGCGGAGGAGTTTCAATGAACAAACATTCGCGGCGCAAGTTTCTCGCAGGTGTGGGTTTGGGATTACCGGGTGCATTGATCGCGCCGCCGGGCCGTGCTGGGCAAACATCGAGTGTCCGTGCACAAGATCTTCCTCCTGCTGATCCACGTTACCTTCCAGCCAGGGACGCGCGCCTCGATGTCCGTACGCTCGACACGCCGCGTACGCCTTTTCACTATGAGTCACGCGCGAACTGGGAGGCGCGTGCCACGCGACTGCGCCAGCAAGTCCTCTGCGCGGCGGGACTGTGGCCGATGACTGAACGGAGTCCTCTCCGAGCACAGATTTTCGATCGGATCGAAGGTGGCAACTTCTCGGTAGAGAAGGTCTATTTCGAAAGTTACCCAGGCTTTTTCTGTACCGGAAACCTGTACCGACCACAGGGCGGCGAGGTCAAGGCACCCTTTCCTGGAATCCTCTGTCCGCACGGGCATTGGAATTACGGGCGGCTGGAACACAGCCCGCATGAACCCAACGGATGTTCCGTTCCACAGCGGTGCATGAACCTCGCGATGCAAGGGTATGTGGCCTTCGCTTATGACATGGTTGGATACAACGACAGTTTCCAGGTTCCCCACTACTACCAGCACGATGAGAAAGCTCCGTGGGCGCTGACACCTGATGGTTTGCGCCTGTGGCTGTGGGGCATAAGCCAACTAGGACTCCAGCTCTGGAACTCAATCCGCGCGCTTGATTTCTTGGTCGCGCTCCCCGATGTCGATTCAGAGCGAATTGCCGTGACCGGCGCTTCAGGTGGTGGCACACAGACATTCCTGCTTACCGCTGTGGACGAGCGTGTGAAGGTGAGCGCGCCAGTTAACATGATTTCGCATTTCATGCAGGGCGGCTGCCTCTGTGAGAACGCCCCCAACCTGCGCATTGATACTGACAACATGGAACTTGGGGCTCTCGCAGCGCCTCGGCCTGTGCTGATGGTCTCGGCCACGGGGGATTGGACGCGCGATACAGGCAGGATCGAGTATCCAGCCATCGCAGCAATCTATGAACTATTCGGGGCCCGCTCCCGACTGGCCCATGAGCAGTTTCCTTTTCAACACAACTACAACCGCTCGAGCCGCGAAGCAGTGTATAGGTTCTTTGCTCGCTGGCTGAGTAAGGAGCCCGCGAAAAGTGCGCCCGCAACCATAGAGGAGAAGGGTGAGTTTCACATTGATCCGGGGCATTTGCTGGTGTTCGCTCGCCGCACGCCGCCAGCCGGCGCTGTTGACGCACGAGAGCTCACTGAGAACCTGCTGGCGACATATCGCGACCAGTTGGAAAAGGCTCGCCCCGCTGGCCCCGAACAGTTGAAGGAGTACCGCCGGAAGTTCGGCCCAGTCTATCGGACGGCATTGATGGTGGAAACGCCTTCAGCCGACGATCTACGTTGGTGGAGAGTTGATAGTGAGGGACAGCAGGGATCAGATGGCGTGAACTGGTTACGCGTCATTCTGGGGCGGGCTTCGGTGGGAGACAGAATTCCGAGCACATTGGTGCGGCCTGCACGGAAACCACGCTTGGCGGCGCTGATTGCGCATCCCGAGGGGGCGCAGGTTGTCCTAGGCAGTCCGGCATCTCCCACACCACTCGAGCGTGAGCTCGCAAGGCGAAGTTGCCTTGTGCTTGCCATCAACGCATTTCAAACTGGTGCGGCGCTCGATTCGGCCCGAAAGATGGAGGGCAACTACTTCTCCACTTACAACCGCACCGATGACACTGAACGCGTCCAGGACATCCTGACCGCCTTGGCGTACCTTGAAGTTGCCTGGGGACTACACGAGATACTTGTGATTGGGCACGGACAGGCCGGGCTGTGGTGCCTATTGGCTCGCCCATTTTTCTCAAAGGCTTATCCGGTAGCTGCTGATGTCGCAGGCTTTGAAAACACCAAAGATGAGGCCTACCTTGAGAAGCTCCACATCCCTTTATTACGCCGAGCAGGAGATTTTCAGACCGCCGCCTTGCTCTCCCCAGCGTCACCACTGCTACTCCACAACCTTGCTGGGCGCTTTGCGAGTGATTCATTCACTCGCATGTACGCCTTGCATACTGCAGAGCACCACCTGCGGATTTCGGAAAAGCAATTGTCAGACGCTGAACTTGTTGAGTGGCTTGTAAGGAGATAGCGGGGCAGGTCAGTGACCCACACCTACCACATCATGCATGTCACGAATTTGGAGAGCATCCTCCAACGAGGAGGCCTTCTCTGCGGCCGATTGTTTCACGCTCGATACCTCAGATCGGAACAAGCATTCGGCCACAGACCGAATACTCGTTCCGCAATCTCATTTGCACCGAAGTGTCGGCAAAATCATGATCTTGGTCTCACAGTAATTCAAATGTTGAGGTAGCACGAACTAAATAGCAGTATTAGAGTGAAAACAAAAGTGTTGTGCGGTCCCCGGTAGCTCAACGGTAGAGCGCTCGGCTGTTAATTAACCGAAGGGTTGAGGGCGCAGCCCCATCGGAGTTCGCCTTCTAAGCAGGTTCCTCTTGAAAATCCTTTGAGAGCACTTGCCTGGATAGAAGGTGCTCTCTTTTTTGTCTATCCTTGATTAGAATCAAGTGCGGCGCGCTCAAAAGTGTTTTAGAATAAAATGGTTGCAAGGATGGGCGTGTAGCTCAGCTGGGAGAGCATCTGCTTTGCAAGCACGCCTTCATCTTACCTAAGCCGTTGAATCGGCGTCTCTTAAGAGTGCAAACCCCTCTGCTAGTTGGGCTACTCATTGGGCTACAGATAATAAGGATACGTTGTCCAAGTTCGGACAAATACTCCGAAAAATGGACTCGAACTGCCCCAGGTTGGAGGGCTTCACCACCGCTACGAACGACGAGCCGCATAGAGTTTCCTTGTGCGAGACCGCCTTCCGTTTCTCTTGACTTGGACAAATCCGTGTCTGCGCCTCACAGGCGCGGGTCGCTATGCTCTAGCGATCTCTTGTGGGGCTGAGACCGGCGCAGTTTTTAGAGACGCTCAGGTTTTCGCAGCCGGCTTTTTCGCGCCGACGGAGTTCTTAATTTTAATAGGGACAGGGTAAGTGATTTGGGCGGGCATGTCGGCCTACATCTCTGCAACGGTGGACCAAGAACTGCTGCCTAGAAACGAGTATTGGGCTGTTATCTGACGGCGAAAAAGCTACGTGATCGAGTATTTTGTTACGAACGTAAGTGTTTACGGTTAGAGAACGGTTGGACAAACGATTTCGCCATTCCACTCTGTCACTATCACTCTCCCTCCCTTTGCAGCTCAATCTTATTCGGCAGAGACCCGAAATCATAGTATCGGTATTCGACTTTGGTTTTCCGCACCACCACCACACTGAAACCCGATCGGGCGTCGCCGAGAGGCTTCCCAACAGGTCCGGTCGTCACCATCTCGAGAGGGCCATCTTTACCTGAGGCATTTTGGTGAAAATGCCCAGCAAACACATGACTCACCCCATAATTTCGGAGCAATTCGAGGTATCTTCGCCGGATCTGCGCTGGAACATTAAAGTACTGATCTGCTTCATTTGGATACTCGAGAAACCACGGATGATGTTGAAATACAAATAAGTGCCGAATGCCAAGTTTCTTGGTTTTTTCGAGTTCCCCTTTCAACCACAACTCCTGCCTGCGAGATTCCTCGGGCACCTCTCTCGGATTGGCAATGACGCTTGAGTTCAGAACGAGACCCTCGATCTCCCCTGATCGAAACGTATAGTAATCGGGACCAAACTGCTCTCGATATTTGGCAAGGCTGGCGGCAGTCGGCAAATTGCCAACGTCGTGATTTCCCGCAACGTTGTAAATCGGAATTCGAGTATCGAGCTTTGCCGCAATTCTCTTGTACTCGGCGGATTCTGCGGCGTCGCCAGGTTTATTAATTAGATCACCGCAGACCACGACGAAAGCAGGACGCAGTCGATTGGCGGCGGCTATGACGAATTCGAAATTGGCTGTTTCCTGCTCAAATCCTTGATCACCGGTGTACATGCCAAACTGCGGATCAGCGAAAACCAGGAAGAACAAATCACCTTGCGCGCGATCTGCAGCCCGACAAACCAATATTCCCAGCAACGTCAACAAGGCGAGCGATCGAATGAAATGACGTCTTAAAATAAGGGTTCCTTTCTGCACCGGCTGGTTCTTCGGAGCACCTCACGCGCACGGGCCTAGAATTGTACTTTGATTCCCACCTGAACGATGCGTGGATCTCCTGCCGAGTTAATCTTGCCGAAGGTCGAAGGGGCACTAATGTTTGTCCCAGGCTGATTCAGATGGACGTTATTAAAGAGGTTAAAAAATTCTCCTCTCAGCTGCACACGCACACTCTCGGTAATCGGAATCGCCCTAGCCAGTCCGAAGTCAACGTTGAACCACCGAGGGCTTCGCAATAGGTTCCGCGGGGATGAGCCGAATGTCCCCGGCGCATTGAGCTCAAAAGCGCTGGTGTTGAAGTACTGGTCGATCATCTGAGCCCGCGACTGGCCGGACCTTAAGAACGGATTCCCAACTAGGTCGGCGCGGTCCAACCCCACTCCACTGAATGATCTGTCCCGCCCAGACACTATTGTGAAGGGAGTCCCGGATCTCCAGGTCCAGATTGAGTTCACGCTCCAGCTTCCGAACAGAGTCTTCACCACGCGTGACGAGCGCTGCAGGTTCGGCAGCTCCCAAATTGACCAATAGGAAAAGTTGTGCGGCGTATCGAAGTCCGACAAGCCGTAATTGAACATTCGATCAAAGGGGCTGGGGCTGACTAACTGGAATTGAGGATCAAAGGATTGGTTGTCAAGCGACTTCGAGAAGGTGTAGTTGGCGACAAAAGAAAACTGTCTGCTGAACCGCTTCTCCAGGTTTAATTGAACGGAATGGTAGTTCGATGTGCCGCCGTTGGTCATCTCCAAAAGCGACGCGAAATTGGGGGACAGGGGCCGCCTTTGGTCCGTATCTCTGAGTGTAGCGTTCGGGCGGAAAATTGCGGCGTTGCGTTCTTCCGTATACTGTAGCCGCACTCCTCGATCAGCTACGTAGGCCACACGCAAAAGAAAATTATTGGTAAATTGGTGCTCCACTGTCAGATTCCATGCCTCAACGTGACCGAGCGTCCAATTGGGATTAATGAAAGCGAACTTGACAGGCAATGAAAACTTGGTATTAGGCGCGGGATTGACTGGTGCAAACGGCGGGAAGGGGTTCGTGACGTTCGCTGAGCCATAAGGGTCGCTGAGGCTCACGCCGAACAGTTGCACTGCCGGACTGAATGGCGCGTTCTCGACAAAATTATTATAAATGCGAACCAGCGGTGTCACGTAAAACTTGCCCCAAGCACCACGGACCGTAGTGACGTGCGGTCCTCCGCGTACCTCCCAGGCAAAACCAAGGCGCGGCGCGAAATTGCCAAGATTGTTGTGGAATCCCGCAGCGGGGAAGCCTAGATCGCCGTCAAAAGCGAGTCCCAGAGGAGCATTGGGGAAGCGTTGCGATCGGAACCCGGGAATGTATCCACCCACTTGGTGGGCAACAGGATCGTTCGGTGGAAAATAGGGATCCCAACGGAGCCCGAGATTCAAAGTAAAGGACTTGCGTATACGCCAGTCATCTTGAAAATAAGCCCTAATCTGTTTCCCCCGAGTGAATTTCGCTTTGCCGGCGGTTTGAGTAAACGTGGTTACATATCCCAAAAGAAAATCGGCCAAGGCATTGCCGGATTGCCCGCTAAAACTAAAGGTCGGCTCTTCCTGAAAACCGGTCTTCGAATCGAACTTGAAGTTGGGATTAAGTTCCACACCGATATGCATGCTGTGACCGCCGCGGATATAGGTAAGCATATCCGATACCTCGAAATTGTTCCGCAGCCACCGTCCCGGAGGCGCCGGCCCTCCTCCGCCCCAACCGGGGAAGCCACTCACGTTGATTTGTGTTTCTAAGAATTCAGGGGCGGGTTTCGCTACTCTGATGTCGCCAAAGTCAAAAATAGAAAACGGCGCGGTTCTGGTCTGTGTCGAGTTTAGGATTAGGGCGTCAAAGACCGCAGTATTGAGCAGCCCGGGCGTTATTGTGTATGTGTCGCTCACATTGAATTCCTTGGTCGTCTGCAGCTGACCGAGACGATAATTCAACAGTGTCCCCGCTCCATTCCAACCCTGGTCACCATACCAATCGTAGAAGATGCTCGCTGCCAGCATGTTCCGGCCGGCGTTGTAATTAATCTTTCCCAACGCTTGGTGCTTGCTGAAATTGGCCGGGACCGCATACAACAATTTCCCTGTTGGATCGCTGCTCAGCGGCACCTTCGCGAGCGCATTCTGCGCAATGGGCGAGATCCGATTGCCTGGGATTCGATTCCCTGAGAACGCCTTGCCGGTCTGTGGATCTTTGATTGTTTTCGACATTGAAGAAAAATCTCCCTGTCGCATCGCCTGCGAGGGCACGAAAGCTACTTGCCCAAATGAGATGTTGCGCACGATCGTCCCTTGATAGCTTGCAAAGAAAAACAGCTTATCCCTCACGATCGGGCCGCCGAACACTCCTCCAAACTGGTTGCGTTTGAGATTGTCTCGCTGCGGGGCGAAAGAGTTCCGCGCGTTCAATGCACCATTCCGCAGATACTCAAAAACCGAACCGTGGAACTGATTGGTTCCTGTCTTCGTAACGATATTTACAACGGCCCCCGCTGAACCTCCGTACCGCGCATCAAAGTTATTTGTCTGAACGCTGAACTCCGCCAGCGCGTCAGGATTAGGGAAGACCGCGTTGAGGCCTGAAATGCTGTCCTGATGGCTGGCGCCGTCAAGCTTGTAGCTGACCTGGTTGCCATACGTACCGTTCACCGAAATCGCGCGGGCCTCACTTGCCTGATTCGCGTACGTGGCTGGCGTCTGACCTTTGCCACTCACCACACCGGGAGCCATGAAGACCAGCTCGGCTGCATTGCGCCCGTTCAAGGGCAGAGACGCAATGTCCCGCTCAGTGACCACCTTGCGGAGTGTCCCGGATTGGGAATCCACCATCATGGCGTCCGTGCGGACGATTACCTGTTCGGACACCGAACCGACTTGAACCTGGAAATCGACGTTAACTACTCGGCTGACCGCTGTTGTGATATTTTCGCGGCTAATTGTTTGGAAACCCGGAGCTTGCACGGTGACTATGTAATTCCCGGGGTCGAGCTGCGGAACAGCATAATAGCCCTGGGCATTTGACTCTGTTCTTCGGGTGAAGCCGCGTTCTTTACTCAAGACGGTGACTTGCGCTTTAGGAACAGCAGCACCCGTGGCGTCTTGAATAGAACCCACAATCGCGCCGGTTGTCAGCGATTGCGCTCGTGCTCGTGCGCTCACTACGACCAAGAAAACCAATGCGATGCCTATGACCGGAAAAATCCTCGTGCTCGTCTTTGTTTTCACTCTTATCTCCCGTGGCTAAACTCTGGATGTGCTGCACGATTGAGGAAAGGACCGCTGACCTGACGCGAAAGTGAGGACAAATGGAAATCAAGAGCACTCAAAGCGGACTGCAACTTGGTAGACAGTCCTTCAAGATCCGCCGAGGTTCGGCTCGTTCCTGAAAACAAAGCAAATACGGTTTCGTGCAGCCCCTGCGATAGATTTAGAATTTCAGGAATTGAAAGACGCCAATCATCCGGGCCCGAGACCACAGCTTCGTCTCCTTGGGAATCTGGCCTCAGTGAAGCCGTCGCGGATATGACAGAAGCAACCAAGTACTTCTCACCGGAAAATTGTTCGCGGATAATCGCTACGTGGTCGCGGATCAATAGGTCTAAGGTTTGTCTTCCGACCTGGTCGAGTTGAGCGACATCGTCGGAGGTATACCGTTGTTCGAGTCGTCGAAGCGCCCATGCATGCGCCAATGTACCGTCCGAAAGCTCTAGCACGCGATCTACATATCCCTTGCGATCATCGGGGTTCGGGAAGTTCTGTATCAGAGCTTCCTGCAGCGCTGGACTTCCGGAGACAAGAGTTGCTGTGGTGGCTGGAATCGCATCAGTTGCTGGCTGGGCAGAAGTGGATTCCTCCACTGTTTTCAACTGCACCTTGACATATCGAATGCCATTCAGCGCGGAAGCTAATTGCTCCTTCCGTTCCACAGTATCGATTAGCCCTTGGACCACTACCGAATTCTTCGAGCTGTTCGAGACATCAATCTCCTCTCCCAGGTCCGCGTTCAGCGTGTGCAATGCGACGCGCGCCTGCAGCTCGGCCTGTAGAAGCTGCGTAGCCGTCGGCAGAGATGGTGGTAGGGGTGCGATGGCCGTATTCGAAAGCGGAGTAGGAGCGGTCGTCGCAGCCAACGGTTCGAACAAATCCGCGTTGACGGCATTCCAGCTCAACACGGTATAGTTGATTTCAACAATTTCCACCCTTCCGACATCCGGCAACTCAACCGTACGCTCCACGGGATGAAAATCTTCTTGGCGCACCGTCAGGGATTCCTCGACGACGATTCCGCCGGACGCCTTGGTCGTCACTGTGAGAAGGCTGTTTCCTGAACGCCGTACCTCGTCACTTTCGTGTCGTTGCTTGTCGTGCCAGGCCTTATAGCTCGATGCAGAGAGCGGGTCGTCCCAGTTGACGCCGGCGACATTGAGCTGGGCTTTAAGAGGTGTGAACTCAGCAGCCACAGCTTCGGACCTCGGCAGGCGACGCCCTTCGCGATCCCGGTAAAAGTCTCGCTCTATAGAAGCGTGTGCCGTCCGGATGCGAACCTTCTGATAAATCACTCCCGGCGCGCCGGTCCTTGACGAATCGCTGTCCGAGGCCTCGGCCCGTTGCAGGAGCTCGCTAGCGGAAACCGATGGCATCGAACGTTGCCAGATGAAGAACAAAACGACTGACGCCACAAGAATGACAGCCGCGCTTGCGAGGATAGGCTTTATGTTTGTAAACGCTGCGAAGCGAAAGTGATGGAGCAGTCGTGACCACGAAGAAGACGCCACTTCCACCGCCTCATGGTCCAGTCGCGCAAGAAATATTTCGCGCCACCGTGCGGTTTCCGGTGGATTCGGCGGGATAAGTTGCTTATGGATGTCCACGAATCCCATTGCGGCGCGCTCCAACCCTTCATGACGAGAACGACACTTCCAACATCTGGAGAGATGAAGCTTTGCTTTCCGCAAGCCCGCCCCCAATTCCCCGCTCACCAGGCGCGAAAGTGTGTCGTCTGAAAGATGCGCGCCAATATTTGCGATGAGTATTTCCAATATATTCCTCATAGCTCACCCGCGAGCTGGGTAAGCGCAGCTTGAACCACTTCTGCCACACGTTGGGTACTTACGCCAAGCACAACAGCAATTTCCCTGTATCGGAGTCCTTCCGCGCGCAAATGGAGACACTGCCGTTGTTGTGATGTCAGCCGGCAAACCGCAGACACCAGGAGGGCAAACTGTTCCTTCTTGAGGACGGCTTCCTCGGGGTTAAGCCTCGCATCAATCCTGCATTGCAGAACCCTAGCTACTTCTTCCGCCTCACTGGAGAGAAGCTTGCTAGTGCTCTTGTGTAAATTGATCGTGAGATTGTGCGCGACGCGAAAGACCCATCCGCGAAGATTGTCGTCCCGCAAGCCTCCAGCCAGGCCCTGAAACAGCTTGAGGAACGTCTCCTGGATTATGTCCTCGGCTTCCTGCGGCTCTAGTCCAAGACAAGAGAGGTACCCGTGAAGTGCTGCCCGAAGTTCGTCATACAACTCGATTGCTCTTTTGCGCAGATTGGGGTCACCGCCCTCACCTTTTTGAAGTAGCGCAATTCGACCAAGCAAGACGCAACCGCCGCCGCTATCGCCAAACCCAGCCGTCAGTAAGATGGGGCTGAGCTCACACTCGCTAACCCGAGAGTTGACTATCAGTGATGCACCCCAGGTCTAGAATAACTCTCTATATAAGGAACAATCGAGGTAGTCCTTTTTCAACCCTTCCCTGATTTCATCTCCAACAAGTTCGACGGATCGAAGTTTCGCAAATCCTGGGGTCGTCCCAGAGTTGACGAGGAAACCGAGCGGTTGGTGGTGCAGATGGCGAAGGAAAATCCCGGGTGGGGCTATGACCGGATCGTGGGCGCCATGGCCAACTTGGGTCACCGGCTCTCGGATCAGACGGTGGGTAATATCCTCCACCGCCATGATATTCCACCGGCTCCCAAGCGGAAGCAGGTAACGAGTTGGAAAGACTTTATCCGTGCGCACATGGCGGTATTGGCAGCAACCGACTTCTTCACGGTGGAAGTGCTTACGCTAAGAGGGTTGATTACGTACTACGTGCTGTTTTTCATTCACTTGGAGAGCCGGAGGATATGCTTGGCGGGAGTCACACGTCATCCGGATCAAGGGTGGATGGAACAGATGGCGCGCAATGTGACGATGGAAGATTCTGGT